>OGYO01001655.1_pt1 | contig 12158 bp, 9 predicted proteins | sample 1576561 | NCBI WGS metagenome assembly OGYO01 (sample SAMEA3541507, study PRJEB24748) | human gut metagenome | biome: human gut; feature: human-associated habitat; material: faeces | place: China | collected 2012 | reverse complement strand
CACTGTGACATGAGCTCCATTAGTAGTTATTGTAACCCCACTAACGAAGCCGGTCACTGTTGCCGAACCATTTGAATAATCAATCTGTATGGTCGAAGAAAAGGTCGAGTTTTCCACAAAATCATCATATTCTTCATCAGACTTATCCGTAACAATCGTTTCAGCAGTTTCAACATATGATTCATCTGCTACGTCACTCCATGATACATCAAAATCGAGCCAGAAAAGATGTGTTCACAGAGGGACCTTGGTGCGTTCATGGATGTACAGGAACTGAGATCGCAGTTGTGGCAAATGCGGAGTCACAGATCCTTGTCCAGCGCACAAAGAATGAGAAAGATTTCGGCGCAAGGCTTTACAAACCGGAAGACGCTCCATGGGGATATTCCTGCGTAGGCAAGTTCGGAAATGTGGCAAAGAGAAGAGTAAATACGATTTTTGATCACGACATTTCACCGGAATCCAATATGGTACTTGGTGAGGTTCTCAATGACAGAGGAAACTGGTCCGGATACCTGCCGCACAGACATCCGCAGCCTGAGACATACTTCTTCAAATTTGATCATCCGGAGGGTATCAATACCATTTATCGTTTTGGAGTAGAGCGTTTCTTTTCTCTATGCCAGGAAACAGGAATTGATGCCGTCATTGTACCTGACCTTCCGTTTGAAGAACATGACGAAATTGATGAATGTGCTTACGCTCATGGCGTGTATCCAATTAATCTTGTCGCTCCAACGTCTAAAGACCGTATTGCTGCCATTGCGGCAAACAGCAAAGGATTTTTGTATTGCGTATCCTCTACCGGCGTTACCGGTGTCAGAAATACATTCCAAACTGATTTTGACAGTTTTTTTGATACAATAAAACAACATGCCTCTATCCCGTATTGTGTTGGTTTTGGCATTTCCTCGCCTGAACAAGTGAAACAGATGAAAACGTACTGCGACGGTGTCATTGTTGGCAGCGCCATTGTAAAAATGATAGGACAAGAACAGAAAAGTTCTGTAGCAACTGTGGGTACATTTGTAAAAAGTCTACGAAATGCTTTGGATGATATTTCTAAATAAAAAAGAGCAGCATATGCTGCTCTTTTTTATTTAGAGATTGCGGTTGGTACCAATACTACGGATTGTTTCCCTAGCTCTTCCCAGCGTTTTGTTACCAAATTTTTATGGTATTTTACAGTACCATTGCTGTTGTATGGATCATTAAAATAATAATAATTTTGGTCTGCTCCTACCAATACCATGCAGTGTTCTCCCGCTGTCCATGTAAACCATTCTCCTGTATCTTCCAGTATCCAGCTATCCCCTACGGAAGTTGGAGCCAAATTAATGCTGGCCCACAGCAATACAGGTATATTACGTTTTACATAGTTATCGACCAACGTATCTATATCCGTATTGGTTGTATCCATCGCTAAAGCTGTATTGCCAACCGCATTATTTAAAGCACTTACAATAACCGGTGCATAACATCCGTATCCTCCGGAAGACCTGGGGTCCCCAATAAAAGCCTGTGTAGGACTTGTACTGGTTAAAAGACCTGTCTCCGTATCAACAAAAATATCCGCTTGCGGAAGATAATCATCAATAAAGTCATCAACGGATACATCATATCCATAATAGGAAAGAACCATAACCGCACTCACAATTTCACATGCTGTAGGATATTCACCTTCTTGTGAAAGATACGGAACATCCAATAGAAAGCCATTGCTTTCTTCTGCCTCTTTTTGATTCACCGTTTCTGCTTTTTCAATTCCGGTATTGCCAAGATTTAAAGTAGACATAGAATCTTCTTGATGAAATAAACCCATTGCTATCAGAACAACTCCTATCACTACCAGAATGGTAATCACAAAACTCACGATGCTAACCAATAAAATAAAACGTTTCTTTTTAAAATATATGTATAAGGATACATGTTTATTTTTCATTTTTACACATTCTTTCCAAAATAACTTTTTCATTCCATTATTTGTAACGATAATATTATGTCATACTATATTACATGTTGTCTGTAAGAATATGTCAAAAAAGTGTAAAAATTTCAACTTTATTTATGCAGATAATTTTTCCAGGCTCATTCCGGCTATTTGCTCCATCGGAACATTGTAAATAAAAATAAACCGATAACCTGAATCCAAGGTATAAATCAACAAAATTTGCTGGTCTTGTATCACAACATCATAAGAATTATGGTCAGAGTTTAAAAAGTTTTCTAACGCTGTAGCAGCTTTATCTTGATAAGGATTTGTCAAACATAAGTGGTACAAATCAGTTGCTGCAATATCTACGATATCGCCTTCAGAAGTAGCATCAGACTCTTTGGAAGTTGTAAACTTATTGTATGCTTCTTCAATTTGAGTTCTATCAGCAGACTTTTGAAGACTCTCTTTATCGTCCACATGTAAATACAATAATTGGCCATATTGGTCTACTGCACAGTTCACAACTTTTGTCTGTTTTACTGCATTGTTGGATACATGATTTGCTTTCTCTTCTATAGCAGGAGATTGCTCGGAATTTTCTCCTGAAAATGAATATCCGGTACATTCAAAATTCTTTAGAAAGTATACCGGAACATTATTTGAAGTTACCTTTTGAAAATGAGAAATAAAATCTGTTTCTTTATTCGATTGAGCTGCCTGATTCAGTAAACCGGAAATATGAATTTCACTCAAAAACATCTTATCATCTTCAGTTAAAGATGTCACAGCATCATTTTTATATAATCCCCATGGATAAATAGTGATTTCTTCTTCTCTATTCCAGTAGAGAGGCTGCATTTGAACATTTTCTTCGCCCATATATGTCATTTTATTTTTATAACTTGGAATCCAATATTGCAGACTACTGATTAAAATATATCCAAGGCCCAAAATAGCTGCTGAAATAAGAAGTGTTATAAGGAGCCTGATGACATGAAACTTTTTTTCTTTTTGCCGTGGTTTCATTCGGTCTCCCCCTTTTTATCAAAGATAATACTCACGCAAGTACCCTTTCTAGGTTCGCTTTCAATTTGGAGTCTGGCTCCGTGTAATCTTGCAATTTCGGAGCATAACGCCAATCCCAAACCTGCTCCTCCTGCTTTTCTGGTTCGTGATTTATCAATCATATAAAATGGCTGCATAATTTTATTGATTTCTTCTTTTGGAATACCAATACCATGGTCTTTTACGGCAATTGTTAATATTCCATTTGTTTCTTCGGCGAAGACTTCAATTTCCTGGCCGGATTTTGAAGCTTTAATTGCATTGTCAATCAAGTTATAAATCAATGACTTAAATAATTCTTTGTCCACTGACACTTCTATTTTACATACTTTTATATTCAGTGTAATGCCGGACTTAGATAAAGAAATTTGCAGTGCCTGTCCTACTTCTTCCATAATGCTGGTCAAAGGAATGGTTTGCCAATCCAATTGTGTGCTTCCTACTGTAATCAATTCCATCAATTTACCAGACAATGTTTTTAAGCGTTTGGTTTCCTCTACAATAATACCGGCATATTCACGCCGTTCTTTATCATCTACCGTACGTTTAATGCGGAGTAAATCACCAAAGCCCAAAATAGAAGTCAGAGGTGTTTTCATTTCATGCGCCAAATTTGCAATGAAGGTATTTCTGTCTTCTGCAACGCTTTCCAAATCTTTAATATTATGTTCAATTGCTTCCGCCATCTCGTTCATATTACGTGATAATTGAGAAAATTCCGTACTACCTTTTTCAGGCAGTCGTTTGCTATAATTTCCCTGCGCAATTTGTCGTGTTCCTTCATTGATTCTTCGCAAAGGCAACAGTAATAGCCACACTACAATCAATAAAACAGAAGCAATCACCGTTGCACATATCATACTCATTACCAAAACATAGTTTAATTGCTGCTTATATAATGTATAAATTTCTGTTACGTCAGAGGAAGTCATCAAATAATATGGCTGACTCTCCAATATAATTTGAGAAATGACAATTAAATAAGACGCCTCTCCGTCATCTACAATTTCCAGCGCATAACCGCCCAAGCCCTGCACTTGATTTAATACACTGGATTGAGATGCACTTTGCAAAATAGAAACCTCCAATTGTTCCGAACGTCCATTATAGCTAAGCAACCGCCTTTGCCCTGTATATAGCGACAAGCCTATGGTACGTGCACTGGATTGGGGTTCAAACGCAGACTGAGTTACCTGAATTACTTCCTCTTCGGTCAGAAACACTTTATTTTGTTTTAACCGTTCATAAATAACATTATCTTTCAGCATCACGGATAAGTATTTATGCTCAGAAACGGCATTCTGTTCTTCACGCATGACGGTTAATCTATGGCTGTTGGACAGCAGCAAAACCGATGTAACATCAATTGCTAAAATTACCAATGCCAAAGAACACAAAAATATCTTTTGCCAAAGTTTCATTTAGTTATTCCTCTCCAAACGATAACCAAGCTTCGGTATTGTAACCAATTTATTGTGTAATCCCATCTTTTTTCGTATTTGTTGTACGTGTATATCAACCGTACGGGTTTCCCCCATAAATTCATATCCCCATACAGTAGCAAGCAAGCGTTCCCTTGTCAGCGCAATATCCTGGTTTTGCAGGAAAAAAGCAAGAATATCAAATTCTTTTGGAGTTAAACTAACGTAGTCGTCTCCTTTTTTTACTGTATGTTCGTCAATATTCATGGTAATATCACCATAATGTATGGTATTGTTGCTTTTATGTTTTCTACGCAGTACGACTTCAATTCTGGCTAATAATTCCACTGTTTCAAACGGTTTTACAATATAATCTTCCGCACCTAATTTTAGCCCCTTTACCTTATCCATAACATCCTGCAATGCTGTTAGAAAAATAACTGCTGTCTCTTCTTTATCAATGTATTCAATTACTTTAAAGCCGTCCATATCCGGCAGCATAACGTCCAATAAAACCAAATCATAAGACTGAGAAGTTACCAAATCTACAGCTTTTTTTCCGTTATCACATCTCTCAGATTCATATCCGCCAATGGACAACGTCACTTCCAGCATTTTTGCTATATTTACATCATCTTCTACAATTAATATTTTTGCCATTCTTTCACCTCATTTTTAAATTTAATATAGCATTCATAACGTTGTTTTACAACCGTACAGCCCTATTGTTCCAGATTTTTCTACATGTTTTTACAACTCAATTACAAAATGATACATCGAACATAAAAAGCGCTATAGAAAATGAATCTTTCCCATAGCGCTTTTGAGTCAATGTATTTCTTAATGATAAATATCGGATGTTGATTTTCCACTTTCTTCCGGAGATGTTTCATGTTCTTCCACAGACCAAGTCTCTGTATGATGAATAGACATATTATGTTTTCTTTGAGCAAAGGATTTTACATTATTTTGGATGCCTGTCGAAGTATAGACCAGCAGAAACAACATACCTGTTTGTATCCAAAAAATAGTAACATCCGTACAGCCGTGAATTAAAACTGCTGCAAACATGACCAATACCAGAATATTTCTGTTTTTACACACATTCACTTGGAATCGTTTCATCAGCAATTTTAACTGAGTTAAAACATAAAAGAAAATGGCACATCCGCCTACTACACCAAAGTTCAGCAGTGTATCTAAAAATAAATTGTGTGCATGAAAAGTTGGATAACCGCTGTAAGCAGGCCATACTAACTGATAAGCACTTGGTCCCATACCAAATAATGCATGGTCAGCTATACCTTTTAACGCAGTGCTCCACACATCTATCCTGGTGCGGAAGATATCGGTAGTTGTATCAATACGCGGAAATATTTGTCCTGATAATAAAGCAAAAGCAATAATCGCAATGAATAAAAATAAAGCTGTTGCTGACTTCTTTTTTCCTTTTATCATCAGATATATTAACATTGTTAAAAATAATGTCATGCACGATGACATACTCATCGACATATATAGACCAATCAGATTAACCAGAATAATACCTATATACCACTTTCTCATTTTTACATTTTGATTTGTAAAAATACGGTACATAGCAATAATTACTACGAATTCTATCATCATGCCGTAATAATTAGCGTTAGTAAAGGTTGACGGCGGTCTACCGTCTACTGTTACCCCAGGAAACCAAAACATTTGAATTGCAGCAATCGGTACACAAATGATACTGGTAAAACAAGCTACATCCATCATATTGTCAAATAATTTTCGCGTCATGATTGTTTTTCCATAAAACATAACAATCAAGGCCACCAAAAAAACCAGCGAATACATAATTCCTGTAAAATTCATATATACACTGCTGACAATGATTCCATAAATCATAATGCTCATAAGAAATAAGTTAGATGGATTTAAAAATACGGCTTTTCGAGAATTCTTTTGGATAACAGAAACAATTACCACAAAAATCATACACGCCAAAGTGATATAAAAAGGAAGGAAAATAGAAACTGTTAACGAAAGCATTAAAATACTGTTAAAGCCTCCAAGTGTTTTGGTATGTTTCAAAACACCGTTTAATTTTTTTATAATATGTAAACCCTCCGAATATAAAAAATGATATACATTGTTATTATAACATAAAAGAAATTGCAAAGCAATTTTACTCATACAATTACTAAAATATACCGACAATAGCTAAAAGTTCCCTTTATGTGCCTATCTAAAGCTATCATCTTATAAAATATGATATAAAGCTACCCTATATCCAGCCATATATTATGATATATTTTTTTGAACACAATATTTATGTTTTATAAAATTTCATTAAACCAACATAAAAGTTACAAAATAACTTCAATATCATAATTTATCTACAAATTACGGTCAAAATCATGTATAATATGATTATATATGTTTCAGCGCAGGACATATATTAATATATTGAATACTAATATCTAAATAATCCTAATATATTAATATGTAGCTTTATTGGCGTATATAAAAAATATGCGGTAAATCTGTGCTCTAACAATACATATATCTATTATAGGAGATGAATATGCACTTGGACCAAAACAATGTTGAACATACCAAGCCTTCTTCAGAACAATTGCATGGGCTAACAGATGCAGAAGTCCGGCAGCGTATTGAACAAGGGCTCGTCAATCATAATAGTGACATTAAGTCAAAAAGCATCAAGCGAATTGTACTGGAAAATTTGATAACACCCTTTAACATTTTAAACTTTGTACTAGCCGTTATGATTTTAATTGTGGGCTCTTATAAAAATTTATTGTTTATGGGCGTTATTATCTGCAATATTTTTATTGGTACGGTACAAGAAATTCGCGCAAAAAAAACCATTGATAAGCTCTCCTTAATTGCCGAGCCAAAAGCACATGTAATACGCGACGGTATCAAGCAAGCAATTGCCATTCATGATATTGTAATGGATGACATTACTTTTCTTGGAGCAGGCAACCAAGTTTGCTCCGATGCCGTTGTCATTGAAGGTGAATGTGAAGTAAATGAATCATTATTAACAGGAGAATCCGAACCTGTATTAAAGCAACCGGGAGACCATTTACTTTCAGGCAGTTTTATTATCAGCGGCAACTGCCATGCACGTGTAGAACATGTGGGAAAAGATAACTATGCTGCACAAATTACAGATAATGCTAAATATGTAAAAAAACCAAACTCAGAAATTATGCGATGGACAAACCGCATTATTAAATATATTGGGTTTACCTTAATTCCTGTTGGCATTGCCTTATTCTGCAAACAAGTTTTTATATCCCATCAGGGATTCAACGATGCAATTGTAGGTGTTGTAGCAGCTTTAATCGGTATGATTCCGGAAGGTTTAATTTTATTAACCAGCGTTGTATTTGCCGTAAGCATTATACGGCTGTCTCAACACAAAACATTGGTACAAGAACTATACTGTATTGAGACTTTAGCACGCGTAGATGTGTTATGCCTGGATAAAACAGGCACCATTACAGAAGGAACTATGGAAGTAACCGATGTACTGCCACTACACGATACAACCAATGAAGAGTTGAATATTGCATTGGGTTCTTTAATACATGCATTGGAAGACGATAATCCAACGTTTAATGCAGTAAAAACCTATTGTGACCAATATGATAAATTGACCTGTAATCATATTGTTCCATTTTCATCTGCAAGAAAATGGAGCGGTGCTTCATTTGATGAAAACGGCAGCTATATTTTCGGTGCTACAGAATTTATTTTAAAAGACAGTTCTCCATATCAAGAAATTATTAAAGAGTATTCTGAAAAAGGACAACGCGTTTTAATGCTGGCACATTCTCCACATCAAATTCAAGATAAAGAATTGCCTGCAGAAATTCATCCTATGGCATTTTTATTTATCAGCGATAAAATACGTGCGGAGGCTCCCGACACACTGGCTTATTTTGCGGAACAAGGTGTAGACATCAAAATTATTTCAGGCGATAATGCAATTACAGTAGCAAATATTGCAAAAAAAGCCGGTTTAAAAACGGCTGAACAATATGTAGATGCTACCACCCTACAGACACCGGAAGAAATTAAGGAAGCTGCACAAAAATACAGTGTGTTCGGACGTGTTACACCACAGCAAAAGTTAGATTTGGTAAAAGCATTAAAAGAACAAGGCCACACCGTTGCAATGACAGGAGACGGCGTAAACGACGTATTGGCTTTAAAAGAATCCGACTGCAGTATTGCTATGGCTTCAGGCAGTGATGCTGCCAGGACTGTTTCTCAACTGGTACTGCTGGATTCCAATTTTGCTTCTATGCCCAAAATATTAAAGGAAGGCAGACGCTCAATTAATAATTTACAACGTTCCTCTTCCTTGTTTTTAACAAAAACAATCTTTTCTACAATCAATGCAATTTTATTTATCTTTCTACATTTTGACTATCCGTTCCAACCAATTCAACTTACTTTGATTAGTGCATTGACAATCGGCGCCCCTTCTCTCATTTTGGCATTAGAGCCCAATAAGGAACGAATTAAAGGCAAGTACATTGTAAATGTCATACGCAAATCGATTCCAGGTGCTATGACAATGGTATTTAATATCGTGGCACTGGCCATTGTATGCTCATTTATTCATTTTAACAGTACAGAAATCTCAACGCTTGCCGTTATGATTACCGGATTTGCCGGTCTGTTGGTATTATTAAAAGTCTCGTTACCGTTTAACTGGATACGCTGTGCTTTATTCTTTACTATGCTCGGAGCATTTATATTCGCAATTTTTATCTTAAAAGATTTGTTTTCTCTTGCATCAATTACTTTGCCTATGTTCTATTGTTTTTTAGTTTTGGCAGGTTTTGCAATTATTGTTTTTGTACTGTTTTCACTACTAATTGATAAACTATTAAGCAAACAAATTGACCGCTTAGAAACAAAAATAAAATAATCAAAAGCCTTTGCAGAAATTGCAAAGGCTTTTTTAATGAATAACACAAAACTCCACAGCAAATAATCATCCATACAGATGTTTTTACTGTGGAGCGATAAGTGAAGAGAAATAGGAATAGCAATTTATAATGAAAAAGAAAAACAGGTATTGTACTTGTACCAGCTATTAACTTGCTGTTTTCATTTGCAGGCGCAATTTATCGCTTATCATTGCAATAAATTCACTGTTTGTTGGCTTACCTCTTGTATTGTGAATGGTATAACCAAAATAAGAATTTAATACATCTACATCGCCACGGTCCCATGCAACTTCAATTGCATGTCGAATTGCCCTTTCTACACGAGAAGATGTTGTTTCATAACGTTTTGCCACGGATGGATACAGCTGTTTCGTCACAGCATTTATAATTTCAGGGGTTTCAATTGCCATGATGATGGAATCTCTTAAATAATGATATCCTTTAATGTGTGCAGGAACTCCAATTTGGTGTAAAATTTCTGTTACTTGAATTTCTAATGATGGCAGGTGATTCACGTTGTTTTCCTCCAATTTATCTTCAATTTTATTTTGATAACCAGTTAATTGCAGCATTCTGTCTGCTAAATCTTGTGCATGAAATGGCTCTACTGTAAAGTAAGAGACACCGTTACTCATCAATTCATGTTCCAACGTAGGACTGCTGAATGAAGATTTTACAAAAAATAACGGTTTTTTATTTATTTTTAAGCGTTGTAAAGAACGGATGACACCGATTCCGTCTAAATGCGGCATAAATAAATCCATTAACACTAAGTCTGGTTGTTCTTCTTCAATAAAATCTAATACTTTTAGGCCGTCTTTTGGAGCAAAACATAGCTGAAAGCCTGCATTTTCAAATACTTTTGCGTACTCTCTATTAAATTCGTCACGTTCACTTGAAATTAATAATTTTAGAGCGTTTTTCATATTTTCTCCCCCTGTTTTTTTAGTGCAGATACATATTACCATATAATGGAAATATTGGCAATAGTTTGTAAGATTAAATTTTTAAATTGGGAGAAAATAAGAATATTCTACAAATAAAATTGTCGAAAATAATTTTTTAGGAGGCTTTTTGCACAGACTCTTGTTCCATTGAAACCAGATTCTCTACCATATTCTCTGCAAAAATGCCATATCCTCTGGTAGGATCATTTAAAAATACATGAGTTACGGCACCAACAATTTTACCATTTTGAATAATAGGGCTTCCACTCATGCCTTGTACAATGCCACCTGTTTTTTCCAACAAAACTTCGTCCGTCACCAAAACAACTAAATTTTTTACTCGGGAAGAATTTTTGTATTCTATGCTTTCAATGGTTACATTGTAATATTGAGGTTCTCCGTCAGCTACCGTCGTTAAAATTTGAGCCGGACCTTCTTTCACCTCTTGTTTCATCGCAACCGGCAGTGCTTGTTGTTCTACGGGGGAAGCATCCAGTTGACCATAAACACCTTCATCAGAATTAATAAACAAATTGCCAATTGCTTGGTTACTGCTAAAATAGCCGCGCAGTTCCCCAGCAGCACCTTTCTGGCCTTTTGTAACACCACTAATCGTTACAGGGACAATATCACCATTTTTCATAGGCATTAAACTATTTGTGTCAACATCACAAATACCATGTCCCAATCCTCCGAATAATCCGTTTTCAGGATTATAAAAAGTGACTGTACCAATACCTGCCGTACTGTCCCTTACCCACAAGCCGCCTTTGTAAGATCCGTCTTGTGATGATTTTACAGGATTTAAGGAAATTTCTAATGTCTCGGTATCACGTTTTACTGTTAACACCAAAGGTTCACCGTTACAATCTTGAATTGCTTTTGATACTTCTTCGTTTTCGTTCACAGTTTCACCATTAACATTAGTGATGATATCTCCAATTTTTAAACCGGCTTCTGTTGCCGGATTTGTCTTACCGGATTCAGAGTCAATGTCGGACATTCCGACGACTACTACACCATTGGTAAACATTTTAATTCCAAAAGGTGTACCGCAAGGTACCAACATCAAAGGCTCTGTTACATCCACATGGACCGTTTTAATCGGTATGGTGTTAAATAATAAAATATCTGCGTCATATTCACCGGTTGAACGATTCATAGAAATAACATCTACTTCATTTTCTGTTGCCGGCTCTGTACTGAAACCAAGTGTTTGTAAATCTAATTCTTGCCCTTCTACCACTCTGAAGCTGTCTGGAAGGGTTTGTTCGGCAATACCAACAGTTATGCCAAATGCCAGTACAAACGCGGCTGCAACACCGCTTAAAGCTCTAAAAACATTTTTCATATTACCATTGATTCACCTCCTTTTGCGCGGCTTATATATAATCTGCCACAAAAGAGAAGGTTTTATTTTGGTAATTAAATAAATGAGGTGTAAATAATAGAACTTTTATTGCCTAATCAACAAGTTGCTGTTTTCGCAGAAACAGATTGGTATATTTTTTCTCAATCATTTTCAAATTTTTACGCCGAGCTGTGCGACCATCTGGGCCTTGACACCGAGGCTTCCGCCGCCCGCCAGAGCATTGACGCGGTGGAGCAGGCCGTCCTGACTGCAGGCTGGGATGGCGCGTGGTTCCGCCGTGCCTACGATGCTTTCGGCAACCCCATCGGCAGCAAGGAGTGCGCCGAGGGTCAGATCTTTATCGAGCCACAGGGCATGTGCGTCATGGCGGGCATCGGCAGGGAGACCGGACAGGCCGCGCAGGCGCTTGCCAGCGTGGAGGAGCGGCTGGACACCAAATAC
>OGYO01001653.1_pt1 | contig 12164 bp, 9 predicted proteins | sample 1576561 | NCBI WGS metagenome assembly OGYO01 (sample SAMEA3541507, study PRJEB24748) | human gut metagenome | biome: human gut; feature: human-associated habitat; material: faeces | place: China | collected 2012 | reverse complement strand
GATCATATATTTTTTGTTTTGCCATATTAATTATACTCCTGATAATAATTGTTCTCATCCATCTTCTTGGAAATTTTATCCATATCGGATACAAGAACCTGTGTGCTGTCCGCTGCTGAAACGACGCCACTGACGCCTTCCTCGATCGCATGGGAAATCGTATTTACGGAATTTGCAATCTCATCCATGGAATTCTGTAAAGAATCCGTCTTTGCCTCGAAATCTGCCATGACACCTTCGATAAATGTTGCCTTGTCATGATATGCGCCACCGGATTCCACAAATTTCTGGAATTCCGGCAGGATTTTTTCATTCATGTACTCTACCAGTCCGTTTGCATTGTCTGCAAGATTATGTACTGCAGTTATGACAATGGCATTGATGCTCTGGATATTGTTAGCCGCTTCCTGACTGGCGGCTGCCAGCTGGCTGATTTCGGAGGCAACCACTGCAAATCCTTTTCCTGCATCCCCGGCACGGGCAGCCTCAATGGATGCGTTTAATGCCAGCAGGTTTGTCTGGCTTGCAATATTTAAGATGTCGTTTGTCAGATTGTCTACCTGATTGACACTGTTGCTGTCCTCAATTGCCTGACTCAGCACGGAAACAATGTCATTTACTTTCGCACCCGTTGTATCCATATTTTCACGCGCAGCATGTTCCATTGCCTCTGCATGCTCTTTCATTTCTTTGGTATACTGATTGATTTCAATCGTTTTCTCTGCAATTGACTTGACTTCACCGGCAACCGATTCGGTATTTTCATTAATCCGTGAAGCATTGTCGGAAATATCCTGCATCGTTGCAGAAAGTTCTTCCGTCAGTGCGGACAGATCGGATACACTTCCGTTGGAAGTCTGCACACTCTCACGCACTTCATTTACAACACCCTCAAGATCCCTGGAATTGCTGCTGATCATCCGGAAAATTTCCTGCAGCTTTGCCATAAAAGCATTGATGCCTCCACCGACAGATGCCACTTCTTTGTTGTTGGTAATGGTAACCCTGCGGGTCAGGTCACCCTGCCGGTTATCAATTTCGGAAATAATCTCATTCATTTCCCTGTTCGTATTTGCAAGCGGATAAATTACCCACCGAAGCACTGCCACCATTGCTGAAAAAAGTGCCGCAATACTAATCAGAATCGTCACTATGCTTGTTCCGATTGAACTATGGTATGCAGATGTCAGTTTCTGTCTCTGTGCATTTGCATCCTGATTTACAATTTTCTTGATACTTTCGATATCCGACTCAATGGCATCTGCACACTTGCTGATTTTTCCATTGGCAAGTTCATAGGCATCTTCACTTTTCCCTGCTGCGGAAAATGCCATAACATTGGCACATTCATACTTTAATTCTTCGTAATTTTTTTTGATATCATTGTATTCTTTTTTGGTATCCGGTGTCACGTATATCTTGTAACTTTCCAGATCTTTCTCCAATGCATCTTCCTGACTGCGGATTTTTTCCACCAGCTGGATCATGGAATCCAAATCCACCGCTATGATATGGGACAGACCCAGATTATGGATGTCCTGCGTCTGTTTCTGGATTTCTGCCAGACCCGAAACATTCTTTAAAGATACTTCCGAAATCTGTACGGCACTCCGGTTAACGTTCCTGATATTGGAAACAGACATCACATTCGAGATGATACTGAATATTCCAAGTATAAATACCGGAATTAAAATGATAAGTTTGGTACTTAATTTCTTTTTCTGATTCATATACTCCACCTCTTAGCCTGCTGCTGATTTTGTAATACCACTGACCAGATTATCCATCAGTTCCTGTAACTTTACGTGGTTTGGATTTCCTGCTGCCATCGTATTCCCGAATGCCTTGCTTGCATCCCAGTAACTGTTTCCGACACGCTGCAGTTTTCCGAATTCCGACTGTGCAATCACTGCCTGAATGGATGGGGAAGCCTTAACCGCATCCGAATCCGCTGCCTTTGTATTGGAAGGTCCCTGTCCGTTCATCTCAAACCGGACAGTCTGGTTCTGCTCATTGGTCATCCAGTCTGCCAGTTTTGCTGCCCACTGTGGATTTGCCGAATAAGCACTGACTCCCATCAGCTTATAGCCGGTAAAGGAAGCCATCTGTACCTGTTTTCCTGCCACGGTATAGGTCGGAAGCTTGGCTGCGCCAAGATCATCTCCCCAGATCTTTTTCAGTTCGGTCTCACTCCATACACCGCTTACCCCTGCAATTACACTGCCTTTTTTGGCATCTGTAATAAAATCTTCATTCACCGCATTTTCAAATCCACTGCTGGAACTGATGTCAAGCATCGCCTGCGCAATATCCACACCTTTGATATCCCCTTCGGTGGAATTCCAGTCACAGTGGTTTGTCACATTGTCATCATTGATACCGAAATCCAGTCCCGTATTTCCGAAAAACGAATACAGATACCAGCCGGAAGACCAGTCCATCATAAACTTCTTATGATTTTTTTCTGCTACTTTTAAAATGCCGTCAAGGGTTTTGACATCCGAATCACTCAGGTACTTTTTGTTATAATACAAAAAATACCCATTGTCTGCAGTCATGGGATATGCATAAAGCGTATCATCGACTGTGGCAGCGTCTATTGCGCCCTCCACATTTGCTTTTTTCACTTCGTCCGCATTCGGAACCGGATACAATGCACCGCCGGCCACCATAGAAGCCACCTGGTCATCTGCAAGAATAAACACATCAGCTGCGTTATGCACATCTCCAAGCACATTGTCACGCGTATCGGAATCCGCATTCTGTTCCAGGGTGATATCAAAAGTTGCCTGCCCCTTATACTCTTCCTTGAAACTGTCGATCATCTTATTCAACGCATCATACGTTGATTCCTCCGCCCACACTCTCAGTTTTACCGTTCCGCTCGTCCTGTCCGTCTCCTGTGCACTGTCCTGCGTGGTCTCCGTTGCACCCTGAGGTACCGCCGATGCGCAGCCGCCCAGCATGGACACGGCAAAGATTCCTGCCAGCACGGCCGACAATAACCTCTTTCTCTTCATAAAGTCTCTCCCTTTCTTCATGTCGTTTCCACCTTTTGTTGTATATACACAAATTTCACAGTGGATCAACTGTTATTATACTATAAATATTTGCAAAAAACAGGTAAAATCGCATTTTTATTGCGCATTTTTACCTGTTTTTTGCGTTTTTATTATATTCTTTTATACGTTATCAGTGATAGATTATTTCAACATGTTTTCCAGTGCCGTCTTCGCCTGTGCAATGGCATCCGGAATACCCGCCGGATTCTTTCCACCGGCCTGAGCCATATTCGGACGTCCGCCGCCGCCACCGCCGACGTTTCCGGCGATCGCCTTGATCAGATTACCGGCATGTGCCCCCTGCTTCATCGCCGCATCGGTTGCCATGGCAATCAGGTTTACCTTTCCGTCACAATCGGATGCGATCACTACGACGCCCTCACCGATCTTGTCCTTCAGCTGGTCACCGAGATCACGCAGACCATTCATATCCACACCGGATACGCTGGTTGCCAGAAGCTTCACACCTTTGACCTCCTGGATCTGATTCATCACATCCCCAAGTGCATCCTTGGCTGCCCTGCTCTTTAACGCCTCGTTCTCGCTCTGCAGTTCTTTCATCTCTGCGGTCAGATGCTCCAGACGTTCCTTAAGGTTTGCAGGTGTGGATTTTACAACCTTCGCTGCTTCCTGAAACTCTTCTTCCATCTTTTTGTAGTATGCAATCACATTGTCACCGGTCAGTGCTTCGATACGGCGCACACCGGCTGCAACACCGCTCTCAGAAAGAATCTTAAATGTCTTGATCTCTGCAGTATTCTTTACATGTGTACCGCCACAGAACTCCCTGGAGAACTCTCCCATGGAAACGACACGGACTTTTTCCCCATACTTTTCACCAAACAGAGCCATTGCCCCGGTCTTCTTTGCCTCATCAACGGTCATGATATCGGTACGGACTTCCATGCCCTCGTTGATCTTTTCATTGACCATGTCTTCCACTTTCTGCAACTCTTCCGGAGTCATGGCTGCAAAGTGGGTGAAATCGAATCTGGTACGTTCACTGTCCTGATAAGACCCCGCCTGCTCGACATGTGTACCCAGCACTTCACGGAGTGCCTTCTGCAGTAAATGGGTTGCCGAATGGTTTGCACAGGTCTTTGCGCGAAGTTTTGCGTCTACAACCAGTTCCACTTCCTCGCCGGTATGGATCATGCCGGATACCATATGTCCGATATGTCCGTATTTACCGCCCAGAAGCTTAACCGTATCCTCAACCTGGAATACGCCGTCTGCCGTACGGATCTGTCCCTTATCGCCCTGCTGACCGCCCATCGTGGCATAAAACGGAGTCTTCTCTACGATAATGGTTCCTGCATCCCCATCGGAAAGTGCTTCCACGATCTCGGTCTCGGTTGTCATAACCGTAACTTTAGAAGCATATGTCAAATTCTCGTATCCGACAAATTCTGTTGTGATGGAAGGATCAATCTGCTCGTAAACCGTTGCATCCGCACCCATGTAGTTTGTCACTTTACGGGCATTTCTGGCTTTCTGCCTCTGTTCTTCCATACAGGCCTTAAACTCGTCCTCATTATAGGAAAAGCCCTTTTCTTCAAGGATTTCTTCGGTCAGATCTACCGGGAATCCGTAAGTATCGTAAAGTTTGAATGTATCGGCACCGGAAAGTTCCTTTTTGCCGTTTTTCTTCATCTCCTCCATCAGGTCAGACAAAATGGCAAGTCCCTGATCGATGGTCTTATTGAATTTCTCTTCTTCCTGTGTCAGAACCTTAAAGATAAATTCTTTCTTCTCTTCCAGTTCCGGATATCCATCCTTGCTCTCATTGATGACAGTTTCTGATAATTTTGCAAGAAACAGTCCGTCAATTCCAAGCATCTTTCCGTGACGTGCCGCACGACGGATCAGACGACGCAGAACGTAGCCTCTTCCTTCATTGCTTGGCATAACACCATCGGATACAAGAAATGTGGAAGAACGGATATGATCCGTAATCAAACGGATGGATACGTCATCCATGGCATCTACTTCATACTTCTTTCCGGACATCTCGCAAATCTTGTCGCGGATCGCTTTCATGGTATCAATATCAAATACGGAATCCACATCCTGCATAACAACTGCCAGACGCTCAAGTCCCATACCGGTATCAATATTTTTCTGGGAAAGCTCGGTATAACCGCCCTTGCCGTCCCCTTCAAACTGTGTAAACACGTTGTTCCATACTTCCATGAAACGGTCACAATCACAGCCTACTTTACAATCCGGACTTCCGCATCCGTATTTTTCGCCTCTATCATAGTAAATTTCAGAACACGGACCACATGGACCGGCACCATGCTCCCAGAAGTTGTCACATTCTCCGGTCTCAGGATCACGGTAAAAACGTGTGATCTTCTCTCCCGGAACTCCTACTTCCCTGGTCCAGATCTCATACGCTTCCTCATCTTCTCCATAAATGGACGGATACAGACGATCCTCCTCAAGCCCAAGTACCTTTGTCAGGAATTCCCATGACCAGGCAATTGCTTCATGCTTAAAATAATCCCCAAAAGAGAAGTTTCCAAGCATCTCAAAGAATGTAAGGTGACGCGCAGTCTTTCCTACATTTTCAATATCTCCGGTACGCACACACTTCTGACATGTAGTCACACGTCTGCGTGGCGGAATCTCCTGTCCTGTAAAATACGGCTTGAGCGGTGCCATTCCCGCATTGATGAGTAATAAGCTGTTGTCATTGTGTGGTACTAATGAAAAGCTCTTCATGACAAGATGTCCCTTGCTCTCGAAGAAGTCAAGATACATCCGGCGCAGCTCATTTACGCCATAACTCTTTTTCATTACCAGTTCCTCCAAAATCATTCTTTCGTCGTGTCAGCCTTCGCATCCTTGTGTCTGCGGAGTCTGATACCAATAAATGCCCCTAATCCGCCGATCAAAGCCAAAACAGCCATCTCGACCACATATCTGCCAATACATAAAAGAAAATCTGTCATATAGTTTTCTCCTCTCTGTTGTTACCCCATTAACTTAATTATTATATATGAATTTTTCTGTAAATTCAAGAGTTAGAGTTCCCCGAACGGAAATACCTGATTCTCCCTTTCAATTTCAATTACGCGGTCTGCCATTCCAAGATTTGTAATGTGTTTTTTGTATTCCCTGATTGCAGAATAATCCTGCCACATATGCATCGGGAAAACAAATTCTGCATCGGTGTTTTTCAGCACAAAATCAATTCCGAGTGTCTGATACGGTCCCAGCCGCGGATCCATCGGGACAAACGCAAAATTGACCGGCTTGTCCGCAAGCTTACGGATCTCGTGCCGGAATGCACGCTCCTGTTTTCCGTTTATAAGCTCTCCTACGTGTTCCATCTTCCAGTCGTTTAAATCTCCCGCATGGAAGATGCTCACCCCACGCACATTCACATAAAATGCCACTCCTGCATCGGTAGACAACAGGGTCTGGATCTTTAGATCATCCACTTCATAATGGTTGTTTGCGGAGACAAACGTCACTTTTTTCCGCACCCCCGGGTCAATTCCATGCTTTTGCAGAAAATGCGGACTGATGCGGATATCCTTGGATAAAATATAATGTATATTGGTATATTTTTCACTCCAGCGCAGAATATCCATGTCAAAATGATCCTGATGTTTGTGGCTGGCAAACATATAGATTTTTGTATCCGGTGCGTAATCCGGAATCTTTCCCGTAAAGTGGAAACCATTCACCCGGTCCCCGCCAAAATAATCAAAAATCAATACCAGATCATCCACTTCCACCAGAAAACAGCTGTGATGTATAAAAATTACCTGCATGTTGTTCCAATCTCCTTTATCATCTGTGTTACAAGCTTTTGAAATACCGGAGCCACCGCATCGGCTGCTTCCTGCACCTCCTTATGTGACAATGGCTGTGGCGAAATGCCGCATGCCAGATTCGAGATACAGGAAATTCCCACAATCCGCATCCCCATATGATTCGCCGCCACAGCCTCACATGCCGTACTCATTCCTACGGCATCCGCTCCGAGTGTACGCGCCATTGCCACCTCCTGTGGAGATTCATAGGCCGGCCCGGTAAACTGCAGATACGTTCCCTCTTTTAAATCCGCCCCGGTCTCTGCCGCACATTTTTTTGCGATTTTCTGTAAATCATAATCATAAATCCGGCTCATATCCGGAAACCGCGGTCCCAGTTCCTCTATATTTTCTCCAATGAGCGGCGACGGAACAAAACTTGCAATCTGCCCGGTAAGAAGCATCAGATCCCCCGCCTTCATGCCCAGCTGGATTCCGCCCGCTGCATTTGTCAAAAACAGAACTTCTGCCCCAAGAAGTTTCATCAGCCGGATCGGCCGTACCACTTCCGTCATGGAATATCCTTCATAATAATGCACACGTCCCTGCATGCACACAACCGGCACATCCCCGACATAACCAAACACAAAGCGCCCGGTATGGCCCGGCACCGTAGATACCGGAAATCCCTCGATCTCATGATAATCCACCGCGGCCTCCACGCGAAGCTGCGACGCATAATCACCCAGACCGGACCCCAGTACCAGTGCCACTTTCGGCACAAAATCTGTTTTCGTCCTCACGCTGCGCACACAGCGCATGAGAGTTTCATATTCGTTGCTCATTTGTTCTCCTTATTTTTTGCAATTACATACAGAATTTCATTAACTAATAGTATAACAGAATCAAAAATAAAATAAAACAAGAGCAACTGAAATTCATACTTTTTTTATTTCTCTTAAATAATGATGCAGATCATTCCCCCATTGCTGTCATTGACAATTTTCTGCATGGTATCCTGCAGTTTCAGCTGGCACTCATCATCCATCTGCAGGATCTTGCTGCGGATGCCGTCTTCCATCAGTTCCCCGACCGATTTTCCGAAAATATTTGTGGTCCAGATTCCTTCCTTGCTCTCCTCCCCCTCGCGGATATATGCAATCAGATCATTTGCCTGTTCCTCACTGCCGACAATCGGTGCTATTTCGGTCTCAATGTCTGCCTTGATCATATGAATGGACGGGGAAATTGCCCGCATTTTCACGCCATATTTTCCGGCATGCTGGATCAGCACCGGATCTTCCATCCGGATATCCGAAAGCCCCGGCATGACCACTCCATACCCCTTCTGTTCCACAGCAGCCATGGCATCTTCCACACGCTCGTATTCTTTTTTCATCCGGGAGAGGGAACGCAGCATGGAAATCATCTGATATTCCCCTTCGATCTGCATTCCCGTCATCTCACTGATGTAGGAGAAATAGCACTGTTCCGTTGTCTCCATACGGATCGTCACGGTTCCGTTGGAAAGATCTGCCGTCTGCAGCTGGATGTCACGAAAAACTTCTTCTCCCATCTGCTCATTTGCACTTTTTACCCATTCCTGCCCGGCAAGCACAGCCGCTGCATCCCGCACGCGGCCGATTCCATCCATCAGTCTTGATGCCGTCTGAATCATGGCTGCCTTTAATTTATGTTCCATTGGAAGCATTTCCGTCCACTTCGGAATTGCAAAGTCCACACGGGTAACCGGAAATTCAAACAGAATCGCCTTCATAACTGTGACCAGATCCTCCCGGTGCATCTGCTGACAGTTGACCGGAACCACTACCGCCTGATATTCCTGCTCTAAACTTTCTTTCAGTGCAAGCGTCTCACTGCTGTATGGGCGCACGGAATTTAAAACAATCACATACGGTTTTCCAATCTCTTTAAGCTTTTCCACCGCGGTTTGTTCTGCCTCCACATAATTTTCCCGCGGAAGTTCCCCGATACTGCCATCCGTTGTCACCACAATACCAATGGTTGCATGGTCTTTAATTACTTTTTCTGTTCCAATTCTCGCTGCATCCGAAAAAGGAATTTCCTCCTCGAACCACGGCGTATGTACCATGCGGTATCCGTCCCCCTCCAGATGACCATTTGCTCCCTCTACCATAAACCCGACACAGTCAATCAGACGCACACTGACACTGCTCTCATCTGCAAGTGTGATCTCTGCTGCCTCCTGCGGAATAAATTTCGGTTCTGTCGTCATGATCGTTTTCCCGGCGGCTGACTGAGGCAGTTCATCGAGCGTCCGTTTTTTTTCTTCCTCATCTTCGATGTACGGAAGTACAAACAGATCCATAAACCGCTTAATGAACGTTGACTTTCCGGTGCGGACCGGTCCTACGACACCAATGTAGATTTCGCCGTTCGTTCTTTTCTGGATATCTTTATATAAATCAAACTCCATAAAAAAATCTCCCTTCTTTGCATATTCGATTAATCTATCTAATCTATATGCAAAGGGGAGAATTCTTATTCACAGAAATACTCTGTTGTATATTTATTTCTCAGATGACTTCTTTTTGTCGGAAGTCTTCTTCTTTGCAGCTTCTTTCTCTGCTGCTTCCTTCTCTGCTGCTTTCTTTGCCTGCTCAGCAAGCACTTTTTCATTGATGCGTCCATACATCTGCATGTATTTATAGAGTTTCTTTGCCAGATCCTTGGTAATCTGTCCCTCCAGGGCACGCCACTTCCAGTTTTCTCCAAGTGTGGACGGAATGTTGATGCGGGCTTCGGAGCCAAGTCCGATCAGATCCTGCATCGGAACAATTGCCATATCTGCAACGGAAGACCATGCGGCACGCATCATACCCCAGTTATAACCTTCCTCCTCCGTCAGGTTCAGGTATTCGATTGCAAACTTGACAGATGCTTTCGGTGCGGTCTTCATCCATCCCATCACGGTATCATTGTCATGTGTTCCTGTATATACAACACAGTGACTGGTATAGGTGTGCGGCAGATAATCACTTCCCTCACGGCTGTCAAACGCAAACTGGATGACTTTCATGCCCGGGAATCCGGAATCCTTTAAAAGTTTGCGGACGGAATCTGTCAAAAATCCAAGATCTTCCACAATGATCGGAAGCTTGCCAAGTTTCTTCTCCAGCTGGTTAAACAGATCCATTCCCGGACCCTGTTTCCATTTTCCGTTCTTTGCAGTCTTATCTTTTGCCGGGATTGCATAATAAGAATCAAATCCGCGGAAATGATCGATGCGGATAATATCATACAGCTCGCTCATCGCTTTGATTCGTTTGGTCCACCATGCATAGTTATCTTTTTTCATTTCATCCCAGCGGAACAGCGGATTGCCCCAGAGCTGTCCATCTGCCGAAAATCCGTCCGGAGGACATCCTGCCACTTCAATCGGATTTAAATCTTCATCCAGATAAAACTGTTTCGGATTTGCCCATACATCCGCACTGTCTCCGGCCACATAGATCGGCACATCTCCGATAATCTCGATTCCGTTTTCATTGGCATATGCCTTTAACTCTCTCCACTGTTTGAAGAACAGATACTGAAGCATCTTATAAAACTCAATATCTTCTGCGTACTTTTTTCTTGCCTCATCCAATGCCGCTGCGTCACGCACACGAAGTTTTTCATCCCACTCGGCCCATGCTTTTCCGTCATTGGCATCTTTTAATGCCATAAACAGTGTATAATCTTCCAGCCAGTCCTTTTCCGCCTCACAAAATGACGAAAAATCTTCCGGCATATTTTTTACAAAACGGGCATATGCTTTATGCAGCAATGCATAGCGTGATACATACATGGTTCCATAATCAATGTATTCCTCGCTTGTGCCCCAGTCAAATGACTCACATTCCTTTTTCTTTAATAAATTTTCTTTGCAGAGAATGTCCAGATCGATAAAGTACGGATTTCCCGCAAAACTGGAAAACGACTGATACGGTGAATCTCCGTAACTGGTCGGACAGATCGGCAGAATCTGCCAGTAAGTCTGACCTCCTTTTACCAGAAAGTCTACAAATTTTCTGGCTGATTTTCCCATAGTTCCAATGCCATACGGTGATGGCAGGGAAGATATCGGCATAAGTACGCCACTTGTTCTCATAAGTGATTCCTCCTAAGATCCAATCTATAATCTATAATTATATCATACCACCTTTTTGTCCCCTTGTAAAAAACATTTTTCAATGCTAGTATGAAGAAAAGGGATTATGAGGTGAAGAATTATGAACGATGTCATAAAACATAAAATCAAACACAATGCACACCGTACACTGGTGTCGATCAAATGGGTAATTTTTGCAATTATTGTCGGCGGTATCGTCGGACTGTGCGGCACCGCATTTTATTTTTGTCTGACATTTGTCACCGTGCTGCGCGGGCAGGACCCCTGGCTGTTGTATCTGCTCCCTGTCGGGGGACTGATCATTGTCGGTGCTTATCACCTGCTGCACGATGAAAAAGATACCGGAACCAATCTGGTCATCTCTGCCATCCACTCGGATGTCTTTGCATTCGCATTATCGAAATTTCATAGGCATCTCTGTATTCTCCTGCCTCTGAATCCTTTGAATATCTTTTAAAATACTCTCTGCTTTGGACTCTACCATAGAGCTTTACTCGATTTCCCACTTCAAACTCGCTTACCCACTGAGCTACTCTGCCCCATGCAATACACGGAATGTAATCCGATTTTCCATATGGTCTGTTAACTGCAATAAGTAAATCTGTTATTTCTCTTCCTAAAGGTGTCTTTCTGAATACCGGTGGTTTGCAAAGATACTCATCAAGATAAATTAAGTTTGCATTTGTGATTTCTTCCAGTTCATCTTCATTTTCATAGATCTTAATAGCCGTTACAAACAAAAATAACTCCAAATGTTTACGACCATCACTTCCTTCTTTATTATGAGATCTGAACTGTCCTGCTACTTCTACCCATTTACCTTCAAGTGATTTCTTCATCATTTCTCGTCCTATCAGTAAATCAGATACAACTATTGGAACTAAATCTTCTGTCCCACTTAATCTTTTTACTCTGACTCTTGTACGATAGAACTTTTCCCACAGTACTTCGTGGCTGTACTCAAGTTCAGCCTCAATTCTGCCACTAACAAATACTTTGTTAAACTCACTAAAAAGTCTTTCTTGAGATGAGTTTTCCTCCCGTCTTGTTATGACATTGTTTTCCCGTCTTGCTACTGCCTTTTCATCTGACATATGTACTTTCCTCCTGATTATTTTTTTGCTTATAGTACATTCGGTAGAAAAATCATTCTAAATTGCTTACATACAGAAATTATGT
>OGYO01001651.1_pt1 | contig 12173 bp, 7 predicted proteins | sample 1576561 | NCBI WGS metagenome assembly OGYO01 (sample SAMEA3541507, study PRJEB24748) | human gut metagenome | biome: human gut; feature: human-associated habitat; material: faeces | place: China | collected 2012 | reverse complement strand
CTCTTTTCCAAGTCCAAGAATATCTGCCAACTTCCCGCCGGTTCCAGCACGGTTCCAAGCAGTTTTCCAAATTCCTCCAGAAATCCCGATGACCGCAGAACACCGACCGCTGCCATCAGCCCGATCAGAGTCGGCACAATACCGATCACCGTCCGCATGCCGTCCTTCGCCCCGTTCAGAAAATCGCCGAACACATCCTGTTTCATCAAAAGCCCCAGTCCGACCACATAAAAAATCAGCACGGGAACCATCAGATCTGAAAGCGCCGAAAGAAAACGCAAAAAATCCCCTCCCCAGAAAAATCCTATCAGATACACTCCGATACAATTTATTCCGCGGGCGGGGATTTATGTAATTTTATTTCACTTTAATCTGAAACAGACGCGCCATATACGTCTCCGGGAAGTGAATCTGCAGCGTCTTGCTGTAGTCATCGTAATGGAACACATCACCGCATGCTTTCGGGTAAATGCAGGAAAACTCCAGCTCTTTCCCTGGGAATGCCCGGTTCAGCGGAACTTCAAAATCAGCCTCTCCGCCGCGTCTCCACACACCAAGATAAATTACATCTCCCGGCACACGGATTCCGGCTGCGAGGTGTTTTTCTTCATTGTCTGCCCATCCCATCGGCCAGAACGGAACGCCGTCCTTGATGCCGCTGCGGATCTCTTTGTAGCAGTCAATTCCCTCTTTTACAAGTTCAAACCGCTCCGGCGAAATTTCTGCGAGATGGCCGCTTTGGTGAATACGAAGCAGCAGCGCATTGACCATATTGAAAATAACTTCCTCTTTTGTGCCGTCCCGCAGCGGATATGACCAGATCGCCGCCTGCTCCGGCGTCACGCCGATGGCTGCATTCGCCGAGATCGTCGCATAATTGCGGTAATCCTCCTGATCGCTCGTCGACTGAATGCTGTTTCGCGCCAGCATCGCATAGTCCATCCGAAGACCGCCGCTCGAGCAGTTCTCAATGACAAGATCCGGATACTTTTTGTAGATGCCATCCAGCCATGCCAGATACGCTCTCTCATGCTCCAGAAGACCGTCTCCAAAACTGTCCGCATCCACTTCCGTGCCAATACCAGGCTCAATATTGTAGTCCATCTTGATATAGCCGACACCGTAGTCCCGTACCACACGGTCGATGACTTCGGTCACATGCTCAATCACAAGCGGATGACGGAAATCCAGCTGATAACGGCTTCTGTCATACACACGCTTGCCGTGGCGCAGGAAGAAGCACTCATCCGGCAGAATGGAAGCCTTCTTACAGTTGATACCCATAACCTCCAGCTCCAGCCAGACACCAGGAATCATGCCCTTCGAACGAATATAATCCGTCACCTCACGCACTCCATTCGGAAAGCGCTTTTTACTCTCCTGCCACTCACCGACACTGTCCCACCAGTTGCCGTCCGCATACCAGCCGGCATCAATGACAAAATACTCACATCCGGCCTTCTCTGCCGCATCCACCAGCGGGAACTCTTTTTCTGTGGTCGGATCTCCAAACAGACAATTCATATAATCATTGAAAATAACCGGCAGATTTTCATTATCTTTGTTCGGACGTCGGATCTTTCTGCGGTACTTCGTCAAAGTACCAATCGCTTCCTCGAAATCATCATGACCTACGCCGACAGCCACCGGAACCGTTGTAAAGGAATCTCCCGGCTTCAGGTTCTTCGACCAGTGTGACTGAATCTCTGTCGGACCGCTCACCGCCAGATAAAAATGGCAGTTCTGATCTCCGATCTCATAATGCCAGGAACCACTGTGGTCAATCTCAAAAAACAGACTCGAATCTGCCGCACTGTTTCCAATATATCCCATCGGCACATATTCCTTCGCCGACCAGTTGCCCGTATTCGTAATCTCAATCGTCTTCGAAGTTCTCTGATAATTATGCGGCTGCGTCTGCGCCATGCCAAGATCTGCAAACCGGTACTTCTTCACCGTCAGCTCCTTCTGCCATCCATTGTGAACCACAACCATCGACATCTTGTCATCCGAGCTGACAAGCTCTGGAATTCCCTCTTTCTGTTCCTTCTCAATACCCCAGTAACTAAAACTCGAAATGTACTCCAGTGTCTGGTCTTCCTTTCCTTCGTTCGTCACTGTATTGTACATTCTCGCAACCGGAATCCCATCAAAAAACTGCATCACAGACTCCACCTTCGCGCCCGTCACATCATCCGACTGCACAATCCGAAGCAGATCCCCGTTCTCATTTCTCTCCTCCGAAATCGAATCAAACTTCAGCATAAAGCCCGGAGCCGTCACAATATACTTATTTCCATGCTTCTCATATGGCCGGTTATACCCCGAAAAATTCACCTGCACCAGCTGGAAGCTCTCCTTAATCTGAGCTTCCCGCATTCCTTCCATCATCCACACTCCATCCGGCTTCCGGCAAAGATTCTCCGCGTCAAACGGTGCATGTGAAAAATGAAACAGCTTCAGCTGATTCTCTTCCGTCACCCCAAACACAATATGAATTCCATTCACATCATAACAAATCAGCTCTGCCTTGATCGGGGTCTCAATCCTGCTCGTCCATTTCTGCATCTTAAAAACCCTCCTTTGGAAATTTTTCTCATATTTCCAGCATATAACTTGTCCCCTCTAAAGTCCAGCACATTCTTGCTTTTTCCATCCTATTCTTTTCAACCATCTTGCGCCGATCCGCCCTTCAGGCGGATCCAGACTTTCCTCCCGTTCTCACTCCCAGCTCACGCGCCAGCCGTTATTTCACAACCCCAAACGTTGCAATCTCAAACTCCCGGAGTGTCACATGATACACCCCGTTCTCATCCGGGCAAAGTACCTCACCCTTCTCTTCCACTACATTACTGCGGTAAACCTCTTTCATCCAGCTCTCCTTTCGGAAGGAAATCACCTCATCCTGCGGCATATTGTTCACAAACCGCACAAACAGATCGTTCTTTGCAAGTCCCTTCTTAAACGCCGTCAGATGAATTCCTTCCCCTTCAAAGCGGAGGAAGCTCATTTCCAGCGGCATCTCGCCCGATACGAGTTCCGGTTTTACCTGACCCGGCTTTCTGAGCCATGCTTTCGAAAGACCGGCCTGTGCTGCTGTCAGATCCTGCTGGAATGCGTAACCCTCGGTAAATGCCTCGCCCGTCTTACCGGCTGCATACGGCACAACTTCAAACTCCAGGGTAAACGTTCCGATCTGCTGCGCCTTTGGCGTCGGGAAATAACCCCAGTCACCCATCTCCGCAACGGAGCGAAGCAGCGTTACCGCAATCGCATTCTCCTCATCCGCCAGAACCTCATATTCATACAATCCGCGGTTTGCCACAAGAAGACCATTTGTCTCATCTTCCATTGCAGCAAAACACTGCTGTCTTTCACATCCGCAGGGATTCGTCCAGGTATCATTATGACGGTTATTTCTCTTTACAACCTCAAAGGCAGAATCTGCCAGATGCGTAGACGTATTCAGACCCGTCGGCATTACAACGCGGACTCTGTGATCCTTTGCCTGATTACAGATCGTCGTTGCGACATGCAGACCTTTTCCCGATTTTTCCAGTGTCAGAACCGTCTTTACTTCCATCGGAACCAGTTCTTTCGAACGATTTGCCACACGCGTATATGGATCAATACACATCTCACGCTGTCTCTGCAGTTCCTCTCCCATACCGGACGGAACCATCATTTCGTGACAGATCTCAACTACCGTGCGGAATGCATTTTTCTCCACACAGTGAATCTCAGCTTTCATGCCTTTCGTTGTGATTGTCTGTTTTCCAGAGTCCTGAATATAAATATATTCATTTCCCATATCTCCGGTATCTTCATAGAATCCCAGATTTTCATACGTTCTTCCGGTTTCCTTATTCAGAATCTGGTAGGAACCATCCTCATTGACCGTAACTTTCAGGTTTTCATTTTCCAGAACGCGCTCATTCGCAAAATCTGCAGAGGTTTCCTGGTTCTGATCCGGCTCTGCCTGCTCCAGATAATATGTTGCATATCCCATCGCCGGAACTTCTGCCTCAAACGTTACCAGCACCTTCTTTGCCATATATGGCTGACGGAACCGGTCATCCGGCAGATCGTATCCGAAGGAAATTCCTGCATTTTCGATTTTTGCCGGAACTGCATTTCCGTTTGCATCGCAAAGCACCAGATTTGGCATTTCTACCGCCTCCGCCGCCTCATAACCATCCCATACAAACAGATTGTAATCGCGGAACAGATGCAGTTCTTTTGCAATGACCTGTTTTTTCGCGGTGCCAGAAGTATTCCATACAACGAACGGAATCTTTTCGCTGTTTCCAGGAAGTGCCGCGGTATTCACCTGATCGGTCAGATATTCTACACTCTCATCGTAAATCGCATCCGCCACCTGTCTGCTCTTCGCAAAGCGGGTTTTCATTTCTTCATTTACTTCATCGACGCTGCAGCCGCAGATGCTGTCATGCGGATGATTCTGCATCAGCTTTTTCCAGCTGTAAATCATCTGGTCTTCCGGGTATGCTTTGCCAAGCACCTCTGCCATGGCTGCCGCCGGTTCTGCTTTCCGCTCCAGCGCTGTTTCGCCGGCACGGTTGTCCACTTTCAGTCCCATCCAGGAGGAAGCGGTGTTTGCCAGTGTCCATCTTCCGTCTGTTTCCTGGCTTGTCAGCTCGCCTTTTACCGTAGAGAAATTCTCGGAAATTTCTTTTTCCATTGCCTTTACATAGGTTTTGAAATCCGAATGAATAAATTCAATGTCCGGGTACAGTTTCCGTGCGACACGGATTGCCTCGGTAATGTCCTTCTGCAATGGCTGATGGTCGCATCCGTTCATCATCAGAAGCTGATGTGTTGCCGCAAATTTTCTCGCATCGGCCAGTTTTTTGTCCCAGTAAACTTTTGCTTCTGCCTCATCCACCGGAACCTCCACTCCGTTGTTATACCAGTTTGCAAACAGAATACCCGGCAGTTTCGTTCCGTCCGGGGATGCCCACATCATTTCGGAATACGTGGACTCATACTGTCCTCCGGTTACCTCATTATTCGGTCCGATCGGTTTTACACCGCGTCCGAACACAACCGCATCCATGCCCGCCTGCTTCAGCACCTGCGGCATCTGTCCCGCATTTCCGAATGCATCCGGGAAATAACCGACATTTCCGATCGCTCCGTAACGCGCTGCTTCCTGCATGCCGACCTGAAGATTGCGGACACATGCCTCACCGCTGGTCAGAAACTCATCCTGCAGAATGTACCACGGGCCAGTCTGGATTTTTCCTTCACGGACGCATTTTTCCACCTGCTCGCGTTTTTCCGGGCGCACTTCCAGGTAATCGTCCAGGGCAATCGTCTGTCCATCCAGGAAAAATCCGCCAAATTCCGGATCGTTCTCTGCTTTTTCCAAAATATTGTCTACCAGCTCAATCAGTTTCATTCTGTGTTTTTCAAAAGACTGATACCACTCTCTGTCCCAGTGGGAATGGGAAATAATATGAACAGTTGTTTTCATGATGTGTTTCCTCCTGTTATAAAAATGATTTTCAAACTTAAAACTCTTTCTATTTAAGTCTTGTTCCTGTATTGCCGTGTTGATTTGATATATCATATCATAAAAAAACGCAATGCTTCTGTCAAGTATTTCTACGTTTTTCCATGATTTTATATCATTTTCTTTTTATTTGATATATCATTTTTAGTTTGACTTATCTTTTTCCCGAGATTATAATACAAAGCAAGTCGATATCACACTTTTACAAATACAGTTGTCACCAATCATACTATTTGAGGAATTTTACAGACATGGATAGAAATAAAAGAATAACGAAACCCAAATATGAAATCATCAAAGAAGCTCTTTTAGAGCGCATCCGCACCGGACAGTTTTCTTCCGATGCCGTGTTCTGCACGGAAAAAATGCTCTCGGAGCAATATGAGGTAAGCCGCATCACAGCAAAGCGGGCGATTGAAGATCTGGAACAGCAGGGAATTCTGTATCGAAAACGCGGCGTTGGAAGCTTTGTCTCGCAGAAAATCCCACCGGTTTCCTCCTCCGCATCAGAAACCGACAGCAAATCAAAAATGGTTTCCCTGCTGCTTCCGATCATTTATCTGGCCTTCATCTCCCTGGGCCTGCCGGACAACACAGGGAAACATTTCGGAAACGATTGGTTCCTTAAGTGCCGCGCTGGCGGAAAAAGGATACTTTTTAAGCATTCATATCACCGGCTCTTCCTCTCCGAAGGAACGTGCCACACTGGAACTGCTCCGTTCTCAGAATATCGCCGGACTTGTCTACTATCCCAAGCGTGACAATATCCACCTGGAACAGTTAAACGATTTCCTGTTTGCAAACCGCCCGGTTGTCATCATCGACAAGCAGACCGACTGTCCGTATTTAAACAATGTTGTCTGCGACAATTACGATGGCGGACGGCAGCTCACCCGTCACCTCCTGGAACAGGGGCATCGCAACATCGCCTTTTTCACAACAGCTCCCCTTTCCGAAACCTCGTCGGTCCGTGATCGTTTCGGCGGATTTTTGCACGAAATAAAAGCCGCCGGAATCATGCCCGATTCCCGGCAGCTTATCACCTGGCCACATGCACTTTCTACAGAAGATGCCCTTTCAACAGAAATCACACCTTTTCAACAGCAGCTCCTTACCCTGCGGCAAAATGGAATTACTGCACTTCTCGCAGAAAATGATCAGGTTGCCGAACTCATCTTTCTCGCCTGCCGTACCATTGGCCTTAGGATTCCGGAAGATCTCTGCCTCTGTGGTTTTGATGACACGAGTCTCAGCCGGAGTCTTGAAATTACCTCTATTCATCAGGACTTTGAAAGCATCGGACGGGAAGCCAGCCGGATTCTCCTTTCCACACTGGAAAACCCTGCGGCGGAACCGGAAAAAATTGTGCTGCCGGTGACACTTGTTCCCCGGGCATCCTCGCTTCGAATGATAAAAACAGAATCCTAAAACCAGATCATTTTTCATCTGAATTTTCTTCCAGAAATTTTCGGATCTTCTCTGGCGGCAGCAATGCATAAATACTTTTATGGAATGTTGCCGCCACTTCCAGTTCTCCGTAATATCCTGTACGCACATCACAATTTCCCTGGAACGCCTCCCGCAGTGTCGCATTCAGCGCTGCTCCCTCATCACTGTCCATAAAATCTTTCAGCATCCGGCAGCAGGTGTGCGTGTTTTCATAATAGCGGCGGTATGCCGGATGAAATTCCCGCATCCATCCGCTCACGGATACACAGAACAACGCCGTCGGATGGATCACCGGCTGATAAAGAAGACGCCATTTTTCCTGCTGTACTGGATCTACCGCAAACGCAAGCAAAGAAACTTTCAGCTCTTCCATAAAACCCGGATAATCTTCCTCCGTCAGAGAGATAATTTTCTGATTGCGCAGATACTGGTTGATATTCGTCGCATCAATCTGCTCCGGAGAAATGTACTGTAAATAACGGGACATCATTTTCAAATCCGTACCTGCGTGCTCAATCGTATGCTGTGTGATTTTCTGCCACAAAAACTGCTGATATTCCGTAACCGGCGTATCCAGATATGCCATCCACAAATACTGTGCCAGCAGCCGGGCATCCCGGGATTCCATTTGATTCCGGGTAGGATCTTCCGGGCAAAAATCGGTATCTGCAAGCATCCCCGCAAGCTGGTCAAGCGACTGGCACACAGGAAGCTGTCCGCTCAGACGATCCATTTCGCTGATCGTCTGCTGAATGGTAAGCATCTGCGACTGGAGTGCATTCAGCTGTTTATGCAGATAAAATGGTGTTGTGCGCGGCTTGTGAAGAATCGCGCGGATATCCGCCAGTGAAAGTCCTGCCTCGCGCAGCTTGCGGATGATAAAAAGTTTTTGAATATCTGCTTCTGAAAAATCATGGTAACCGTTATGTTCATCAACAACAGGCGAGATCATCTTCTGATCGATATAATAATAAACCGTCCTCCTGGACAATCCTGTTTTTTTGATTACTTCCTGAATTCTCATTGTTGCACCCCGTTTTTCCTTTTGTCCAGTCATTCCCCCGCATTCTGACTGTTTCTCTTTTTTCACTCTTTTTCTTTCTGTTTTTCCGCTTTTTTCGTTTTGATTTTATAAAAGCATACACCTGGTGTATACTTTTGTTTCCTATTATATCCTGTTTTCCCTCAAAAAGCCACGTAACAATTCTCTTTTTCCATAGAAATCTTCTGCTTTTGAGAAAAGAATGCTGTTTATTTCTGAAAAAATTTGCATTGACTGTCCACCAACGATATCCCGTATAGTAAAGGAAAGGATTTGTAACAAAATTTAAGAGAAAGGAAATATCCCGTTTTTTGTATTCTCCAAAACGAATCGTCATTCAAAGTCAAATGATTTTTCATGCAAAATTCATTTTTCTCCGAATCGTTAAAAAAATAAAAACTACAGCCTGCATAATCAGTTTTCATTGATATAAAAAACGGGATCGGGTGAATGGTATGATGTTAAAAGATAAAGTTGCAATTGTTACCGGCGGAACCAGAGGAATCGGCTATGCCATTGTGCACAAATTTCTGCAGCACGGCGCAAAAGTCGTCCTGTTCGGATCCCGGGAAGAGACCGTTGCAAAAGCGGTTGCATCTTTAAAAGAAGAAAACCCGGACTGGGAAGTTTCCGGTGCATGGCCAAAGCTGACCGATGCAGCTGCCATGGTAGATGAGATCAACAAAGTCAAAGAAAAATACGGCAAAATCGATATTCTTGTGAACAACGCCGGTGTCTCAGACAGTACACCAATTGACAAGTATACCGCAGAGCGCTTTGCCAGTGTCATGGATCTAAATGTCAACGCCATGATGAACGGCATCCTTCCAACCGTTGCTATTATGAAAGAACAGGGCGGCGGCTGTATTTTAAATACCAGCTCAATGGTCAGCATCTGCGGCCAGCCGGGCGGCGTTGCCTATCCATCCAGTAAATATGCGGTCAACGGTCTGACCTGGTCCCTCGCACGGGAACTTGGTCCTTTCCATATCCGTGTAAACGCGGTTGCACCTGGCATCACCCGTACCGATATGGTTGCCGCACTTCCAAAAGAAATGATTGATCCACTCATCAACCGCATTCCTCTTCGAAGAATTGGTGAGGCAGAAGACATTGCAAACGCATTCCTCTTCCTGGCAAGCGATATGGCTTCGTATGTAACCGGAGAAATTCTTTCCGTGGATGGTGCGATGAGATCCTGATTTATTTTTCATCCAGTTGTACACCATTTTCTGATTTTGAGGTTATCTACGTAAAATCTATAGTTTTATAATAGGAAAAATCCTGCAAGACGTTAAACTATCTCTCAACCTTCCGCTTTTCATTTTGAAGATTGGGAGGCCGTTCATGTCCCACAGGATTTTTTCCTATATAGCAGCAGATATTCTCAATCCGATTCGCTGCTTATTGTTTTTCACCATGGAAGCAAGGGACTTCCTTGATTTGGTTAAATCATATTTGGAAACTTCTAAAGTGTCAGTCGACGTAGTTAGAAAAACAGCATCACCAGCCCCAGCGCACAGAGCAAAATTCCCGTCACGCGGTTCAACATTTTCACATTTGCCCCGTTGGCCCATTTCGCTCCAATCTGTGCAAAGACCAGGGTACTGATGACACAGGCAATCAGAATTGGAATGTCCGGCGCGCCGCCGATATAAAAATGGGAGATCGCACCGGTCAGAGCTGTAAAGGTCATAATAAAGACGCTCGTTCCAACTGCTGTTTTCAGTTCATATCCGAGCACGCTGGTCAGCACCAGAAGCAGCATCATGCCACCGCCTGCTCCGACAAATCCACAGATAAATCCAATCACAACACCGCAGAGAATCGACTGCTGGATTTTCTGTTTTTCTGATTTATTTGCCTGTACTTCTTTCGTCGTCATGATCGGACGGATGATAAATTTCAGTCCGACAAACAGTGTCATCACTTTCGAAAATCCGCCCATGGTTCCATTTGGCACAAGCGAAGATACGAAGCTGCCGACCAGTGTAAAAATCAGAACAGATATCAGCATAATCACGCCATGGCGGATATCAATGTTTTTATTCTTTTTATAAGTCCAGGCACTTACTCCTGATGCCAACACATCCGATGCCAGCGCAATGCCAATCGCCTGATAAGCCGGCATGTGTAAAAAGGTAATCAGCATCGGTGAAACAACGGCCGCTGCGGAGAGTCCCGCAAGTCCCGTGCCAAGGCCGGCGCCAAGACCAGCCACAATACATACGATAAGTTGTGTTATTGTCATAGTTTTTCTGTCATCCGCTTAGATCCGTTGCACTTTTCCTGTACTTTGCCATTTAGGGGCAGATGACTGTTTTCCTCCTCTTTCTGTTTTTGTTTTGTCTTATTTTTCTATTATGTTCTTCTCTCTGGCTTTCAGCGTTTTTATTTTTCCGTCACGTTCCTCCGAATCAGCTCGCATAATCTGAGAAATTCTTCCCTGTCTTCTCTGGAAATTCCGGAAAACAACGATTCTCCAAACGCTCTCTGGCAATCCTGTCCAAAGCGGATAATTTCTGATGCACTTTCTTCTAGCTTCAAATGCACTTTCTTGCGATCCGCCGCATCTGTTTCTTTTTGAATGTATCCTTTTTCACACAGCTTGTTCACTGCCAGTGAAACATGCGATTTCTGCATTTTCCGCACACGCACAATATCCACTGCAAGATCAAACTGGCTGTTATTCGCAAGAAACAGCAGAACATCCACTTCCGCAGCTGACAGATCATAACGCACCATGACCTTTTTTCGGTACTTGGCGTATTTTCGTTCTACCTCCACTGCAAATTGCCATTGTTCATCAAACATACTTTTTCACCTTCTTTTTTAACTTGATATTCTTATTTGTTCTATTTTGAACTTTTTTGTATAATAGTTCTTTTTTGAACATTTGTCAAGGAGTGCACACGGAAAACGTTCGAACTTATAAATCTAAAGTATTTTTATAAAGTGCAGAAAATTATATTCTTGACTCTATAATCATTGTAGGGTTTACTATAATCGTAACATTCTACAACAGGAGGTTTCCCTATCATGGAACGAAACTTAACAACCGGCAGTATCCGGAAAAATATTTTCTATTTTTCGCTGCCTTATCTCTTATCGTATTTTCTGCAGACGCTCTACGGCATGGCGGATCTTTTCATCATCGGACAGTTTGAAGGCGCGGCCGGTACAACAGCCGTTTCCATCGGCAGTCAGGTTATGCATATGATTACCGTTATCATCGTGGGACTTGCCATGGGAACGACTGTCAGCATCGCGCAGGCCGTCGGCGCAAAAGATAAAAAGCAGGCATCACGCTGCACAGGAAATACCATCACTTTATTTCTCGGTGTTTCCGTCGTGCTGATGGTAATCCTGCTTCTTCTGGTAAAGCCGATCGTACTTGTGATGTCCACACCATCCGAAGCCGTTTCCGGCACCGTCGCTTATCTGACGATCTGTTTCATTGGTATTCCATTCATCACCGCGTATAATATCATCAGTTCCATCTTCCGTGGACTTGGTGATTCGAAAAGCCCGATGTACTTCATCGCAGTCGCATGTGCGGCCAATATCACACTCGACTATCTCTTTATGGGCGCCCTGCATCTTGGTCCATCCGGTGCCGCGCTTGGAACCACGCTTTCCCAGACACTCAGCGTCATTCTGGCACTGATTGCGATCCGCAAACGTGATACCGGCATCCGTCTTACCCGGTCGGATCTCTCCCCTCAGACAGCTGTGATGGGACAGATTCTTAAAATCGGTGTTCCGATCGCCCTGCAGGATGGTTTTATTCAGATCGCCTTTATCATCATTACCATCATCGCTAACCGGCGTGGCCTGGAAGCAGCGGCTGCAGTCGGTATTGTAGAGAAAATCATCAGCTTCCTGTTCCTGATTCCATCTTCCATGCTTTCCACTGTTTCGGCGCTCGGCGCGCAGAACATCGGTGCTGGAAAGCAGAAGCGTGCCGAACAGACCATGTGGTGTGCTGCACTGATTACTGTCGTTTTCGGACTGATCGTCGTTATTACGATTCAGTTTATTTCCGTTCCTGTGGTCGGTCTTTTCACAACAGATGCGGAGGTTGCACGCCTCGCACTCCGGCAAACGGCGAGTATGTTTTCAAAAGAGTTGACGGCGAGTGGCTTG
>OGYO01001631.1_pt1 | contig 12250 bp, 8 predicted proteins | sample 1576561 | NCBI WGS metagenome assembly OGYO01 (sample SAMEA3541507, study PRJEB24748) | human gut metagenome | biome: human gut; feature: human-associated habitat; material: faeces | place: China | collected 2012 | reverse complement strand
TGGAACGAGACGCTCCAGCGCCCGTGGTACGACCCCATGCTGCGCGAGGGCGAAGTAAGCAAATTCGTAAAGATGCCCTTCGAGCCAACTCCCGCCGAGAACTTTGAGTTTGATCCGGATACCGGTCTGATCGCCGCCTACGTCGGAACTGACGTGGATGTGGTCGTGCCGCGCGAAATCAACGGCGTAACCGTGGTAGGCTTCAAAAACTACAACGCCTTTGACGCGTGCCATGACTATACAGATTCCTCTGTGACGAGTGACCGTACCGAGTGGGTGCGCCTGCGCACGCTGGTGCTGCCCGAAACAATCAAAGAGCTGCCGGACATGATGCTCGCCTACTGCCAGCAGCTGGAAACCTTCGTCTGTTACGCGCCCCTGGAGAGCACCGGCGGCAATCAGTTTATGCTCTGCCGGAGCCTGAACAACGTAATCTTCGTCAACGGCGTGCGCGAAATCGACAACTACACCTTCGACAGCGCGGGACCGCTGGGCAACCTGTACTTTGGCGAGCATCTCATAAGGATCGGCCAGCAGGCGTTCAATTTTGCCGGCCTCAGTTCCTTCGTCGCCGATGCGGAGCGTGTGGAATACGGCGCGTTTACTGAATGCAAGAACCTGACCAGCCTGCACTTCACCAGCAAGATGAAGGACTTCGGCGAAAACTGCATCGTCAACTGCCCGAACCTTGCCGAAATCTGCTTCGACGGCTGCGATTTGACCGCGTCCCCCATGGGACTGATGATGAACGTCGCGCCCAAGCTGACCGTGCGCGTACCCGAAGGCATGAGCGAAGAGAACCTCAGGCACGCTCAGAATTGCCAGAGCTGGAGCGAAAACCGCAGCGAGGTTACCGTAATCACCGAGCCATGCGCCCACACGCAGCCCGCGCTGCCCGATTTGCCCGCGCTGCTCCCCACCCTGAAGCTGGATGCAAGCGTGGAAACTGCCGCGCCCGCGCAGTCCGGTACGTTAGACGCGGCTGAACCCGAAGTTGCGCCTGAACCCACCCCCATTCCCGAACCTGTCGCGCAGAACGCTGGCATTCCCGATGAATATCTGGGCGTGTGGTACGGCGTGCGCATGGAGATAGGGGGTACACCCTATCCGCTGGCCGACATGGGGCTGGATGTGACCTTCACCCTCGGCGCGGACGGCGCGGCTGAAATGAACACGAACGGCGACGTGGACAGCATCCATTGCGCCATGCAGGACGGCGTACTCATGGCGGACGGCATATCGTTCACGCTGCAGGACGCGCTCCTCACGGTTTCCATGGACGGCGTGACCATGACGTTCAGCCGCGAGAAGCCGGAAGCCTCAAGCGCGGCCATCCCGAGCATCAACGAAAGCGCCATTATCGACGATTTCAGGGGCTTCTGGACGCTTGCGCGCGTCACAGCGGACGGCATCACACTGCCCGCTGAAGCCGCTGAAATGGCGGGGGATACGCTGGTCATTTACGGCACTACCTGTGACCTGACCCTGCATGGTACGATGCTGGACGGTCTGTCCTGCCGCATGGACAATTTCACGCTGCTCATCTCCATCCTGAACGGCGAGGCTGCCGTCACGCTGCGCGAGGATGGAACGCTCAGCCTTGAAATGAGCGACCTCACCCTGTGGTACGAGCGTACCGGCGATGCCCCCGAAGCGGCCGCCGAACCAACTGCGGAATTCAATCCCGCCGTCACGCCCGAACCCGCCGCCGGCGCCGAAATTATGCTGGAAAAGAAGTACGTCATGACTGACGCGGATGTAAGCGGCTACAACATGACCGCCGCGCAGCTGGGCAATTATGAGTATTCCCTTCTCTTCCATGAGGACGGCACCGTCAAATTGGTCATAGCAGGCGCGGATATTCCCGGTCTCACATGGGTCTTTGGCAAAGCACCCACGGAAGCGGGTGAGGTCGACGGCATTGTCATCAACTATTACACACAGGCGCTGTACATCGTGCCCACGGAAAAAGGCTGCGATATGGACTATTTCGGCTCTATGCTGATCCATTTCGCGCCGGAAGAATCCGCAAAATAATGCCGTTTCTGAATGAAGCACTGCGCTGTGCTACGCGGAACGAGCGACCGTCATTTCTTTTTCATTGATCAAACAAAAAGAGGAGGATCTTCCCCCATGAAGAAAATAATCGTTTTCCTGTTGACCGCACTGCTGATGTTTTCCGTGGCCTTCGCCGATTCTGTTCCGATGAGCAAAGAGGATCAAATGGCCAGTCTGGTGAAGAATTTTCTGGAAGAAAATGAATTTCCCTATGAATATGACGACTATACCTTCACCGTGCCCTTTTCCGTCGATAACTCGATGGAATACGCCTTTATAACCGTTTATATCTACGATGATATGCTGTCCGTGTCCGTGGACGCGCCGATTCACGGAACCCGGGATGTCTTTGAAAAGATGGCCGTGTTCACCACGCTGGTCAACAACGAGATCTACTATGCACAGTTCCGCCTCGATCTGGATGGAGACGAATTCTATATCTCCTGCCGCTCCTGCAACCTGGTGGAGGATGTTCTCCCCGGCGAGAACGAGCTGTTCTACCTGTTCGCCATGCCGCACAGCTATATGGAAGACTACGGCGACGGCATCGTGGCGGTACTAAGCGGCGGCGATCCCTACGAGGCATTTGAAACCTGTCAGGCGGCGGTAGACGCGCAATGACAAACATCACCAATCCATACTTGAGCGCAAAGGCTGTCGCCAAGAAAAAAACGGATATTCCCGTTGTGCTGGTCTGTGCCATTTTTGCGGCGGCGACCGTCTCCGCGACGATAACGATGTTTTCGCAGGGGAAAACGCTGTCCGGCGTGATGGGTATTTTCCTATTCGCTGCGCTCATAACGCCTGTCTTTCGCATTCTTCGCCATGCATACCGCAGAGCCTGCGCGCGCCGTATCGCAGGCGCGCTGCTCCCGCTGACCGAAGAAAGCCTGACCTTTGACCAGCTGGGCACTGTTCTCTCCTCCAGCAAAGCCCTTGAGCAGCTTAGATCGCTCATCGGCACGGGATACCTGCAAAACCTGCAGATTAACGCTGCGACGCGCACGGTTGCGCTGTACACGCCGGAGGGCACATTCGTGCAGTGGATCTGCCCCGGCTGCGGCGCGAAGAACAGCGGCCGACGCGGCAGCACGCCACGCTGCAAATACTGCGGTCAGCCATACGCAAAATGACAGCCAGCCCCCCGGCGTTCGCGACGGCAAGAAAACGGTCGATTTCTGCGCCACGCCGGGGAATATAGCACAATTTTCAAGCATCGTCCATTGTGCGCAAATGCAAACGCGCCCGCCAGCCTTTCCGCTGACGAGCGCGTTCTATTTTTATACTATTTTCAAATTCGCGGCGCAGGATTTCACGCCCGCAGGGAATCTCACTGCCCCGCCGCCGGCGTCGGCAGCGGCTCCGGCGTGCGGTCATCCGCCGTGACCTCCGGCGTGGGCGTCGCCGACAGTTCCTCCGCATACAGCAGATTCAGCGTCTTGACATCCGCCGTCCCCGTCGCAGACAAACTGTTCGCCTTCTGGAACGCCTTCACCGCGTTCTGCGTACCTGCCAGGAATGTGCCGGAGCACTTGCCCGAATAGTAGCCAAGATCCGTCAGCTTCCGCTGCATCCAGTACACATCCTCGCCGGAGCTGTTCACTTTCAGCGTCCGGAAGGGCTGCGGCGGCATCGTCCCGGCGCGATAATCCGGCTCGGCGGTCGGCTGCGGCGTGACGTAGGGCAGCATGTTCTTCGTGTTCAGCGAGGGCAGCTTCAGCGCGGCGCGGAGTTCCGGGTCAGCGGGCATATCGGCGCGAATCGTAACGACCGTCCCTGCCCCGCAGTTGTTGTAAATCCACTTCGCATCCGCAACGGTCAGGCGAATGCACCCGTGCGACGCGCGCTTGCCGAGGTTCTTGTAGGACTTGACCGATAAATCCATGGTGTTGACCGTGTTGTAAATGACGGAATGGAACGCAATGGACGAGTTGATGCGCGTCCAGTACTGCGCGTGGCTGCCCCACTCCGGGAAGTAGCACCAGCGCGCCGTGCGCCCGTTGAGTGTGAATGTGCCGATATCCGACGGATTCTTGCGCGTGCCGGTGGAGCAGAGCATCTGCCGCACAACAACGGTGTAATCGCCGTTTTCGTCGCGCCCGTAGACGGTCGTCACCTGATTGTTGACGTCCACCGTGATGGCAAACGGCACAGGCGTCGGTTCGGGCGTAGGCTTCGGATCATCGGTCGCGGCACGCACATCCGGGTCGTTGAACAGCGCGTTCCATGTGTTTTCGCCCACGATGCCATCCACGCTCAGCGCGTTCTGCTGCTGGAATGCCTTCACCGCGTTGCGCGTGTGTCCCAGAAAATTGCCGCTGATGTTGCCAGAATAGTACCCCAGCTCGGTCAGGCGGGTCTGCACGAGCTTGACTTCTTCGCCCTTGGCCTTGTTGTATTGCAATTTCTTGACGAACGCCACCGTCGGCGCTGGCGTCGGGGTGGTGGTTTCATCCGAGAGGTGCATTCCGGGCGTGGGCGAAGGGGTGGGCGTCGCCGCGGCGGACGAATCCCGGCTGATGGCATCGCCGCTGAACAGGCGTTCCAGCGTCTGCACATCCGCTTCGCCCGTAATCGGCAGGGCATTCGCCGTCTGGAACAGGCGGATGGCTTCCTGTGTCGCGGGCAGATAGCGCCCGGAAATCTTGCCCGTGTAGTAGCCCAGCGCCATCAGGCGAATCTGCGCCTGCCGCACGTCCTCGCCGACGCATCCCAGCCGCAGCGGGCGATAATCCGCCGCATAGATGGCTTCCTGCGTCGCTTTGTCCGCCATGCCCGTCACCGCAAGGGCAAAATCTCGCTGGAAATCCTCCACCGCGGTTTTGGTCGCCTCGCCATAGCGCCCGGTTACGTCGCCGCTGTAATAGCACAAATCCGTCAGCGCAGTTTGCAGGGCGGACACGTCGTCGCCCTCATCATTCAGGGTCAAATCGCGCGTGATGTTCGCCGCGCCCTCCGTCCACTCCACGCTGTCATCCGGCACTGCCTCCCCCGCATCCTCCGCCGACGCGAAGGGCAGTATCATCATCACCGCCAGCAGGAGCGCCGCCAGCGTTCGTTTCCACAAAGGCATCAAAAGCACCTCGTTCATGCTGATATTCAGGGATACGATTCTATTGTACTGGTTTTTCGCGCAGTTTGCAAGCGGATTTTTCCCCACGCGAAAGGCTGCCAAGGGTTCTGCGCCTGACAGCCCTGCGGTTATTGCCATTAGGAAGTTATTTTTTCAGCGACACCTTGTGTGTCTCCTGATTTTCGCCGTCCGCTTCCGGCTTGGGTGCTTCTGCCGGAACATTCTGCGCTTGCAGCTTCTCCAGCTTTTCGGCGATTGCCTGCATGTTGGCGGCGATGCTGCGGATGTTCTCGTCGCGCGTTTCCTCCACCCACGGCGAACCATCCGCCGGGCGGAGCGAATCAACGCCGATTCGGATGAAGTCAATCAGCGCCCAAATGCCGAAGCCGCCCGCGGTAAGCAGCTTCAACACGCCCAATGCCGTGTAGCCGAGGTAGAAGTGGTCAACGCTGAAGAGCCCCGTGAATCAAGCCCAGCAGCCGAAGCACCACCGCCAGCACGATAAATGCCCGATTCAGCCCTTTTCTTTGAATTTCCACGTCATTTCCTTCCCTTGTAATTCCTTACTTTCATTCTATCCTCCCCTCAAAAAAACTCAAGCGTTCTCTTTTTGAATAATATAATTTTGGCATTCCTAACAAAAGTATCCCAATTTGTTGTGGAACTTCACAAGAGGATTCCGCTGCTTGCGCCATCCGGGCAGCAAAAAAGACTGCCCGCACTCGGCAGGCAGCCTCGCTTCTGATAAGCCCCTCATCAATATCGGTAGTTATACTGATAGCTGCTGAACCCATCCATGATCGACACGCCCATCACCATTCCAGCAATCGACAGGATAACCGCCACGATGACCGCCACCAGCACGCCGCACCAGTAACCGCGCGCAAAGTTGCGGCGATTCAGGTTGTCGTCATTCAGCGCAAAGACGATGGCGAGAATCCAGCCAATGACCGGAAGCGTGAACAGGATGCCATAGCCTACATACGCCCACGGCGACAGCAGTCGATACTGATTGTTTTCGTTCTCACTCATGCGAAAAGCCTCCTTTTTCATCAGGCGGATTTGTCCGCCGTGATACCCCTTTCAGTTTTCCCTTATTCCTGATAGTCCTGCAGCGACACCGACACCATCCGGCTCACGCCCTGTTCCTCCATCGCCACCCCGAACAGGCTGTTGCAGCGCTCCATCGTCCCCTTGCGGTGCGTCACCACAATGAACTGCGTACCCTTCGAGTATTCCTTCAAATAATCCGCGTAATACCCGATATTCGCGTCATCCAGCGCAGCTTCAATCTCGTCCAGAATGCAGAACGGAGTGGGCTTCAATTTCAGCATCGCGAACAGAATCGCAATCGCCGTCAGCGCGCGTTCGCCGCCGGAGAGCAGCGACAGGAGCTGCAATTTCTTTCCCGGCGGCTGGGCGTTGACCTCGATGCCGCAGTTCAGCGGGTCGTCCGGATCCATCAGCTTCAGTTCCGCATGGCCGCCGCCGAACAGGCGCGTGAACGTCTCGGCGAAGTACCCCTGCATCTTCGAGAAGTTCTCGACGAATGTAGAACGCATCTGAATCAGCAGCCGCTCGATGAGTTCGCGCAAGTCCATTTCCGCGCGCTTCAAGTCCTGCTGCTGGGCGGTCAGGTCGTCCACACGCGCCTTGGTTTCGGCGTATTCCTCCACCGCCCCGACGTTGACCGTTCCCAGCGCGCGAATCTGCCCTTGCAGCTCGGCGGCGCGGCGGTCGCTTTCCTTCTCGTCGAAGGGCGTGCGGCGGAATTCCTCTGCCCCGGCGTAGGTCAGTTTGTAGGTGTCCCAGATGCGGTTTTGCAGATTCTTCTGGTCGCCCTCGATGCGCGCCTTTGCCAGCTCGGTCTTGTGCAGCTTCTCGCTGTCACGGTTGTAGGCTTCGTGCAGGTTCTCCATGTCGCTGAGGATGTCGCGCAGGTCACTTTGCGCCTGTGAACGTCGCTGCTCGATGGCCTGCGCGGCGCTCTCCTGCCGCAGCTGCTCCTTCTGGCGGCGGGCGGATTCGGCTTCCTCGCGCTTCATGTCGTTCTCGTCAATGGCGTCCAGTTCGTCCATCTCGTGCAGCAGCTGTTCGCGGCGCTCCTGTTCGCGGAGGATTTGCGCCTGATCCTGCTGCGCGTGGGCTTCGTCGCGCTCCAAGTCGCTTAAGCCGTGGCGCAGGTCGGACAATTGCAGCGTGCGCACCATCAGGCGGTCGTTTTCCGCGCTGGCTTCCGCGCGCGCCTTGACCAGCGCATTCTGCATTTCAATGGTCTTTTGCTCCATCGCGCTCTGGTCGCCCTGCGCGCCCGTGCGCTGATGTTCAATGGTCTCCAGCTGCTGGCGAATGTCCTCCAGCGACTGATGCAGCTGCACGCGCGCCTGCTCAGTCTCCTGCATCCGCTGCAAATGGGTGTTCAGGTCGGCGGATACGCTTTCGCGGCGCGCCTGTTCGCGGGCGACGGCAATCTCCTGCTGATGCAATGCGTTCACCGCATCGCTGACCTTCTGCCGCTTTTCCTGCACCGTCTGCTGACGCTGTGTCAGTTCCTGACGGCACTTGTCCAGTTCCGCGCGCCCGTTTTGCAGCTTCGCGGTCAATTCCTTCAGTTCACGCTCGCGGCTGAGCAGGTTGGACACCTTCGACTGCGCCGAACCGCCCGTCATCGAGCCGCCGGAGTGCATCACGTCGCCCTCCAGCGTCACCAAGCGAAACGCGTGATTGCCCGCGCGCATAATCGGAATGCCGTGGTCGAGGTTGTCGGCAATCACCGTGCGCCCCAGCAGATTTTCCACAATGCCGCGATATTCCGGCGCGCACTGCACCAGTTCGCTCGCCACGCCGAGGCAGCCCGGCAGCTTCAACGCATTGCGCTCATTGCCATAGAGCGTTTTGCCGCGGATGGCGCTCATCGGCAGGAACGTCGCGCGCCCCAGCCGATTCTGGCGCAGGTAGTTAATCAGCTCCTTCGCCGTCTCTTCGGTGTCGGTGACAATGTTCTGCTGTGCCGCGCCAAGCGCCATATCAATCGCCGTTTCGTACGTCTGCGGAACGGTCATCAGCTGCGCCAGTACGCCCTTGACGCCCGTCAAGCCGCGCTGCTTGGCGTAGGTCATCGCGCGGCGAACCGCCATGTTGTAGCCTTCCATGTCGCGCGTCATTTCGGTCAGGACGTTATGACGGCTCGCCGCCGCCTGCATATCGGCGGATTGCTTTTCGACATCCGCGCGCAAATTGGCATACGCGGTATCCGCCTCATCCGACGCTTGCCGCGCCTGCGCCAGCTTCTCCTGACACTGCTGCTGATGCTGATTTTCTGTTTTTAGCTGCTTTTCGACGGCAATCAAGGCTTCCCGCAGGGCAGCTTTCTGCTCCTGCAGTGCCCCTCCGGATTCTTCAATCTCCGTCAAGCGCGTTTCCATCTGCGCCTGCATCGTGTTCAGGCGCGTCTTGTCGTTGCGCACATCGGACAGGCGATTCATTTGGTCAATGACAGCGGCTTTCTGCGCTTCCAGCGCTGCGTCCGCTTCCTTTTCCTTCGCCTGCGCCTTTTCGGCGGCTTCCTGCGTCGCCCGGAGGATTTGCTCCGCGTCGGCAATCAGGCTGTGCTGCTTCTCCACGTCCGCCTGAATCCGCACATGATCCTTCTCGATTTCCGCAAGCCGCTCCTGTGCTTCCTCCTGCTCGCGGACGATGCGCTGGCGGTTCTCGCTGCGCGTCTCGCGGCGGCTTTGCAGGGCGGAGAGCTTCTTCTGCGATTCGTGCACATGCTCGGCGCATTCCATCAGTTCGGTGCGCGCCTTCGTGATGGCTTCTTCCAGCTGATCGATGCGGTTCTGCGTCTCATCGCGGCGGGTGGTCTTATCGGTCAGGTTGCTTTCCGTATCCGCCAGAATCGTCTGGACGGTCAGCAGTTCGCTTTCCAGTTCGGACAAGCGCGCCCGCGCCCGGTCGGAGCGAATCAGGAAGAGGTTCAAGTCCAAATCCTTCAATTCGGTGGACAGTTCCAGATACACGCGGGCGTTGCGGCTCTGTTCTTCCAGCGGCTTCAGGCGCTTCGTCAGTTCATCCAGAATATCATCGACGCGCTCCAGATTTTCCAGCGTCCTCTGCAATTTCTTGTCCGCTTCTTCCTTGCGCGCCTTGAACTTGACGATGCCCGCTGCTTCCTCGAACACCTGCCGGCGATCCTCGCTCTTGCGGGAGAGGATTTCGTCAATGCGCCCCTGCCCGATGATGGAGTATCCCTCTTTGCCGATGCCCGTATCGCGGAAGAGGTCAACCACGTCCTTCAAGCGGCAGGCGGTGCGGTTTAAGTAGTATTCGGATTCGCCGTTTCGGTAGACGCGGCGCGTGACCATAACCTCGGCAGCTTCCATCGCCAGCGCATGGTCATCGTTGTCAAACACCAGCGATACTTCGCAGTAGGACAGCGGCTTGCGTTTCTGCGTGCCGTTGAAAATCACGTCGGACATGCTTGCGCCGCGCAGGGTTTTCGCGCTCTGCTCGCCCAGCACCCAGCGCACCGCGTCGCCGATGTTGCTCTTGCCCGACCCGTTCGGCCCGACGATGCCCGTTATGCCCTCATCAAAGACGATTTCCGTCCGCTGGGCAAAGGATTTGAAGCCATACAGCTCCAATTTTTTCAGCTTCATTTATTAACTCCCATAGCGGGGATGCCCGCTGGTTCATGGGCATTCCAATAAACACCCATAATAAGTATAGCACAAACCCTCTTCTTGGACAACTGCCGCCGCCTGATTTTCCATGCTTTTTCCCCTCCCTTTTTCCCTTCTACCCGTTGCAAAGGCGGGCATTTCCTGCTATACTGCAAGCAGATTCCTGCAAAGCAAAGGAGAAGCATTATGTTCCGTCCCCTCTGCGCGGAAAATCCGCTGCCCGCCGCTCGGCGCGTCTATGAATACCTGCAATCGCTTTCCGGCAAGTGCCTGACCGGGCAGATGGAAAGCCAATGGTGCCGCTCGACTGAGCATGAAATCAGCTATCTGACCGATGTCACCGGTCGTCAGCCTGCCATTCGAGGGCTGGATTTCATGGATAACGACTATCTGGGCGTGACGCAGCGCGCGAAGGACTGGTGGGCGCGCGGCGGCATTCCCACCATCTGCTGGCACACGGGCGCGGATTTCTTCTCCGGTTACCCCGAATGCCGCGAAAGCGAACTGGACTGGGCTTCCGCTTTTGTGGACGGCACGGAAGCGAACCGCCGTCTGCTGGATGGGCTTGACCACGCTGTCCCCTACCTGAAGCGCTTGCAGTCAGATGGCGTTCCCGTTCTCTGGCGACCTTTCCACGAGATGGACGGCGGCTGGTTCTGGTGGGGTCGCGGCGGCGCGGCGAATTTTGTGCGCTTGTGGCGGCTGATGCACGACCGCTACACGCATGTTCACGGTCTGCGGAATCTAATTTGGGTGTTGGGCTTCTCTGACGCGACGGAGGATTTGCGCCCGTGGTATCCGGGGGACGACGTGGTGGATATTCTCGGCGGCGACAGCTACAAGGTCGGCGCGCAGGGGGATTTATACCGGCGATGTGCCGCGCTTGCCCCGACAGGGATGCCGATTGTGTTCCACGAGTGCGGACAGATTCCGACCCGCGCGGAGATGGACGCGGCGAATGCCCCGTGGGCGTACTTCATGGTGTGGCACACCAGCTGGCTGACGGACAGCAGCAAGGGGAACACGCCGGAGTCGCTGCGGGTGATTTATCGGGATAGCAGCTTTGTGACGCTGCATCAGCTGCCGGATTTCATCGAAATCGACGAATGATTGCTGAAGAACATGCAAGGAGGTTATTCTCATGACCCTTCACGAACAAGTCACCGATATTCTCGCTTCCGCTGTCGAAGCGCAGGAATGCGCAGGTATCAGCGTACTGGTACGGCGCTGCGGAGAGGAAATGCTCTATACGCAGGCGGGCATGTCCGACGTTGCGTCGGGGCGGCTGATTCACCGCGACAGCATCTTCCGCCTGTACAGCCAGTCCAAGCCGATTACGGCCGCCGCCGTGATGCTGCTGGCGGAGCGCGGGCAGATTGACCTGATGGACGGCGTAGACCGTTATCTGCCGGGCTTCCGGAATGCGCGCGTCGTCGATAAGCAGGGCACGATTCGCCCCGCGACCCGCGCGCCGTGGCTGATGGAGCTGCTCGGCATGACGGCGGGCGTCTGCTACCCCGACAGCGACCCAGCGGGGCAGTACGCCGCAAAGGTGTTCGACGAAGCGACGCAGGAAATCCTCGCGGGCGGCGGCGTGCCGACAGTGGAGTTCTGCAACCGCTTGGGGCAGCAGCCGCTTTCCTTCCAGCCGGGCACGCACTGGCGCTACTCCACCTGCGCGGACATCCTCGGCGCGGTGGTGGAGGTCGTCAGCGGAATGCGCTTCGGCGAGTTCCTCCGCAAGGAGTTCTTTGAGCCGCTGGACATGGTGGACACCGGCTTCTACGTTCCGGAAAGCAAGCGAAATCGCCTTGTGACCGCCTACAAGCGCACGGAAAACGGGCTTGTGCCGTGGACAAGCACCCACCTTGCTGTCGGCGTTTACGACCGCGAACCTGCCTTTGAATCTGGCGGCGCGGGGCTTGTTTCGACGCTGGAAGATTACAGCCACTTTGCCGATATGCTGCTGGCGGGCGGCACTTACGAGGGGCGGCGGATTCTCTCGCCCGCGACAGTCGCCTGCATGACGCAGCCGCAGCTGAAAGACGCGGTTCGCCGCGATATGTGGGATTCGCTGGACGGATACAGCTACGGGCACTTGATGCGCATTTGCGCTGAACCGGGTCGCATTGCCGGATTGGCTTGCGCGGGCGAATACGGCTGGGATGGCTGGCTGGGAACATACTTCGCGAACTTCCCCGGGCAGCAGATGACGATTCTGTCGATGCAGAACACGGTTGATTCCGGTACGACACGGGTGGTTCGACAGATGCGCAACGCTGTTCTGGCGGCACTCAGCCGCGAAAATTAACCATAAGGGAAACGCGACCAAGCCGGGGCGCAAAAAAAGGGTCAAGGGGGGGATCCCCCTTGCAGGGTCAAGGGACAGCGTCCCTTGTGGGGCTTGGATGCCCCTTATGTCTTGGGCTACACACGT
>OGYO01001630.1_pt1 | contig 12255 bp, 8 predicted proteins | sample 1576561 | NCBI WGS metagenome assembly OGYO01 (sample SAMEA3541507, study PRJEB24748) | human gut metagenome | biome: human gut; feature: human-associated habitat; material: faeces | place: China | collected 2012 | reverse complement strand
AGGGAAAGGCCCTGCGGCCCGCGATCGTCTGGCTGGACAGCCGGGCGGATGACATTTTTACTAATAGGGAAGCACATACCACGGCGCACAGGAAATCCGTCAACTTGTGTGCACTGCTCATTTAGTGCAAAACACTTCAGGTTATCTTCGAATGTTATTTCCAGAAGGTCAATATTCCGGATTCCAGCGGAGGATAGGCTATTAACTAATCCGCTAATTTCTTCTTTTCGGAACGGCGTTCGTTTATGAATAACAACCCGCTTCGGCAATTCGGAAAAAGATTTATAGAATAGCTCTTTGATGTTGAGGCCAATTCTATATGCTTCTTCTTCAGACAAATATGGATTTTTCTTTCTGTCAAATGAACAATCTTGGATTTTTGAAAGTTTATATTTCATTCCACGTCCATCAGAAGAGTAACCGGTATTTCATGAGCAATATCTCACTGGAGAAAATGCTGTCGTTCAAACCGCTGGATGTACAGTTGAAACTTGCCGTCAATAACCTGTTCAACGAGGACTATCTCTCGGTGCTGTCGCGTCCTATGCCCGGCATCAACTTCGAGTTCTTCATCGGCATCACCCCGAAATTCGGGAAAAGCAGAAAATAATGTAAACGTAAATAAGGTAATGATATGAAAGTATTAAAGAATTTGAGCCTGATGGTGCTGCTTGCGCTGGCATTTGCAGGCTGTCGTGGCAAGAGTTCCCAACTTGCCGATTTCAACAAACAGCTTTACGCTCCCGAATATGCCTCGGGATTCAAGATTGAAAGAGCAGACGGCAGACAGAGCGTGCTGGTTTCCGTCATGAATCCGTGGCAGGGCGCGGATAGCGTCACCACCCGGTTGTTCATCTCCCGTAACGGGGAACCCGTTCCCGAGGGTTTCGACGGGCAGGTCCTCGAAGGGGATGCGCAGCGCATCGTGGCGATGTCCTCGACCCATATCGCCATGCTCGACGCCATCGGCGAGACGGCACGTGTGGTCGGCGTTTCGGGACTCGACTATATCTCCAATCCCGACATTCAGGCACGCCGCGACAGCATCGGCGACGTGGGTTACGAGGGAAATATCAATTATGAACTTCTGTTGTCGCTCGACCCTGACCTTGTGCTGCTTTTCGGCGTGAACGGGGCCAGTGCGATGGAGAGCAAACTCAAGGAGCTCGGCATCCCGTTCATGTATGTCGGCGATTATCTCGAAGAATCTCCGCTGGGCAAAGCCGAATGGCTGGTGGCGCTTTCGGAGGTCGTCGGGAAACGCGCGAAGGGCGAAAAGGTATTCGCGGATATTCCGATCCGATACAATGCGCTGAAACAGAAAGTGTCCGGTGCCGTTCTCGATGCCCCGTCGGTCATGCTCAATACGCCCTACGGCGATTCGTGGTTCATGCCCTCGACGGAAAACTATGCCGTGCGGCTGATTACCGACGCCGGAGGCGACTACATCTACAAGAAGAACACGGGCAACTCTTCGACGCCTATCGACTTGGAGGAGGCATACCTGCTCGCTTCGGAGGCCGATATGTGGCTGAACGTCGGCATGGCGAACACACTCGACGAACTGAAAGCCGCCTGCCCGAAGTTCGCCGATACCCGCTGCGTCCGAAACGGCTATGTCTATAACAACAACGCCCGCACCAATGCCGCCGGAGGCAACGACTACTACGAATCGGCCGTCGTGAATCCCGACCTTCTTCTGCGCGACCTCGTGAAGATATTCCACCCCGAGTTGGTCGAAGAAGATTTCGTATACTACAAACAACTGAAATAGATGCGTTCACGCCCCGTCATCCTGTTCACCGCGTTGTCCGTGCTTACGGTCGGCCTCTTCCTGTTGGATTTGGCTGTGGGCGCGGTTCGCATTCCCGTCGGCGACGTATGGGCGGCCCTGACGGGCGGCGACTGCCCGCGGACTACGGCGAAAATCGTACTGAACATACGGCTGATAAAGGCGGTTGTGGCTCTGCTGGCCGGGGCGGCGCTATCGGTCAGCGGCTTGCAGATGCAGACATTGTTCCGCAATCCGCTGGCCGGCCCCTACGTGCTGGGCATCAGCTCGGGTGCAAGCCTCGGCGTGGCGCTCGTGGTGCTGGCAGGCGTCGGCTCGTCGATAGGCATCGCCGGAGCGGCTTGGCTGGGTGCGGCCGTCGTGCTGCTCGTAATCGCTGCCGTCGGACACCGCATAAAGGACATTATGGTGATATTGATTTTGGGTATGATGTTCTCGTCAGGCGTGAGCGCTGTCGTGCAGATATTGCAATATCTGAGCAAAGAGGAGGCGTTAAAGGCGTTCGTCATCTGGACGATGGGGTCGCTCGGCGACGTGACGGTGCCGCAGCTCGCCATCCTCCTTCCGTCGGTCATCGTCGGGTTGCTGCTGGCCGTATGGACGATCAAACCGCTCAACCTCCTGCTCTTCGGCGAGGAATATGCCGTAACGATGGGACTGAATATCCGCCGTTCGCGCGGTCTGCTGTTTCTCTCGACGACGCTGCTGGCCGGCACGGTAACGGCTTTCTGCGGCCCGATCGGCTTCATCGGTCTTGCCATGCCTCACGTCGCGCGGATGCTCTTCCGCGAGGCCGACCACCGCGTGCTCCTGCCGGGAACCCTTCTCTCGGGGGCGGCGGTATTGCTTCTTTGCGATATCGTTTCCAAAATGTTCACTTTGCCCGTAAATGCCATTACCGCACTGCTGGGAATCCCGATAGTCGTATGGGTGGTTTTACGCAATAAATCGATGACGGTATGATAGAACTGTGCGATTTTTCCATAGGCTACGCAGAGAAGAGGCTTCTCGATAAGGTCGATGCCTCTTTCAAAAGAGGACAGCTGACTGCCCTTATTGGCAGGAACGGCACGGGGAAATCTACACTTCTCCGTGCCATAGCCGGACTGAATCATAATTATTGCGGTAAAATCCTGCTCGACGGACATTGTATCGCAAACATGAGAACTCCGGAGAAGGCAAGGCAACTGGCATTTGTCACGACCGAGCGCACACGCATCGCCAACCTGCGGTGCGAGGATGTCGTGGCTATCGGCCGCGCCCCTTACACCAACTGGATCGGCCGCATGCAGCCTCAAGATAGGGAAATCGTCATGCGGTCGCTCTCTTCGGTCGGAATGGAGGCGTATGCCGGCCGCACGATGGATAAGATGTCGGACGGTGAATGCCAGCGCATTATGATAGCCCGTGCTCTGGCTCAGGAAACGCCCGTCATCCTGTTGGACGAGCCGACCTCGTTTCTTGACATGCCCAACCGTTACGAATTGTGTTCCCTGCTCGCACGGTTAGCGCATGCTGAGGGCAAATGCATTCTGTTCTCCACTCACGAACTGGATATAGCCCTCTCGCTGAGTGACAGAATAGCCCTTATCGATACGCCCGTCCTTCACTGTCTGCCGACCTCCGAAATGATCCGCAGCGGGCATATCGAGCGGCTGTTCAACAATGCCGCCGTACAATTCGACCCCGTGAGCGGGATCGTGAAATCCATGCCAAGAGACTGACTTTCCTGTCGGGAAACACGTCAGACGCAATGAGGGTGTCCCAAAAAGTATTTGGCACCCTCGTATTCGTTGTAAGACATGTCGTTTATTTCGATACCTCGCACATCAGCACGCCTTTCCCCGTCACATCGGCTTTCGAGACCGTGATGGATTTTCCCGTGTAGGTCTTCACGACGGAAGTCCCGGCAGAGTTCCACAGTTTCCATGTATAGGTATAAGCTGTCCCGCCCGTGTCGATTTCCTCACCGCCCCTGTATAACACGGCTTTGGCATCCACGTCATTGCCGTTGTTCTTGATGGTGAACCCCTTCTGGCTGACCAGATCAACCGTGATGGGGTCGGACATATCCGTGAAGGAGATGATGTCGCAGACGACCTTGTTCGCCGAGGCGTTGCCCGCCGAGGTGTCCGTATCCTTGATGGCGCACTTGAAGGTCTCGAAGTTGAGAACGGCATCTGCCGTAATCGTGATTTCGTTTGTCGTCCAGCCTGCCGTCACGCCCCGAGGATTGGTCGAGGTAAGGCATGCCCAGCCGGCACCCAGCATGGAGTTGTAGTAGGGACACGAAACGGCGGCTCCCGATGCGGCTGCGGCACTCAGCGCGGAGGTCAGCGTCACGACCTTCGTGGAGGCGTTGACTGCCGAAATGGTGTACTGTGCCGATCCTATGGTTATCCTGCCTCCCGCCTCCATGTTCATTACCGAAGCGACCGTTATGGTCGTGGCTCCGGCTGCCGCGGCAGCTGTCAGTGTCGTGCCCGCGAATACCGCCGAATCCTTGATGCCCCACGCGTAGGTGACGTTCGTCGTGTCGATAGAGGCTCCGCGCCACAGGTCGCAATGCGCCCTGAGCGTCGCCACCTCGTCGTTCTTGAATACGATGCCGTCGGGTGCATACGCCACGGCGGCGATCATCGCTCCGGCGTTCAGGTGCTGCGTGAACTGAATCTCCGCCCGGAACGGAATCTCCAGCCCGTTGGCGTCGATGTAAACCGCCTCGAAAGTATAACGCACTTGCGGAGCGGAAACGGTCATGTGGTTGGCTTTGACGGTAAGGGCATACTTGGCCGATGCCGCGCCGATGGTGCAGCTGTCCTGTCCGGAGACGATCGCCGTACCGTTCTTGTACCACTTGGCCGAGCCGCTCTTCACGCCTGCCGTAAGCGTCGCGGCATTGCCTACCGAGGTGATCTGGTCGGTCGCCGCCTGACCGCTGACGAAGAGCGAAGGGGTAAGTACCAGATAGGGAGAAGCCGCCCACGAAGGGGCATAGGCATTGTTGTCTCTGTTGTACACCTGTGTCAGGGGCTGCGAGGAGCCGATGAATGCCTGCAACGATACCGCGTCGTTCTGGTCGATGATGGTGACCTGCCCGCGGGCTACTTTTACTGCCATAATAGATTATCGGTTATTTGTTATTTCCACTTCGCAATCGAAAACGGCCTTGCGCCACACGTCCCCGCCGGTTATCTCTATCTCCCTGCCGTAACGCGGTGCGGCGTTCCATATCCTGTCACTCTCCGTATCGCGGCTCGTCCGTATCCAGCGGAAATTGCCGTCGGGAATGAGCGATGTAATCTCTTCACCGCCCCTGTACACCCTGGCACGGAGTACCGTCGAGACGATTCCGTTGCGGAATGTCGTGCCGTTTTCAGACTCCACATAAACAGTATAGGAGGGAGATCCGTCGTAAAGTTTGAAAAAGGTATGGGTCGCACTGATTTTTTCATTACGGTATGTTGCCGTGTAGCGGAGGGTCAGCACGTCGCGCCCTTCCCAGCCATGAAACGGGGGTGTCATTTCAAATACGGCGGCATTGCATCCGGCATCTTTCCATATGCCGTCAACGGCAAGGTATTCCCACTGCCGACTTTCCGGCTCGAAATTGTATTCGGTCGCCACAAGCGGGATATTCTCCGGCTCGCATGCGCCTGAAAGCTCGTCCTTGAAATGGAACGCCGTGCCGCCTGTCAGGGAGACGGAACGGGGCTTGAGCAGTTCCTGCGCCTCCTCATCGAGGTCTTCCCAGCGGATGGTCACATCGCGCAGTTCGATGGTATCCTTGCCCCACTTGAACCGTCCCGAGGCGAAATGGCCCGTCCCGTCCGGATGGATGACGAAAGAACCGTCCCGTGAAACGATCGAGCCGTCTTCGTTCAGCCGCAACAGGGGATTCTGTATGGTACCCCCGATACCTCCCTTATTGAACCAGGCACCGTAATCGTCCGTGTAGGACAAGGCTTCATCGGTCGCCTGATAGGGGGTCACGTTCCTTCCGGCCTCCAATTGAGGGGCGGACAACGACAGGGGGACGGAAGCGGCAATGCCGAGACACATGACGGGGGAATCTGACCCGCGTATGAGGAACGGGACATTATAACGGACCCATCCTTTACCGGCAGCCACCGTCCGATCACCGACAAGATGTTCATCCTGATAGAACCGGATGGCTGCCGTATCTTCCGCTTTTATCCAGACTGAGAAACAATAACAGACTCCTGTATGAGCCTCCCGCCAGGCGGCACTTTGCGCACCAAGAAGACTGTCTCCGGCTATCCGTACACACCGCCCGAGTCCGGCGGGAGATGTTTCATCCAGCTCTTCCGAATGGCTGAACCGGCAGGACAGGCTGTCGGGTATGACATTCTTGTGGATTTTGCCCACATAAAACGTGCTTGAAAAACCGTTCTCGTCTCCCGCGGTAAGCGTGCCGGCTATATTGACATTGCGTGTGGCATAGAGATTCTGGAAATAGGCCCCGTAACCATCCAACATGCCGAAGACCGGATCGATGATGCCGCTGACCTTTCCCACACGGGCCTTGCTCGCCTCGCTGAAAGCGGATACGGAGGCAAGACGAACAATGTTCAGGTCGGCGACCTCGCACCAGTCCCCCTCGGAGGCCAGGCTTGATGTCAGGTCAAGAAACAGGCTCCGGCTGTACTGTGCCGGGTAATCCACGGTGATGACCCATAACTTGTACTTCCATTCCCGGCCGATGGAGATTTCATCTTCCGCATCCGTCTTTTCACGGTTCGTATAGCCGAATCGGATCGGTACGGAACCTGATGTTTTGGAAGACCTGACCTTGAACGATACCAGCAGGCGCTCCGGGTATCCGACCGGTTCTTCCAATGTCAGCATCAGCCCGAAGGAAGCGTTTCCTGCCGGTTCCGCGTTGCGGATAATGCGGACAATGCGTGTCGCTTCCGAATCGGCATCCAGATATTCCGTTTGCAGCATGCTGCCATAAACGGCGTACCTGGACTTGTCCGGCACTCCCGCCATGCCTCCGTCCATGACGGGATAGCACAGGGAGCGTTCGGTCGCCATGCCGTCGATGACATCCATATAGGGTGAATCGCTGTCAGAAGCCGTCAGGTACAAGGCGCCGCTACGTGCCGTATCGAACAGGTTGGTAATCCGCACGAAGTCCAGCAGTTCACCGCCCTGCGGTTCGTCCCCGTCCAGCAATGCCCCGATGAAATAAGGGGCGTCCTTGTCTCCGACAAGCTCCGTTCCGGTTTCTGTCACGCACATCAGCGAATAGACGGTACGCTCCCGTTCGGCATATTGCCTGCGGATGATATCCCCGGCTTGCAGTCCCTGTGTCTTCTGCGAGTCGGGGGCAATACGGATCTTGTATGTCGGATAACGGAATACGGACATGGATTATGACAGTTTTTCCACGGTGTCTCCCGAACAGCTGTCGCTGATCCAGAAGGAACCGTTGGTTACCGAAGTCTTTTCGACCTCGAACTCATAGGCGCGGAACTTACGGCGGGCCACCACCTCGTCGAATGTGGCGGAGACGCCTCCTGTCGTCCGGTTCCGGCGGACAGCCCATCCGCTTCCGGAAAGGCCCGGGGAAAAGAACTCCGAAGAGAGCGACCCGGTAAAGACGCTGTTTCCGTAATGCCGGATACCGTCCTCCACCGCTTGCAGGCGTAACGCCTCTGTCAAGTATAGGATTCTGTCAGTAATCCGGGTGGGCGACGCATGGATTCCGATATGCCCGGCTGCTTCCAACGGAACAGCGACCGTAACGAAATCGGCATCGGTGCGGATATGGAACGATTCGCTGTGACGGTTCTGCGGGGCATAACAGCTCACGGACGGACGGTGTGAAAAATCCGTGCTGTGAGGGATAGCCGTCCTTACGTCCTCTTCCTCGTAGATTACCTCGGAAGAAAGCGATACGCGCTCCCTGTCGCCTGTGAACATAAATCCCTCTGCTGTGCCCATCCGCAAGCGCTTGTGGATAACGATACCTTCATCGGAAGTGTCTACCCGGTATGAGGAGAGCAGGTCGGCGCCGTAGTTGTGGCGGACAGTCAGCGAGCCCGGAAAACAAGCCTTTCCGTAAGGGGAAAGCATCAGACACTCGCCGTCCACGTCCGATATGCCGGAGAACAGGCGTATCTTCGGGGTATGGTCGCCGCCTAAAAGAAGGTCACCGCCGATACTCCCGAACTGTATCTTGTCCTTGTCGGTACAGAGCAGTACGGGAACATCTCCGATCCGGATGCCGAATCCGTCCAGGAACGAGAGGAACCCGCCGAGCGCGACATCCTCTTCCGAAAACGAAAGCAGACATTTCCCTTTGTCGCCCAGTTCCACGCCTTGCAAGGCTTTCAGTCCGCCATCCATGACCGTACTCCCTCGCACCGTCAGATTCCGTCTCACCATGCCGTCCCGCATCGTCCAATCCACCGTGTCCGTATTGGCGTTGCCACGATGATAGACATCCTGCCCGCCCACGGCCAGCCGTGTCGGGGAGATGGATATTCCTGTATCCTCGTCCCCGATAATCCATGCCCCTTTGGAATGTACCGTCGCATCCAGAAAGTCTATATGGGAAGCGTTGATTGTAGCGGTGGCCTTGTCCGCGTCGTAACGGAGCAACTGCCTGCCGCCGATATGCAGGCTGTCGCCCCCGACTTTCAGGTTGCCGGTAATCCTGATACCGTACTCGATGGCAGTTACCACACCTTCCGGATCGGTAATGTCCTGCGAATAGGTTTCCAGGATACGGGTGTTTCCAATGCCGGCTTCGAAACCGTAATTGGCACTGAGCTTGCCGGTCATGTCACCGCCCGATTTCTTCAGGTAATCCAACAGCAAGCCACCGCTTCCGGAACCGCCTTCTCCCGTAACGGCTCCGGCAATGGCGGATGCAAAACCGTAAGCGGTATTCTTCAGTCTCAGGCTGGTCTCGTCGCCTTCCTCGATGCCGTAAGGATGCTCGTCGTCCTTTTTCTGCTGGGCATTGAAAAAGTTATGGTACAGCTGTGCATAGATGGAATAGCACAGGCTCTCCTTGTCGAGGGTTTCTATATCGGGATGCAGTTGTACGCTCATTTGGTATAGCTGGTCTTGGAAAGAAATTTCTGGATACGTGATGTCAGCGAGATGAAGTTCGGCATATTGATCGGCGACATCGTGCCCATCAGTGTGGGAGTCATGATTTTCGAACATTCCGTCAGGAAGTCGAGCATCAGCCGGGCAAGCTCATTACCCAGAACCAGCGGCTCGGTGGCATTCTCGTCACCGAGCGTCACCTTGTTGTCGGCAACGGCAACGGTCGTGGAATTGACCTTTTGTACCACTTTATCTGCTGTCTGTCTGACTTCAGACTTGTCCACCGTATGCGTGATGCTTTCCGCATCGATAACGGTTGTCGCTTCCTTGTCCTTGTCATTCCTAACGGTTGTTGTGACGGCCGTCGGCGTATAGTGGGTGGAGGTCTCGTTACCGGTGGTTTCCAGTTCGTCGTAGTCCGGGGAAGAGTCGTTTTCCGGATCCAGTTCCTCCATTTCGGTCACGCCGATGACGGTTTCCGTGCGGGCATTGAGCCGCAGGATATCCACATGGGAGAAGTTAACCACATAGGCATAACGGGTGGCGGCATCCATGAAGATGGTCACGTCGGAAAAAAGTGCGGGGACGATCAGGAAGCCGCCTTCGCTGTTGGTGGCGGCCGAGAGCAACACGCCTTTATGGATAACAGGTTCGGCGGAGGCCGTCTCGTCCGGGTACTCGCCGACATCAATGGTACCGCCGTAGTCGGAAAACTCCTCGTCCGAGGGGTTGTCGTGTATCTTGGCGACATAGCCGTGTATCATGCGGGCCGTACCGATACCGGACATGCCTCCGGGAGCCAGATTGATACGCTCCATACTCCGTCCCAAGGCTATCTTGCGGATAGCCTCACGGATAAGCAACTGGTTGGATTTGTCTGAAGACATGAGTTTTTTGAAAGAATAGGAGGAGCATAGTTTATTGGTTGCCAATTATTTTGTACTTTTGCAAAGACAATGATATTACTTATGAAACAAGAAATTTTAGAATCCTATATTACATATATATTTGATTTCTTTCAAAAATCAAGATGCTTTAAAGCCGGGCAAGGTAACATGCTCAGAAATTTTAGATTTGCAGCTGAAAAGCAATTTACTCGTAATCAATTGGGTATATTGTATTTCCTGGTAAATACCCTCATTGATAATGGCTATCTCTACTTAAAAGATAGAGATTTTATAGCTCTTACGGAGAATGGTGCCGATGTTATAAATGGGGGAGAGTGTGTTATTCCTAAAATTTCCCTTGAGCGGACAATTTATGAAAAAGAGACCAGTAGATCAGATATATATGAACAGCTTTGGAATATTATCGGATCGAACAAAGAAAATGATTATGCGCCGCTGTATGTAGATGGACCATTGTTTTATAATACAATCAGGCCATATTTAACAACATTGTCGTTACCTCATACATATGGGGAATATATGGCAGAATTGCGGGAAAAGGAAGAATTTACATCAAGAATTAAATGGTATAGGACTTTATTTTTAGCTCTTGATGAGAATGATGTACAAAAATTCCTCAAAGATTTGTCTATCAAAATAAACAGGCTGCTGCTAATGAATACTCCAAAAGATGCGATACAAGAAGCTTTGAATCCTTGGGCAGATGTAGACATTCCTACAATCGATAATACGCCTCTGCCTGAAATTCTCAATAAAGTGGCGGAAGAACCAATTGTGAATAAAAACAAGCCGTTTGTGTTGATTTCGTATGCGTGGGAGGTAGAAGACAATGTCTTTATGAATTGGATTCAAACTTTCGCCAAAGATTTGCGAAGACGAGGGATTGATGCTCAAATAGACCAGTATCAACCTCATGGAACTGACTTGCCTAAATTTATGCTTGAAAGCATCCGTAAGGCAACTAAAGTTCTGTGCATTCTGACTCCAAAGTATAAAGAGAAAGCTGAATCCGGTAAAGGAGGTGCCGCTTATGAAGGGGGTATAATATCACATGAAATATATAACAATCAGGGAACCACTAAATTTATACCGGTTGTACGCAAAGGGTCTTTTGAAACTTCGACACCGGATTTCATTAGTGGAAGAAAAGGTTTTGATTGCTCTACTGACGATAAATACAATAGCGAACTTCCGAATATTATCAAGGTAATAAACGAAGAACCATTGATAGAAATTCCTCCTGTTGAATAACGGTAAATCTTATTTCCTAATTTTATACGGAATACTCAGTTGTTGCCTGTATCCACCCACCCCGAAAGTAGTCGTTACCTCTTCCACGAGGTATACGCCGTTCTTGGAAGGATTACGGTAGTCGATCAGTTCCACCTGTACGGCAGGAGACAGTCCGAAATCCCCGAATACTGTCACATTGCCGGTGATTCCGTTCAGATTGTAATTCCGAAAGTATTCCGTCGTCTCTTCTACAAGCCGGTCGGAATTGATTCCGACATGAGGTGACATATATGGTACGATGGTATATGTGGATAAATCCACCTTGGTCCTGGTCTTCGCTCCTGATGCCGTCGTGTTGCCCGTTACTTTGTGCGTCTTTTTTGAAATCTGCGTGGCATTGACCGTCTGAAACTCCTTGCTGCCCGGCGTCGCCGGGTCGTATTCAGGATTCATGCGTACTGTCACCTCAAAGAATTTTTCATCCGTCCCGAGTGCCTTGCCCGTCACCGCCAAAAACTTCGGATCGGTCTTGACCACTTTCAGGTTGCTCTGCGCCACATGCTCGTTGAAGTATATCCTGTACGGTCCTGTCGATTCATCCTCCGGGAATACCGGCTGAGCCTTGCTGGACGAATAAGGACGCCCGACGGCAATGGACGGTATGGCCCCGTCATCATCGGCATCGTATTTTAAAAAACAGTAGACCTTGTACTTCGACCATTCGGAAAGGATATCCGCTACCGTGAAGTTGTCCGTGACCTTTACCTTGCCGATATGTATCTCAAACCGCTTCGTATCCGAGTGTATCCTGAAGCCGGTATCTTTCAGGATATTATACTTGCCTTCCAGCACCTCGTTCACCGTCGTCCCTTTCGCCGGGGTCTCGAAATGAGGTGCCTGTTTCAGTTTGAGTTTGTAGGCCATATTCTCACACTGGATTTCCAGCGTGCTGTCCGAATTGTATCCGGTAATGTATCCGTCGAACATATTTTTCAGCACGCCGTTGTAGCCCAGCTTGATATTGATGCGCTGTCCGACCTTGAATGTCGTCTCGTCAACCAGACGCTGCGCGCTGCGTTTCTCGATGATGACACCGTCCTGCATCACCTCCGTCGTTATCCTCGACACGTCCTTGCCCTCCAATGTCACGTTCCCGATAATCGTGGAGCGGCATACCGACCCTTTCGGGAATATCACTTTGGCCGTTCCGATCAGCTTCTTGTAACTCTCGTTGAT
>OGYO01001629.1_pt1 | contig 12258 bp, 9 predicted proteins | sample 1576561 | NCBI WGS metagenome assembly OGYO01 (sample SAMEA3541507, study PRJEB24748) | human gut metagenome | biome: human gut; feature: human-associated habitat; material: faeces | place: China | collected 2012 | reverse complement strand
TTCAGGGCAAAAAGGTTGCCTTTATCGGTGCGGGCGTCAGCCACAAGCGCTGCATCGAACAGTTTGTGGAGCTGGGCGCGCAGGTCACGCTCTGCGATCAGAAAAAGTCCCTTGAGGATTTCGGCGCGTATGCGGACACGCTGCGCCGCCTGCATGTCCGCCTGAGTCTGGGCGAGCATTATACCGACGGCTTTGCCGGGCAGGATATCATTATGCGCACACCGGGCTACGAGTATTACAAGCCCGAGCTGCAGGCGGCCCTGCAGGCCGGCACAAAGGTCACCAGCGAGGTTGAGCTTTTCTTTGAGCTTTGCCCCTGCGAGATCGTGGCCGTGACCGGCTCTGACGGCAAGACCACGACCACAACGCTGATCTCCAAGATGTTTGAGGCTGCCGGCCGCAAGGTGTTTCTCGGCGGCAACATCGGCGCAGCGCTGCTGCCCCAGCTGGCAGATGTGACCCCCGAGGCGGTCGCCGTTGTCGAGTTGTCGAGCTTCCAGCTGATCAGCATGCGCGTCAGCCCCAAGGTGGCGGTTGTCACCAATGTGACCCCCAACCATCTGGACCACCACAAGGATATGCAGGAGTACATTGACGCCAAACGGAACATCCTGCTGTGGCAGGTGCCGCCCTGCCGCGCCGTGCTGGGCTTTGAAAACGATATCTCGCGCGGTATGCAGAAGGACTGCAAGGGCGAGCAGGTCTGGTTTACCCGCCTGCATGACACAGACAAGGGCGCCTTCCTGCGGGAGAGCGATGACACCCTTTGCTATGCGGAGAACGGTGTCGTGACGCCGATCCTGCCCCGGGCCGAGGTCAAGCTGCGCGGCCTGCACAATGTCGAGAACCTGCTGGCCGCCATCGCTGCCGTCTGGGGCCGCGTGCCGGTCGAGGCCATGCGTCAGGTCGGCTCCACCTTCACCGGTGTAGAGCATCGCATTGAGCCGGTTCGCACGCTGGACGGCGTGACCTACTACAATGACTCCATCGCGTCCAGCCCGACGCGCACAATCGCCGGTCTGCGCAGCTTCAACCAGAAAATCATTCTGATCGCAGGCGGCTATGACAAGAAGATCCCCTATGAGCCGCTTGCGCCCGAGATCCTGGCCCATGTCAAGACACTGGTGCTGATGGGTGCCACCGGCCCCCGCATCGAGGCGGCTGTCCGCGGATGTGCGGGCTTTGATGAGAGCGCGCTGACCATCCTGCACGCGGACAGCATGCAGCACGCAGTCGAGCTGGCGCGCGGTGCCGCCCAACCCGGGGATGTGGTCAGCCTTTCGCCCGCATCTGCATCCTTTGATTTGTACCCGAATTTTGAGGTCAGAGGACGGGATTATAAGAATATCGTCAACAACCTGAAATGATGACGACAACCTGACTTGGCCTCCTCGCAGAGGGAGATGAGAGAGGTTCCTCTATGATTCAATCCGTCTCCACTGCGGAACATAAAACCGAATACCTGCGCCGCCTGTCCGCCAAGCCTTACTTTGAGGCTGTCCTCGGCACGCATCTGCGGCTGTTCGGGCAGCACCCGGCCAGCGGGTGGGCCTTCTATCTGCTGCCCGGCACGGCGGTGCTGGAGCTGCGCGGCGGCAGCGCCGTGGTCTGCGGTGCGCTGCCCGGCGGCAGTGCAGGGGAGGACGCCCGCGAGGAACTGGCCGGCTTTCTGCGGTTTCTCTGCGCCGACCGGCTGCGCACCGAGCAGCCCCTTGCGTTGGTAGGCTGGCAGCCCGCCGCACCGCTGACCCTGTGGGCGCTGCCGCAGGGCAGTGCATTGCCGCTGCCGCCTGCGTACCCGGCGGAGCTGGTGCGGGACACAGTGCCCTCTATGCTGCCGGTCAGCCGTCTGGTCTTTGCCGAGAATGACGCCGAGGCCGATGAGTTCTACTCCACGGCCTGCACGGCGCTGGCCCACGGCGTGGGGGTGTGCCATGCCCTGCTGCAGGACGGCCGCCCCGTCTGCACAGTCGGCTGCTATGAGCAGAGCGACACCGAAAGCTATATGGCGGCGGGTGTGACCGACCCGGCCTGGCGGGGCAGGGGACTGGCCCGGCGGCTGATCGTTGAGATGGCAAACGCGCTGGCCGCCGACCGCACGGTGCGTTTTGCCTGTGAGCAGACGCTGTGCGGCTTTTATGAGCGGCTTGGATTTGTACAAAACGGCAAAATAAACTATTATACTACAGATTGGAATACGCAATGATCGAACAATTTTACGACCTGCGCCCCGAGGTGCTGGCGCTTGACCGCAAGGCCCTTTCCCTCTGCCGTGAGCAGTTTGCCCATGTGGAGGAGATCCGCGACTACAACCAGCTCAAGATGCTGCGCGCCTTTACCGACAGCGGCGTTGAGGCACGGCACTTCTGGGGGTCGAGCGGCTACGGCGTCTGGGACGACAGCCGCAATAAGCTGGAGGAGGTCTTTGCCCGCTGCATGGGGGCGGAGGCAGCGCTGGTGCGCCCGCAGTTCATGAGCGGCACCCACACCCTGACGGTCGCGCTTTTCGGCCTGCTGCGCACGGGGGACACCCTGCTGGCTGCGACCGGCCGCCCCTACGACACGCTGGAGGGCGTGATCGGCATCGGTGAGGCGGGCAAGGGCTGCGGCACCCTGCGGGAGTACGGCGTTAAGTATGACGAGTGCCCGCTGCTGCCGGACTTTACCCCCGACTATGATTTGATCGCCGAGAAGGCCAAGACCGCCACGGTGGTGCATATCCAGCGCAGCCGCGGCTACACCCAGCGCAACGCCTTTGACTTGGCGATGATTCAAAAGGTGGCCGACATCGCCCGCAAGGCCAACCCCAAAGCAGTCATCTTTGTGGACAACTGCTATGGTGAGTTCACCCAGATGAAGGAGCCCTGCCAGGCCGGTGCGGACCTTGTGGTGGGCAGTCTCATCAAGAACCCGGGCGGCGGCATCGCCCCCACCGGCGGCTATATCGCGGGCCGGAAGGATCTGGTGGAGCTGTGTGCCTACCGCCTGAACGCCCCCGGACTGGGCAAGGAGCTGGGCTGCACACTGGAAACGCCCCGTGATATGTACCTTGGCTTCTACTATGCCCCCGGCGTGGTGTGTGAGGCCATCAAGACCGCCATCTATGCCCAGTGCCTGCTGGAGCTGGTGGGCAAAAAGCCCATCCCGCGCTACTGCGAAGACCACAACGATATCGTGACCTGCTTCGATGCCGATACCGCCGATGCCCTCATCGGCTTCTGCCGCGGCATTCAGGCCGCCAGCCCCGTGGACAGCTATGCCGCACCGGAACCCTCTCCGGAGCCGGGCTATACCGATGAGGTCATCATGGCAAGCGGCAGCTTTACTCAGGGCAGCACCATCGAGCTCTCCTGCGACGGCCCCCTGCGTGAGCCTTACACCTGCTACCTGCAGGGCGGCCTGAACTTTGCCGCAAGCCGTGCCGGTGTCCTGCTGGCCGTGCAGAATGCTTATTTCAAGGATTGATCTTTTCAGAAAGAAAGCGTGAATCAAATGAATCGTGTTACTCCCATTGATGCCCGGATGCTGGAACGCTTTGAGCAGGGCTATGCTGCCCGCCCGGAGCTGAATGTGATGTCCAATGCGGTTTCCCGCACGGCTCTGCCGGACGCGGCCTTTGTGCCCGCCGCCGCTGCCAAACTGCGGATGGACTTCTCTGTGCTGGTCAAGACCAATAACATCACCAACCAGAAGCAGAGCGGCCGCTGCTGGATGTTCTCCACCCTGAACGTCCTGCGCCAGCGGGTGATCGCCAAGTGCGATCTGGAGGATTTCTCCTTCTCTCCCACCTATCTGGCGTTCTACGATAAGCTGGAAAAGGCAAATCTCTTCCTTGAGAACATCCTCCACTTTGCGGATCAGGACCTGACCGACCGTGAGACCTACACCCTGCTGGGCAACCCGCTGCCCGACGGCGGCCAGTGGGATATGGCCATCAGCCTGATCAAAAAGTACGGCGTGGTGCCCTCCTGGGTCATGCCGGAGACAGTCCACTCCACCGGCACGGCCAAGTATCTGCCCATCCTGAACCGCAAGCTGCGGGAGGATGCGCTGGAACTGCGGGCCATGGCAAAAGAGGGAAAGGACACGGCCGCCCGCCGCGAGGAGATGCTGGCGGAGATCTACAATGCCCTGTGCATCCTCTACGGCCAGCCCCCCAGGAGCTTTGACTTTGAGTATACCGACAAGGATGAGCACTACCACTGCGACCGGAACCTGACCCCGCACACCTTCCTGGAGAAGTATGTGGGCAATGATTTTGATGATTACGTCGTCATCATCTCCTCGCCCATCCATGCGCTGAACCGCACTTACTGCCAGCCCTTTATGGGTGACGTGGTGGAGGAAAATATGTTCTGGCTCAACCTCTCGCAGGAGGAGCTGGAGGATCTGACCATCCGCCAGCTGCAGGCAGGGGAGGGAGTCATGTTCAGCTGCGACTGCCACCCCGACGGCGACCGCGCCAACGGCTATTGGGACCCCGACTGCTTCCAGTACGGCGAGGTGCTGGGCGGCCTGACCTTTGGCATGACCAAGGCCGAGCGGCTGCTCACCCGTGAAAGCACCATGAACCATTGCATGATGTTCTGCGGTGTCAATCTGGACGAGAACGGCAAGGCTGACCGCTGGAAGATCGAGAACAGCTGGGGCGATGCCTCCGGCCAGAAGGGCTATTACATCGGCAGCGAGAAGTGGTTCAAGGCCAATGTCTACCAGATCACGGTCCGCAAGAGCCTGCTGAGCGATGCCCAGCGCGCCCTGCTGGATCAGGAGCCCCTGCCCATGAAGCTGTGGGACCCGCTGGCTTAATTTTAAATAAGATGCTATAAAGAAATCCCCCTGCCATAGGCGAGGGGATTTCTCTGTTAAGCGGATAATAGGGGGAGCTTCAACGTGAAGCAGCTGCCTTTGCCCACTTCGCTTTCCAATAGGATTTCTCCGTGGTGCAGGTGGGCAAGCTCCTGCGCAATGGTCAGTCCCAGACCGGTGGAGTCGTGCTTGGAAGAGGTGGTGGTGTGGAAATACCGGTCAAATACGGCGGCCTGATCCTCCGGCGCAATGCCGCAGCCCGTGTCCCGGACGCTCACCAGAGCAGCACCGGCCTCCACCCGGCTGTTGACGGTGATACTCCCTCCTGCAGGGGTGTAGTGAATGGCATTTGTCACCAGGTTCTGCAGGATCTGCTGCAGCCGGATCTGGTCGCCCCACACCGGCAGCTCCGGAGCCGGGGGTGCCTGAAGCACCACGCCCTTCTTCTCAGCCTCCTCCCGGCAGCTGTCACAGACCGCAGCGATGACCTCCCCCAGAGATACCCGGTCCTCGTTGAGCATCACCTGTTTCTGCTCCAGCTTTGCAGCCAGAAACAGATCCTCCGTCAGGCGGCGGAGAAAGGCCGTCCGCTGCTGTAAGGCGGGCAGCAGGGCCGGCAGGGCCTCCGGTGCAGCCTCCAGTGTGTCCAGTCCACTGCTGACCGCAAACAGGGGACTGCGCAGGTCGTGGAAAATGTTCAGCATCATGCTTTTCCGGGCCTCGGTCTCCTCCGTCAGGGCCTTTGTCCGCTGAATGACCCGGGCATCCAGCTCCCGGGCCAGCTGCTCCGCCCGGTCAAATTGCAGGGCATACCGGCGGCAGACGTAGGCCATGCAGCCCAGAGTAAAAGGCGCGTCGTAGATCCGGGCACACCGGAACAGGTAGAAAAACACGCTCTCCTGAAAAAACGGCACGTGCATGCCCGGCAGGACCACCCATACCCGGAAGCCAATGGTGATGGCACAGGGAAACAGCATCAGCAGGGCAGCGTCGGAGCCCCGGGCATACATTGCCATCAGTATGCCCAGACAGTAGCCCATGCCCAAAAGCAGCCCCACCGCCCGTACGCGGCTGAGGGGAATCAGCGTCAGAACAAGATACCCCAGCGTCAGAAGCAGGGAATGGAGCCGCTGCCCGTGAGACACCGGCACAGCCCCTGTCAGGGCGGCGCACAGCAGAATACCTGCCAGAACCGTGACGGTAAAGAATCCCCGGCGGAAAAAGACGCTCCAGCCGGAACTTCCCACCGGAGCCAGAATGATCACCAGAGCCCAGAGGGTCAGCACTGTCAGATACAGCAGAAAATACCCCAGTTCCTTCTGCGGCTTGTATCGGTACAGGGCCAGCACCACCGCCCCCAGGGTGCAGAACACCGCAATGGCCATCCACTGCAGCACCGTGCGGAAGGTCAGGGCAGCCACTCCTTTTTCCGGGAACAGGGCAGCCCATGCCATCAATTGGCCTTCGGTGTCCATGCCGGGGACCCCAAAATCCGCCAGCGTCGGCAGCCGCTGGTTGAACCAGATCCCTGCCAATCCAATGGTCAGTGCCAGTGCCCCGGCAGCAGCCGGAAGCAGAATTCGCTTTTTTATCATAAAAAGACCCCCTGCAAAAACTTTGGAGAACCGGTTGAGAACAGCCCGGAAATACGGTATACTAGATAAGGATATTATAGCAAATTCACGCCGAAAAGGGGAGGGCAAACAGGATGATCCGCATTCTTCTGGTGGAAGATGATCCGGTGATCCGGGACACTACCAGCTATTTCTTGAACTGTCAGCAGAATTTTGAGGTGGTCTGCGCTGACACCGGCGGCGAAGCGCTGAGCCACGCCCGGGAAAAGTTCGATGTGATCCTGATGGATATCCTTCTGCCGGATACCAACGGCATGGAACTGTGCCAGCGCCTGCGCAGCTGGTACCACTGCCCCATCATTTTTACTTCCTGTCTGGACGATACAGACACAGTGGTACGGGCGCTGGAATTGGGCGGCGATGATTTCCTGACCAAGCCCTACAACCACAAAGTTCTGCTGGCCCGCATCATGGCAAACATCCGCCGTGTCCAGATGGATGCCGCAGAGCCCAGCGTCAGCGGCTATCACTGTGTGGCCTTTACGCTGGATTCCAACAGCCATTGCGTGGAAAAGGACGGCCGGAGCATCCATCTGGCCGACATGGAGTACCGCATCCTGACCCTCTTCATCCGGCATCCCAACACTTTCTTTACCGCAAACGAGCTTTACCGGAAGATCTGGGGGAAGGAAAGCCTGGGGGATGTCCGCACTGTGCAGGTGCACATCCATAACCTCCGCAGTAAGATCGAGCCCGACCCTGCAAAGCCCATCTACCTCAAAAATGTCTGGGGCAAAGGCTATATTTTCCGCCCGGAAGGGGAGACGGAAGCCTGAAATGGTTTTGCTGTCTTAAATATCGTTAATCCTCAAAGCATCCACTTCTTAAGGAAACTTAAGCCGTGGGTGCTTTTTTCTGCTCTGATTTGACCGTTATTTATCAAACAAAGTGGGAAACAGGAATTTTCCAGTGAAGAAACGGTAAAGATGTTTAAGAATTCTTAAAAGACAACAGGCAGACTTTGTGTTAATTTATTATCGAACGAAGTCTGCGCCGTATTGTGGCGGTGCGTTTCGGATAAGAGGAAAATCGAAGAATAAGAACAGAAAAAGAGAAGAAAGGATCATCCAAGCATGAACAAGATCTCGCGTAAAGGTTTTCTGAAGATCGCCGCTGCCGCTGCCATGTCCGGCGTCACCGCCGGTGCACTGGCTGCCTGCAACGCTGCAAGCTCCTCCACCGCTGCTTCCACCGGTGCAGCAGGCAGCTACACCCCCGGTACCTACACCGGCACTGCTGAGGGCATTTCCTCTACCGTCAAGGTCACCATGACCTTCTCTGACAGTGCTGTGACCGACGTTGTGGTCGATACCTCCGGCGAGACCGCTTCCTACGGCGCTGCTGCTGCCGAGGAGCTGAAGAACCAGCTGCTGAACGCCGGCTCTGACGAGATCGACGGCGTGTCCGGCTCCACCATCATCCGGCGCAGATCCGCCTTTTTGATCTTGTTGACATTGATGCCGTCGTAGCGGATCTTGCCGTCCGCAATGTCATAAAAGCGGTTGATGAGGTTTGTGATGGTCGTTTTGCCCGCGCCGGTGGCTCCCACAAAAGCGATCTTCTGGCCGGGCCTGGCATACAGGCTGACGTTGTGCAGAATGATCTTGGCGTCGTCGTAACCGAAATCCACGTCGTCGAACACCACTTCGCCCTCCAGCCTGCGGTAGGTGGTGCTGCCGTCGGCCCTGTGGTAATGCTTCCAGGCCCAGACACCCGTGCGCCCGCGGCATTCTTCCAGACTGCCGTCCGCGGTTTGTTCCGCATTCACCAGCTCCACATAGCCTTCGTCGGTTTCAGGAGGCTCATCCATCAGGCTGAATACGCGCTCCGCGCCTGCCAGCGCCATGATGATGGAGTTGAACTGCTGAGATACCTGTGAGATGGGCTGGTTGAAGCTTTTGTTGAACTGCAGAAAGGATGCCAGCCCGCCCAGCGTAAAGCCGCCCGTGCCGAAGAGCGCCAGCAGCGAGCCGAGGATGGCCGTGAGCACATAGCTGAGGTTGCCGATGTTGGCCATGACGGGCATGAGGATATTGGCATAGCGGTTGGCGTTATCGGCACTGTCGGCCAGCGCGTCGTTCAGCGCGTCAAACCGGGCGATGCTCTCATCCTCGTGGCAGAATACCTTGACGACTTTCTGGCCCTCCATCATCTCCTCGATATAGCCGTTGACCGTGCCCAGATTGCGCTGCTGCGCTACGAAATATGCGCCGGACCTGCTCGTGAGCTTTTTGGTGGTGAACAGCATAAGGCACACCATCACCAGCGTCAACCCTGTCAGCGGCAGGCTGAGGGCAAGCATGGAGCAGAATACGCTGACGATCGTTACCGCCGAAGAGACGAGCTGGGGCATGCTCTGGCTGATCATCTGGCGCAGCGTGTCGATGTCGTTGGTGTAAATGCTCATGATATCGCCGTGGGCATGGGTGTCGAAATAACGGATGGGCAGGCGCTCCATATGCCGGAATAAATCGTCGCGGATGGCGCGCATCGTGCCCTGGGACACATATACCATGATGCGGTTGTACAGCAGCGTGCACAGCACGCCGAACAGGAAGACGCAGCCCATTTTCAGCAGCGCCGCCAGCAGCGGGCCGAAGTCCGACGCGCCGCCCTCGCCGATATAGGGCACGATGTAGTCGTCGATGAGCGTTTTCATAAACAGATTGCCCGCCACGGTGGCCGCGGTGCTGCCGAAGATGAACAGCAGCACGCCCAGGCAGTGCAGCTTGTAGCGCCGCAGGATATAGCCGAACAGCTGGCCCATGATGCGCATGGGCTTTTCAACCTTTTGCTTTGGGGCCATCATGGCCGCGCTTTTATCAGCAGGTACGCCGCGCATCGTCATCCGCTCCTTTCATCTGGGAATCATAGACATCCCGGTAAATTTCGCTGCTCGCAAGCAGCTCGTCGTGCGTGCCGAAGGCGGCCACGCGGCCGTCGTCCAGCACGAGGATGCGGTCTGCGTCCTGCACGGAGCTGATGCGCTGGGCGATGATGAATTTCGTGGTGTCGGGGATCTCCTCTGCGAAAGCCCGGCGGATCAGGGTATCCGTCCGGGTATCTACGGCGCTGGTGGAATCGTCCAGGATCAGTATCTTGGGCTTTTTCAGCAGCGCGCGCGCGATGCACAGGCGCTGTTTCTGCCCGCCGGACACGTTGGTGCCGCCCTGCTCGATGTAAGTGTCATAGCCGTCCGGCAGCGCGCGGATGAACTCGTCCGCCTGTGCCAGGCGGCAGGCGCGCTCCATCTCCTCGTCCGTGGCGTTTTTGTCGCCCCAGCGCAGATTTTCCCGGATGGTGCCGCTGAACAGTACGTTTTTCTGCAGCACCATGGCCACCTCGTTGCGCAGGGTTTCCACGTCGTATTCCCGCACATCCACGCCGCCCACGCGCACCGCGCCTTCCGCGACGTCGTACAGGCGGGGGATGAGCTGCACCAGGCTGGATTTCGCACTGCCCGTGCCGCCGATGATGCCGATGGTCTCGCCCGCGCGGATGTGCAGATCAATGTCATCCAGTACGGGCTTGCCGCTTTTTTTGTAGGAGAAGGATACGTGGTCGAAGTCCACGCGGCCGTCCTCCACCTGTGTGCGGGCGGCGGGCGGGGAGGTGAGGTCCGCCTTTTCCTCCAGCACCTCGGCGATGCGGTCCGCCGAGGCGCGGGCCATTGTCACCATCACGAAAATCATGGAGAGCATCATCAGGCTCATCAGGATGTTCATAACGTAGGTAAACAGGCTCATGAGCTGACCCGTGGTGAGAGACTGGGCGGCGATCATGTGCGCGCCCAGCCAGGAAATGGCCAGGATGCACATGTACATCGTGAACTGCATCACGGGGCTGTTCAGCGCCAGCACGGTCTCAGCCTTGACAAACAGCCTGTAAACATTGTCGTTGGCGGTGTGGAATTTCTTCGTCTCGTGGTCCTCGCGCACATAGGCCTTGACGACGCGGATGGCGCTGACATTCTCCTGCACGCTGGCGTTGAGGTCGTCGTATTTGCGGAATACCTGCCGAAATACGGGGTGAGAATTTTTCGTGATGAAAAACAGCGCCACGCCCAGAAACGCGATGGCCGCCACGAAGATCAGGGACAGCCGCGCACTGATGGAGAACGCGGCCGCCATTGCGCACAGCAGCATCACAGGTGCGCGGGTGCACATGCGCAGGATCATCTGGTAGGCGTTCTGCACGTTTGTCACATCCGTCGTCATGCGGGTGACGAGCCCGGCCGTGGAGTATTTGTCGATGTTGGAAAAAGAAAATGTCTGGATATTGCGGAACATGGACTGGCGCAGATTGTGCGCGAATCCGCTGGAGGCCCGCGCGCCGTATTTGCCCGAGAGCACGCCGCAGGCCAGAGACAGCATTGCCATCACGGCCATTGCGCCGCCGGTGATGCAGATCGTGCGCACGTCCCCTTTCTCCACGCCGCTGTCGATGAGATAGGCCATCAGCATGGGGATGAGAATCTCCATGACAACTTCGCCCACCATGAATGCCGGCGTGAGGATGGACGCTTTTTTGTACTGCTTTACTTCAGCCAATAGGGTTTTCAGCATAAAATGTCCTCCTGAGATTGGTTTTGTTTCGCTTAACTTGTTAGTACCATTACAGTAAGCACCCTAACTATATACGCCGAGGAAAACCGCTGGCGGCAGGCACGGAAAAAGCCGCGCCTGCGCCGGCGGCATGGAAAAGGCAAAGCGGACACTCACTCCAGATTGCGGCGGAATTTGGCTGTGATGGCGAAAAATTGCTCCAGCTCTTCGGGCGTGACGTCTTTGGTGATGCGTGCCTCTGTGGCGCGGATGCGGGAGATCACGCCCTCGTGTACCGCCAAAGCCTTGGGCGTAAGCACCAGCTTTTTCAGCCGGGCGTCATAGGCAACAGGCTCCCGCAGAAGAAAGCCGTTTTTTTCCATCAGCTGCAATATGCCGGTGGCCGTGGAGCGGCGGATGTTGAATTCAGCCTCCACGTCCCGCTGGAACATGTCACGGTCCTCGTTGCGGTGCAAAAAGCCGATGATCCACCCTTGCATGCCGGTGGTCTCCGGCGGCATGCCGTCGTCCATACAGCGTTTGATCAGGTTGGAAAGCACGCGGATCTCTCCGCCCACGTGGCGTTCACCCTTCATCCTTCGACACTTCCTTGCTTTTTAGTTAGGCTACTAACAATTATAGGGCGGATCCGCCTCGGTGTCAATGGCTTTTTAAGAATTTATTATAAAAAAGGTGACGCTGTGAGCGGCCGCGCTTCAAAGGATGTTCAGAATGCCGTAAGATTTTTGAAAGCCTTTCCCCAGCCCGTCCGTCAGGAACGTGCGGTACGATGGTCCTGTTCTCAACAAACAATGGGAAGGGGCCATCCAAATGGAAAAAATAAAAGTCGCCGTGCTGTTCGGGGGACAGTCCACCGAGCATGCGGTCTCGCTGCAATCGGCCTGCGCCGTTCTGCACGCCATGAAGGGTACGCGCTTTGAAGCCGTGCCGGTGGGTATCACGCGGGAGGGCAGGTGGTTCTGGTACCGCGGCCCGCTGGACGCCGTAGGGGAGGGCGTATGGGAAAAAGAGGAATGTGCGCCTGTGACGCTGACGCCGGACGCTTCTGTCCACGGCCTGCTGGTGCAGGGCGCGGGCAGCCTGTATCTGGATGCGGCGTTTCCCGTGCTGCATGGAAAAAACGGCGAGGACGGCACCGTGCAGGGGCTGCTTGCGCTGGCGGGCATCCCCTGCGTGGGCTGCGGCGTGCTGGCAAGCGCCCTGTGTATGGATAAGGACGCAGCGCACCGCCTGGCACGGGCCGCGGGGGT
>OGYO01001626.1_pt1 | contig 12267 bp, 6 predicted proteins | sample 1576561 | NCBI WGS metagenome assembly OGYO01 (sample SAMEA3541507, study PRJEB24748) | human gut metagenome | biome: human gut; feature: human-associated habitat; material: faeces | place: China | collected 2012 | reverse complement strand
CCCATCTGGGCGGCCAGCTCGGCTTCACCTTCGGCGGTAAAGCCGGTGAGCCGGTCGTAATCCAGCTTGCCGTCGCCGGCGGCGGCCTCCAGCAGCATCCAGGCAAATTTCAGGATGCCGTCGGAAGCGGCCGCCTCATTGGCGTGAACGTTGGAATACAGCACGGGCACCTGATAGTCGCCCAGGGTACCGGCCTCAAGCTTGGCAATGAGGGCGGAGGGATCGCGCTCCGCCTCTTCCTGGATGGACTGCCACTTGGCCACGGCGTCCGGATCCTTCGCCACGATCAGATAAGGCATGTCCAGACGCTCCAGGCCATGGTCGCCCTGGCTTTTGCCCATGGAACGCTTCTCCACATACAGGTCGGTGTTTTCCGCGGCGTAGGAGACCATCGCGTCGATCTGGGCGTAGATCTCAGGCATCGTGTGGAAGTTGTCGTAGGGGGTGATTTTCACGGGGGCCGAGCCAAGCGCCTTGCCGTCCACCAGGGCGGTCAGGCGGAAGTAGCCGCATACGTCCAGGTAAGCGCCGCCATTGGAGTGGGGAACGCTCGCATCGCTGCCAAAGTAGCAGACGCTGTCGAAACTTACGCTCAGATACACCTGGCCGTCCACCGTCTCGGCGAAGGAGACCACATTGGTGAAAAAGGGCGTCTCTCCGTCGGAGCAGACCCAGTCGGACAGGCCGCCGCCCGCCGTCTGGTTGGGATACAGCACAGGGTCCAGATAGGCCTTGCCGCTGTCGCGCAGCAGGCCGAAGTGAGATGTTCTTTTTCACAATTTAGTCCAGACTGATGAAAAGTGCCATATGAGATATCATATATCCATACACCTTTGGAGTCAAAGAAAACAAGCAGTTCGTGAGATGACAGACGGAACAAATGAGTCATGGCATCATTAAAAGCCGGAGTTACCTCCTCAAAAATACCACGCTTCATATCATAGATCAACAATTCAGATTCCATTGTGGAGAAATAAATCATTCCCTCTACCTCTATTGCATGAGTGAAATAATATTCATAGGTATAAAACTCTTTAACCTCTCCTTGCTCAGAAATACTTTTCAACCCATTCTTTCCACCTATCCATATTTTCCCTGAACTATCTTCTAGCAAAAAATTACAGGCATCCTCTGCCTGTAAATAACTCTGCTGATCAAAATTTCCATCTTCTTTTTTGTGCAAACGAATTGTCCCAGTTCCTTTTCCCCACAACCATACATCACCACCGGAGGATTCATAGAAATTTTCATGAGCAAGCAATTTGCCATTCTTATCTCTTATGTGAACAAACTGATCACTAATCGGATTATAACAACTGTATTCCTGCTGATAGGTCTGTACCCAAAGGTTACCATCACGCGTGGCATATAGATTTCTAATTCTATGGTCATGCAATATATGCTGATCACCGGTTCGCAATTGATAAGATCGGATATTATAACCGTCATATCTGTTAAGTCCATCAAGAGTCCCCGCCCAAATAAAACCATTCTTATCTTCGGCAATAGCCCGTACTGTGTTTTGTGACAATCCGTTCTTCGAACTTATTTGAGAAAAGTTAATATCGCGTGCATGAAGAACAGACAGGCACAAACTAAGCAAAAGCAATGATATAGCCTTTTTCATACAATATGTTTTTATAGTATTAGAATACAAAGGTAATATAAACAGGAAAATAATACAATATTATCCCTCGAAGCTTTGTGTTCCCTGCAACACATTTTCGCCACAATAATCTATTTTACAACAGGTTATAAAAACATGGAATTGCGTTCACGTACGTAATTACTGTTTTTTGGACTCGTTTGCATTTTTTACGACAATGCTTCGGTTTACTTTTGTGAAAAATCACTTTTGTGTAACATAAATCTCTAATCGTTATGAAAGACAAAACATTAAGTTCTAATTATTCATTTAAAGGAACGATTTGGCTGTTCATGCTGGTCTTATCCTCCTTTATGTATGTAGCGAATGCTCAACAAAGAAATGTACAGGGCATGGTTACCGATCCAAATGGTGAACCTATTATCGGTGCCAGTGTTGTTGTAAAAGGTACAACCAATGGTACTATTACAGATTTTGATGGAAAGTTCACCCTCTCTAATGTTCCCGAAAAAGGGATTATCACTATAACTTATATAGGATATAAAGGACAAGACATTCCAGTAGCTGGAAAAAGTACATTGAAAGTAACTTTGGCAGAAGATACAAAAACGCTGGATGAAGTAGTGGTAGTAGGCTATGGCACACAGAAAAAAAGCGATGTAACAGGGTCAATGGTCAGCGTAGGAGCCAAAGAACTGAAATCCCGCCCAACAGCCAATGTATTTGAAGCCATGCAAGGTAAAGCCGCTGGTGTGGATATACGCACCAGTGACCGTCCGGGAGAAGTTGGAGATATATTTATCCGTGGTTCCCGCTCTCTGTCTGCTTCCAGTCAGCCTCTCTATGTTGTAGACGGTGTACCTCTAAATGGTACCGTAGGAAAAACTCATGAAGAGAATTTAGACAACGTAAGCCCCCGTGGTGGTACACTGGAAAGTTTGAATCCTTCTGATATTGAATCCGTCGAAGTGCTGAAAGATGCTTCTGCTACAGCTATTTATGGTTCACGTGGTGCCAATGGTGTCATTTTAATTACCACCAAAAGAGGCAAGGAAGGTAAATTTACTTTCAGTTATGCAGGCTCTGTTTCCACAGATAACATCAAAGACCGTACTACTTGGATGAGCGCCGGTGATTATCTGACTTGGCGTCGTTGGGCCTATTATTATTCCGATCCAAACAAATATCCGCGTGGCGATGAACCGACCATTGAAAATGACAAACAAATATTCAACGCAGCCAGTGATCCATATGCCTGGGCAAATATTGAACGTGGATGGTCTGGCAATACTTGGGACGGTTCAAAAGTACAAACCACAGACTGGGCCGATTATGTAACTCAAACAGGTATTACCACCGAACATACTATCAGTGGCTCAGGCGGTAGCGAAAAAAATCATTCGTATGTATCTTTTGGTTGGTTGAAAAACGAAGGAACAATCAAAGGTCAAGATTATACCCGTTACACCGCTAAAATAAATAATGACATGAAACTGACAGAATGGCTAACCTTGGCTGCCAGCATAAATGCCACTTACAGCGTACAAAATTATGGTATGTCGAATGACGGTGGTACTACCAGTGGACCGAGAAGTGCATATGCAGCCGCCATGCGTAACCTACCTTATGCCGTAGCTTATGACGATGAAGGAAAACGAATTGAATATCCAGGTGCTGACTCAAAAATTAAAACTGTAATAGATGAATGGAATTATTCAACCGATGAACGTAAAGTATTCCGTGCATTAGGAAGCTTCTATGCACAGTTAAATTTCGGCAAAATATGGAAACCTTTGGAAGGTCTTTCTTATAAACTTAATTTTGGTCCGGATTTCCGTTACTATCGCCGTGGAATGTTCAATTCTGCAGAAAGTACAAACCGTGAAGGTTTAAACTATGCTTCACTGACCAAAAGCACAGACTTCTCATGGACACTGGATAATCTTATATACTACAACCGTACCATTGGCAAACATGACTTCGGCTTTACCTTCTTACAAACTGCTACAAAATATGAATATGAAGCCAATAATATGAGTGGTGAAGGTATTCCTTTGGAAAGTTCCTTATGGAATGCTTTCAAATCACTAAGTTCATTAAAAAGTTGGGAATCCTCACTGACTGAAAAGCAATTGCTTTCCTACATGGCTCGTATGAATTACACCTATAAAGGGCGCTATATGCTAACAGCTTCTGTCCGTCGTGACGGTGCTTCTCAATTAGCAGATGGTCATAAATGGGCTACTTTCCCTTCTGTAGCTCTTGGATGGCGCATAGATCAAGAAGAATTTCTGAAAGAAATTTCTTGGATCAGCCAATTGAAACTTCGTCTGGGTTATGGTGTTACAGGTAATTCAGCTATTACTCCTTATCAAACCAAAGGAGGCATCTCTAGTTTATATTATCCTTTTGGCCCAAATCCTACACAAGGTTATATAGCATACGAAAACGAAGCAGGTATTACCAACACATTAGCTAACCAAAATTTAGGTTGGGAAAAAACGGCCCAATGGAACATTGGTGTGGATTTTAATTTCTTTAACGGCCGCATTAATGGTATCGTAGATGTTTATACGTCTAAAACCACTGACTTGTTAATGGCTCAAAGTATTCCTACCCTGACAGGTTATGCCCGCACTTATGCTAACGTGGGCAAAACCAAAAACTTTGGTTACGATCTGACGTTTAATTTTGTTCCTGTCCGCACCAAAGATTTTGAATGGAATATCGGAGTAAATGCCGCTTACTCCCGCAATGAAATCGTTTCACTAGCTAATGGCAAAGAAGATGATCCGGCTAATGGCTGGTTTATCGGTGAAAGTACCAACAGTATCTATACATATGAATCCGCAGGTCTATGGAAAGAAGAAGATCGTGCAGATATGGAAAAATTCAATGCCAATGGACATGACTTCCAAATTGGTATGGCACGCCCTGTAGACCAAAATGGCGATTACAAAATCGACGCCAACAATGACCGTACTATTGTAGGCCATTACGATCCTCGATGGACACTTGGATTAAATACGAACTTCACTTATAAAGGATGGGATTTAGGCATACAGCTCTACGGGCGTATGGGATTCAAATATTATGATTCCTCCGTATGGGTAGGCGGACGCTATAATGTTCGTGACTATGACTATTATAACGAAAACAACAAAAATGCAGCTCATCCTAAACCTATTTACGATGAAGGCGGAAAAGATGCGTACTACAACGAAACTTATTTAAAAAACGGTTCTTATCTAAAGATTCGTAACATTTCGTTAGGTTATACTTTCCCGAACAGACTGTTAACCCATACAGGTCTTAGCGCTTTACGCATGTATGCTCAGATTAAGAATCCGGGGTATATTTTCAGCGGCTGCAAGACATTAGATCTGGACACATATAGTAATACCTACAACAGCGGCTTTACTTTTGGCTTAAACTTGAGTTTCTAAATCAAACTAATAAAAAAATTATTATGAAATTAAATAAACACATATTAGCAAGTGTATTGGTAGGCGCACTAGCCACACCAGCCCTCACTTCCTGTTCAGATTTCTTAGATGAAAATCTAACAACTGAACGCAATACCGATTTTTTTGACACCAATGAAGGCGTACAGTCACTGGCAACCGCTATTTACTATAACCTTCGTTTCCATCATTCTTTCGAATGGGCATTCTCTACTACAAATTATGGAACAGACGAGTTCATAGTAGGAAACGATGGCAGCAACGCCATGTGGGATAGTTATATAGCCAATCTCAGTTCAGACATCGCCACAGTAAATATCAACACCACACATGCCTACGATGTATGGGATAATATGTATTCCGGTATCTCTTCCGCCAATCTTTTGCTAGAGAAACTGGAGAATTATTCGGGAAGCAATAAGAACGAACTGTCCGGCGTAGCCCACTTTATCCGTGGATTCAACTACTTTAAGCTAGTCAGCCAATACGGTGGTGTACCTATCAAACTGGCTTCTTCCAATACAGTGGAACGCGAATTTTCCCGCGCCTCAGCGCAGGAAGTTATGGAACAGGTATTCAGTGATCTGACAGCCGCTTATGGTGAACTTCCTGAAAATGAAGCAGAAGAAGGTCGTCTTACCAAGTACGCAGCTGCCCATTTCCTTGCCAAAGCATATCTATGGCGTGCCAGTGAACTCAATGACAATTGGAATTCCAGTACAAAAAGCAGTGATTTGACCAATGTTGTCAAGTATGCGACAGAAGTCATCAGTAAACACCCGCTAGCTCCCAACTTCAAAGATTTATGGAATTATACAGAAGTCGATGGTCCTAATGAGCAACTGAATGAAATCATACTAGCAGCCCAACGCACTTCTGCCGATGCCACCAAAGGGCAGTACGGTAATGAGCAACACCTTTATTTTTGCAGCCAATACCGCGACTTACCAGGTATGGCCCGTGATATTGCCGGTGGGCGTGAATACAACCGTCTGCGTACCACATACTATTCTTATAATGTATATAACCATCTGAACGATTCCCGCCTTTGGAAAACCTTCCGTACCAAACAAAACGGTAACCGTTCTGCTTGGAATGCCGGAGGCGTGGACTATGTAGCCGGCGACCGCTCTGTCATGTTCTTACTGAACAAACCCGGTGACAGTCGTGTTACCGCCCCCCAAAGCAATGCCACCTTGGCTGATGCTGAAACAAAGAAACCCGTTTCCACTGTCTTCGCACTCTATCCAGCTGGAACTACTGCTACAGATAAAGTTCTGGAAGACGATGCTTACATTAAATACTATGCCACTTGCAGCAAATATGCCGATGGCTCACGTAAATCCATTTCCGAAGAACAAGGTAATCGCGATGGTATTTTGGCGCGATCAGCAGAAGACTATTTCTTCCTTGCTGAAGCCTATATCCGCCAAGGAGACTACTCTAAAGCGGCAGAATATCTGAATGTCATTCGTCGCCGTGCTGAATGGAAAGCAGGTGAAGACCGCCAGGAACACGTAGATGGTGGGGCCGCCTTCCATGAAGGTTCTTTGGGATGGGGTATTTGGGGTGCTGATGCTGAAATTTCTACTTACTGTAATCGCAGTTCCTATTATGAATCAAACAATCTGCAACTAGGCTCACTGGATGCTATTCCATCCAATCTAGAAGTAACAGATATCACTTCCATTGCTTCTTTACCAGCAGAAGATCAGGCTATCTGTGAGAAGTTGGGTTACAGTAGTGCTTATGATGTGGCCATGTGCTTTCTCTTAAACGAAAAAAGTCGTGAAATGATGGGTGAATTTGTCCGTTGGGAAGACTTGGCACGCACAAAAACATTGGAAGCTCGTGTAAAGGCCTACAACAAGAATGCAGCTCCAAACTTTAATCCAAACAAGCATTATCTGCGTCCGATACCACAAACTTTCCTTGATATCATCCAAAAAGATGGTCATGCGCTGACAACTGAAGAAAAGAGTGCTATGCAGAATCCTGGCTATTAATTATAAAATCAACGGAAACTCATCTGAAGTAACCAAAGGTGAGTTTCCGTTACTTTATCCAGCTTATGAAAAGAATCTATTTAACACTAGGAATAATAACCGTACTAGGAGTATCTTCATGTCAACAAGCTTCACAATCAGTTGCTTCGGCAAACGATACCAACACCCCGTTACATTTATTAACTCCAGACTATTCCATCCCCTACAAAGAATGGAATATAACTGAAATCAAACAATGCCTTGATCGTATATTCTCTTATCTTGACCAAACAACTCCACCTCGCGTTATTGACCGAAAATCCGGAAAAGAAATAACAGACTATACACAAATCAACCAATATTCACAACTGGAAAGAGGAAACTTTCGACTGGCTAGTTATGAATGGGGAGTTACCTATTCAGGTATGATGGAAGTGGCACATGCTACAAGTGACTCCAAATATCAAGAATATGTATCAAAACGATTTCGTTTCTTATCAGAAATGGTTCCTTACTTCAGCCGTCTCACTCAAGAATATAATGTAGTAGACGGACAGATGCGACAAATCATACAACCCAGTACCTTGGACGATGCCGGAGCTATGTGTACAGCCATGATAAAGATGCAACGTATCCTTCCCGATTTAAACTGTAAATCCATAATTAATAACTACATGGATTTTATAGAACATAAAGAATACAGACTGCAAGACGGAACTTTCGCCCGGATGCGTCCACAAGCCAATACACTTTGGCTAGACGATATGTATATGGGAATTCCCGCACTTGCACAAATGGGGATTTACACCGGGGAAAAGCATTACTTCGATGAAGCGGTCCGTCAGATTCTTCAGTTTTCCAAACGTATGTTTGTAGAAGAGAAAGGACTCTACATGCACGGATGGGTAGAAGGCGCAAGCACTCATCCGACTTTCCATTGGGGACGTGCCAATGGATGGGCATTACTAACATTGACCGAGGTACTTGAAGCACTTCCTCAAGAACATACCGAATGGAAAAATATCCTAAAACTTTATAAAGCACATGTAGCAGGAATTGCCGCCTGTCAGTCGGGCAATGGATTCTGGCATCAATTACTAGATAGAAACGACTCATATTTGGAAACATCTGCTACAGCCATTTACGTATATTGCATTGCACGTGGTATCAACAATGGCTGGCTGGATGCAGTATCATACGGTCCTGTAGCACAATTGGGATGGAGTGCCATATCCACTCAAATCAATGAAAAAGGACAAGTTGAAAATACCTGCGTCGGTACCGGCATGGCTTTTGACCCAGCATTTTACTATCATCGTCCGGTAAATGTATATGCAGCACATGGATATGGACCAGTTTTGTTGGCAGGAGCTGAAATGATTAATTTACTAAATAAATATTACCCCAAAATGAACGATAGTGCCGTACAATTTTATACCACAAAGCAAAATGCATTAAGACCTATATTTGGAGTGGACGGACAAGAATTTTAAAGGTATTGGTTACAAAATAAGAAGTTGATAAAAGAAGTGTAGTAAACCGTCAATTTGCCACTCACATTAAAACAGCAGTGAAGAATCTGCACACATCCGTTTTGTGTTGACCGATTCTTCACTGCATTTTTTAGAATGACAAACTATATGATCAATCAATCGGATTTTCAGTTTATCCCTCCTAACTATTCAGAAAAGCATATAAATCACTCTTTAGTTTCCAAATAAACCAGCTGCGTCTGTAAATACTCTTCCAGCCCATGTTTACCATCCGCGCCGCCGATACCAGATTTACGCCATCCGGCATGGAATCCCTGCATCGCCTCAAAATTCTCACGATTCACATAAGTTTCACCAAATTTCAACGCACGAATCAATTTGAATGTCATATCCAGGTTCTGGGTATAAATAGAAGAAGTCAGCCCATATTCACAATCATTAGCCCAGGCAATGGCGTCTTCCACCTCTGTAAACTCAACAACCGGAAGTACCGGTCCAAAAGTTTCTTCCTGAATAATATCCATCTTTTGGGTACAATTAATCAAAATCGTCGGTTCAAAGAAATATCCTTTAGTACCGATACGATGACCACCGCATAGCAACTCAGCTCCCTGCTCAATAGCTTTTTTCACTTTCTCTTCTACTGATTTCAGTGCATTGGCATCAATCAACGGACCCATATCGAGGTCTGTATACTGATTCGGATCACCCACTTTCACCTGCTTGAATCCTGCCAACAGTTTCTCAAGGAAAGCCTCTTTTATACTAGAATGTACATACACGCGCTCACAGCAATTACATACCTGTCCTGTATTAATAACACGCGAAGCAATAATGGATTTTACAGCTAAATCCAAATCTGCATCCGGCATTACAATACCGGGAGCCTTCCCTCCCAATTCCAAAGAAACCTTCGTCACATTGGCAGAAGCGGCTGCCATGGTCTGTATTCCAGCCTCCACACTTCCGGTCAGACTAACCATACCTACTTTAGGGTTAGCAGCCAGTTCATGTCCAATCACCGAACCACGACCGTTCACCAGATTGAATACACCTTTAGGCAACCCAACTTCATCTACAATCTGTGCGAAAACATACGCATTTTCCGGTGTCAGCTGACTCGGCTTTACCACAATTGTATTCCCCGTCAACAGAGCAGGAGCGGCCTTACGGGCAATCAAGAAAAAAGGGAAATTCCAAGGCAGGATGCCTGTTGTCACCCCAATAGGTTTCTTAAAGACAAATATATTTTCGTGAGGACGGTCACTAGGAATAATTTCCCCTTCATAGCGACGGGCCCATCCGGCCATATAATCAAGGTAATCAGCCGTAAATAACACCTCTACATTAGCTAATCCTCTTGTTTTTCCACCCTCCCGGATGATAATATCAGTCAATTCCTGCTCCCGCTTGCGGATACCTTGTGCAATCCGAGTTAAATAGCCGGCGCGTTCAATAGAGGTAAGACTTTCCCAAGAAAGCTGTGCCTTCACGGCGGCATTTATAGCTGCTCGTGCATCTTCCGGTGTGCCATCAGGCATTTTAGATATCACTTCTTCCGTAGAAGGGTTCAATACATCAATCCACTTATCGGATTGGTTTTCGATGAATCGCCCATCGATGTACATCTTTAATTCTTTCATGGCCTTAAATTTAAAATGAGTACCTTATTTCTTTCAATCTGAAATATTCAAGCAGTATTTTACAAATATATCGTTATTTATAAAGCCCCAAAATGTATTTTTGTTCATTAGCATGGAAATTTATACACTTTGACCTTTTTAATTGAACTTTATAAATTCCATATATCACAGTACTCACCAATTCCCACTGAAGAAATAAAAAAAGGGAAAGACCGGCAGCTATTCTATTGACATACAAACATAAAGCATGGAGATTTTTCCTTTAATATGGAAAAATCTCCATGCTCTTTAAAATCAGGCAAGCCAGCCAATGAAAAGTAAGCTATCTTCATAGGCCAAGTAAGTTAAGTTACTTCGGCATTTAAGTTGACTTACTTGGGCAAGTAAGTTAAGTTACTTTTCTTTTCATAGACACCTACCCTTTTCTCAAAGCCTTATCCGCCCCTACATCGACACCTTTCCATGCCTTCAGGTTAGTCCATTCACTATAAGGCTCAGTCCAAAAAGGATGATTTGCCGGAAGTCCCAATGGCAAAAAGACCGCTGTACACATATACAGACTGCCTGTATTTATATAAGGTTCGGACATATTTATCTGACTGCCTGAAAAGCCAATTTTCAGCCACCCGTTTTCATCAAAAGTACCGGGCATAGATATCTGCCTCTGCATAACAGCTGTCAGAGCAGAACGGATCTGTCCTTTGGAAAGAGGCTGAGGAATCTTGTCCAACAAAGCAATTTGAGAAAGCGCATGAAAAACGCCAAAACGATACACGATAGAACGGCCCACTACAGGATAAGTGGCTTCCGGAGAGATCATCCGTTCAAGCTGGGCAGCCATTCGTTGTTGACGAACCAATTGGCGTTCCAAGAACTCGGCACGTTCCAATCCATGCTTTTTCATGACAGACAATACATCCGTCAACATCGGATGGATGACCAGACTGTTATAGTAATCCAGATGCAATTCTGCCCCATCTCCATACCAGGCATCTCCTTTATACCATTCATCAATGAAACGGTTTACACCATAATATAATCTCTGACTATCATATTCCCCCGTAAATTCCAACAAGGCCGCTTCTACCATCGAAGCGAAAAGCAACCAATTACTCTCATTAGGCTTTATGCCACGCGTTCTTTTCAACTCATACACCAGTTTTTTTTGAATATCCACATCCAGATTTCCCCAAAGTTGTCTGGGAGCTCTCAACAAACCTTGTACAAGAAAAGCCGCATCTACCAAGGGCTGGGAATGACGGTTATCAAACATCAAATAATCAGCTGATTGCGGATCGACAGTCTGTTTCAGTCCTTTAACCACCAGTTGAATATACCTTTCTCTTAACTTTCCTTCCTGAGTATCATCAGGTCCCAGTTCCAGCCAAGGAGCAATACCGCAAACGGTTCTTCCTACCGCTTCCAGATAGGAAACACTTCTACGTAAAGGTTCATCAGACAGTGACTCAAACGGCATATTCTTTTTCAACGTGCCCTGACTGAGATTGACCAACACAGGATCAGCAATCCTTGTTAAAGTCTGCACCCAGTACATACGGTCCTCACTACCTGTGGGCTGGGCATACAGTTTTCCACACAAGATAATAAAACAAAAAGCGATTAACAAACAATTCCTAGTTCTCATTCTGTAATTTTTTTAAGCGTAACAAAGCCTCAACATAATAATAATCCGCATAAGACAGGGGAACATCTACTTCCGAATTTTTATTATAATTTCCCACACTATGCTTCAAGATAAAACCTCCGTTGGTTTCCGGTTCGGCAAGGTACTCCGGAGAGGACAAAGAACGAATCTGCATTTCTGCCAGCTCCAGCCAATCCGCTCCTTCCTTACTTTTATCCAGCTGACTCAGTTCAATAAGTCCCGATGCCATAACAGCAGCGGCGGATGCATCCCGGGGAGCAGCAGGAATATCCGGTGCGTCAAAATCCCAATAAGGTATTTTATCGTCCGGCAAATTGAGATGATTCTTAATATAAGAAGCTACTTTCCGCGCCTGTTCCAAATATTCGGTCTTTCCGGTCTCCCTGTACATCATGGTATAGCCATACAGT
>OGYO01001622.1_pt1 | contig 12292 bp, 8 predicted proteins | sample 1576561 | NCBI WGS metagenome assembly OGYO01 (sample SAMEA3541507, study PRJEB24748) | human gut metagenome | biome: human gut; feature: human-associated habitat; material: faeces | place: China | collected 2012 | reverse complement strand
CCTGTTAGGGGAGCCAAGTTAGAATTCCGATAACCTGCCTGCCTCCCCTAACAGGGGAGGTGGCTTTTGCCGCAGGCAAAAGACGGAGAGGTTTTCTTCCGCTTTATCGCAAACGAAGCCCGCCGGAGCGGGCTTCGTTTCTATTTTGTGCGGGAAAAAAGCGGCTTATTCCGCCTTCTGCGCGGTCTCGGCGAGGAGCTTTTTGATCTCGGCCACGCCGTAGTATTTCTCAAAATGCACACCGTCGGAGAGCACGAGCGTCGGCGCGCCCTTGATGCCGTATTCGCGGCAGAGATCGGGGTGTTCCTCGGCGGTCAGATTCTCGTAGGCAAATCCGGCCTTGTCGAGCATTTTCTCGGCCACGCGGCAGTTCGGGCAGGTCGTGCGGGTGAAGAGCTGCGCGGTATGCGCCGCGGAAACGGTGCCGACCTCTTCGGGCTGCATGCCGTGGGCGACGGTGCCGTCGCCGCAGCAGGCCTCGTGGCGGTGGATGCCGCCGGTGAAGTGGCTGTGGCCGATGTTGTACTCCTTGCGGTCCTTGAACTCCTGCACCTTGCCGTCGTTCCAGTTCTGCACGGGACGGTAGTAGCCGGTGATGCGGCTCCAGACCTCGGTGTCCTTGCCGCACTTGGGGCAGGTGAAGTGCTCGCCGGTAATGTAGCCGTGGTCGTGGCAGACGGAGTACGTCGGGCTCATCGTGTAGTACGGCAGCTTGTAGTTCTCGGCGATCTTGCGCACGAGATCGGCGGCGGCGCGCCAGTCGGGCAGCTTTTCGCCGAGGAAGGCGTGGAACACCGTGCCGGAGGTGTACAGCGTCTGGAGATCGTCCTGAATATCCAGCGCGGAGAAAATATCCTCCGTGTAGCCCACGGGCAGGTGGGAGCTGTTGGTGTAGTACGGGGTGCCGTTCATGTTGGCGGTGATGATCTCGGGGTAGCGGTTGCGGTCGTGCTTGGCAAGACGGTAGGACGTGCTCTCCGCCGGGGTCGCTTCCAGGTTGTAGAGATCGCCGTACTTTTCCTGGTAATCGCTCAGCCGCTCGCGCATGTGGTTGAGAACGGCCTTGGTGAACTCCAGCGCCTCGGGATCGGTGAGGTCCTTGTGCAGCCAGCGGGCGTTGAGGCACGCCTCGTTCATGCCGACGAGACCGATCGTGGAGAAGTGGTTCTCAAAGGTGCCGAGATAGTACTTCGTGTAGGGATAAAGCCCGGCGTCGAGGAGCTTGGTGATAACGGTGCGCTTGGTCTTGAGCGAGCGGGCCGCGATGTCCATCATGCGGTCGAGCCGCCGGTAGAACTCGTCCTCGGTCTTGGAGAGATAGGCGATGCGCGGCATGTTGATCGTCACGACGCCGACCGAGCCGGTGCTCTCGCCGGAGCCGAAGAAGCCGCCGGATTTCTTGCGCAGCTCGCGCAGGTCCAGACGCAGACGGCAGCACATCGAGCGCACGTCGCTCGGCTCCATGTCGGAGTTGATGTAGTTGGAGAAGTACGGCGTGCCGTACTTGGCGGTCATCTCAAAGAGAAGGCGGTTGTTCTCGGTCTCGCTCCAGTCAAAATCCTTGGTGATGGAGTAGGTCGGGATCGGGTACTGGAAGCCGCGGCCGTTGGCGTCGCCCTCGGTCATGATCTCGATGAACGCCTTGTTCACCATGTCCATTTCCTTCTGGCAGTCGCCGTAGGTGAAGTCCTGCTCCTTGCCGCCGACGATCGCGGGCAGATCGCGCAGGTCGGCCGGAACGGTCCAGTCGAGCGTGATGTTGGAGAACGGCGCCTGCGTGCCCCAGCGGGACGGCGTGTTCACACCGAAGATGAACGACTGGATGCACTGCTTGACTTCCTTCTGGGAGAGCTTGTCCACGCGCACGAACGGCGCGAGATACGTGTCGAACGAGGAGAACGCCTGCGCGCCTGCCCATTCGTTCTGCATGATGCCGAGGAAGTTGACCATCTGGTTGCACAGCGTGCTCAGATGGCTCGCCGGGGTGGAGTTGATCTTGCCCGGAATGCCGAGACCCTGCTGGATGAGCTGCTTCAGACTCCAGCCGGCGCAGTAGCCGGTGAGCATGCTCAGATCGTGCAGATGCAGATCGCCGTTGCGGTGGGCGTTGGCGATCTCTTCGTCGTACACCTCGCTCAGCCAGTAGTTGGCGGTGATCGCGCCGGAGTTCGAGAGGATGAGACCGCCGACGGAGTAGGTGACGGTGGAGTTTTCCTTCACACGCCAGTCGTTGATCTTGAGATAGTTATCAACGGTCTTCTTATAGTCGAGCACCGTGTCGCTCACGGCGCGGAGATTCTCGTGCTGCTTGCGGTAGAGGATGTACGCCTTGGCAACGTTCTCGTAGCCGCCGCGGGAGAGGACGCTCTCAACGCTGTCCTGGATATCCTCGATGTGGATGAGCTCGTCGGTGATCTTCGGCTGGAAATCCGCCGTGACCATCACGGCCAGAAAATCGATGACGCTCTGGTTATAATTGGTTTCGGTGGCGTCGAACGCCTTTTTCATCGCGTTGGCGATCTTGCTGATCTCAAAGTCAACGATCCTGCCGTCGCGCTTCACAACCCGGTACATAGTCTTCCTCCATATATTTCTATAATTTTAATCAAAGTAACGCGCGCCGCATGTCCTGTCCGCCGCGCTCCATTATCATATCATCGAGTCTTGACGGTGTCAATATATAGTGCTTGATTTTTATTATTTGTTTCTTTTACCACTAAATATAGTGCCGCCGCCCCGAAAATGGCGGGGCGGCGGCATATATTGCGGAGACGGGGATCAGTCCATGCCGCGAATCTCGGCCTTCGGTATGGCGGGCAGCAGTATCGCCCGGAACGACTCCATCTCCTCGCGCGTGAAGGCGGCGCAGCCGCCGGAGATCACGTCGCCGGAATCCTTGAATGCCTGAAGGAAATACTTCTCGTTCCCCGGCAGCCACGCAGCGATATCGGCAAAATCCTCCGCCGAGTGCAGGCCGCGCACGACCGTTGTGCGGAATTCAAAATCGGTATCGCCGTCCATGAGCATCCGGGCGCACTCCTCCACGGCGGCCAGGCCGGGACGCAGCGTGCCGGTGACAGCGGAATAGTTCTCCCGTCCGGCTTTGATGTCCATGGCGACATAGTCGGCGAGCTTTTCGCTCAAAATGGCGCGGAGCATGGCGGGGTTCGTGCCGTTCGTATCGAGCTTCACGGCAAAACCGAGAGCTTTGATCTTCCGCAGAAACTCCGGCAGATCGCGCTGCAGCGTCGGCTCGCCGCCGGTGACGGCAACGCCGTCGAGCAGCCCCTTCCGGTGGGCGAGGAACGAGAAGATCTCCTCCTCCGGGATCACCGGCTGGCTTTCTGGCTCGAGCACGAGCGAGGCGTTGTGGCAGAAGGGACAGCGCCACGGGCAGTGCGCGGTGAACACCGTGCAGGCGGTATGACCCGGATAGTCGAGCAGCGTTAATTTCTGCAAACCGTGAATGACCATATCTTGCCCTCCTTTTGCCGAACGATACAATATCATGTATGAGCCCGGATTGCAATTGGCAAATACGGCGAAAAAACGCGCCGCGCTGCGCTTGACAGAAAGCGCGCGCCTTTTTATACTCAAAGAGAACAAAACGGGCAAAATGGAGAAGAATTATGAGTGCGTTTTTTCTGACCGGCGCGGTGCAGACCGGCAAAAGCACGGCCATCCGCCGCTTTTTCTGTGCAAATTCTGCGCTCCGGCGGGGCGGATTTCTCACCGTGAGCATCCCGACGGGGACCGGATTTGACGTTTTCATCGTCCCGCCCGTGTGGACGGAGTGCGATCTCACGCCGGACGCCCTCGTCGGGCGGCGCGGCGGCGCTTACGAAAAGCACCCGGAGCATTTTGACGGCCGCGGCTGCGCGCTGCTCGCGGAGCGGGAATGCGACGTTATCCTCATGGACGAGCTTGGGCGCATGGAGCTGGACGCGCACGCGTTCCGCGCCGCGGTGCTCGCGGCGATACATTCCGGCACGCCGGTGCTCGGCGTCATCAAGCCGGAGCATAATGCGTTTCTGGACGAGGTGCGCGCGCAGAACGGCGTGGAGCTTTTCCCTCTTACGATAGAAAACCGCGAGGAAGCCCCTGCGGCGATCGCGACGTGGTATGCGCGTGCTTCGCGCGAAAAGCGGGCATAATGCGGCAGGGGGGATGAGCTTGGAGAAAAAGTATACACTGTGGGACGTCCTCTGCCGGATCGCGCAGAGCGTCTTTCTTGCCGCGGAGATCACGGTTCTCGCCGACCTGCTGTTCGCCGCGGGGGAGACGCCTCTGCCGCGCGCGGCGTTCTGGGGGCTGTTTCTTACCGCAGCGGCGGCGCTCTCGCTCTGGCGGGGGTTCGCGCGAAAGGGGCGGCGCATCGTATTCCTTTCCATAGCGGGCGCGGCCGTCCTCTCGGCGCTCGCGCTCTTCGCCGCGTGGAGCGCCGCGGCGCCGAAAACGGCGTACGAAGCGCCGGAGACGGAGCCGAAAGCGATCTTTTCCGAAAAGCGCGTGCTCGCCGTCGTGCCGCACGAGGACGACGATCTCAATCTCCTGAGCGGAGTGACGGGACAGTTCACCGACGCTGGAAGCGAGGTGTACGTTGTGTTCGTCTCGACCGGCGACGCCGCCGGACTGGGGGAGAAGCGCGTATACGAGGCGATCAACGCGCTCTCGCTCGACGGCGTACCGGAGGAGAATATCATCTTCCTCGGCTACGGCGACAGCATCCCGGACAACGGGATACACATTTATAATGCAGCGCCAAACGCCGTGACGCCGTCGCTGAGCGGGCGGACGGAGACGCACGCCGCGCCGAACCACGAAGCGTACCGCGAAGGGACGCCGTATACGCGCGAAAACCTGCTCGGCGATCTGCGCAGCGTGATCGAGGAGATCCGCGCCGACGTGATCTTCTGCGTGGATTATGATGAGAACATCGACCACCGCGCGGTGACGATGTTTTTCGATGAAGCGCTCGGCGAAATACTGACCGCTGCGCCGGACTACGACCCGCTCGTGCTCAAGGGCTTTACCTACTCCACGGCGTTCCGCGCCCCGGCGGACTTTTACGATTCCGTGAATCTGCTCTCCACGGTAAACCCTGACGGGGAGCGCATGGAAAACGGCGTGTTCCGTTGGGACGCGCGCGTGCGCCTGCCGATGGACGGCCGCGCTCTTTCTCACTCGCTCACGGAATGCCGGAGCTTTGCCGTTTCAAGAGAATACGAAAGCCAGATGCTCTGGCGCATTGCGCCGCGCATCATCAACGGCGATAAGGTGTTCTGGCAGCGATGCACCGGCTCGCTTCTGTACGGCGCGGCGGTGCGTGTATCGTCCGGCAGGGGCGCGGAGCTTACGGACTTCCGGCTGCTCCACTCGGAGGACCTTGCCGGAAGGGAGCTGCCGTACGGCGCCGTGTGGACGCCGGAGAGCGGCGACACCGCGCGCGAGGCGGAATTTTCGTTTCCCGCGGTGGACGTGACGGAGATCCGGCTCTACGATAACCCCTCGCCGGAGGATAACGTCCTCGCCGCGGAGATCGTGTTCCCGAGCGGGAACCGGTACGCCGTCGGCGCGCTCGACCCCGCCGGCACGTTGGTGCCGGTGGACGAGCCGGACTGCGAAGGCTTCACCGTCCGGCTGCTGGAAACGGAGGGCGAGCACGCGGGACTTACGGAAGCGGAGGCGTATTCCGGCGCGCACGATGTAATGCCGCCGCTTATAAAGCTCACAGACGGGGACGGAAATTTCATCTACGACTACCGGCTCTCCCGCGGGGAGACGGAGGCGGTATTCTCGCTCTACGCCCTGAGCGCGAGCGATGATTTGACCGGCTATACCGTGACCTGCGAGGGCGAGGGCTGCGCCGCGGCGGTCCGGGACGGCGCGCTTTCCGTGACCTGCCCGCGCGGAAAGAGCTGCACCGTCACGGTGACGGACGAAACGGGTACGCTTTCGGACAGCGTATACGTTGCGCACGAGACCGCCTCCATTCGCTTTGTCAGCGCGATAGAGAGCTATTGCGCGAACGGCATCCCGAAAACGAACCTCTATTCTCTCGCCGTGCATTACTACAAACACTTCATCCTCGGCTGGGAATAAAAAAATCTCCCGGCGGACAAATTCGTCCGCCGGGAGCTTCTGCATTATAGAGTGGGGTTTGTTTGATATCAGTAGAACGTCGCAACTTCCTGCTCCGGCACATTGCACGGCTCGATGGACACCATGTGCAGCACCGGGCCGGGGCCTTCGTACACGTCCGGCAGAGTGCGGATGTCGATGCGGGCGGTGAGCTTGTACCAAGCAAGGTTTTTGAGCTCGTCCGTATCCGCGGCTTCCGCGGCGAGCGGGATGAAGCGGATATCGTTCGCGCAGCAGGTCATCACGTCGCGCCCGAAGTAGAAGTATCCCTTCTTCAGACTGCGCGATTTCGTGATCGCCTTGCCCTTGAGAGAGACGGTCTTGTTCCGGTATTTTTCCGGCTGGTCCATGATATCCTGCAGAAAGATCGCATAGTCCGCGTCGCCAATCTCGCAGACGGGGGCGTTGAGATCGTAGGGGAGGGGAAGCTCAATGTCGTCGTAGCTGATTTTGCCGTCCGGCGTTTCAAAGGCAATATCGCACCGGCGGTTGATGGCGCGGATGATCTTGTGCGCCTGCATTTTGAGATCCTCGTCGCCCTCGGGGAAGCGGTTGAGCACCGCCAGCTCGCAGCTCTGGAGCTTGTCCACCATGAGCTGACGCATGTTGTTATTGTAGTTGAGGAACGTGCGCGCGTCGATGAACAGAAATTCCTGCGCCACGATCCACTCCTTCGGCATGTTCGTATAGAGCGTGTCGAGCGTCCACATGCCGTTGTACTCCACCATGACGTAGGAGCAGCGGTGCTTTTTCAAAAGCGCCGCGAGATTTTCGGCCGTAAGATCGCTCTCACTCTCGATCGTCTCGGTGAACACGGTCGGCGCGGCGAACGCTGAGGGATCGTATTCCTCCACGCCCTCCTCGCACACGAGAAGGAGAATGCGGTCGCCGTTATTAAAGCTCGCGTCCTCGAGCGTCTGCTGGGCGAACTTCGTCTTGCCGGACTCCAGAAAGCCGGTGAAGAGATATACGGGGACTTGTTTTGCCATGGTTTATTCTCCCTTTCAGCGGAAGAGCTCGGCAACGGCGTCCTCGTGCAGCTCGTGGCCGATGACGCACAGCCGCCCCGTCACACCGGCGCTGCCGCGGCGGATGTTGATCTCGCCCGGCGTGTAGTCAAAGTGGATCCACTCGCCCTCGCTCGCGGCGACGATGCCCTTCGCGCGCAGCACGGCGCCGTATTTGGCCTCGTCCTCGAGCGCGGCGAGCGCAGCGCGCAGACCGTCCTCGGTGAACTTCTTCGCCGTTTCCATGCCCCAGGACGTGAACACCTCGTCCGCGTCGTGGCCGTGGTGATGGTGATGATGGCCGCAGCCGCACTCGTGCTCGTGGTCGTGCTCGTCGTGATCGTGATGGTGGTGCTCATGGTCGTGGCCGCAGCCGCACTCGTGCTCGTGGTCGTGCTCATCGTGGTCGTGGTGATGATGCTCGTGCTCATGCCCATCGTCATCATCGTCATCGTCGTGATGGCAGCCGCAGGAGCAGTTGCCGTTTTCATCGAAATGATGATGGTGCTCGTGCTCTTCGTGCTCATGGTCGTGATGATGGTGATGCTCGTGCTCATCCTCGTCCTCTTCGTGCTCGCGCTCAATGCTTTCAAGCGCGGCGGTGAGCGTGTCGCGCTTTTCCATCGCGTCGAGGATCTGCGCGCCGGAGAGCTCGTCCCACGGCGTCGTGATGATGACGGCGCCGGGATTCTTCTCGCGCAGCAGCGCGACGCACTCGGCGAGCTTTTCCTCCTTGATGCCCGCGGTGCGGGAGAGGATGATGCACCCGGCGGATTCGACCTGGTTGTTGAAAAATTCGCCGAAGTTGCGCATATACATTTTGCATTTGCCGGCGTCTACGACGGTGCAGAGCGCGTTGATCGTAAGCTCGCCGTCCGACGCCTGCTCCACGGCGGTCACAATGTCGGAGAGCTTGCCGACGCCCGAGGGCTCGATGAGGATGCGGTCGGGGGCGTAGCGCTCGCAGACCTCGTGCAGAGCGGCGCGGAAATCACCCGTAAGGCTGCAGCAGATGCAGCCGGAGTTCATCTCCGTCACCTCAATGCCGGCGTCCTTCATGAAGCCGCCGTCCACGCCGATCTCGCCGAACTCGTTCTCGATGAGGACGAGCTTTTCGCCCGCGTAGGCTTCCGCAATCAGCTTTTTGATGAGCGTGGTCTTGCCCGCGCCGAGGAAACCGGAAAATACATCAACTTTTGTCATACATATAACCTCTTTCTGCTGGAAGCAGCCTGTTTTTCCAATAGAATATTATAACACGTTCGTCAAGGGGGTATTTCTGCCATTGCCTGACTTTTTACGGAAAAATGAATTGTAATAATATAAATGTATGCTATAATGAATAAATGTCCGTTTTACTCCATTCCACTCTTCTATTTATTTCCGATCCACTCAGCAAATTTTTTGAGAGGTAGACAAATTGGAACAGAAAAAGAAGTCCGCCCGCACGATGCGCGTGCTCGGCACGCTGCTTGAGGGCAGCGGAAAATACTTCGCCGTGTGCATCCTTCTGGGACTGCTGCTCACGGCGGTTGAAATGATCGCGCCGCAGGTCATCCGCGTAACGGTGGACTCGGTGATCGACTCGCAGCCGATGGATCTGCCCGCGTGGGCGCTCCGGTGGGTGGAGTCGCTCGGCGGCGCGGCGTTTCTGCGCGCGAACATGTGGTTCATCGCGCTCATTCTTGCGCTTGCGGGTCTCGTCGCGGCGGTGCTGCGCTACGGCGCGAACATGTTCAACGCCAAAGCGGGCGAAACGCTCGTCAAGACCGCGCGCGACAGGCTCTTCCACCACATTGAATGCCTGCCGTGGAAGTGGCACGCCGAGCATCCGACCGGCGATATCATCCAGCGCTGCACGAGCGACGTCGAGCGCATTAAAAACTTTTTCCAGGAGCAGTTCATCTCCGTTTTCCAGATCATCGTGCGCATTATCCTTGCGCTGACGCTTATGACGCTGATGAACGCGAAGCTCTCCATCGTCGCGTGGGTCATCGCGCCGATCATCGTGCTCTACTCCGTGCTCTTCCATAACAAGATCCGCGCGCGCTTTACCGAGTGCGACGAGAACGAGGGCGTTCTCTCCACGATCGCGCAGGAAAACCTCACAGGCGTGCGCGTCGTGCGCGCGTTCGGGTGCGAAAAGTTTGAGCGCGACCGGTTCGAGGCGCAGAACAACAAGTATACCGAGTGCTGGATCAGCCTGACCCGGACGCTCTCCGATTTCTGGGCGGTGGGCGATTTTACGAGCTGCCTGCAGATCCTGCTCGTGGTCGTGCTCGGCACGGTCTCGTGCGTGAACGGCAATCTGACGGCGGGCGAATTTGTGTCGTTCTCGCTTTATAACACGATGCTCATCGGCCCTGTGCGCCGTCTCGGCCGTATCATTTCCGAAATGAGCAAGGCGGGCGTCTCCATCGACCGTCTCGGCGAGGTTTTGGAAGCCGAGACCGAGCAGGACGCGCCCAACGCCGCCGAAGCGCCGATGGACAAGGACATCGCCTTTGAAAACGTCAGCTTCCATTACGGCGAGGACGGCCCGGACGTGCTCGAAAACGTCAGCTTCACCGTACCCGCCGGAAAGAGCTTCGGCATTCTCGGCGGCACCGGCTCCGGCAAGAGCAGCCTGCTGCTTCTGCTCTGCCGTCTGTACGCGCCCACGGAGGGCAAGATCACCGTCGGCGGCGTGGACATTGCCGATATGCCCGCGCGTTATGTGCGCGAGAACGTCGGCGTAGTGCTGCAGGAGCCGTTCCTCTTCTCCCGCTCGGTGCAGGAGAACATCGGCATCTGCGGCGCGAGCGACGCGGAGATCCGTGCCGCCGCTGTTACCGCCTGCGTGGACGGGGATATCACCCGTTTTTCGCAGGGCTACGACACCATGGTCGGCGAGCGCGGCGTGTCGCTCTCCGGCGGACAGAAGCAGCGCGTGGCCATCGCCCGTATGCTGACGAAGAAAACGCCGGTCATCGTTTTTGACGATTCGCTCTCCGCCGTCGATACGGAGACGGACGAGAAGATCCGCTCGGCGCTCGACCGTGATCTCGGCGGCGCGACGACGATCATCATCTCCCACCGCATCACAACGCTGCTCGACTGCGACAACATTCTCGTGCTCGAAAAGGGCCGCGTAAGTCAGCTCGGCTCCCCGAAGGACCTGCTGGCCCAGCCGGGCATTTTCCGCAAGATCTACGACATGCAGATGTCCATCGGAGAGGAGGAAGGCGCATGAACGAGCAGAAAAAGACCAAAGGCGCAAAATGGTTCGGCATCCCCAACCTCGTCCCGTATATGAGACCCTACGGCAAGCTCATCTTCTGGATGGTGCTCATGGCGTTTTACGGCAGCGCCATGGACGCGGTCATCCCGCTCTTCCAGCAGTACGCCATCGATCATTACATCGCCGACTCGACCCTTGCGGGGCTCGGCTGGTTCATCGGCGCGTATGTCGTCGTCATCCTCACGCAGACGGCCTCCAACTATATCTCCGCCTTCGGCGCGTGCAAGCTGGAGCTGTCCGTCGGCCGCGATCTCAAGCGCGAGAGCTTCAACCATCTGCAGACGCTCTCGTTCTCCTACTTCAACCAGAACAGCGTCGGCTATGTCCACGCGCGCGTCATGTCCGATACCGACCGCATCGCGAGCACGCTCGCCTGGAGCATGGCCGAGGGCGTGTGGCATTCGGCGTATCTCGTGTGCGCCATCGTTATGATGCTCATCCTCAACTGGAAAATGGCGCTGTGCGTGCTCGTGATCGTGCCGATCGTGGCGATCTCGTCCATGTACTTCCAGAAGAAGCTCGTGTTCTTCCACCGGCAGGTGCGCGAGAAAAACTCCCGCATCACCGGCGCCTTCAACGAGGGCATCACCGGCGCGACGACGACGAAAACGCTCGTCGTTGAGGACAAGATGGAGAAGGAATTCGATGAGCTGACCGCCGACATGAAAAAGGTCAGCGTCCGCGCGATGCACTTCCGCGCGATCTTCATTTCCACAACAACGCTCGCGGCCTCTCTCGCGCTCGCGCTCGTCCTCTGGCGCGGCGGCATCGTCACGCGCGAGGGCGTGATGCTCATCGGCACGCTCACCGTGTTTATGAACTATGCGCAGGGCATGATGGAACCGATCCAGTGGCTTGTGCAGGCGCTCTCCAGCCTTGTGAACGTGCAGGTCAACGTCGAGCGCTTCACCACGCTCATGGAGACGAAGTCCGATGTGCAGGATACGCCGGAGGTCGTGGAGAAATACGGCGACACGTTCAGCCCCAAAAAGGAAAACTGGGAGGAGCTGCACGGCGATATCGAGTTCAAAGACGTGACCTTCCGCTACCCCGACGGCGACGAGAACATTCTCGAGCATTTCAACCTGAAAGTGCCGCAGGGAACGAATGTCGCCATCGTCGGCGAGACCGGCGCGGGCAAATCCACGCTCGTGAATCTCGTCTGCCGGTTCTATGAGCCGACGGAGGGGCAGGTGCTCATCGACGGGCGCGACGCGCGGGAGCGCAGCCAGCTCTGGCTCCACTCGAACATCGGCTATGTGCTCCAGACGCCGCACCTCTTCTCCGGCACGGTGCTCGAAAATCTCCGCTACGGCCGCGAGAACGCGACCATGGGGGAGATCGAAGCGGCGGTCAGAGCTGTCTCCGCCGAAGGAATCATCGAGAGACTGCCGGACGGCTATCAGAGCGACGTCGGCGAGGGCGGCAACAGCCTCTCGACCGGCGAGAAGCAGCTTCTGTCCTTCGCCCGCGCGCTGCTTGCCGACCCGCGCATCTTTGTGCTCGACGAGGCGACGTCCTCCGTCGATACGGTCACGGAGCGGCTCATCCAGGACGCCATCGAGAAGGTCATGGACGGGCGCACGTCGTTTGTGATCGCGCACCGTCTCTCCACGATCCGCCGCGCGGACGTCATCCTTGTGGTGAACGCCGGCAAGATCGTTGAGCGCGGCAGCCACGCCGAGCTCATGGCGAAAAAAGGCGTGTACTACGGCCTCTACACCCGCCAGTACAGAGAAGAGCAGATCCAGGCATCTATGGAAAACGAATAAAGAAAACAGTATCCGCCGGACGCAAGACCGGCGGATATTTTTGTATACCCGAAAACCACGCGTTAGACGCGTGGTTCAAAAGAGCCTTTGGC
>OGYO01001609.1_pt1 | contig 12347 bp, 7 predicted proteins | sample 1576561 | NCBI WGS metagenome assembly OGYO01 (sample SAMEA3541507, study PRJEB24748) | human gut metagenome | biome: human gut; feature: human-associated habitat; material: faeces | place: China | collected 2012 | reverse complement strand
TTTCCTAAAATTCTGCAGGTATATCGAATACCGCAACCGCCTATTAGACATAGGCACGAATGGTAACATAGGCATAATAATATGACAATTATCCAGATACGGAAAGTCCCATCTATCGACATACCTCTATTTAATCATATTTTTATAAACGAACCCCCTTTTTTCAGCACGCAGAATAAGAATTATAATTTTGTTTTTAATTCCGAAAACACTACCTTTGCCGAGTATTCAGACTTACATTTTCTCTTGTTTCAAGGAAAAAAAAACAAGAGACATCTTTGATATTACGAACAAGTTCTGCCGGAAAAAACAACGATGTGAATCGTTATACTATCAGTCCCCTTTTTTTATGATATCGAGATTCCGGCAGAACTTTCCTTTTTTATATCCTTAGACCAAACAAATAAATATTGACGGCGTCGGGCGCGGCGGCGCGGCTGGGCTTCAAGCCGAAGCAGATCAGCAGGGCGAGCGCCGTCAGCATCAGCACCCCGCGCAGCAGGGCGGCACGGTCAACGGTTGCGCGAATGACGGAATCCTTGCGTTTTTTGTCCATGTTCATCGCTCCTTTCTGTCTAACGTGTGTTTCTAAAATGAGACCGGTGCAGTTTCAAGCAGATTTTCTTGCAATTCAAGGATGAAAACCGAAGGTTTACTGGCGGTAAATCGAGGTTTGAAGACGCGGAAGTGCAAGAAAAGATGCTGAAAATGCTGCCGGGCGAATTTAGAAACACACGATAGCATGGCAGCGCGGCGCGAAATCCATTCATCCCATAAAGGAGATTTTTTTGATGATTCAGGCGGTTTTGTTTGATTTGGACGGTACGCTGACGAACACGATTGACGACATTGCCACGGCGATGAACCGTGCCTTGCGCCTGCACGGTCTGCCCGGCTGGGAGACGAAGGAATACTGCTACCTCGTCGGCAACGGCGCGAAGATTCTGGCGCAGCGGGCGGTTCGCGACCGGCAGGACTTGGCGGACGCGGTGCAGGCGGAGTATCAGGCGTACTATGAGAAGCATACGCAGGTGAAAACGCAGCCCTACGACGGCATTCCGGAGCTGCTGCACGCCTTGGCGGAGCGCGGCTTGAAGCTGGCGGTGCTCTCCAATAAGCCCGACGCGGATACGAAGAACGTCATCAGCCACTTCTTCCCGGATGTGCCGTTCAGCGTTGTGCGCGGGCAGGTGGAGGGCGTGCCGGTGAAGCCGGACAAGGCGGGCGCGCTGCTGGTGGCGGAGCAGCTCGGCATTGCCCCGGCGGATTTCCTCTATCTGGGCGACACGAAGGTGGATATGACCTGTGCGTGCAGCGCGGGCATGAATCCAGTGGGCGTGTTGTGGGGCTTCCGCACGGCGCAGGAGCTGCTGGACAATGGCGCGAAGGTGCTGATCGCCCACCCGATGGAATTGCTGGAGAAGTTCAACTTGTAACAAATGCGTAATAGTTCTTTACAATTGCGTGATTTTCTGATACAATAGCCACAGTACCTGTGGGAATCTCTGATTCATTCGGCAGCCATCTGGCGAATGTCTTTTCCGCCATCTGACTACCTCATTTCATCAGAGCTTCCCGGATTATTTGGAGGGGAATGCTATGAAAAAGAGCATCGTGCGTGTGCTGGCGCTGGTGCTGATGCTGACGCTGGTCATCACAAGCAGCGCGGCAGCCTTGAAGCTGCAGAAGAACGACAAGAGCGACAATGTGCGCCGCTTGCAGCAGGCCTTGACGCAATTGGGCTACTACTCCGGCACGGTGGACGGCAGCTTCGGCAGTGGCACGAAGGCGGCGGTGACCGCGTTCCAGCAGGCGAACAGCCTGACGGTGGACGGTATCGCCGGTTCCGCGACGATTGCTCTGCTGGAAAAGCAGACGGGCATTGACATTGACGGCAATTCGTCGTCCTCCTCTTCGACCGCAGCGGGGCTGTTCAAGGGCGATTACAGCAAATTGCAGTACACGTCCAGTGGCTCGCGCGTGCGGGTGCTTCAGCAGGCGCTGAAGGACTTGGGCTTCACCATCTCCAAGGTGGACGGCGTGTTCGGGCAGTCCACGTTCGAGGCGGTTATGGCGTTCCAGAAGGCGACCGGGCTGACGGTGGACGGCAAGGCGGGCAGGAACACGCTCGTCAAGTTGGAAAGCTACTTCGACAGCAATGGCAACGTCACCCAGCCGATGATTACGCCCAAGCCCACCGCGGATTTGGACAACATCGCCTACGGCGTCCCGACCCGCACGCTCCGCGAGGGCATGGGTGGGCAGGATGTGCTGTACACGCAGGACCGTCTGGCGGCGCTGGGCTACCTGACCGGCATCTCCGACGGGCAGTACGGCGCGGCGACGAAGGCGGCGGTTCTTGCCTTCCAGAAGAAAAACGGCTTGTCCGCTGACGGCGTGCTGGGCACAAACACCCGCAAGCGCCTCTTCTCCGAAGGCGCGATCGGCGCGAAGGAAACGTCGCAGCCCGACGGCGTGGGCGAACGCAAGCTGACGCTGGGCATGAAGGGCGACGACGTGAAGAGCGTGCAGAAGAAGCTGATTGCGCTGGGCTACTTGACGGGCAAGGCGGACGGCGTGTACGGCACGGCGACGGAAAGCGCGATTCGCCGCTTCCAGACGCGCAACGGGCTTACGTCCGACGGCATCTGCGGCGAGGACACGGTCAAGGCGCTGTACAGCAGCACCGCGATTGACGCGGGCAGCTCCGTCACGCCCTCTCCCAAGCCGGTGGATGAAAGCGCACCCACGCGCATTTTGCGCCCCGGTATGTCCGGCGACGACGTGAAGAGCGTACAGAGCCGACTGGACAAGTTCGGCTACTACTCCGGCGCGCTGGATGGCATCTATGGCGCGGCGACGGTGGCGGCGGTTCAGGCGTTCCAAGCGCGCAACGGCTTGACGGCGGACGGCAAAGTCGGCGCGAACACGGTTAAAATCCTCTATTCGAGCAATGCGGTTGCGGCTGATCCGTCGGCTGCCACGCCCACGCCGACCCCCACGCAGTCCTTCGGCATCGTTCCCACGCGCACTCTCCGCGAAGGTTCGTCCGGCGACGACGTGAAGAGCGTGCAGAGCCGCTTGAAGGCGCTGGGCTACTACACGGGCACGGTGGATGGCAACTACGGCACGGGCACGATGGCGGCGGTTGCGTCGTTCCAGCTGCGCAACAATTTGAGCGCGGACGGTGTGGCGGGCAAGCGCACCTACAAGAAGCTGTATTCTTCGGATGCGCTACCTGCCATCAGCACGCCGACGTCCACCCCGACCACGGGCGTGACGCGTCCGACCCGCCTGCTCTATTCCGGCTGCACGGGCGACGACGTGAAGAGCGTTCAGCAGCGCTTGAAGGATTTGGGCTACCTGACGGACAAGGTGGACGGCAAGTACGGCGCGAACACCGTCGCCGCCATGCGCGCGTTCCAGCTGCGCAACGGCTTGACCGGCTCCGGCAACGGCGATACGGCGACGTACACCATTCTCTACTCCGTCAACGCGATTACGGCGGAGGGCAAGCAGGTCGATTCCACCACGCCGACGGTGTACACCAACCTGAAAGTCGGCGCGACGGGCGACGCGGTGCTGCGCCTCCAGCAGGCGCTGAGCAACCTGCGCTATACCGTGACCATCAACGGCACTTATGACGAGACGACCCGCGCGGCGGTGCTGGCATTCCAGAAGCGCAACGGGCTTGCCCCGGACGGCATTGCGGGCGTGAACACGCAGACGAAGCTGTACACGGGCGACTGCGTGACCGGCGACACTGCGCTGCCGGACGAAAATAAAAACGGCGGCACGGGCAACAGCGGCGCGTCCTTCGGCAATGGCCCGGCAAAGAGCCAGATTAAGCTGCAGATGTGGTACACGGAAATCAAGCCGACCATCAAGAGCGGGCAGACGGTGCTGGTCTATGAGCCGAGCAGCGGTTCCTCCTTCCGTCTGCGCTTCTACTCCTTGGGTCGCCATGCGGACTCTGAGCCGCTGACGGCGCAGGATACCGCGATTATGAAGGCAGCGTGGGGCGGCAAGTTCTCGTGGGACGAGAAGCCGGTGTATGTCCTGCTGCCCAGCGGCACATGGGTGCTGGCCTCCATGCACTGTATGCCCCACCTGTCCGGCAGCATCAAGGATAACGACTTCGACGGGCATTTGTGCGTTCATTTCCCGCGCACGATGGAGGAAACCGCGAAGCTCGACCCGAAGAACGGCGTGCGGCATCAGAAGGATATCCGCAAGGCGTGGAAGGCGCTGACGGGCGAGGATATTACTTGGTAAGCGGATTATCCGCAAAATAGGGCATCCTGCGGTCAGATGGCGAAAAAAGCTGTCTGACCGCGTTTTTTGGGGAGCGTAAAAATCCCCCGAAAGGCTTGCTAATCGGGCGGGAATATGGTAGAATGTACATGTCAAAATCGGCAAGTATCACTCGTTTTCGGATGGGCAGAAAGGAGAAGCGCGGTGGCTGCAACGCTGTCTGTGGTCGTTCCGGTATATGGGACGAAGCGGGATTTGCCCGCGTGTCTGGAGTCGCTGCGCACGCAGTCACTGCGGGACGCGGAGTTCCTGCTGGTGGATGATGCCTCGCCGGATGGCGCGGGCGCGGTGCTGGCGGAGTATGCCCGGCGCGACAGCCGCTTTCGGGTGCTGACGCATTCGCAGAACCGCGGACTTTTCGCGGCGCGGATGACCGGCGCGGATGCGGCGACGGGCAAGTACCTCGCTTTTCTGGACAGCGACGATTTTGTGTCGGTGGATTTTTACCGTGCCGCCGTCGCATTGGCGGAAGAAAACGACTTTGACCTCGTGATGGGCGACACAGTCTGGCAGCGCGAAAACGGCGACCGCTTCGTGCGCCCGGTTCATGCGGACTGTGTGCTGGAGGACGAGCTGCGCGGCAATGCGGTGCGGGATGCGTTTTTTCAGCAGGCGATGACGTGTTACAGCTTCCACACCATTTGGAACAAGGTGATTCGGCGCGATTTGTGGCTGCGGTGCGCGCCCTACTACGCGTCGCTGGCGAAAAAGCACATTGTGATGACGGAGGACATTGCGTTTTCCGTCGTGCTGTATTTCTTTGCGCAGGGTTTCGGGCGGCACCGCGGCGATGGCGTGTTCTATTGCGAGCACGCGTCGTCCTCGACGGGGGCGGCGGGAAATCCGGCGAAATTCCGCAAAAATTACGCCGATATTGCGCAGGTGTTTGCCTTTGCGGATGAATTTCTGCATCAGCAAGGGGCGGATCAAGCGCGTCAGCAGCTGCAAAAGGCGCGAAAGTGGTATGCGCGGATGTGGGCGGAGCAGGCGCGGAAGGCGGCGAATCAGCCGGAAATCAGCCACTTGACGGCGGCGCTCTGCCCGGATTTTTCGCCGGATGAGGACGCGAATCTGCCGGAAATCTTCTGGTTCGACCAGCCGATGACCCCGTGGCGGGACGGGACGGAGCGCATCAAGCGCGCGATTCTGGGGCTGGACGGCATCGACTGCCCGGTGATTTCGCTGGATGTGTTCGATACGCTGATTCTGCGCCCCTTCCGCAGTCCGACCGACATCTTCCACACGCTGGAAGGCAAATGGCAGCGGGCGGCGCGGCGGAACATGACCTCCTTCGCACAGGCGCGGATAGAGGCGGAAAGCTGCGCGCGCGCATGGCTGCCCGAAACGCAAGCTGACGTGACGCTGTGGAACATTTACAGCGCCATGATGCAGAATCTGGGCGTGTCGGACGACTGCGTGGGGCAAATGACCTACAACGAGCGGGAGGCGGAGGTGCATTTCTGCCGCCCGCGCAAAACCGGCGTGCAGCTGTTCAATCTGGCGAAAGCGGCGGGAAAGCGCGTCGTGCTGACGTCGGACATGTACCTTGACGCGGACACGATTCGGCGGATGCTGGAAAAATGCGGCGTCCGCGGCTGGGGTGGCTTCTTCCTCTCGAATGAGCAGAACGCGCTGAAATGGAACGGCGCGCTCTATCGCAAGCTGACGGCGCAACTGGGCGTGAAGCCGGATCATGTGCTGCACATCGGCGACAATGCGAAAATCGACGTGGAAGCCGCGAAAAAAGCGGGTTTGCACGCCCTGCTGCTGCCGCGCCCGGCGGATGTTTTCATGGATGCGGACTGCACGCAGATGGCGAATCTGGGACACGGGTGTCTGGCGGGCTTCACGACGGCGGACGCCATGCAGCCGCTGGCGCTCAGGTGCGCACAAGGGCTGGCGGCAAACCGCTTCTTTGACGACGGCTATGCCCCCGCGACGGCGGATTCCGCGTTTGCGGCGTATCCGTCGCGGCTGGGGTACTACGCCGTCGGCACACACCTGCTGGCGCTGGCGAAGTGGCTGCTGTGCCGCTGTCGGGCGGATGGCGTAAAGCGGCTGGTGTTCCTCGCACGGGATGGCGCGCTGCTGCGGCAGGCAGTCGAGCTGCTGCGCACGGACGCGGATGTTGTCGAAACAGACTACATTCCCGCGTCGCGACGGTGCTTGCTGCCCGCGCTGATGGCGAATCCGACCGACTGGGCGGCGCTGCCGGTGCGCTGGGCGGTCTACACGCCCGAAAAGGCACTGAAGCTGCTGTCCTTCTGCACGCTTGACGCGCCGGAAAGCGAACTGCGCCATCAGGCGGAGGCGGCGGGTTTCCCGTGGCAATCGCCGTTTCAGGAGAAAACGCGCTGGGAATCGTTTCTGCGCTTCTTCCGCGACAAGTTCTACGACGGCTGCCGTCATCAGGCGGCATACAGCGCGGCACGGGCGTATTATGAGGAAAAGCTGCCGGAAGGCGCGGCATGCTTTGATATGGGGTACAGCGGGCGTTTACAGGCGGCGCTCTGCCAGCTGACGCAGCGCGCGGTTCCGGTCTACTACGTCCATGCGGACGGGCGGAACAGCGAGCGTTTGTCTGCCGCCTATGATTTCCCCGTACACTGCTTCTATCCGATGCCGCCCGCCATGTCCGGCGCGTTCCGCGAGTTCCTGCTGTCCTCCGACGAGGCGCCCTGCGTGGGCTTCGAGCGGCAGAATGCGCGTGTCGTTCCGGTGTACGCGCAGGAGGGGCGCAATGAAGCCGCGCACTTCCTGTCGACCTGCGTCCAGCATCACGCGCTGCGGTTCGTGCGCGACTTCCGCGATACCTTCGCCGGAACGGGCGTGATGCAGTCGCTTGACAATCCCGGCGTGCAGCTGGCGATGTCGCTGCCCTTCGAGGGGGCGCTGCGGCAGCTGCCCGAAGCGGACGCGGAGCTGCTGCGGAACATCCCGTTCGAGGATGTGGTGTTCGCGGGGGAGGATGCGCTGGATTTGCGGACGCTGGTGCGCGACCAGTCGGCGGAAGCGGCGGTTGCGGCGCACGAGATGGGCGCGGCGGACGCGCCGAGCCGCATGATTGGCTTCATCCCGGAGCAGACCGGGCTGGTCAAGCGGACGATTGGCTTCCTGCTGTTCGACCGCGAAACGTTTCGGAAGAAGCTGCGCAAGAGGATGAAACGAATGAGCAATGAGCAATGCTCTTCGTTCCTCCAATAAACACGCGGGTAAATTATGCAGTTGTCACCAACTCAATCGCGAAAAGGGGTCAAGGGGCAATTGCCCCTTGTGGAGTCCAGAGGCAAAGCCTCTGGTAGGGTCTGGGGCAACGCCCCAGCGTCTCCCCACGTCACAAGGAAGGAGGAAGCGGATGGCGGTTGGATTGTTTTGGAATGATCGGGTGTCGTTTGAGAAGCATGAGTGGGCAAAACGCTTCTTTTTTCTGGGAAATAACACGGGAAATCTCGTGTTTATCCGGGCGCTGAAGGACATCTTTCACCCCGTGATGATTCCGCTATGGGATGTTACGTCGGACACGTTCCGCGACCGGGCGGACATCACCCACTACATCACGACCGAGCTGATCTGGCTGACCCCGAATCAGACGTACCCGCACGTTTGGACGATGCTGAAGCGAATCGGCGATAAACCGCTGGTTCCAATCAGCGTGGGGGTGCAGAGCATGGCGCGCAATGTGGACATCACGCTCCACCCGGATACGGTCAAGCTCCTGCGGACGATGGCGGAGCGCGCTGTACTGGGCGTTCGCGGCGAGTACACCGCGGCGGTGCTGGAGAAGAACGGCATCGTCAACTTCCGCATTATCGGCTGCCCCAGCCTGTATCAAGGGATGAACGAGAAGTTTCGCGTGGAGAAGAAACTGTTCGACCCGAAAATGCGCGCGTGCTGCAACTTCCGCACTTTCTACGGCACGCTGTCCGACCCGGAACGGCAGTTTTTGACCTTCTGCGCGAACCGCGACCTCGGCTTTGTGGAGCAGAACGCATTCCCGCTGACGCTGGAAAACTGCTGCGGCGACGAGTACCAGTTCCGCTATTTGCAGGACTGGCTGAAGCGGCAAATGCACGTTTTTTTCCACATTGAGGATTGGCTGGCATGGGTCAGGCAGTACGACTTTTCGCTTGGCAGCCGCTTCCACGGGAACGTGATTGCCATCACGAGCGGCATTCCGGCGCTGACGATGGTGGTGGACAGCCGCATGGACGAAATGACCCGCCTGTTCCGCCTGCCGACGCTGCCGATGGAGAATTTCCGGCTGGAAAAGCCGCTGGAATACTACTACGACTTGGCGGACTACACCGATTTCAACAAGGCGTACCCGGAAAGAATGCGCGTTTTCCGCGATTTTCTTCAGCGGAACGGGCTGGCGGAGGCGGCGGGCGGATGATACACGCGGTTGGCACGGCGCTGGGCGAAATCATCCGAAACCTGCGGCGAACCGTGCGCCTGACGCTCTACGAGAACCGCTCGCGGCGGGCTGGGATGCTGCTGGGGCGCTGGTGGGACTTGCTCAGCCCGCTGCTGCAAATCCTCATTTACTGGTTCGTCTTTTCCGTCGGGCTGGGAACGCAGGAAAAAAACGGCTTCCCATATCACCTGTGGCTGATGTGCGGCATGATGCCGTGGCTGGCGCTCAACTCCGCCATTCTCGGCGCGTCCGCGTCCATCCAGCAGGCCGCGTCCATCATCCGCAACGTGCGCATTCCGCTCTCCATCATCCCGATGAAGGCGGTTGTGCGCGCGTACTACGAGCATTTGTGGACGATGGCGATTCTGCTGATTGCGCTGCTCCTTGGCGGCGTGCCGGTGACGTGGCATTATCTGGAACTGGCGTATTACCTCGCGGCTTCGTGGGTGCTGCTGATCGGCGCGGCGCTGCTGACGAGCAGCCTGACGGCGGTCTTTCGCGATTTCGGCGAGCTGCTTCAGCCGCTGATGCGCCTGCTGTTCTACGTTTCCAGCGTCGTGTGGGCGATTGACGGGCTGTCGCCGGGTTTGCAGCGCGTGATGCGGCTGAACCCGCTGGTTTACGTCATCGAGGGCTACCGCAAGTGCCTGCTGTATGGCGAAGGCTTCTGGTCATCGCCGGGGCAGGGGGCGTACTTCTGGCTGGCGGCGCTGGCGCTGCTGGCGGCGGGCTGCACGCTGCATATGCGGCTCAGAAACCGCTTCATCGACCAGCTGTAATCAGCGCCATTCAATAGGAAGAAATCGCGCAGAAAGGGGGCGATGCGCTTGGCGGATGTAATCGTCCGCTGCAGGGAACTGACGAAGGTCTACGACCTGTACGGCGAGGAAAAAGACCGCCTGAAGGCGCTGCTGGGTCTTCGGGCGAACGTGAAGAAATTTCCGGCGCTCCGCGGCGTGACGCAGGACTTCCACCGGGGCGAAATCGTCGGGCTGGCGGGGCTGAACGGCTCCGGCAAATCGACGCTGGCGCGTATCATCGCGGGCATCACCCGGCCGGATTTGGGGCTCTGCGAGGTCAGCGGCACGGTCAGTATGCTGGCGGCGAACATCGGCATGAATGATCAGCTGACCGGGCGCGAAAACATTGCCTATAAGTGTATGCTGATGGGCATGGAGAAGCGCGAAATCGCCCAAATTCAGCAGCAGATTATTGATTTTGCGGATGTTGGCGTGTACATCGACCAGCCCCTGCGGACGTATTCCAGCGGAATGCGCTCCCGGCTGGGATTCGCCATTTCCGCCCACATGAACCCCGAAATCCTGATTGTGGATGAGGCGCTGAGCGTGGGCGACGCGAGCTTCGCGGAGAAGTGCATGGCGCGGATGCGGCATTTCCGGGCGGAGGGCAAGACGATTTTCTTCGTCACCCACGCGCCATGGCAGATGCTGAACTTCTGCGACCGGGTGATGTGGCTGCATCAGGGGCGCGTTGTGGGCTATGACACGGCGGAACGCATGATTCCGGCGTATGTCGCCTTCACGCGCGAGTGGACGCAGCTGGATCATCTTCAGCGCACGCAGCTTTCGCCGGATTACGAGACGTATCGGGCGCAGGTGGAAAATCAGCAGCGCGTCGTGTGGCAGCAGCGCGCAAAGGAAACGGCGCAAAAATCGCCGTAAGCAGGAGAAACTTTCCTGCGATTCAACTTTTTAGGCTCATCCCGGCGAATAAGAGGAAAGTTGCCCAGATTGCTGGAAACAGAATCGGCAGCTCATTCGTCGTATTTGCTGGAAGGCATATACCATTTCCCCCAACAGATAAAAGGAGTGACGCAGACCATGAAACGACTGGTTTCTGTATTCCTGGTGCTCTGCATGATGCTCTCCTGCGTGGCATTCGGCGAGACGCTGGACGGCGCACAGGGCGAAATCATGAACGAAGTGTCGGATGTGGCGTCGGACGAGGTGCAGACGCCCGACGAACCGACGCAGGCTCCTGTGAACGAGGACGACATCGTTCTGCCGGATATGGATGACGACATCAGCATCCTGCCGTCGGACGACGTGAACGGCCCCGATCCCTACCGCGAGCTGGTGCTGCTCCAGCCGACGGACCTCATCGGCACGACGCTGTCCGAAACGAGCGTGCGCATCGGCTGGGGTTCTGTCGCCTTTGCGACGCAGTACGACGTGTACCGCAAGTTAGGCGGCGAAACAAGCTACACGCTGCTCGGCTCTGTGCCGAACAACCGCCTGTACTATGAGGATACGAACGTGACCCCCGGTCAGGCGGTATACTACCGCGTGCGCGCGGTGAACGTGTCCTACGACGGCGAGCAGGCGAAGTATGTGTACAGCCCTGATTCGCAGACGCTGTCCTACATGACGCTTGCCAAGCCGAAGCTGCAAGACCCGCGCGGCTTGGGCGCGGATACCATCCGCCTGAACTGGTCGAGCGTCTCCGGCGCGCAGACCTACGAAGTGCAGATGTCCACCAATGCGACGAGCGGCTTCACCACCGTGCGCACTGACCTGACCGGCACGCTGTGCAACGCCACCGGCCTGAAGAAGGCGACGGGCTACTACTTCCGCGTGCGCGCGGTGCGCGTGTTCTCCTCCGGCGAAAAGTTCTACTCTGAATACTCCAACGTCGGCTGCGGCACGCCCATGGATCGCCCGGAACTGACCGTGGTGCAGAGCGGCAACAACGCCCTGCTGTCCTGGCCGGCATCCTCCGGCGCGACGGGGTACATCATCTACCGCAAGACGGGCGCGAGCGGCAGCTACACCCTGCTGGCAAAGACCGGCGCGGTGACTTCCTTCGTGGACGCGAGCATCAACCTGGGTGAAGTGTACTACTACTTCATCTACTCCATGCGCCCCGTGGGCAGCTACAACTGCTTCTCCCTCTCCAGCGAGCGCGTGTACTTCACGGCGCTTGGCTCTGTGAACCTGTGCGCGGTGCGCAACACCGGCAAGCAGGAGCAGACCATTGACTGGGATACCACCGTGCTGGGCGCGAACAAGTACTATGTGTACAGTTCCACCACCATGGACGGCCTGTACACCAAGATTGGCGAAACCGAAGGCACGACCTATGTCGCCAAGAACCTCGTTGCCGGCACGACCTACTACTACAAGGTTCGCCCGGTGCGCGTGTTCTCCAACGGCACCATTTGCTACGGCCCGTGGTCGAACGTCATGTCCCAGCCTGAATCCGGCTCGTTGACGCTGGAGGGCTTAAGCGCGGTGAACCTCTCCGCGGGGCAGGATATTTCCGGCGGCTATGTGGGCGATGTGTTCTCGTGGAGCGCGATCGTCTCCGGCGGCAGCGGCTCGTACACCTTCAAGTACAGCCTCGTCAGCCTGAGCGGCGGCAGCCCCATCGTCCTGAAGGACTTCTCCGACGGCTACACCTCGCTGCCCGCCGGTAAGACCAGCATGACGACCACCTTCACCCTCACCCTGACGGAAAATTACATCAACCTGATTAACTCCCAGAAGTACGCCATGCAGATGGAAGTTCGCGACTCCCTCGGCGCGACGACGGCGATGTACGCTGCAAGTGCATATAGCATTGCTTTTGTTGCATTTCTTCCTGCTATATCATTATCAAA
>OGYO01001606.1_pt1 | contig 12364 bp, 12 predicted proteins | sample 1576561 | NCBI WGS metagenome assembly OGYO01 (sample SAMEA3541507, study PRJEB24748) | human gut metagenome | biome: human gut; feature: human-associated habitat; material: faeces | place: China | collected 2012 | reverse complement strand
GTATACGATCAGGTGAACGGCCTGCAGTCGTCGGCCGCCGTGCTGATCAAAGGTTATAAGGTGGGGTCGATCAGCGATATCAGCTTCGATCCGGAACGGTCGGACAAGGTGGTCGTGGAATTTTCGATCAAGTCGAAATTCAAGATTCCGGACGATACCAAGGCGCGGATTTTCAGCGACGGGCTTATGGGCGGCAAGGCCGTCGAACTGGAACTGGGCAAGTCGGCCAAATACCTGCAACAGGGCGATACGCTCTTTTCGGAGATCAACAAGGATTTCCTGGAGGTGGCCGGCAGCGAGTTCGAGTTCCTGAAACAGCGCGCCAACGACGTGATCAACCAACTGATGATTACGCTCGGACATATCAATACGCTGATGGCCGACAACAAGGACAACCTGAATGCGACATTTACGAACATCGCTTCGATATCGGGCAATCTCAACGAAGTGATCGCCGGGGAGAAAAACAACGTCCGCGAGATCGTGCAGAACCTGAACGAATTATCCAAAACGTTGAGCAGCAAGTCCGGACAAATCGACCGGATCGTTACCAACGTCGAGAATTTCAGCGATTCGCTGAGCAAGTCGAAGATTCCGACGATGATCGCGCAAGCTACCACGACGCTCGAATCGCTGACAGAAATTGTCAGTCTTGTCTCCGGACTGGTTAGGCATGGGATCAATACCAGCAAAGGCAACGAGAGCCTGCTTCCGTTCAAAGCGGCGAACATCGCCGATTTCCGCCATAAGCTGCGGCCCGTAGGACTTTCCAACGCCGTACATCGCCATGACAACGGGGTATTCAGGCAGCATAGCAGCAAGCCGATCCATTTCCGCGCGATAGACTTCCACTGAGCGCGAAATACTGATGAGCTGATTTGCAGCTTCCTGCACAAGCACTTTCACGACCTTTGATTTAGGGGTCAGGACAACGGCGCTTTTCGCAAGCGCGTATACTTTTTCAGCGTTGCGCAGCTTGAAGAAATAGGCATGGAGCTTGCACCATTTTCGGTAACGCTCACAAAAGGCAGGGAAGGGCTGCTTGCGCACACAGTCTACATGCCAGAAAGAATGCGCAAAGTCAACCCATTTCTGCGTTCCATCACTGCGCACCGGGCTGTCAAAGCACTTTCGGATGCCGGGAAAGGATTGCTCCAGAAGTGCAATCAAATTATTAGCAGAGGCCGTCCGCTGCTTAGAGGCAAGCTGAAACTGGCGGTTGAGGGTTTTGAGATCGTAGCGAATTGCATCCATGGGGGTGAAATCGCGCAAATCAGCCCAATTATCAAGCGCGTAACGAGCAATTTTTATGGCATCAGCCTTATCGGTTTTTACGCGGCGCAGAGAATTAGCACCGTACTCCTTGATGAGAAGCGGATTAACAGCGCAGACAAAGAACCCTGCTTCGTGCAGCGCTTTTGCAACCGCTTCATAGTAACGCCCCGTATGTTCCATCACGACACGGGTTTCACCGTCAATAGCCTTCAACTTCTCAGCCAGTGAAGCAAGCCCTGCTATATCGTGAGTCACATCAAAAGGCAAGCAAACAACTTCCCCCAGAGGACGAAGCACCGCAACTGTGCTTTTCCTGCTGGAAACATCAATACCTACTGCGTTCATAGAATCACTCCTGTACTGAACTTGTAATGGACAAAGACCATCTTTCCTGTTGCCGGTTCTATCTGTTTGATGACACGAACGCAATGGCTCTACCTGCACAAATCGAACACTGCGAATAGGAGGATGGCTGACTGACTTTCATGCGGACGTAAAAGCCCTTGGAGATGAAGGTCAGACCATTACCTCTCTATTCTAACAGTTTAGGCAACGAGATGTCCCATGCCTATGGCTGGCTGCCATAAATCAAGGGGCAAATATATAGTAACAGAAGGAAAAACTATGGAAACCGGATTGACCCGCGAGGAGGCGCTGCAAGCACTTCAAACGTATAACCACGCCCCCTTCCACCTCCAGCACGCGCTGACCGTCGAGGCTATCATGGGTTGGTTCGCCAAGGAAGAGGGATTCGAGGCGGAAAGCGACTTCTGGCGCATGGCGGGGCTGCTGCATGACATTGACTTCGAGCAGTGGCCTGAACAGCATTGCGTAAAGTGCATCGAACTGCTCCAAAGCGCCCACGCGACGCCCGAACTCATCCACGCCGTCTGCTGCCATGGCTATGGTATCTGCACCGACGTTGAGCCGACGCTGCAAATGGAGAAAATCCTCTTCGCAGCGGATGAACTGACCGGGCTGATTGGCGCGGCGGCGAAAATGCGTCCGTCGAAGTCCTGCACGGATATGGAGTTGTCGTCGCTGAAAAAGAAGTTCAAGGACAAGAAATTCGCGGCAGGATGCTCGCGCGACGTTATCCGCGCGGGTGCAGAATGCCTTGGCTGGACGCTCGATGAGCTGCTTGAAAAGACGCTGCACGCGATGGCAGACACCGAAAGCAACGTCGCGGAAGAGCTGAATTTGCTTTTGCAGGCATGAAAAACGCGCCCTGAATCGTTGCATCAGGGAAGGAGGAATACAACATGCAGTATCTGCGCCGACTTGTCTGGTATATCGCGTCGCGCCTGCTCGTGATTACGCTCGTGCTGGGGCTGATGGTCACGGGGTTCTACTACGCTATGAACGTGACGAATATCAACGTCGTCCTGAAGGATGGCATGGCGCGCCGCGCGCAGGTCATCATGATGACCGAGGATTCCTCCGAGCTGACGAAGTATTTTCAGGAAAGCTTTATTCAGCGCGACCCGCAGGTGCAGAACGCCATTGCGGGGTACTCCGCGTATAAGGACTACAACATCCGCGGCATGGATCACCGGCTGGAAATGTCGTTCTTCTGGGTGTGGCCGTGGGACACGGTGGCGCGCGTGACGATTGCGGAGCGGATTCCGCGCATCGACGGGCGTGTCAAGGGCGCGTATGCTGACCAGTACGTTGCCGAGCAGGGGGCATCCGCCCTGTATCCGCCCGCGTGGCAGAGCATGAAGTACAACGCTATTCTCGTCAAGGAAAGCGGCAAGTGGCACATTCGCAGCCTGACAGTAGTGGAAGCCTTGGCAAATTGAGAAATCGGCAGACCGTGAATAGGCGGCCTGCCGATTTTTTGCGCATGTGAATGACTTCCCTTATTTCCCCTTCGCCGCATTCACCAGCGCCGGACGCAGCCCCTCCCGCTTCATCAGGCGGAAGTCAAAACGTTCGACGATGCCAATCAGCTGACCGGAGAGAATCACCGTCAGCAGCGAGTACGCTATCTTTCCCAGCGGAATGTAGCAGAGCGACAAGCTCAGCACGATTAGGTCAGAGAGCAGGTAGACCCACTGAATCGGCAGACGCGTAATGCGGCTCAGGGACATTGAGAGCGCATCATCTCCACCGGGCGCGCCGCCATAGCGGACGCAGATGCCCGCGCCGAAGCCCACGAACAACGAGCCGACAAGCGACGCGACAAGCTGGGAGGAAATCAGCAGCGGGAACATAGGCGCAAACGGCTCCAGCAGCGCATACACCGCGGAATAGCACAGACACGCAACGGCGGAGTTCAGCAGGAATCCGCGGCCGAGCGTCCGCCAGCCCAGCGCGTAGCACAGGACGTTCAGAATCAGCGCAGCAAGCTCACCGTAATTCTATTAAAATTACGGTGAGCTTTTATTATTGTCAAAGGTTTTATTTTATGATATAATCGACTTGATAAAATGGATTTTGGCGGAGGGTACGGATATGAAAAGAGTGCTTATATTAAACGGCAATGGTACAGGGTTGGAAAGCTTCGCTATTCGAAGCGTTCTTGAATATTTTGGGTACATTGTAATTATGTACAACATAGGCAGACCGCAGGATTACTTTGATATATTCAGCGGGAAACAAAATTTTAACTATGACTATTTAATTATCGGGTGTCACGGTGACGACGGAAAGATAATCGTTCCGATTTTAGGAGAGAATGTCTATTATCAGAATGAGTGCAGGAATAATATCGGTTATGAAGAATTACAGGGATTAGTAAACATCACGGATAAAACCGTTATATGCACCGGATGCACCACGGGTGCAGGAGAACTGTACAAGGAGTTTAATCGAAATAACAATACCTTTGTCGCGCCGACGGATTACATCGAGGGCAGCAGCAGTCTATTGTTTATTGTGAATTTATTTTATCATTTGTCAAGCGGATCGAGTTTTAAAGACAGCTTTACCCGTGCCGGCAGTATCGACGGTGAAACCGAATTGTATGCCTTTTATTCTTAATGCTTTTTATTGCAAGGATGACATCTTCCTCTTCGCGGACGCTCGGCGCTACATTAAAGCTATCTCCCGACGTAATATTTGATTTTGCCTGCTTTATCCCACCGAAAAAAGCACCTGCAATTGCAGGTGCTTTTTTTGTTATCGTGTGATGCCTTCGGCGTGATCCGTTATCTGAAGTTGAACCAGACGCACATATTGCTTTCGCCTCTGTTTGCAAAAGACGCAAACGGGATCATTTTCAGCGTGAAATCTTCAAAATTTCCGGGATACTTTGAGTAAAGCGCGTCGTCGTCGGTTCTTCGGAATGCCTTTACTTTCACCGTGAATCCGTCGAATCTGTCGGAATACTCGTACTCTGCCGAGAAATTCTCATCGATAAAGATCGTGTGCAGATCTTCGGTGTTGTCGATCGCTTCCGCCGCGCATACATACGGTCCGCAGCAAACGGCGAGCTTGCCGCAGTCGGCATCCACGCGGGAGTTGCTCTGTACGGCAAACGGAGTTATCTCAAACTTGACCGTTATCTCCCCTTCGGGATTCTCGATCACGGCGTATCCGTTCTCAACGGTAAAGTCCGCATCTATATCGAATGATGCGCACCAGCCCGGAATTCTTACGCAGAGCTTTTTCACATTTTCCGCGCTCAGCCGGATCACATTGCTTTTCGGGAAATCCGTCGTTTGCGATATGCGCATATCACCTATTTTCGCCTCTGAGCCTGCAAACTGATTGACATATACGGTATCACCCTCGTAGCCGTAGATATAGTCTCCGAGCGATGCGAGAACTCTGTTCAGGTTCGGAGGGCAGCAGGAGCAGGAGAATACGGCGACACGGGTCGTGATGGCATAATTATATCCGGAGAGCTTACGGCGTTCAAGATTTATTTCAAGCGGATTTTCGTAGAAGAAGGATTTTCCGTCAAGCGACAGTCCGGAGATCATGCCGTTGTACAGGATTCTCTCTATTACCTCGGCGTACACGGGATCGTTTTCAAAGCGCATCATGCGGTGAGCGAAGAACATCAGGGCAATGGCTGCACAGGTCTCGGCATAAGCCAGGTCGTTGCTCAGGTCGTATGCATACGAAAAAGATTCTCCGGAACGTGCCGCACCGATTCCGCCGGTCACATACATTTTTCTGCCGACAATATCGTTGAAAAGCGCCTTGCAGGTATTATACAGCTCCTTGTCGTTTGTTTCATATGCGAAATCCGCCATTGCGGAATACAGATAGCAGGCTCTTACGCAGTGCCCTACGGCACCGGACTGCTCTCTTACTGGCAGATGGCTCTGATTGTACGGGATTCCGTCACTGTCGAGAACACTTCTGCTGTTTATAAAGAACGCCGCAAGATCAAGGAATTTCTTTTTGCCGGTCGCGCGGTACATGCGGATCAGCGCAAGCTCGATCTCCTCATGACCGGGAGTTGAAAATGCGGCGGATTTTTCATCGACGAAAATCTTCTTTATGAAGTCCGCATATTTCTCCATGAGGAGCAGGAATCTGTCTTTTCCTGTGGCTTCGTAATAAGCTACGGCAGCTTCAAACAGATGCCCCGCGCAGTAAAGCTCATGCCAGTCCCTGTTCGAGAAACGCTTGTCCGGCTCGCATACGGTGAAGTAGATGTTGAAATATCCGCTGTCTTCCTGATGCGCCTCGATATCGTCAATGAGGCTTTCTACTTTTGCTTCAAGCTCCGGATCGCGCTCCTTCTGCAGTATGTAAGCCGCGCCCTCCATCCACTTGGCGACATCCGAATCCCAAAAGAAATGCGGCTGATTCGGCATGCCCGGCTTCCAATCGAATCGAAACGCACCGATTCTTCCGGTTTCGCTGAACCTGTCATATACGGCATCCATGGCGGCGTTTCTGTTGAGCAGCTGCTTTTCGTACAAAAATCCGCTTTTTAACGTGACATCCCTGTAGCTCACGGTTTGCATATTTTCATCCTCCGTTTTGCCTATTGACACAGGCTTTTTTATATAATATACTAAAACAGAGACGAAAAAACAAGTGAAAACAAATCGGAATAAAGTGAGAATTTCAGACATGATAACCTTGAACAAAAACGGAACGCTGAAATATGTTTCATCGGGGCTCTTTCAGTCCGACGGAAGCTGGATACACCCGCGTGTGACAATTGAAACATATGAAATTATTTTTATGTACGAAGGAACTGCCTATATCTGCGAGGACGGAACGGAGTATATTCTGCACCCGGACGACGTTCTTATCCTTGATCCCGGCAGAGAACATTACGGCTTTCGCGTGTCGGAAGAGTACGTTTCTTTTTCGTGGCTTCACTTCAAAACTTCATGTGACAGATATAAAAATCTTCCGAAACATTTTCATGCATCAAATCCCGCAATGCCGAAAACGCTGTTCTCGCAGTGCATGCACATTGCGAATACTCCCGGATACGACCCGGTCTGCACCGACCTGTACACGGCGCTTTACATCGAAGAGATAATCTGCAACGGCAGCGCCGTGTCCGTTTCAAAGAACCGCCTTGCCGCGCAGGTGAAGGAATATGTAAATCTGAATATCGAAAAGGATTTGACGGTGCGCCTCGTTTCCGAGCATTTCGGATATCACGAAAACTATATCAGCAAGGTTTTCAAAGCGGCTTACGGCGTTCTGCTCAGCAGATATATCGTAAATCAGAGGCTCGCATACGCGCGCGCACTTCTCAATACCACGCTTTACACGGTGAATCAGATTTCCCGTCAGCTCTCCTTTAAAAGCGAAAATCACTTTGTAAAATTCTTCAAATATCACACGCACATTACGCCGTCGGAATACAGGAATTCGTACACGAACATCCATATAAACAAGGCGTAGCGCGCCGTGCGGCAGAAACGCCCGCGTCGGTTTGGGGGCGTTTTACGGCAGGAACACAGCCGGAGCTTTGTCATGTCATTGACCGAGAGGACTGCGACAGGAAGACAAGACGGAATCCGGTTATATTCCTAAAATATAAAAACCGTTATGCGCTTTTGCCCGAAATAACCACGCCGCCAGTACTTCATAATCTTCCGGCTTTTCTTTGTCGAGTTTCTCTATGACAGCTTCGGTCATGATCGGAGTATAATAATTGATACCGAATAAATCTACCGTTCCGGTCTTCATATTATTGTAAATGCCGCAGTCAAAAATACTGCCGTATTCTCGGAAGAAGGTATCTATGTCGTCTGCATAGATGTATAAAGAATCGGTTTTCCAATGTTGAATATGCCGGAAATTCAGTGTCTTTTTCACGGATGTTTTGCGCGGCATATCGCAAAACTGTATTTCAATGAATGCAGAACCGCCGTAATTTCTGCGTTCTTCCCGAGCTTCGAAAACATGAAACAGCAGCCAAATCACCCCCGTATTCCGAACTGCCAAGCCCATTATATCACCGAATAATACCGCCCGTCAAGAGATGCCGGAAAGAGTAACCGCCCGCCGTAATTCGAGAAAATACGGCGGATTCTGCAAATCGGCGGTGAAAGGTTTTTCGGCGGTTTTGCGTATGGATTTGAAGCTTTACGACGATCAATGCTTTCGGAGCAAAGCTGCCGCGTTTTTTCTGATATCTCTCTTATCTTTTATCCGGAAATGACGATTTGAGAGAAGAAGAAACGACGATCTTCTGTCTAAGATCGTCGTTTCTTTTCTGGTGGAGATAAGCGGGATCGAACCGCTGACCTCTTGAATGCCATTCAAGCGCTCTCCCGGTACAAGCGTGTAACGCCCCCTCTAAAAAGGGGCTGGGGAGAGTGCTTTTGATACGCAGGAAAATAAATACTTGTAAAAAGAACACCTTAATTTTTAAGTAGATGTAAATAATGTTGAAAATCCATAACAGATAACACTTTGATATTGTCATAAAAATACGAATTTCCATTTGTATCATGACAATGAACAAACCTCTTCAATGACCTCCTTATTGAAAAATAAGCATTATCCTTTACCTCTGCTACACCAGCAAGATCTGCAAGGGTATCCTCCATCTCATCTACACTATCTTCATCTATAACTACCCAAAATTCCAAGTTCGTAGGCACCTCAGATGAGCGACAAAGCGGAAATATATTTTTTTCTAAAGTTATATAACTTTCAACTGCCTTAATTCGAATGTTTAAGACTAATTCATCCACCTCCTTTTTTCTCTTGTCGAAAAAGAGTTTCCAATAATCTTCACAGATTTCCTTGGTTTTTGGGCATTTCCCACGCTCTTTATCAAAGTTCTTCTTGGTAACCTTATTCTTAAAACCTGCCTTGAACTCAACTAATTCAACACTTTTCTCATCTATGATAAGGGCATCCGCAGAAGTTGGCTTTTTATTCTGATCATAAAGAGTGGCACAAATATCGTCAAAACAATACACTTCCATATCGTTTTCAACTAATGAAGTGTCTTTAGATTTAGATATATCTGTAATAGATTTTTTGTATCCTGACCACTTTTCTTTTGCAAATGCAGTTATGTCTATTGCAACCATATCTATTCCTCTATCTTTGTAAGATACTTATTGCGAAGCATTTTGACTTCTGATAAATATTGCAAGAAATCTTGATAGATCATCCCCATGTCATTATTAACACAACGATACTGAACAAATCCATCTCCGAGAATATCGGTTTGATAAAAATTTGTTTTCTCTGCAATTTCATATTTTCGCATATAGGCATCTAATGCCAACATGAAGTTAGAGCTATGTGTTGTTAATAAGACATTCACATTAAGTTCTTTAACTAATAACACAATAATTTCTGCAAATGCGTTTTGCCACTTTGGATGAAGATGGGCTTCTGGCTCATCTAAAATGAGCATAGTTGTATCATCAATTTCTCCCTTATTTAGCAACATCTTAATAATAGAAAACATTTTTGAGCCAGTTGCCAAATTGGATATTCTCAACTTTAACCCATCTTGAATATAATACTCACCCTCTGAAGAAAACTCAAACGTTCCAGGTAATATGCTATCAATTTTTGCTTTAGTTATTTTAAGAGCATCGCTCAGCACTGTTTGTTCAAACACCGTCAATGTTTTTCGACTTCTGAGAACAAACTTTAACTTATCTCTATGTGAGACAATCCGTCCTGGATTAAAGAAAGAGTCTCGTTCCTCAATAATACGTCCTCTTAAATATCTAGGTGTTGGCTCATCATCCAGAATAAATGGATCATCTACAAGATAAACTTTTCTGCATGGAGAAATGGTAAAGATAGGTGCACCATCATCAGCAACCAAATTATCTTCCATAGCTAAATGAAAATAAACTTTATCGCTATCTGAAAGTTCTATCTCTGATGGTTCCTCCTGCCCTTTTACTGGCTGTATTTGATTAGAAAACTCGATTCGAAGTGTTTGGTTGATACTTTCTCTTGCATAATTTATCAGTTCTGGATCTTTGTTAATTTGAGAAAGCAACTTTTCCAATCCAAAAATAGCTTCTGTTTTTTGCCTATCAAATGAAGCTTTTAGGCTATCTTTTTGAGAGTCTAATGCTTTTATCCTGAAAACTCTTGAGTTCCTACTCATTTCAATCTGGTCAACAAAAAATGAAGTATCCAGATTCTTTAATTCATCTATCAATCTATGCACCAGATCCTCCATTGTGTCCGGAGAAATCTCTCGACGATATTCTCTAGTAATTACGGACTTCAATACAGGATAGGTGGTAAAGATATCTGGTTCATCAGTATGTGCCAAATTCCGAAAATAACGTAGGAATTCTAATGTGTCACCAAAATTATTTAGATAATTTATAACATAAACACATCTGTCATTTTCCGCCTTGCGCTGAATGTTAGCAACTGCATCTAACAGTGAATATAAAGCCTTTCCTACTGTGGTTTTTCCGGAATTATTTTTTCCCGTGATCACGGTTAACCCATCTAATATAATCGTCGAATCCTTAACGATACCAATATTTTTCAATCTGATTTGCATAGCGCACCTCCTTCTGAAGACAACGATTTATCTTTATCATATCAAAAAAATGTTGTGGATGCAATTAGGATAGTGTCGTTTATTTCTTTTCTAAATAACACATTTTGATTATTGTTGCCTGTTAAGGAGACTATATACGAGCCAACAATTGAACCATGAATAGAAAGGAGGCTTTTTTATCTGTCAGCCATTGGGCTGGCTTTTTTCATGCCATCACAAAGGAGGTTAGTAAATGGCAGATGACAAACTGAATACAAACCCGAAGGATAATCCACCCACGGAAGCAACCGCGCCCCCTGGGCCAAGTAATCCTCCCATCCCGGAGCCGATCAAATGCCCCGGTAATCCACCTGTGCATGAGCAGGCAGTAACCCCCGGTATGGCTGCGGATGCGCCCGCTCCTGCCGGTAAGGTGATCGACTTGTCCGGCATTAAGGCTGCTGCCGATCACAACGGCAAGGTGCCGATTGCTCCCGATGTGGCCAACAAACCGCCGGCTCGCTCAGGCTCTTGGCCAGCATGCGCCCGTGGGCGTCCACTTCCATCTGGTACAGGCCCTTGTGGCCGCGCAGGCGCTTTTCCAGCTCCAGTTCCAGACCGGCCTTGCCCACCAGATCGCCCATGGCCAGATCGGGATCCTTTTCCATCTCGGCGCTGTTGGCTTCGGCCACATAGCCGAGCACGTGGGCGAAAAGGTCTTTTTCGGGATAGTAGCGGTTGGTACGGACCATGATCTCCAGGCCGGGCCAGTTGACCAGCTCGGCCTCGATGCGGGCCACCTGGCCGAAATCCAGGCCGGAGACCAGCGGCAGGGCCTCGAAGGGCTTGGTCTTGAAGCGGTCCTGGTTGTAGCGGTTCTGGAGCTGCTCCAGCGGCGTGTCCGTCCACTGGCTGATCTGGGCCAGGGTGGCGGGGATGTCCGGGCAGTCCTCGCGGATGATGGCCAGGCCGTAGGCCGTGCGGTTGTCGGCCAGGATATTGCCGTGATCGTCGAAGATGCGGCCGCGCGGGGCGAAGATGCGCTCCGTGCGCAGGCGGTTCTTCTGGGCCTGGGTGGTCATCTCCGGCCCCAGATGGAGCTGGAGGTACCAGAAGCGGGTGACGAAGACGAAAAAGAAGATGCCCACCAGCACCTGCAGGAGCAGGATGCCGCTGCGCGGCGGCTGGTAGCGTTCGCTTTCCACCTGTATGGTCAGCCAGGAACGCCAGTTCTTGCGCTTGCGGCGGGGGGCCTCCGTCAGGGGAGAGGCCGGTTCCGGAGCGGCAGAGGGGAAGATACGCCTATTCTTCGTCATGCGAACATGCCAGGGGCCGCGTGGCCGTCAGAAGCAACCAGGCCACGGGCAGGTAAAGGGCCTGGATCAGGCTCCTGTCCAAAAATTCCTGCGGATCGAAATGCACGGCATAGAGCGGGGAGAACAGCCAGCCCAGGCCGAAGCAGGCCCCGCCCAGGCAGATGGAGAGCAGCAGCACGAGGAAGAAGTTCCCCAGGCCCAGCAGCCAGCGCAGCAGGCGGTAGATCAGGCAGACCAGCGCGTACCAGACGATGGTGGCCCCGAAGGGGCTGGTGCCTATGCCTTCCTGCAGCAGGACGAAGAGCGGCAGCAGCCAGCAAAGGTTTTTGTAGTCCCTTTCCTGCAACAGGATGACCAGCCCCACCACCAGGGCATCGAGGCAGGGGACGAGGCTTTGCACGCAGATGCCCAGGGCCACGAAGCACAGCCACCAGAAGATGTTGCGCACGGCCTGCATGGGCTAGCGCTCCCTTTTGGGGGGCCGGGGCGGGCCCACGAAGTCCGGGGCGGGCTCGCTGGGGCGCAGGGGCCGGTTGATGCCGCTGGGCTCCAGCAGCAGCACTTCTTCCAGACGGCGCACGTCCACCAGGGGCCGGGCCGTGACGGCCAGAAACTGGGTGGAGTCCGAGGGGGCCACGCTGTCCACGGTGGCCACGGGGATGCCCTTGGGATATTTGCCGTCCAGACCGGAGGTGATGAGGATCTCCCCGGCGGTCACCGGGGCGTCGCGTTCCACAAAGCCCACTTCCAGCGGCTGTTCCAGACCCTGTCCGCTCAGGATGCCGGCCGAGCGGCTCTGCTGGGCGAACACGGCGATGCGGCTGCCTTCCGTGATCCAGACACCGAACAGTGCATCTGCATC
>OGYO01001602.1_pt1 | contig 12373 bp, 12 predicted proteins | sample 1576561 | NCBI WGS metagenome assembly OGYO01 (sample SAMEA3541507, study PRJEB24748) | human gut metagenome | biome: human gut; feature: human-associated habitat; material: faeces | place: China | collected 2012 | reverse complement strand
AAACAAACGAAGTTTGCGATCGCCCTTTGGAAACCTTCGGCGCCGCCACTCTTTGGGTTTCATGTTTCTTGTGCGATGCCGAAAGTCATCTTTTCAGCATGAACCGAAGGTTTATTGAATAAACACGCGGACACTGTATGAACGTGTCACCAACTCAATCGCGCGGAAGGGTCAAGGGAGGGGACTTCGTCCCGTTTCATTCTCCCTTGCGGAGTCCAGAGGCAGAGCCTCTGGTGGGGTCTAAGGGGCGAAGCCCCTTGGGTTCCCCTCCCCTTACCCCTTGTGTGCCAAATCGACCTTGGAGGCGAGGTAAGCGAAAGCGAAGTAGCAGTCGTTTTCGTCGCCCGCCTTCACCACGCGCTCCATCAGGTCATATGCCTTGTCAGGCTGACCATTCTGAAGGAAATAGTTCGCGATGCCGAAGCCCATGGTGATGAGCTCCAGTGCCGTAACCTCCTCGGGGTCGGTGGACAGCAGCTCTTCCGGCTTCTTCAAGCCCTTGTACATCAGCAGACGCGCATAATAGGCGGTGTTCTCGCCCGGATTCATGTGGTCGGTGATGCGCGCAAGAATCTTCGCCGCTTCCTCGTCGTTGCCAAGGCGCTTGAGCGTCATGTAGTACCAGTCGGTCACGGCAATCAGCTCCGGATCGGCGTCTGTCAGCTCATAGCAGCGCGCATACGCCTTCGCCGCCTTCGCATAATCGCGCAGGAGGAAGTAGCTCAGGCCCAGATGGTAGAACACATTCCAATCATTCGGATTCAGACGGGACGCAATCACGAAATCCGCCGCGGCGTCCTCAAAGCGCCAGCAGGACAGGAAGCGATGCGCGCGATGACGGTAATACTCCCAGTTGAAGGGGTCGCAGGAAATTGCCATGGCGTAGCACTCTTCCGCCTCGCGCATCATGGACACCTTCGCCAGCGCATGACCCTTCTTCATCCAAGCGTCGCCGCTTTCGGGATTCGCAGCCACAGCCGCGCTCGCTGCCTGAATATCCGCCGTCTCCGGCACAACGCAGCGCACAAAGCTCGCCGATTCATATGCCTGATTCATTGTTCTCGCTCCTCCCTTCAAGCCTGACCGATGTTCTTCAGGTCAACACGCGCTGCCAGGCAGCCGAACGCCGCGTACCACTTGCTGTGTTCCGCCGTGTACACGACCTTCTTGAGCATTTCGACGCCCTTTTCTTCCTGGCCGTTCATGCGGTAGTAGTTCGCCACGCCGAAGCCCTGCGTGATAACGTCCAGCCCCGCACCGTCGCCCGCGTTGGTGAAGAGCGTTTCCGGCGCGCGCAGCCCCTTGTAGACGCGCAGGCGCTGATAGTAAGAGTTCGCCACCTCATCGGACACAGGCATGTCTTCGGTAATTTCGTCCAGCAGCTTCGCCGCCTCTTCGTCCTTGCCCAGCCGCTTGAGCGTCATGTAATGCCAGTCCGTCACGGCGCAGATGTCGTCCGCGGTCTTGTTCAGCGCGGCACAGCGCGTATACGCCCAGTCTGCCTTGTCATACATGCCCAGCAGGAAGTAGCTCAAACCCAGATGATACCACACGTTCCAGTCGTTCGGATTCAGGCGGGACGCGATGGTGAAGTCCGCCGCGCCGTCGGCAAAATAGCCGCAGGACACGAAGCGGTGCGCACGGTGGCGATAGTATTCCCAGTTGAAGGGATTGATGGCAATGGCGCGGGAGTAGCATTCCGCCGCCTCACGGTAGTAGCCCAGCCCCGCCAGCAGCAGCCCGCGCTCCTTATGGAGTTCGGCATTCTCCGGATCCTTCGCAATCTTTTCGTCGATTGCGGTCAGTTCCGGGGTCGTCGGCAGTTCGTTCCGCTCCCAAGACGCGACCTGATATTCCTGCACCAGCGTGCTGGAGCGGGCAATGTCCAGACCGACCTTCTTCTTTTCGCTCATGGTTTGTCATCCACCTTTCTTTTTCGTGAGGAATCAGGGTCTTTCCTGCCTGTGATTCATATTTATTGTACGACTTCAATCGTCCCAATGCTTCAGCTGATCGGCAGCGGCGTGTTCCGCAAAACCGCCCCACGTTTCGTCGCGGCCCGCAATGCGCGTCAGGATTTCCTTCGCCTTCTCGCGGTTGCCCAGCACATATTCCTCGTACACCGCCAGACCATATGCGCCCGTGGCGTACATGTGGTCGTCCTTCGCCGCGGCTTCCGCCAGCACTTCATCGATATTCCGCGTACCATTGTAGACCAGTACGCGATCGAAGTAGCCTTCGCTCATGCCGGGTTCCATGTCGGCATGGATGCGCGCCGCCGCCTTGCGCATGTCATCGATGCGCCCCATCTTCATCAGCGTCATGCAGTACCAGTCGGTCGTGCAGATGCGGTATTCATCCGTAGGCGACAGGGCGTAGCAGGTTTCATAGGCTTTGAGCGCGCGCTCGTAGCTGCCCATCAGGTGGTAGCTCAGCCCCAGATGATACCAGCAATCCCAGTTCTTCGGGTCGATGCGCAGCCCCATCTCGAAATCCGCCGCAGCTTCCTGATACTGCCCCAAATTCACATACGCATGACCGCGATGACGGTACAGCAGGGACATGAACGGGTCATAGGTCAGCCCGATGGAGTACGCCTCCAGCGCCTCGCGGAAAAACATCTGTCCGCGCAGCGCCAGCCCCAGCGCCATGTACTTCTCAGCGTTCGTCGGGTCAGCAGCGACGGCTTCCCGCGCCGCCTTGATTTTGTCGTTTTCTTCCACCGTGTCACGCGCGGCGAAGATTTGGTTTTCCTTCAAGCCCTTCTTGCTCATAGGAACAATACCTCCTCAATCCAGATTGACGATGAACTGCACTTCCAGCTGATTTTCGTCGCCCGACGGCTTCGCCTGCACAACGACGCCCGCCGGAGGATTTTCCGGGTCAATGAACACCTTGCGTGCGCCGAGGTAGTCATTCACCTGCTCGATGTCGCGCACATAGCCGTATTCCATGAGGATGTTTTCCTTCTTGTAGCCGAACTGCTCGAACAGCTCCGCGTAGCGCTTCATGACCGCCTCGCTCTGCGTCGCCAGCGTCTTGAATTCCGGACGTGCGCTGTGACCCGTGAACCACGCGATGCCGTTGTACTCCACCACGCGGCTCATGCCCGGCACGACGTCGCGGCGGGTAATCTGCGGGTTTTCACCCGTCGCCACAAACAGCGCCAGCTCAATTTCCAGCTTCGGGCCGAAGGGCGTATTCTGGCGCGGCGGCGCTTCGACAATCACGCCCGCCGGAGGATTCTCCCCAAAATAGGCATTGAACGGCTCGGCGATTTCGCCGTAGTGCGCCATATTCTTGATGAAGCCGTTCGCCGCGATGACGTTTTCCTTCTTCAGACCGAACTTCTCGAACAGTTCGTCATAGCGGTTGAGTACGCCCGTCACCTGTTCGCCCAGCGTATCCGCCTTGGGATACACATGCCCGGTGAAATACGCCATGCCATCGTATTCCACCATGCGGCAGCCGCGGGTAACATCATAGCGCTTAATCGGGAGGCTGTCATTCGTCGCGACGATGAAGCTCAGCTCCATCAGGATGTTATCCCCCACGGGCGAATGCTGAATCGGCAGCCCCGTGACCGTCACGCCCGCCGGCGGATTCTGCGGGTCAATCCACTGGAAGTAGATGTCGGCGAATTCGTCCTCATCATCGGCGTTCTTCATGAAGCACGTCGTATAGAGGATATTGCTCTTTTTCAGGCCAAATTGCTTGAACAGCTCGTCATAGCGCTTGAGGATGCCCTCTGCCTGCTCTTTGAGCGTCTGATACTGCGGCGCGGCATGACCGGTGAAGAATGCCAGATTCTTCGAGAAGGTCACGCGCGAATAACCGCCCTTCGATACATCCAGATGCTGAATTCCCATGATTTTTCTACCTTCCTTCCATATTACAACAAGGAAACCGCAAGGGGCTTTGCCCCTTGCCCCCAGCAGGGCGCTGCCCTGCACCTGCGAAGGGTCTTCGACCCTCTCGACACCCTTTTCGCGATTCAGTTGGGCGCGCTTTCATGCTATGCCCGCGTGTTTATCCGTGGGAAAGTTAGTCAGCCGACCGCCTCGTTGACCGTTTCTTCCTGCATCGCGTCCCACAGCTCCGTCTGTTCCTGCACGAAGTCCTCATCCGGCATCAGCGGCGTCGCGGTGTCCTGATCGTAGGAAACCGTCATCTGCACCAGCACGGCAGCATAACCCAGCCCATCGACATTGACTTTCTTGTTCAGCCCGACCTTCTTGCCGTCAAAGCGCCGCGTACCCAGCGTCTGCGCGGAGAGGGCGGATTTTGCCACATACACCGCCGCGCGGTCAATCGTGCCATCCACCGTCAGTTCCGCCGATACGCTCAATTGACCGTTGCGCACCGTGAACGTCACGCAGCCAAGCTGCACATCGCCGGAGACCATCGGCACGACCATCGGCAGTTGATTATTCAGCGCGCTCAAATCCAGCAAAATCGCCTTTTTAGGCGACGAAACGCCGCTAATATCCGACAGCGGCAGTCCCGCCGTGGTGACGTTGGAATCCGTCAATCTTGGCGCAACGCGAACGACCGTGAAGCTGTTTTCACCGCTGTCCGTGGACAGGGTGACGCGATACGTCGTCTGTGCGCCATTCTGCGGCAGATACACTTCCTCTGACGCAAACATTCCGCTGCACACGCCGTAATCGCGCTGATAGACCGTCGATCCCCACTCGTCGCGGATGGTCATTGTAACGCGGCTGTCCGTATCCAGCGGACATGACACGGACAGATACCCCTTGTCGCTCGTCACACTGCCGCCCTGCGACGCATCCGCATAGTACACATCTTCCGCCAGCGCCGGAAAAGCCGCCAGCAGCATGAGCAGCAGCGCCAGAAATACGCCCTTTTTCATCAAGGGATTCACCTCTATGAGATATTACGCAGACCTTCCCGCCTGCACTGATTCAACGATTTTCCGATGGTTTTTCATCCCGCGCAAAAGGGCTTTTCTCAGTCCACCATCAATGTGACCACCGCCGGCACAATCACCTCGCGGAAGCGCAAATCTGCGCGCTCCGCCAGCACGCCGGGGGTAATGCACTGGTCGATTTTCGCAAATTCCGGCACATTGATTGTCTCGGAGGACGTTGTCGTCAGCGTATGCACGTCGTTTTGGAAGGTATCGCCGCGCTGCGGGCGGATGACCACCAGCCCCAAGCGCTTCATGGCGTATTCCAGCCGTGTCAGCTGGCTGAGCATTACCGCGCGCAGTTCCAACAGGGGCTTGGCTTCCTCGGCGCTCATTTCCGGCTTCATCAGCTTCGCAATCGCCTGATCCACCGCGTCGCCGAGTTTCGTCGCCATGCCGACGTAGCACTGCCCCAGCATCCGCGTATCCGCCTGATAAATCGCCGTCTGCCACTGCTGCATCCGGGCGTTCTGCTCCTCCTGCATCCGCGCGAAATCCTGCCGCAGTTTGTCGTACTGCATCCCCGCGTCGTCAAACAGCTGCGCCGCCCAGCGCGCTTCATCCTCCATCCGCTCGCGAACCGCCTTCTGCTGCTGTCCAAACGCCTCTTGGAATTTGGCGCGCCCTGCCTGTGCAAACTGGGCTTCCTGCGCCTTCAGTTTTTCTTCAAATTCCGCCAGCAGCTTTTCCTTTATCGGCTTGATTTCTTCCTCTGCCCTGCCGGTACGGGCTTCCTCTGCCTTCCTATTCGCTTCCTCCACCTGCCGGGCAGCGTTCTCCAGCGATTCATCCTGCATCTTCGCCATCAGCTGATACTCCTGCAGGCGCGCACGAAGCGCATCTTCCTCCGGTGCGGCACTCCGCCCGTCCCGGCGCGCCTGATAAAGCAGGCGGCTGACCGACCGCAGCACACGCACGCGGGTTGTAAACGATGCGCGCACAGGCAGTTCCGGGTCTGCCGAATAAGACGCCAGCAGCTCCCACGTCATCGGCTCACGTTCGGCAGTGAACACATCCGGCACAGCGTTCGCGGCATCCGCCATCGGCGCATCCAGTACCAGCATCTGATAGCACTGCGTCACCGCGCTGTACACCAGCATGGCACATTTGCCCTGATGCTTCTGCGTCAGCTGTGCATCCAGCTGATCCAGCAGCATGGACGCCCCCAAGTCGCGCAGCTCAATATACAGCCGGGAAAGCAGCTTCTGATAATAATCCCGGCGATTCTGTCGGCTGCCGCCCGCCAGCTGCTCCACCGAATCCTGCTGAAACAGCGCCAGTGCGGACAGCGTTTCACGGCGGCTTTCGTACTCATCATCATACGCCGCCTGCTGCTGTTCCGCCCGCTGATAGCGGTCATCCTCCGCCTTTTCGCGCGCTTTTTCCTGCTGCTGGTCTACCGTCTGCTCCTGCTCCGCCATGGTATTGCTCCTTCCGCGCGTTGTGCGCTTGCTGTCGCTTTTTGCTGTTTCTTAGTATACCATCACCTTGCGCGAATTGCAACCCTGCTTGACCGCGGCGGATTTCCGTTGTATAATTCCCACCAGTGCTCTATATTTTACGGGGAGGTCATTTCCCATGCAGCCTGTTTCTTCCGATGCGCCTGCATATCCAGGCGAATCATCGGCAAAAATACCCAAGACGCCGTGCGGCACGGTCAAACGCGCGTTTCGGGCGGCTTTTCCCCACACACTGCTGATTCAGGCGCGCCACCTGTTCTATGGGCTGTCTCTGCTGGGCAAGTACGCCGGGACAGGCTGGAAGAAGCCGCTGCTCATCTTTGGCCTGTGCGACGAAACCTTCTCCATCACCTGCTCCGCTGACGTGCCGCCGGAGGTTGACCGCGGCTGGTTCTACCTGTGGGTAACGGTGCTGGACTGATGCTACTGGGTTGCGGGCGCGGCGCTGGGCGGCCTGCTCGGTGGACTTTTTCCGTTCGACACCAAGGGGCTTGATTTCGTCATGATCGCTATGTTCGTGGTCATCTTCGTGGACAACCTTCTGAAGGAGAAACAGCACTGGTCGAGCCTGATTGGCATTGCCGGCGGTACGATTGTGTATATGCTGCTGGTGCAGATGATGTAGTCGCTGTCACAAGCAAATCACACTATTTTCTTTACCGAATCCACTAATTGCATTCGTCAAAACTCATATTAACCCCACCGGAGGACATGCTCATGAAACAGCTTCCGCTCCCTGCGCATCCCGTATTCCCTTCCCGGCTGGACAGCATAGCAGCGCTGCCGGAACTCCTGCGCAGCCGACAAATCGGCTGCGTTCTCGTCATCGGCGATGCCCATGCCGTCGATTGCGAATCGCTCCTGCTCCCCGTGCTGGAGGACAGCCAAATCATGTACGCAGTCCACGCCGCCGTGTCACTGTCGGACAGCAAGGACGGCGCGCTGACCCGCACGGACGTTGATACTGCCCTGCAGGCCTTCACCGACAAACAGGCGCAGGCGATTCTTGCCGTCGGCGGCAATGACGCAATGGCGCTGGGTCAGGCGCTGCTGGCGCGTCTGCACACAAAAGGACATGCAGAAACATTCGAGCAGTGGCGCGCGATTCCGCTGATTCTCCTGCCAGCAGCGGCGGATGCATCCGCTGTATTCGCAGAAACAGGTGACGTGTTCGACCCAGCACGCGGAAAATCACGCCGCTTTTCGCTTCGAGCGCATACCAGCCGCTATGTGCTGATGGATGACGCGATGCTGGCGCTTCAATCGCGCGAATCGCTGCTCCGCACAGGGATTTGGACAATTGCGCACGCCATCTGTGCGGGCATGAGCCGCCTTCTGCCGCGCGAAGAGCGTCAAAAGGCGGAAAACGCCCTTCGTTCGCTGACCGGACAGCTGATTGCCGTCAGCGACGATGCTGCCGTGCCGGAAAACGAACGTTTTTCCTCCGATTTGGCGAGCCGCCGCGCGCTGTACACCGCGTCGCTCAATGCCGCGGAAGCCTTCGCCGTGTCGCATGATGCGGTGCTGCCCGCACTGCTGAATGCCCTGTCCACAGTAAAGCAGCTTTCGCCGGGCGAGACGCTCCCGCTGCTGCTTGCGCCGATGATTGCGCAGTCCGAAGGCACGCGGCGAAAGACGCTGTCCGACATGGCAATCGGCGCGGGGCTGTGCGGCATGAATGCGGACGGCGCGGCGGCGCTGGCGGCATGGATGCGCGACCTCGTGTTCCATGCGGGGTATGGCTTGACCCTCCCAACGCTGTATCATCGGGATATTCCCGCCGTCGCGCGGATTGCCGCGCAGGACACGCTGCTGAACCGCTTCGCCTTGGAGGACATCCTCCGCGCCGTCATGACGCCCGATGCGCCCCACGCGGATATTGCCGCGCTGTTCACTGCGCAGAAAGCCTGCTTTGCGTCCGGCATAACGCGCCCCGTGCCGCATCGGCTTGACCAGCTTCGCCGCCTGCGCCGCGCGATTCTGGCACACGAGCAGGATATTGAAGCTGCCCTGCAAAGCGACCTCGGCAAGTGCAGGACGGAAGCGTACATGTGTGAAATCGGCATGGTGCTGTCGGAGTTGGGCTACCTGCTCCGCCGGACGCGCCGCTACTGCCGCGATACGCACGTTCTCACGCCGCTGGCGCAGTTCCCGGCGCGCAGTTTCATCCGCCACGACCCGATGGGCGTCGTGCTCATCATGTCCCCGTGGAATTACCCATTCCTGCTGACCATCGAACCGCTGCTTGGCGCGCTGGCGGGCGGCAACTGCTGCATCCTGAAGCCGTCGAAGGATGCGCCCGCGACTTCCGCCATTATCCGGCAAATCTGCGCCGAATGCTTCCCGCTGGATGAAGTTGCCATTGTCGAGGGCGGGCGCACGGAAAATCAAGCCCTGCTTGACCAGCCGTTCGACAAGATTTTCTTCACCGGAAGCAGTCACGTCGGGCAGGAGGTGCTTCGCCGCGCAGCGGAGCATTTGACCCCCGTAACGCTGGAACTGGGCGGCAAAAGCCCGGTGATTGTCGCGAAGGATGCTGACCTGACGCTCGCCGCGCGGCGGATTGCGTTCGGCAAGCTGCTCAACGCCGGGCAGACGTGCGTCGCGCCGGATTATGTGCTGGTGGCGCGCGAAGTCGAGGACGCTTTCGTTGCGGCGCTGCAAAAGCAGTTCGACCAGCTCTGCCCTGACCCGCTGCACAGCGCGGAGTATGTCCACATCGTCAACCAGAAGCATTTCGACCGTCTGACCGGGCTGATGGCATCGGGTCAAATCGTCTACGGCGGCAGTATTGACCCCGCTGCCCTGCGCATTGCGCCGACCATCCTCCGCAATGTTTCGCCGGACAGCCCAGTCATGCAGGAGGAAATTTTCGGCCCGATTCTGCCGATTCTGCCCGTCAGCAGCATCGACGAAGCAATTGCCTTCGCCGCCGCACGGCCGCATCCGCTGGCGTGCTACCTGTTCACGAAAGACCGTGCCGTGCAGCGCCGCGTGCTGGACACGCTGCCTTTCGGCGGCGGGTGCATCAACGACACCATCATCCACTTGGCGACGAGCCGGATGCCCTTCGGCGGCGTTGGACACAGCGGTATGGGCGGCTACCACGGGCGTGACAGCTTCCGCTGCTTCACGCATGACAAGAGCATCGTCAAAAAGGCGCTGTGGCTGGATTTGCCGATGCGCTACACGCCGTACAGCAAGAAGAAAGAAACGCTGATTCGCTTCTTCCTGAAATAATACGATTCCCAGACGAAAACGTGCCGCATAAGTGAATCCCCAAATAGGATAGTCCGAATGGCAAGCCGCTGTATGGATGCAGTCGCGAAAGGGATACCCGCTGCAAAAGTGGGCATCCCTTTTTCGTATTTTCTCTGTTTCGGGAAAAGACCGGATTGATTTATGCCCCAAAACGTGATAGAATTAGTTTGTCATAACAAACCGATGGGGAGGAATCCCCCCATGCTGCTGCCGAAAGGCAGTTTTTTCAGCACCTGATGTTAGCGAAAACTAACGAAAATTAGAGGAGTGCAGCGTATGGAAAGTGAGCAGCGGAAAAACGCCATCCGCGGGGCGTATCATCTGACCGGATCGAACAATTTTTACGACGGCATGATTACCTGTTCGACCTTCTCCGGCAAGGCGGTCTGCCGCGTGGTGTGGGCGATGAACCGGCAGGAGTGCGAGGACTATCTGTCCAAGGCGCTGTCCGGCATCCCGGAGGATTTCGCGGGCACGATGCTGGAAGTCCCCGTCGGCACGGGCATCCTGACCATGCCGGTCTACCAGACGCTGCCGAAAGCAGACGTGACGTGTCTGGACTACTCGCCGGACATGATGGGTCAGGCAAAGGAAAAGGCGGAAAAGCTGAACCTGACGAACGTAAAGTTCCAGCAGGGGGATGTCGGCGCGCTGCCGTTTGCAGACGGGCAATTTGACCTGGTGCTGTCGCTCAACGGCTTCCATGCGTTCCCGGACAAGGAAGCGGCTTACCGCGAGACATTCCGCGTGCTGAAACCCGGCGGAACATTCTGCGGCTGCTTCTATGTATCAGGCGAACACAAGCGCACGGACTGGATGATTCGCCACGTTTACGAGCCGACGAAGTTCTTCACGCCGCCCTACGAGACAGTGGTCAGCCTGCGGAAGCGTTTGCAGGGCATGTACGCGCAGGTGGACGTCGGCAGCTTGAAGAGCATTGCGTGGTTTATCTGCCGCAAGGCGGATTGATAGGGACAGGAGATGCAGGAAGAATGCGTGAAACCAGCAGCAAAGTCACCCTTTCCGGGGTTCCGGAAACCATGCTGCAAACCGTCTACGCCCGCGCGAAGGAAACCCAAAACCGCGGGGCAGTTCGCGACGAGAAAGCCGTTGAAATCATCCGCCGGCTCGACTACGATTTCTCCTTGGCGGATAAGGACAGCGCCATGTCCAGCGGCGTCATTGCCCGCACCATCGTGCTGGATAAGCTCGTAAAGACCTATCTGTCGGCACATCCGGGCGCGGTGGCGGTCAATATCGCCTGCGGGCTGGATACGCGCTGCTATCGGATGCAGGGCTATCAGCACTGGTATAACCTCGATTTGCCGGAGACCATCGTCGTGCGCGAAAAGCTGCTGCCGGAAAACGGAAAAATCTCGCAAATCGCCATGTCCGCGATGGACGACTGGGGCGGTATGATTCGCGAATCAGGCGACGCGCTGGTCATCATCGAGGGTCTGACGATGTACCTGAGCGAAGCGGACGTGCAGCGCATTTTCGACGTAATCGCTCGGCGCTTTCCGCGCGTCACCGTGCTGGTGGAAGTGATGAACCCGCTGGTCGTGCGCAACTTCAAGGAAAAATCAATTGAGGGCAGCCACGCGAAGTTCACATGGGGCGTTCGCGATGGGCAGGCACTGGCGGCGCTGCTGCCGGGCTTCCAGCTGGTGGAAGAGCACAGCCTGACCGAAGGCATGGCGGAGTTCCTGCCGATTTACAAGGTGCTGGGCAAGATTCCTCTGGTGCGCAATATCTCAAACCGCATCGTCGTGCTGCAAAAGTAAGGGGGATGCAATCATGGTCTGGTCGATTGTCGCGCTGGCAGCCGTCAGCTTTACGGCGCTGCTGACGCTCGGCCTGGGCGGTGCGCGGGTTCGACAAGTTCTACTACAACAACAACCGCGAAAACGAAATGACGTGGGGCGATACCGGCGTGAGCTGGTACTACCCGCAGGACGACCAGTATTACCCCCCGTCGGGCAACCAGATGAACGCAATCGACACGACCTATTACTATCTGGTGCTGGGCTACAGCAACGACGGAGAGCAGGGAAACTGAATCACGGCAAAAAAACAGCCCCGAGGCAAAAGCCTCGGGGCTGAAACTCTACTTTAGGGGGAAAGATCCCTCAGAAGAGAAGTTTTTAGTTAGCGAACGACATGATCGAAGAGTAGGAACCGGCGGTGACCTTATAGGTACCAGCGCCGATCACGCCGCGCAGATCAATGGTGACAGAGGTAGCACCATCGCTGACAACCGTACCGGAGAAAGTGCCGACGGTGACATAGCCGTTGTCACGGAGCTGCTCGAGAGTAACGCTGTAAACATCACCCTTCTTAGCATCGTTCTTATCGTTCAGAGACACCGTAGCGTCCTTGTTAGCGTTGAGGGCAACGCCGATAACAGTAGCGGCGTTGGGAACATCGACGCCACTCTTGACCTTGTCGTAGGCGTAAGCCTGCAGTGCCAGAGCGTTGAGCTGACCGTTGTTCTGGATAGAAACAAAGTAGTAGTGCTGGTCGGCAGGATTGCCCATCGTGCCAACAACCTTGGTCAGGTCGGTGACCACGCTGTAATACTTGTTAGCGCTATAGTCGTGATAGAGAGAATCAGCGAAGGTGTCACGATCAGAATAGTTCTTCTCCGCAGTGCCAGCAGCACCCTCAACGACGTCTGGCGGCGGGCTTCTTCGATGACGGCGGCGGGGAGGATGCTGTC
>OGYO01001596.1_pt1 | contig 12400 bp, 10 predicted proteins | sample 1576561 | NCBI WGS metagenome assembly OGYO01 (sample SAMEA3541507, study PRJEB24748) | human gut metagenome | biome: human gut; feature: human-associated habitat; material: faeces | place: China | collected 2012 | reverse complement strand
TTCGTCTTATTCGGAATCACATCGTTCTTGTCTGTGGAAATATCCACATAAGACGGCTTGTCCTCCCTGTTTCCAAGGATATAAATCGTGACGCTTCCGGGCGTATAGTCTGAATAGAGATAAACACCGTGCTTCAGATCATTGTGGAAGGCAAAATCAATGATGCCTTCAGCGACTGTCGCATCCCTGCCGATTGGTGCATAGTGGATGGGCGAATAATGGTTGGCTCTCTGCGTAATTTCAAGGCCTGAAAGAAGCGCCGCATTGAAGAGCGTCGTACTTACCTGGCAGACGCCTCCGCCTATGCCGGGTTCAAGCTTGCCATTGATGATGACCGGCGCTTCCTGATAGCCGTTTTCCTTCGACCTTGCGCCTGTCGCCTGATTATAGGAGAATGACTCCCCTGGCTTCACGTAGACGCCTTTAATGCTCTTGGCCGCAATTTCAATGTTCTTGTCGCGGCTTCCGTCGATCCCGAATTCCGTGGTGTACCATCCAAGGACAACATTGACCTCCTTGGCTTCCTTTTCCGTCAGATCCGGTTTCTTCTCATCAAGGACGGAAACATCTGCTTCTCCGCTTGTTCCGTTTGACAGGATCCTTCCTGCATCTGCCAGGAGCGCCTTTTCGTCAAACTTGAGATAAGGGCGGCCTCCGGAGAAGGTGACGGACCCGTCTCCATGGAAAGAAGGCTCTGCATTGACAGGAGGCTTTCCGTATTCAGAAGCCAGTGCTTTGACCTTATTCCCGAGCGCCCCATCATCATACGATGCCATCCAGTGCACAGCATCTCCCATGACAAGGGCATGCCAGCGGTCATACCAGATTTTCGCTATATTCCCATCACGGCCTGCTTTGAGTGCCTTATCGATTTCATCGTCTTTATAATGAACAGAAAAATCAGAAAACTTCCATGCTTCGTCAATGACGCCGTCTGCGCTTTTCACAGCCAGCACGTCCGTCTTCAGTTCCTCATTTTTCTCATGCATGAGAGTTTCCAGTTCTTCCCTGCTCATTCCCCCTGCCGGAGTTCCATTGATCCTTACGCCCGGAATGACTCTGTCCGTTCCGGCCCAAAGGAAAGGCGCTGCTCCTGCTGTGAGGATTATGACAGCGCAAACAGCCCCCGCTATTCTTCTTATTCTAAGCCGGCTCACTATTCTACCTTCGTTCCATACAATATTTCAGAAAAAGATCTTTGAGACTCATGTCTCTGTCCCCCATTCTCTTTTTCAGTTGGTAATTAAAAATTCCAAGAAGCATCCATTCTGCATCCTTCTCGGTGACTTTATCCGCATCCCGTTTCAGATAACGGTATGCATAAGGAGAGCGCATGCCGAGCGCTTCCCTGATTTTCGATTCAGGCATCCTTGCTCTTTCCATTTCCTTCAGGATCTTTATATTCCTGAATTTGGAAGAAATAAGGCCCAGCCCGCTGATTTCTGTCGAAGTGTCTTTGAACACCTTGTCCGTGCTTTCCAGGATCTGCTTGACCTTCTTGGAAAGGAGTGCGTCTGCAAAGGCAAAGACGCCCTGATTCACGTATCCCGGAAGTGAAAACTCCAGAACACGCTTGGGCACCGTCACCCGTTTTCCCGTCATCAGGTCGATTTTTTCAACCTCGACCTCAAGAAGAGGCCGGGAAACATTTTCCCATGTGGACAGGACTTCTTCCAGATATTCCCTTGCTTCCGGTTCAAAGCGCTTTCCCCGTTCCCCCAGGATCTGCGCCATGATGCCGGCTGCCTGATCCGGCTTGATGAAGCCCATCTCTTCTGCCACGCAGAATTTTTTCAACTTTTTGACAACCTTCGTCCTTGCGTCCGGCTTTCCTTCAAAAAGGATGATAAGAAGCGTCTCTTCAGGGATTTCTCTTGCTGTTTCCAGAAATTCCTTCTGCTGCTCTTCTTCCTTTTCTGATTTTACAGCCTTTTTCAGGAAGAATGGATTCTGGATCAGGACTGCCGTATCTGATGAAAAAAGGGACTGCCCGCAAAGGGCATTCCTGTATTCCTCAAAGCTTCCCTTACCCTCAAAGTAAGCGGGTTCCGGCGGGTTTCCCTTAAAGTATGTATTTAATATGTCTGACTTTCTCTCATTAAGAAGAACCGGGTCGTCCCCGTAAAGGAAGTAGCAGTTCTTCTTCACTTCATTCAGCGCCATAGACCTTTACCTTTTAATTCCCATTTTTCCCTGAAAACCGCCGTCTGCATTCCATCTTCATAGACATTGGCTGCAGGGATTCCCATATATTCAAAAATTTCCGCATCCTCATAGGATTTGGTCAACCTGCTTCCTGCATAGACGGCTGCCTCTGGATGAATCGCGGAAACCTCTTCCTCAGTCAGAGAATCTGCCTGTTTTCTGCTCCCTGCCATCCAGAAGAGGCCAGGCGGATACTTTGTATCCGTAAGCAGTTTATTTCCTGAAAAAAGGACGCCGGCCTCATCAAAGGAAACAAGCCAGCTGCTTCCGTTTGTCCTGAAAATCATATCATCCACTTTTGCGCTGCCGCCCTGGATCATGCGGACGTGAGCCTGCTGACCAGCTAAAAGCTCGCGGCAGATTTTTTCCGGATCGCCTCCCGTCACCCAGATTTCCTCGATCGGAATCGTCATGGACAGCGGAATAGGGTTTTTGGCGTCTTCCAGATTCAGCAGAAGGATGTCGGCTGCAAAAATGCCCTCATACCCGAGAAGGGAGTTCCATTCCCAGACGGAAGTCCTTGAAGCAAGGCTGCCGCTCTTATAGTATAGTATTTTTCTGCCGTCTTTTACAAGAACAGCCCCCTGATCCGGACCAAGCTCGGGGACAAGCACGTATGTGGACGGCGCAGAAATCCAGAGAATAATGACGATTGCAGTACTTAAGGGAAGAATCAGCATAAAAATTCTTCTCCATATTTTAGATGCAAGGATTTTCTCCCTGAAATAAAGAAAGGCGACTGTGATATAATAGCAGGCCGTCTCTGCAGCATTGAGTCCTCCGATGCCGATCGACGCCTTCGGCCAGCCTGACATCCACTGGTTCATCCGGATGCCTGCCCATAAGAGGTAATCCGAAACGTAGAGAATCCCGGCCGCAAGGGGCGTAAAGATCAATGCGATGACGGATGCCATGAGCCCTGCAATGATAACCCATTCAAGGAACGGCGTCACAATGAGATTGGCAGGAATGAAAAACAGCGGAAATACATGAAAGTCATAGAGCACGATGGGCATCGTAAATACCTGCGCCGCCGTGGAAAGCGCCGTTCCTTCCCGCACCTGCACGGGAAGGCGGGGAAATCTTTTGAAGAAGTAAAGAAGCGGCTTGTAAAATATCAGGATACCGGCAGATGCGCCGACGGAAAGCTGGAAGCTCACATCAAAGAGGAAAAATGGATCCCACAAAAGCATCCCTGTAACAGCAGCGCCTAAAATATTGACGGCTGTTTTCTCCCTGTCAAAGAAAAGTCCGGCCACAGAAAGGATCCCCATGATGGCGGCTCTCAGGACAGGAGGGACAAATCCGGCAAGCCCTGAATAGAAAAGGACCAGAATGATGGCTCCGCCAATAACAAGCTTCTTTGGAAGGTGCATCCATTTTCCCAGGAAGTAAAGGAAGCCGAAGAGAAGCGCCACATGCGATCCCGAAACGGAAAGGATATGGACGATCCCTGTCGCGGAAAAAGAGCTCATGACTGATTCCGGGATTTCATTATAGCTGCCTCCAAAAAGGAGCGTCATCATGATGTGGAGCCTGACGGGATCCATGTAGGGAGCAAAGGTATCCATGACCTTTCCCTTGATGAGTTCGGCTGCCTTTTCGGCCCGGTATTCTCCGGAATCGCCCAGAGATCTGACTGACTTTTCATCCTCGGTATAGATGCGCCCTATGATGCGGCGGCTTCTGTACCTGCTTTCCAGATCGATTTTCCCGGGGTTGTCATAAATCCTGATCGGCGTCATTTCCCCTTTGACGGAGAGTTTCACGCCCGGCCCGTAAATCTCCTTAGGATTTGTCTCATAAACATAGGCGAACCCCTTAAGCGGCTTTTCTGTGCCGTCTTTGTAACGGATATCTCTTAATTCAGCAGTATACCTGGCATACCCTTCCCCTTCCCGGTTGACGACAGGAGGCTCTGTCACGACAGCCGTATACGTCCCTTCGGCATGAAGCGCCCAGGAGGACTGCGCCTTCCATACTTCGTCAGCAAGATGCATGCGGCCCATTCCGCAAAGGGAAATAAAAAAAGCGCCGCACAAAATAAGGACGGCTTCTTTTTTATGTGTTATTTTTATGGCTGCTAAGGCAGGCAGCACAAAAAAGACGGCAGCAGCTGCGATTCCCTCATAAAGAGGAAGACTGCCGTAGAGGAATATGCCGAATGAAAGACAGAGAGCACTCCAGAACAGGCCGTACTTCATACTCATAGAGTAATTTTATCCGCCAGTTTCGCATATCTTCCATCGCTGATGGATGGAACCTTCTTCAGATCCTGCTTCTCGGTGAAGTACCCGTTTTCCTGCCTGTACTTCACAATCTTTTCAGCCGTCACTGCGCCGACTCCGGGGAGTGCTTCCAGTTCCTTCGCTCCGGCCGTATTGATATTGATGAGACCTCTTGCTGCGGGATCACTGCGGTCAGGGTTGAGCGGGATGTAAATCTTCATGCTGTTTTCTATGGGCGCTGCCATATTGACAGCTTCCACTTCTGCATAGGGAAGGACATCGCCTGCTGCCTTGACGGCATCATAGTAATGGCTTCCCTTCGGGAGTTCATAGACGCCTGGTTCCTTTACAGCGCCTACGACATACACGAGAAGCTTGTCATCCTTTTCATTGTTCCCTGCCTCGGCAGTCACGACGACCGGCTTCTCCTCTTCACGCAATGAAAAAGGATCGAATACAAAAAGCGCCGTCCCTAAAAGAATAAGCCCTATGCATAGGCAGAGTATAGTCATCCTTCTGCTTTCTTCATGATCCTGTTCCATGGGATTGCTCCTTGTTTCAATCCTTCAGGCATTGCCTGCATCCATACCAAAGAAGAGTCCCAGGAGCGCCTGGAACTCTTTTGCTGCTCCTTCGTAATTTCTTACTTTTTATTTCCGTTGTCTTCAGCCCGTTCCTGCTGCTGGCGTGCAGCTGCAGAGTTGGAATCAATCAGGCTCTGACGGTTCTTCTTCAGGCTGTCCAGTACGTTTTCCATGTTAGTTTCCACGTACTTCAGCACATCGGTTGCATAAGTAACAGAGCTGGTGCGCAGTTCTTCTGCAGACTTATTGGCAGAGGAAATCACTTCATTGGCTCTTTCCTGTGCCTGCTTGACCAGTTCGCTTTCTTCTGTAATGCGGGCGATATAGTCCTTTGCCTGGGCAACGGTGTCTTCTGCCTTCTTTTCAGCATCGAGCATGATTCTTTCCTTATCAGCCACAATGCGGCGGGCACTTTCAAGCTCGTTTGGCAGGGACTGGTTGATGGCATCAATCAGTCTTTCAATTTCGTCCTTGTCCACCATTTTCTTATTGGTGAACGGCACTTCATTTGCACTGTTAATTACATTTTCAAGTTCTTCCAGAAGTTTTCTCGTATCCATAACAAGCAGCCTCTCATTTCTTAATAGAATTCATTTTCCTGTGTATCATTTCCTGTACGTATGGCGGCACCATTTTGCTCACATCCCCGTTAAAATGGGCCAGCTCGCGGACACCGGTTGAGGAAAGGAAGGAATAGCGGCCGTCCGTCATAAAGAAGGCAGTTTCCAGAGTCGGTGCAATCTGCTTGATCATCAGCGCGCGCTGGAATTCATATTCGAAATCGCTGAACGCTCTGAGGCCTCTGATCAGAAGATGGCAGTCTCTCTTTGCTGCGTATTCATTAAGAAGACCGTCGAAGGCATCCACTTCCACGTTAGGAATATCCTTGGTTGTTTCCCTAAGCATATCCAGACGCTCCTCGGTGGTGAACATGTAATGTTTTGTCGGGTTCAGAAAAGCGGCGACGATCAGTTTATCGACCATCTGCGCGCTTCTTTTTATAATATCAAGATGACCATAGGTTACCGGATCAAAACTTCCCGGGCATATAGCTAATTTCATGGATTAAACTCCCTCTGTAGTTCTGCAACGCAGATAAGTAACAATAATGGCGCCGGATTTCTTCTCTTTCCAGAGGTCGAGCCTGTCTTCGAAAAGGGAAAGGTCCGGTGCTTCGGACACGGAGTGTTCCGCAACAATAATAGCATCATCACTGCAGATCCCGCAAGATAGTATCTCCTTCAGGATCTCATTGATATACCCCTTGCGGTATGGCGGATCCATGAAGATATAATCAAAGCTTTTGCCACCTAAGAGCTTCAAGGCCGGCGTGACGTCTCTTACGATGACCTTCACCTGCCCGCTCATATGGCAGCGCTCTGCATTCTTCCTGATAATATCACTTGTTGTCCTGTCTATGAAGACAGCTTCTGCCGCTCCGCGGCTCAAGGCTTCAAGCCCCATGGCTCCGGTTCCGGCGAAAATATCCAGAACCTTCGCTTCTTCCAGTCCCACATTAGCAAGAACATTGAAAATGCTCTCCCTCACTCTTCCAAGAGTGGGCCTTGTTGTATTCTTACCTGCCGGGGACAGTAAAATCGTACCTTTTGCTTTGCCGCCTACAATTCTCATTCTTAATTTTCCTTATAGTGATCTGGATCAAACGGGCAGCCCGTCAATCCGCACTTAGCTAGATTATAGCATAAACGGACTATATTGAAATAAAATTTTTTATGCTTTCTTCAGAAAGATATTCCATTCATGCATAAAGAATTTATATTTCTCCGCGTAATTTCTTCCGCCAGATGCCGAAAACACAGGAATCCTTTAAAACAGCATTACCCCTACCGGCATCCGGTAAGGGTAACATCAAGGCAGACTGATGAATTCGTATGGATTAAAGAGATTCCGTCGGATACGTTTCAGACTCTGCTTTCTTGGCTCTTGCCATCAGTACTTCCAATGCCTTTCTTGCTGTATGCTCCCCATTGATCAGGCAGCATACTTCTTCTGTGATCGGCATGTCAATATGTTCTCTTTTGGCAATTTCATGGACAAGGAGCGCTGTACGCATTCCTTCAACGACCATATTCGTTCCTTCAACGATTTCCTTCGCTGTCTTTCCCTCGCCCATCATGACGCCGGCCGTATGGTTGCGGCTGTGCGAGCTCGTGCAGGTAACGACAAGGTCTCCCATGCCGGAAAGGCCGAAGAATGTATTCATCTTGGCACCGAATCTGACACCGAATCTTGTCATTTCAACAAGTCCGCGTGTCATCAGGGCAGCGCGGCTGTTGTCGCCCAGTTTGATTCCGTCAAGCACGCCGCAGGCAAGAGCCATGATATTCTTCAAAGCTCCGCCGTATTCGACGCCGCGGATATCATCACTTCTGTACACCCTGAATACAGGGCTCATGAAAAGATCCTGGACGATCTGGACTGCCTCAGGCACTTCAGAGGCAGCAACGGTTGCGCATGGAAGGCCGGCGCCGACTTCTTCGGCGTGGTTCGGTCCGGACAAAGCAACAATCCTGTCCGTAATCCCTGCCACCTTTTGGGCAATGACCTCGGAAAGGCGGTGGCCTTCATCATCGGCAAGGCCCTTGGATGCAGAAACGACGACTGCATCTTTTTCAAGCCATTTGGCAATTTTGCCTGCCGTATCAGCCACAGCCTTTGACGGCGTGCAGATGACGACGCAGCCCGCGCCTTCCACTGCTTCCTTCAGATCACTGGTAATACGGATAACCTCCGGAAGATGAACTCCGGGCAGGTATTCCTTATTTTCCCTCTCGCGATTGAGCTTTTCTGCCGTTTCCGGCTTCCTGCAGTACAAGACAAGGTCTTTATGACGGCCGGCAAGGGAAATCATCATAGCTGTACCCCAGCCGCCAGCACCTATCATGGCTATTTTCACAAGACTTACCTCTTTTCTCTGGTAATCGGCTTTTCTTCCCCTTTCAGGAGCCTTTTGATGTTATCTTTGTGCTTCCCGATAACAATCACGGCTGCCAGAGCTGCGAATATGACATATTCGGCAGAAGCGCCTTCAATGAGAAGGACAAGAGCTACGACAGGGGCAGCTATGATGGAACTTAAAGACACGATGTGCTTTGCCTTGAAGACAAGAAGCCACACGGCAAAGGCACAAAGGACAGCCGGAGCTGAAATATAAGCAAAGGCGCCAACGCCGCAGGCAACGCCCTTCCCGCTCTTGAAGTGCAGGAAAATGGACCAGTCATTCCCTACGATGGCTGCGATAGCGCATGCCAGAACGATGAGCGGATCAGGCATCCCCAGATGAACGGCGATGAATCCTTTCAAAAAGTCACAGATAAATACGGAAAAGCCGGCAACAACGCCAAGCTCGCGATATGCATTCGTTGCACCGATATTGCCGCTTCCCGTCTTCTTAAGATCGACATGGTAAAATACTTTGCCAATGATATACCCGCTTGGGATTGCGCCGATAAAATAGGAGAGCACAATCCATCGGAATGATTCCATCAGTCGTCTCCACCATCCTTCTTGCTTCTGATAACAATGCGGATAGGCGTCCCTTCAAAGCTGAACGCTTCTCTCAGCCTGTTTTCCATGAAACGGACATAGGAGAAGTGGATCAGGTTGGCGTCATTCACAAACATGACAAACGTTGGCGGACGAATCCCTACCTGCGTCATGTAGTAAATCTTTGCTACGCGGCCGGAATGTGCCGGCGGCGGATTGACCATCTTGGCATCTTCGAGAAGGTCATTGAGAACAGCGGTCGGAACACGAAGGCTTGCCTGTTCTGCCACTGCATAGATCATGTCGCCAAGACGATGGATTCTCTGCTTGGTAAGAGCCGATCCGAAAAGAACCGGCGCATAGGATGCAAAAGGAAGTCCTTTTCTGATTTCCTTTTCAAACTCAACGTTTGTTGTATTTCCTTTTTCAATGGTATCCCATTTATTGACGAAAAGGATCAGGCCCTTCCCTGCTTCATGGATGTAGCCTATGATCTTCTTATCCTGCTCTGTCAGCATATCCTCGGCATCCAGAATGAAGATGGCTACGTCGCAGTTGTCGATAGCGCGGATTGAGCGGATGACGCTGTATTTTTCAACAGGCTCATCAATCTTGCTCTTCTTTCTCATGCCGGCTGTATCGACCAGCACGAATGTCTTGCCCTTGAACTTCCATACGGAATCGACTGCGTCGCGCGTCGTTCCCATTTCGTCAGCTACAAGGGATCTCTGGTATCCGAGAAGCGAATTGATCAGCGTGGATTTCCCGACATTCGGACGGCCTACGATGGCAGTACGGATAATGTCTTCGGAAGACTCTTCCGTTCTTGCCGGGAAGCCTTCCGTGATGCGGTCGAGAAGTTCGCCGAAGCCCAGACGGTTGACGGCAGAAATTCCGACCGGATCCCCGAGTCCGAGCGAATAAAATTCATAGACATCCATTTCCTGGTTTTCACTGTCTACTTTGTTGACGCAGAGAACAACCGGTTTGCCTGTCCTTCTGAGAAGTCCTGCGATTGTTTCATCGTCTGCTGTCATTCCTGTCCTTGCATCCACAACGAAAAGAATAACGTCGGCTTCATCTATGGCCAGTTCTGCCTGCTGGCGGATGCCGCTGGAGATCTGGTCCCTTTCGTCCTTGAATTCAATTCCGCCCGTATCGATCAATGTGAACTCTCTGTCGAGCCACTTTACATCGCAATAAATTCTGTCTCTTGTTACGCCGGGGATGTCCTCTACAATGGAAACGCGCCGCTGCGCCAGACCATTAATGAGTGTCGATTTTCCTACATTCGGTCTGCCTACAATGGCTACGAGAGGTTTACTCATGATTCCCTGTCCTTTCCTTTGGACCTGTCATTGGTCCAGTAATCTTCTTATGTAAAATTCTATTCAGGATAGCAACACTTTCCCATTTTTATCCTTATAAAAAATTGTATGCCCTGCCCTTATAGATGTCAAGTTTATAGTTTACCATAAGAGCCCCTTTCCGTCTATGAGAAGTCATAAAGCAAAGAAAAGCTGCGATAAAGCAGGAAATGATAAAGAATACGCGGATTATCCCCTGATTTCTCCATTTTCACGTGGCATACAAAAAAAGACCGCCGGCGGCGGTCTTTTTCAGTTTCAATTAAGCTTCTTCCGGAGCGTCATGAACGGGAGCTTCTACGAGGCTGAAGGAGATTCTTCTGCGTCCTTCATCAATGTTGATGATGCGGACTTTCAGATCGTCGCCTACCTGGCAGATATCGCCCGGTTTCTTGTTGTGGTCATCGGTCATTTCGTTGATGTGGAGCAGGCCGGTCAGTCCGTCTTCGAGTTCAACGATTACGCCGAATTCAAGGATCTTAACGACTTTAGCGTCTACTACATCATCGATCTGATGATCATGTACAGCGGTTTCCCATGGGTTCGGGAGGCAGTCTTTGTGTGTGAAGGAGATTCTCTGTTTTTCACGATCGAAGGATTTGATCTTGACATCAATGACCTGATCTGGTTTGAGAACGTCTTCTACTTTGCCAATCTTCTTCCAGGAAATATCGGAGATGTGGAGCAGTCCTTCCACGCCGTTGATTCCGATGAATGCGCCGTATGGCATGATCTTCTTAACGGTGCCCTGCAGAACGGTGCCGTTCTGGTAAGCTTCTTCGATTTCGTCCATTTCTGTATTTCTCTGGTCTTCCAGTACAGCTTTGCGGGAAAGAACCAGTCTGTTCTTTGTGCGGTCTACTTCGAGAATCTTAGCCGGGAACTTCTGTCCAACAAGACCCTGCAGGGAATGTACGAAACGCAGATCCCCCTGGGACAGCGGAATGAAACCGCGCAGAGACTTAATCTGAACGAGCAGTCCGACTTTAATTGCTTCAATGCCTTCGCATTCAACAGGTTCGCCCTTCTGGAATGCTTCTTCAACGACATCCCAGTCAGCCAGACGGTCTACTTTAATCTTAGACACATAAATCGTGCTGTCTTCCTTAACTCCGCTTACTACCTGAACACGGAGTGTATCTCCGACTTTCAGCACATCCTTGAGGGATGCCGGTGCCGGGTAGGAATATTCATGAGCCTGAAGCACAGCTTCGGTCTTGTAGCCAAAGGAGATGTAAGCTTTGTCATCGAGAACTTCGATAACCTTACCCTCAACTACGCTGCCTTTGTGTACATCCAGGTTCATTTCCTCCTGATCCAGCATTTCCTTCATGTTTTCCATAATACAAACTACCTCCTCTATGATCCAGTCCGGTGTGGATGCACCGGCGGTGATGCCAATCTTGTCCTGACTGCGGAACCATTCTGGTTTTAGCTCTTCAGCCGTTTCAATGTGATGCGTTACGGCGCCTTCACTGCGGCAGACTTCTGCCAATCGTCCGGTATTTGCGCTGTTGCACCCGCCTATGACGATCATCACATCTACTTTCCGCGCCAGCTCACGCGCTGCCTGCTGTCTCTGCATCGTTGCGTCACAAATGGATTTGTTGACGTGTACCACGGGTACCTTCTGTTTGATGGCAGTGATCAGCCTGTCAGCAAGAGCAACCGAAAACGTAGTCTGTATGACTATGTGGGCTTCCTGCATTGGCGGGAGTGCGTCTACATCCTCCATCGTTTCCACCATGTAAGAATGTCCCACCGCCCATTCAGCCACGCTTTTCATTTCCGGGTGCTTCTTTTCACCGATGAGTACAACCTGCTTTCCGTCCGCAACAAGCTGCCTTGTAATTTCCTGATTGCGTTTGACGTATGGACAGGTTGCGTCCATTAGGGCTAGATTTTTGCACTTAAGTGTATTATAACACGAAGGGCCCACTCCGTGCGAGCGAATTATAACAATCTCATCTTTGACTTCATCCAGTTCATTAACCGCAGGAACGCCTGCTTCGGCTAGTCTTCCGACTACCTGCGGATTATGGATAATAGGGCCGTACGTTACGGCTTTTACTCCGTCTTTTGCGGCTTTTTCAGCAATTTTCATTGCCCTTTTGACGCCGTAGCAGAATCCCATGACATCAGCTCTATAAATTTCCATATGTTTTTTCTTCATTCCCCGCTTTCGCTATAGATTGAAATCGATGTTATGTATAAAAAAGTTCGATATGGTTAATGACCAAAATTAATGTTTCTGGAATCTTGCCTTGTATTCTTCGGCCATAGTTAGAATTTCTTTTTTGACCAGTTCATTCAGGGCTTCGATTTTTTCTTCTGTTGCCTTTTCCTTTTTGACCGGGATCGGTTTCCCGATGAGGACAGCCGGATGCGCACTCCATTTCGGCATATGCATGGATCCGACAATGGCTACCGGAAGAATGGGCGTCCCTGTCATCAGCCGGTGGCAAACTGGGTAACAAAGGAGACGAATGTGCAATTACTGCAATAAAAA
>OGYO01001588.1_pt1 | contig 12441 bp, 6 predicted proteins | sample 1576561 | NCBI WGS metagenome assembly OGYO01 (sample SAMEA3541507, study PRJEB24748) | human gut metagenome | biome: human gut; feature: human-associated habitat; material: faeces | place: China | collected 2012 | reverse complement strand
CTCATATCAGACAAAATAGACTTTAAAACAAAAGACATAAAGAAAGACAAAGAAGGACACTATTTAATGATTAAGGGATCCATCCAAGGAGAGGATGTTACTATCGTCAACATATATGCCCCAAATATAGGAGCACCCAGATACATACAACAAATATTAACAGACATAAAGGGAGATATTGATGAGAATACAATCATAGTAGGAGACCTTAATACCCCCCTCACATCAATGGACAGATCCTCTAGACAGAAAACCAATAAAGCAACAGAGATCCTAAAGGAAACAATAGAAAAGTTAGACTTAATTGATATCTTCAGGACACTACATCCAAAAAAATCAGAATACACATTCTTCTCAAATGCTCATGGAACATTCTCAAGAATCGACCACATATTGGGACACAAAGCGAATCTCAATAAATTTAGGAGCATAGAAATTATCTCAAGTATCTTCTCTGACCACAATGCCATGAAATTAGAAATCAACCATGGGAAAAGGAAAGAGAAAAAACCTACTACATGGAGACTAAACAACATGCTACTAAAAAACCAATGGGTCAATGAGGAAATCAAGAAGGAAATTAAAAACTACCTTGAAACAAATGATAATGAAGACACAACCTCTCAAAATCTATGGGATGCTGCGAAAGCAGTGCTCAGAGGGAAATTTATAGCAATCCAGGCCTTTCTCAAAAAAGAAGAAAGATCCCAAATTGACAACTTAACCCTCCACCTAAATGAATTAGAAAAAGAAGAACAAAAAAGTCCTAAAGTCAGCAGAAGGAAGGAAATTATAAAGATCAAAGAAGAAATCAATAAAATAGAGACTCAAAAAACAATAGAGAAAATTAATAAAACCAAGAGCTGGTTCTTTGAAAAGGTGAACAAAATTGACAAACCCCTGGCCAGACTCACTAAAAAGAGGAGAGAAAGAACCCAAATCACCAAAATTATAAATGAAAAAGGAGAAATCACAACGGATACAGCAGAAATACAAAAAACCATAAGAGAATACTATGAACAACTGTATGGCAACAAGTTTGACAATCTGGAAGAAATGGACAATTTTCTAGAATCTTACAGCCTGCCAAAACTGAATCAAGAAGAAACAGACCAACTGAACAGACCGATCACTAGAAATGAAATTGAAGAGGTCATAAAATCACTCCCTACAAATAAAAGTCCAGGACCAGATGGCTTCACAGGTGAATTCTATCAAACATATAAAGAGGAATTGGTGCCCATCCTCCTTAAACTCTTTCAAAAGGTTGAAGAAGAAGGAATACTCCCAAAGACATTCTATGATGCCACCATCACCCTCATTCCAAAACCAGACAGAGATACCACCAAAAAAGAAAACTATCGCCCAATATCATTGATGAATATAGATGCAAAAATTCTCAACAAAATCTTAGCCAACCGAATCCAACAACATATCAAAAAAATTATACACCATGACCAGGTTGGGTTCATCCCAGGTTCACAAGGATGGTTCAACATACGCAAATCAATCAGCATCATACACCACATTAACAAAAGAAAAGTCAAAAATCATATGATCATCTCAATAGATGCAGAAAAAGCATTTGACAAAGTCCAACATCCATTCATGATCAAAACTCTCACCAAAGTGGGTATAGAGGGAACATTCCTGAACATAATCAAAGCCATTTATGACAAACCCACAGCAAATATAATACTCAATGGAGAAAAGCTGAAAGCCTTCCCACTAAAATCTGGAACAAGACAAGGATGCCCACTCTCACCACTTTTATTCAACATAGTATTGGAAGTTCTGGCCAGGGAAATCAGCCAGGCCAGCCGGCGATTGCGAACGCGCATCTTACAATCCCTCCTGATTCATCTGCCGGGGAAGATAAAGCTGAAAAAAGGAACCAAAGCCGTTTTCTCCGCATGCGGACCCCTCAATGAATCTGGGAGGCGGGTCCACCGTCGTGGCGGCGTACAGGTGCGGAGAGGTGCCGGCGCAAACAAAGCGCCCGGCCGGAGCGGGCTTTACGCCCCGGCAAAGCGCTGCATAATCGATTTTTGGCGCGCAGGAAAGACCGGGCAGCAAAACGCCCGCCCCCTTCCGATAAACCACCCTGCTTCCGGCACGGTCAAGGCAAGCCGATGAAGCGCCCGGCCGACAGAGGGCTCCCCTGCGGCGCGCGGTCATACGCGTCCCTCCTGTTCGCCATCATCCTTCTGGCCGTCGGCAATCTCCACCAGATACGGAGGACGGCGGCGAGAGGCATCAAAGGTGCGCCAAAGATAGGCGCCCAAAAGGCAGGCCGATGCCGTTCTCGCCGCCCAGCTTGTTCAGGTACTCCACCAGCTCCACAGCGCCCATCTCCTTGCCGTCCACAGCGGTACATAAGGTGTTCATGGTTTTAAAGCTGATCGCTGTTGTCCGGTGCTCCAGCATATTGTTGATGATGGTGTAATTCGATGATAACAGCTCGTTCAGCCAATACTTGCTGCGTCCGTGTTTCTCCAATAAAGGCTTTAAATTTAAGTATACCATAGATATCACCTTCCCTATAGTCTAGTTTACCCGTAAGTGACAATTATTATCAAGATAATAGAACTAATGCATAAAATATATTTTATGGGTAATATAGGATTGACGTAAAATATTTAAATGGTTATAATAGTAAGGCATTTATGAAAGTAATTATAACCTTAAGAATACTTTTATAAAAATTGGCACTTTTTCATTGCTCCCCAAATGGCCTGGCCTGCAGCATTCAAATCGACACCTGCCACATTGCCTCCTTCGTGGAAGGGGTCCATGCTATAAAAATCGGCTTTGCCGTAAAGACGACTCATCTCCTTATAATAAAGGTCGGCAATTTCGTTGAAACGTGGGTCGGTGGGCTGCAAGAAAGCAGGACGCCGATAACCGCACCACAAGCCCGGATCGGAAACATTCAGCCCCAAACGCTCTTTGGCATTGTGAGGAACCATGCCCGAATAACCCGGCAATACCGGCCGGATGCCATATTCACGCATACGCTTCAAGATTTGTTTCTGTAAAGTTTCACGTTGTTTATACCAGCTATCGGGATTAGGACCGCCCCAACCTTCCAGGTTATTCATTAACCACCATCCCTGAAAAGCAGGACCGGCAATAAATTCATTGATTTCGTCTTTGGTATAGCCCAGTTTGGTCAATACATTATACCACACCACATCTGCACCTACCACTGCCAAAGGAAGATTGATGCCATGCAATGCCATCCAGTCAATTTCCTTCTCCCAACGATCCCAGTCCCAAAATGCCATGGTATAGGAATAGGTACAATAATTAAAGTTATAACGATACTTCAAGTCCGTTTCATGACGTTCTTTCTGAGGCACGGCAGGAAGAACGGCAGGAAGTTGCGCCGTCATCCCATTCCACGAAAGTTGAATACCTGCATAGTATTTCAAGTACCAGTTCACTCCTGTGGCAATGCTCACATAATTATTGCCACGAATCACTACTTTATCACCTTTTTGGTCTAATTCAAAGAAATCGGTCGGTGACTTCACCTGCTCAATGACAAACTTGCGCGAAGCTCCTTTATCAATGCGTTCCAATAAGCCTTGTATGGGAGAAGCCGCTTTAACAACCACTGCCAGACAGAGCATGCAAATAAGACAAATCGTTCTCATGTTCATTTTATGATTTAGAAGTTAATATGCTGTTTATAAAGACAACTTGTAAACGTGTATACCGGGAGAAGAGAAAGAAACTTCTTTCTCCAAACCATTGCTTGCAAACATAAATTTAACGGTATCGGGACCGGTAGTCTGAACCCTCACCGTCCATCCGTCAGCCTCTTTCACAATAGAAAGTACATCGGTGGTATTACTTGACGGAGCTGCCGCCAACTGAGCCGCACAATGAATCGTGCCAAGTTGATAACGGGCTATAGATAAGCGGAACTTACCCTTTCCATAGATAAAGGTATAAGGATGCGTTTCCTCATCACTCTGCCAATCCGTATTCAAAACATAAAGCGTGCGACGTTCACCGTCCTGCCATGCCGTAAATCCTACCGACGGAGCTGCCTCTATCCAACCGTTCTCCGCCTCCGGATGAACTGTTGAAGCGGCAATATCCTGCATCACTTTTCTATAAGCTGCCTTCAGTTTATCCTCTGCCGGATAAAGGGCTTCCGGGAAATAGATGACCTTTCCTTTGCCATAGTTCAATGTTGTTTGTTGCATCAGGCTCCGATAGTCTTCTCCCAACAGTTCACGAACGGGTGCATCATCCTGCGGAAAACAAGGCTTTTCATCCGGTTGCAGACAGGCATTGATATGGGCAGCAGACAAAATCAGTGTTCCTCCATGGAAGACATAATCGCGGATACGTTCAAAATCACCTTTGTCATATGTGTTCCATCCCAAGAAAATCATGGCTTTGTAGCGGTTCATTACATCTTGCGGAGCCTCAACCGGCAGCAAGTCCACCGGACCGTAAGGCGTAGAGGTAAACCATCCTTCGGGACCGCATCCGTCAATAATGTGGTCGGGATAAAACACTTTCAGCAAGTCAAAACTTTCGCAAGCCTTATTGAATTTCCATTTCTCGCCTTCTTGTGACCACAAACTGCCACGCCCAAAAGATTTCCATGCATCATTCCGTCCCTGAATCACAGCAATATTGCTATGAAACTCTCCACGACGGCTATGTGTTTCAATAAAATCAAGGACACGATGCTGTGCTGCCAGATGTTCCTTGCCCGACGGAGAATAACGGTCGTTCATAAATTCATCTGTCCACAAAGCTTCTTCCGTATTTATATGTGAAGAACCGTGCATATAAGCCACAGCCAGTGAAAGATAGAGACGCAACGAATGTTTAGGGTCGGTGAAAGGACCGCTTCCCCATTGCATGGCATGCAACGAGCCGTATGTCGGACGACTGTATGCCAAAGACGCACCACGCAAAGCAGAAAGTATCGTCTCTTCAGGTCCATACATTTGTTCGGCTCCCACCCATTCATAACCTGCCTGATAAAAATAACGAAATAGAGAAGACGGACCTGTATGACGCACGCTTTCTCCTTTAGAGTAGCGCAAGTTGGATACCAGTTTGCGGGCTCCGTCCGCCATATCGGTCACAGCCTCCGTATCATAATGGATAAATGTGCCGTGGTCTGTATAAATAGGACGATGCTTTGCAAAGATACCTCCCCAGGGACGATTACGGGCAGCCATGTCCGAATGCAATCCCTGATATTTGAAATGTTGCCAATAATAGTAACCACCGTCATTCTCATGGGCTTGTTTTCCACGGAACATGGGGGAGGCAAGTTCTTCATTCGACGGATTCAGGCGACTACCTGCCAAGGTTCTGCCTTCTGCCTGCCATGCGTATGGTATCTTCAAACCATCAAGCAAATGGGTATAATAACCAATTATTTCCGGGTCGGTGATACGGCATCCACTCCATTGGTAAGAGGGGCGGAACTGATACCAGTTGCCTACACGTTGCGATATATACCATTTAAAGAAATAACTGTATGGAGTATATTGCTTGTCGATATAGATTTCATCTCCTGAAGAAATATAGATATTTTCGGGAGCCCGTTCCACAATCTGTTCTATCGCAGCAGACTCGCTACGGCTACCGTCGCTGAATTCCATCTTCACATCGGTCAGACAAGAATCCGCCCTGAACTCTACAACATGCAGTCCGGCTTCTTTAAATCGGACCTCTTGCGTGGCCGGTTGCAGAGCGGCATCACTCTTTACTTGCAATTTCACATTCGGACGGTTTGTCTCAATCAACACGCCGAAAGAAGCGGACTTGGAAACATACTTAGGAACTGAAATAATTTCAAAGTCACGGGCAGTCTCTTCAATCACCTCCAACGTGCGCACTTCGTAAGGAAAAGCAGCCCGGTGAGGCTCTTCCAACAAAGAGAGCTTAAAACAGCCTGTTCCCTGCAGGTCTCCGGGCAACAGGATATAGAAATCGGCCACATTGGAAGCACGGTCAAAGATATTTCCCTCGAATACTTCCCGACCATCAAATTCCAGCCTCCAGCGCGGCCAACTGCGAGTCGCCAGATTACATCCTACCCAATAATCCACCTGACTCGCTTTCTGTGCAAACTTGGTGAAAGGGACATGCCACACAGTTTTGCCATTCTGCTCCAAACGGGGCGCTTCCAGCCAACATTCACCACTGAAACCGCTTCCTCCTGCACACAGCAGAGCGCAAGCCACGTTATCGGGCAATGTAAAAGTATGGCTGACATCCTGATACTTTCCCGTGCCGACAGGGACAGGCACAAATAACACGCTGTCGGGAATATCAAAAATATCCTGTGCTGCCCGTCCGGGTTTCTTGTAATAAAGTTCCAGTTCCAATCCGAACCGACCCTTAACGTCCACAGTCAGCTGTCGGCGACGAACCACCGGAAGATGCACAGTCAGCTTCCCCAGTTTAAGTGCCTCTCCCATGACACGGAAGTAGGCATAACGCTCAAAAGCATCATTCTCTCCCTTGAAATAGAGGGAGTAGCGATCTTTACGAGTAACGACAGAATCCAAATTGTCATCAATAAAAAACTCACTTCGACGGAACATCTCTTCACCACGTTCCTGAAAGGGAGCAGGCATCTTGACTCCACCCGTTACACGCAGAAACTTACGACTGGGATAAGCACGTTTGGGAAATGATACAGTTTGTTCCAAACTATGTCCGGGCTGCAAGAGATAAGGTCTTTCCGGCGCTTCCGAGGAATAGATAACCCGGCGTTCTTCCTTGTAAGGTGTTTCCCCAAAAAGTGGAAACACCTGTACAAAAGACAGAAGCAATAATAGCAAAGAGTGTGTTTTCATATCATAGAATCAATTATAGATAAATGTCCTTTCCAAAAGCCCAACCCAAATACGATTGTTTCAGGTCTTGAGTTTTACCATTGAATGATACGGTATAGGCTTTTCTCAAATTACAGTGCAGATTGACTATCTGCTTTTCATTTGCTTTTACGGTCAGCTTGTTTCCCTGACGGGTTACCCGGCAGTTATAGCCTATCACTTCGCCATCGGGCCGTTCTACAACAAACGCATTGGTCAACATTGTCTCACCGATACATTTAAAAAGCTCGTGCACATCATTATCCTGTGTATTGACTGTCTGCCAATCACTAATCATATTTACATATTGCTCACCAATCACAAACTCACGGGTATCATATAATTCGGGATGCGGATTGCCAAAACTCAATGAATCTTCCGTCACATGAGTATCGGCACTGCAAGCCTGCTTCACTTTCAGATACGGGTCGACCACAAAAGCCCAACGTAAATCTCCCGTACGGAAATCAATCAAATTGGAGAAAGCTCCCATGGCATTAAATGTCTCTTTCAACCAACGTTCTTCACCGGTCAACAGATAAGCATAATAGGTGGCATAAGCACGCCAGCCACTCCAGCCGTGAGGCGAGTTGAACATATTAGGCAACATCTGCACGTCATATTGAGCCTCCCAATAGCGCATGGTTCCTCCACGACGGCGGGCATCGGGAACACGCAACTGAGTCAGACAATCATGACTGTTCAATATCTGTAACATGGCATCCGTATAATGTTTGCGCTCCTTTTCATCCTGCTGCATCAATGCAAGCATACCAATCTGAAGCGCCGAACAGGAAACCATCCCATCCTCAAAAGTCAGCTCACCTTCGGTCTCAAAATCGCCTTGTGAGGCCACCAACTGGTCGATGGCACGTTTGGCAGAAGCATAGTGACGGTCGGCAGCCTCTTTCCACATACTCTCCGTCTTACCCAGTTCACGTTCGACCAAAGTAAGTTCCAACATACTTTTCGCTACATAAATAACGCTGGTATACACCGTATTATGGTTTACGTAAGCTCCGTCTTTACGCTGCCAGGTATTCATCAGCCAGTCCGCCAGACGAGAAGCCTTCTTCAAATCCTCTACATCGCCATAGGCTTCATATTTATCAACCAACAATCCTATTGTTCCCGATGTATTCTGAATACGTGAGGCATGATATAACGGCACCATCTTTGTCCGGTCGTGCAACAGCCCGAACAAATAATCAAAACGACTGCGCAAAGCCTCATCCAGTTGCTTTTCAGGGAAATACCTGGCTGCAATAAAGGAAGAATGGAAACCATACCAACTCTCGATATGGGAAGTTGCTTTCTGATGATATTTCAATGCACCTTCTCTGGCACGCTCCATAGTCCATTCCCAAGAAGCGTGGGCAGACAATACACCTTGCGACTGCTTGTCACCGTCTGTAACCTTCACTGTATACAGTCCCACCGAGGGAAGCATACAAGATACCTCCTTCACATGACCCGATTTACTTTTCACTGTAACCTTCTGAAGCTTTCCTTCACTATCTGTCACTTCGACAGTCGGAGCGGTTGCAAGTACTTCAAATGTTGCAGTCTCCTTAGGCTGATACACCGTTTGAGGCATACGAATCATAGGCACACCGGCCACCTTATGAATCGTTTCTTCAAATTCGCCCGGAGTATTGATATCAACAAAGGCAATCGTCCACGTTTTACGTTCCCCTTGTTTCAAAATCCACAAATCTTGCGGACAATGCTGAGGCAAAGGCAGTGCATTCATCAAATCAAGGTTCAGGGATTCGATACGATGTCCCATAAACCAATGAGGAGCGGGGTCTTGATATCCCAAGTTATAATCCACACTCCATGATGCAACAGGCTGCGGTGAGACAACGCCCAATGTATGTCCCGACGGAGTCTGAAGATAACCATAGAAATGAGTTTTCTCGTTCATCATCAGCGTTGGAAAATACTTACCGAACCAATCGGGATACTTATCCATATAAGTATCAATACCCAATTTCAATCCTGCCTTTACGGGTTGAAAAGGAACATTTCCCTTGTTTTCCAATATAACCTCCATAGCAGGCTGTCCCTTCCATTCTTTATAAGTAAGACGGCACTCTACACCATCGATGGTTGCACGGTAAGACCGATATCCATCCGGTATCCAATCCGCTTTTATATTCCCGTTACCCATATTGGCGTAGAAACTGGGACCCATATTACTCTTATCATGAAAAAAAGGCACCGTATCATTACGCTGACTGCCTTTAAAAACAATCTGCTCCAATGTCCCTTTATCCGAAATACGACATTCCCATCCACTGCGTTTCCATATTGTAGTCTGTGCAAAAGCACTCATTCCCCATAACAAGGTTCCTATAATCAAACAACTTTTCTTCATTGTATAAATCCTATTATTCTATTTTCTTCAGAGTAAAGCAGTCGATATCGGGTGCCCAGCAATAAGGGCTTCCCATACGGACTACATTATTTCCCGGCTTCAAACGCACCTGCACTGTTACGGAAGCAAGCTGCTGTCCATCGGTTCCGGCAAGGTCTTTCAGCAGGATACTCTTTTCATTGTTTACTCTAATTTCCAGTTTGCGGTCTGCATGAGGCACATATTGGATGGTCATTTCATACATTCCGCCCTTTTCACTATATACTTTATTCCATTCGGCATAGTTTTCGGCACGTCCTCCCAGATAGCTGACCTTCATCCCCCCGGACGCTTCCTTCATCGGTGCATACAGAATGGTTTTCGGGCGCAGTCCCAAATCATTAAAACAAGGCAAATAAGCCCACTCAGCCTCATAACGCACAGGTTCAAGACGCTGCTCTGCTTCCATACGCAAAATCAGGACACTATGTGCAGGCAATTGCCGGTTCAGTGTCCCCTGAACTGCCTTAAGGTCTTTTTGCTTCACCAAATCACGCATCTTCACTTTACCTCCCATTTCCAAAACACTCATGGGAACAGAGAAATCACAAATACTGTCCGAAGGGTTATACAAAGCCACCGCACGCACTTTGCCGCGTTCCTGTTCTATATCCTTTACCAGCACATAGCCCTTATTCTCATGCTGCACCACATAGGCCTGTAATCCCAACGGGTCTTGATTTAAGGCAATCAGTTCCTTATTCTTCAAGAGTTTCAAAGAAGCCTCGGGAATCGTTGTCAGATCACAGCCTATCAACAAGGGAGAACTCATGATACACCACATACCGAAGTGCACCTCTTCTTCCTCCGGTTTCAGTCCACGGCCAATCTCCAGCATATCCATATCATTATAATGACCGTCTCCGGCATACGCAGAAAGATACAGATTCTTATCAATGATATATTTCACCGACCCCCATTCCGGGCGGATATCACTACTGATACGCCAAGAGCAGCCGATATTCTTTGCCCATGTACCCGGAAAAGCCCATCGGCACACATTAATGGAAACATGGTTACCCGCCACTTTATCAAAAGCACGGCGAATCTCCGTATATCGTTTTTCCTCATCCAGACTCAACTCCTGAGAAGCACCGCAATAATCTATCTTAATGAAATCGAACCCCCATTCATTGAAGTATAAATCGGCATCCTGATGCTCATGACCATACAAGCCCGAACCTACTCCGTTGACATCCTTATCCCAAATGGAACCGCAAGTATTGCTTCCGGCATCCGAATAAATACCGGCTTTCAGTCCCAAAGAATGAATATGGTCTGCCACCCCTTTCAGTCCGTTCGGAAAACGTTCCGGATGAGTCTGCATCGTGCCGTGCTCATCACGCCAACCAAAAAATCCGTCATCTACATTGACATAATTATAACCTGCATCTTTCAAACCTTTCTGCACCATGGCATCGGCCTGCTTCTTTATCAAAGCCTCATTGATATTCACCCGATAGGTATTCCACGAGCTCCAGCCCATAACAGGAGGATCAAATACATTTTCATTACCGGCAAAAGTCATGGAAGACATGCCCAAAGCTAACACACATAACAATAATTTATTCATAATAAATAACCAACCATTAATGAATGCTTTATTAATTCCATCAGATCTTTATATAAATCTTCTTTTTATATAAATATGCTCCGACCAACCATACAACTCCCACAAAAAGAAAAGCATAGACAAATGAAGTAAAGGCATTATCACCCAACCAACCGGATAAACCGGCATATATAATGTCGTGCATATTCTGTTCTTGCAGTGGTAAACTGTCAGCTAATATATATAATATCTCACTAAGTACATAGCAAAACAACGGATTTACACCAAATATGGCAAAAATCCAAGTCTTCTGATATTTCTTCGTCACATCGATATACCACAGCAGAATAGACAAAAGAAGAGCAGAAAAACCGCAAGTAACCAACACAAATGTAGGCGACCACACCTTTTTGTTCAGAGGACATACATCCTGTAGCAGAAAGCCCGCTATCAGCCCCATAGCTCCATAAAGGAACAAACGGTTCAACTTATCTTTCATATCGGGGGTCTCCATGCAAATCTTTCCAAACCAGAAACCTATCAGAACTTGGGCAATAGAAGGAATCGTACTCAACACTCCCTCCGGGTCTATTCCCCGGTCATTATACATGTGTGATAACCCCAGTACAGACTTATCCACATGAGAAAGAATATTCTCCGGGCCGTATACAAATCCATTGCCGACCAACAAGATTCCATAATATACAATCAAAATGACTGCCACCAGATAAGGGATATAACGATGGCGGACCGTAGTGACCAGCAATGAGCCTATTCCATAACACAATGCAAGGCGTTGCAACACACCCAATATGCGTACATGAGCCAGCGATGCAAAAGCCGCCTTCCAAGGGCTGCCAACAAAATCGGGTTGCAGAGATGCCTCACGTAATGTGCCCAGAAAAGTAGCGGTACCATAAATAAATGTACCGATAATAAAAATAAGAAAAGTACGACGAATAATTTTCAGAAATAACGCCTTATCCAAAGTAAAGGAGAATTTCTTCAGAGAAATATACATGGACATTCCCATCATAAACATAAACAAAGGATAAATGACGTCCGCCATCGTCAAACCATTCCAGGAAGAATGTAATAAAGGGGGATAAACATAACTCCATGTTCCGGGACTGTTCACCAGTATCATGCCTCCTATCGTCAGTCCGCGAAGCACATCCAAAGCCAACAAACGCTGTTTCATAATAATGAGATATTAGATTAGAGAGTCAAAGGTATAAATAAAAGATATAGTTCTAAAAAAGGCTGCCGGATTTATTTTCCCAGCAGCCTCTTTATCTTAATTATCAGTATCCGGGATTTTGGATAATCTTACCTTTACTCTCGTCTATTACACTTTGCGGCAGCGGCATCAGGGTCATATAATCCTGTGCTGTGGGCGACTGTTTGTATTTGCGAGCATACTCAATATATCTTCCATAACGAATCAAATCCGAACGGCGAACACCTTCAAACCATAATTCATGTCCGCGCTCTGTCAGCACCGCTTCAAGGAAGGCATCAGCTCCGGCAAAGTCAGCCATAGTGTAAGCAGCAATGTAAATATCCACAAGAAAGAAAATGAAGATAAGTTGAAACAACTGGAACAG
>OGYO01001571.1_pt1 | contig 12516 bp, 9 predicted proteins | sample 1576561 | NCBI WGS metagenome assembly OGYO01 (sample SAMEA3541507, study PRJEB24748) | human gut metagenome | biome: human gut; feature: human-associated habitat; material: faeces | place: China | collected 2012 | reverse complement strand
CTACATTTTGAGGTAATGCAGGATGGTGTGCGTGTGAATCCTATGGATATGGTTTGTCTGCAAGAGAAGAAACAATAAGTAATCGGTTATCCTGACAAAAGCAGCCTTGAAAGTGTTTTGGCACTTTCAAGACTGCTTCATTATTGTTTATACTGTATCATCTGTGGAAAGTTGTGTGCTTTCTTTTCATGGTGATGGAGAGTGCAAGCATTGCAATGTTCCATAGCAAAGATGCACCGGAAAGACCAACAGCCGCTGTCGCAAGCGATTTTGCCGTAGCAGAGTCATTTGCTTCTTTGTTTGCCACAGCGGAAGTGTCGCGTACAAGACCGGCATTGATGGTCGTGCCATCGGTCATTGTAAGAATTAGGTAGCCGTCGTTATCAATCATGGCGTTGTCTATTCCGCGCCCGGCAGTACCATCCTGTCCATCCTTGCCATCCTGACCGTTTTGTCCGTCTTGACCATTTACACCGTTTTTTCCGTTAATTCCATTGGTGCCATTTTGCCCGGAAGCGCCATCGGCACCGGCATCGCCTTTTTCGCCTTGGACACCCTGAATGCCCTGCTCGCCTTGGTCACCCTTGTCGCCCTTTTCACCTTGGACACCCTGAATGCCTTGCTCGCCTTGGTCACCCTTGTCGCCCTTTTCACCTTGGACACCCTGAATGCCCTGCTCACCTTGGTCACCTTTTTCGCCTTGGACGCCCTGAATGCCTTGCTCGCCTTGGTCACCCTTGTCGCCTTTTTCGCCTTGGGCACCTGTCGCTCCCATTTCTCCGGTAGCTTTCACATTGAGAGATTCCCGATTCTGACCATTGTCATAGGAAACATACCAGAGGTTATCATCACCGATTTTGAGCTGCGGTGTTCGACCATCGACACCGTTTGTTCCGTCTGCGCCGTCCTTGCCGTCTGCACCATCCGTTGCGGCAGCCTTGACGCCGGTATCGGTAGCGCCAATCCACCAGTTGCCGTTTTCGCCAATGCTGGGGGTCAGACCGTCTGCACCGTTCGTGCCGTTTGTACCGTCCGTTCCGGCAGCTTTTACGCCTGTGTCGGTAGCGCCAATCCACCAGTTGCCGTTTTCGCCGATGCTGGGGGTCAGACCATCCGCACCGTTCGTGCCGTCTGCACCATCCGTTGCGACAGCCTTTACGCCTGTGTCGGTTTCACCGATCCACCAGTTGCCGTTTTCGCCAATGTAGGGCGTTTCACCGTCCTCGCCTTTTTCACCATCCTTACCGTCGGTGCCTGCCGCCTTAACTTTCGTATCCGTAAAGCCGATCCACCAGTTGCCGTTCTCACCGATATACGGAGTTTCGCCGTCCTTGCCCGGCTTTCCGTCGTCACCGGCCGCTTTTACGCCGGTGTCGGTTCCCCCGACCCACCAGTTGCCATTGCTACCGATGTAAGGCGCTTCGTCCGCGCGATAATGCGCCTCGTTGGACCAAACGCTCTCATAATCCTTGTTGTCTACCGTTGCTACGGTCGTCACTACATAGGTGTACTTGCCATTCAGGCCAAGGTTTTTGATCTCATATTCCGTTGCTTCGGCAGACAGCTTTTCGGACACTTTTGTATATGCACCGCTTTCGTCCTTGCTGTAAACATAGTAGCCAGTAATCTTCGGATGACCGTTTTCGCAGTCCGGCTTTGTCCAAGAAAGCTTCAGGTCAAAGATGCCTTCGCCGCGGGTTATTGTCTTGTCCAAATTGTCGATGGCTCGCGGCGGAGAGGAAAGATTGGTAACACTGTAGCCGATAAAGGGTGTCTTGTTGTTCTCTGCACCACTCAGGTGGCGCTGCCACTGCCCCAGCGTCCAATGGAATCGATAGGCGTCTACAACAGACGCGGGAATTCCTTCCGCCACAAGGCTCTGCTTGTCCAGACTGGTGACGGTGCAGCTCGCTCCCACCGCAGTGCCTTTGGAGGTGGAATTTCCCTTGCCATCGCTATATTGAAGGCTTGTGGTGACACCGTGCATTCCTACCTTATCATCGCCCCATTTTATGGAGCTGTTGAAGAAAAACCCGTGGGACATTTCTACGCTTTTTGTGGTGGTGTTTTCCTTCGTCCATGCCACCTTATCCAGCGTTCCGTTATAGCCCAAAGCAAACTCCGATTTGCTGATGGCGGAAGCCTGAATATCCGGATTCAAAGCGTTCCAGTCATCATGGTTATAGCGGTAGGGGTCGCCCTCGTTGCCGTCCATCCAGTTGGCAGCGGGATTGATCTGCTCCAACAGGTAGCAGGTCGGTTTGTTTGTGCGGTCGGCCATGTACTTGTTATACTCTGTGGCAAACTTGTTGTAGGCATCCACCGAAAGCTGCTCATACACAGGTCCCTGCGGAATGGCAGTCTGCATGACAGTTTTATCGTTCCATGTGCCGTTCGCGTTCTGTATGTCATATTCGTAGACGAACACCGGTGTACGGCTGACAACAACACTGTTGTAGGCTTGTGCGGAAAAGCTCTGACTCCACTCCTCGTGCAGAGAACGCTCGAAGGACTTCGTCCAGTCCAGTGCATAACCTGTTTCAATGGATGCCTCTCCGCCGAGAAATTTGAATTCGGTGCTGTAGCCTATACTGAAGGACACGCTGTCAGAGTCCCAGTCAGACAGCTCATAGCTTTCCGTCAGGACATACTCTGTTTCGTTATTGCCCGCATCCATTACCTCATCAAAATAGGGCGCCGCCTGCAAGACCGCCTTGACATCCGGGTCCGTGTAGGCGTAGGTTACACCCCGGTATTTGGCAAGGACACCATCGTTGTTCTTGTCCACGGGGATAACCAGAAAGCTGACCGCATTCTTGGCATCGGTGTTCACATAGCTGTCCGTAGGAACAAGGCAGTCATATCCGCTGGCTGTTCCGTACTCCTTTATTTCGCCGTTTACCGTTGTATCCTTATAGTTTATGCCCCGCATATAGCCCGTCAGCAGGTGGGACTCGTTGTTATTTGCGTGCTTGAGGGCAATTGTAAACACCACCTGTTCCCGCCCGGCAGTGTTTCCGTCAAAGTTGCCCACGGCAATGGACTGAATATCACAGTTGGAGATTCGGGTGGTGCCGCCTGCACCGTCATCGGCACTCTTGAAGTAATCGCCGGTATATACCGCCACAGGCTTATTGTTGCTGGCATCATAGAGCGTGCCGCTGAGGAACACCAGCTCCTTTGCGCCGCGCCCCTTGCCGTTGATCGCAACAGACTCCACAGCCAACTGTTGCCATACATCATCGGCATTATGGTAGCCGCCGTCTGTCCAGCCGTTGGACTCTATGGCTTGATTGGTAGTCTTAACAAAACCGTTTCCCGAATTGCTCAGTTTCCCAATATAGAGATACCCAGCATTCATGTCGATGGTTTCGTTCACCTGCTGGTTGTTTTGTTTCCATGTTCCCAGTTTCCCCAGCATACCTGCGAGGAACAGATCCACATCACCATCGCCGTCAAAATCTCCGCAGGTCAAAGAGGCTCCTACAGGAAATTCATAGCGATCACGCCCGCCGCTTCGTCCCTTGCTGGTGTAGAACTCCTCGCTCTGTGCCGCGGATTTGGTCACGATGGAGCTGCCGGTATCCCCCTTTGTACCGTAGACGATCTTGACCACCGGACGGTAGTAGTCGATCTGGGCCTCGTCACTGGGCAGCCGGTGACAGTAGGACAGCACCGCCAGATCGTCCACACAGTCGCCGTTGAAGTCCCCCACGGCCATGGAGACACCCAGCTTGCGCCGCTGGTTTCCCTCCGATCTCTCCACATCATACCAGGGATGGTCGTTATAATAGCCCATCAACAGACTGTTACTCTTGCCGCGTTGGGAAAGGCTGCCACCGTCATAATCCCACTGCTGAATCTGGCAGCCTCCGGCATTGTAGGACTCCGGGGTATAGACCACGATGCTTTCCTTGCCATCACCGTCAAAGTCACCGGCCACGATATTGAGGAAGCTGCGGTTGGAGTAGGTCGGAACCTTAAAAGCGCTTGCATCAAACATATAGCTGAAGTTGCCAATCTCTACCAGCCGGCTGCAGTCTGAATCCGTTCCTTTTGTGGTGTCAATGACCCACATATAGCCCTTTTTATCCTGCCCGGAAACACCTACAAAGGCAACATGATCCCGGCGACCACTGCCGGTAGGGTCAAAGGACACCGCCTGCATCAGCTTGTAGTTGGGGTTAGAAAAAGTACCGCTATTGCCTGATTTGTTCCTTGCGAAGGTCTTCAGCGCCGATTCTGATCCCATAGAAAAATAGGATGCCTGCCGAACCTTATTGTCCCAGGCATTCAGATACATCAGCTCGTTCTGTTCTACCATCAGAAACGGCTCGCCAATGTCATAGCCGTAAGGGTTGGTGGTCGTCGTATAGCCGCTGGGCTGTACGTTTTCCAGATTCATCAGATTTGTACCCGAAAAATCCGGGTCTTGCGTCGTGTCATCCGCAAAGATTGACAGCGGAAAGCAAGCCGCCATCAAAATAGCCGACAGCAGTATGGCAAACCCTCGCTCGAATATAGATCTTTTGTCCATCTTGTGATCCTCCCGTTGCATTTTCATAGACCGCAATGGCAACTTACTATAATCTATTTTACTATATTATTCGTCTTTTTTCTGTGTCGTTTAGGGGCAAAATCGTGTCGTTTAGCAGGAAGCCGCGCTTCTCTGCTTGTGCGCGTTCTGTGTTTTTGCTACAATTAAGGCAACAAGGAGGTGGGACGGTGAACACCCAAAAAAGAAATCTCTGCGCTGCCGGAGTGCTGCTGACCGCAGCGGCAACAATGGTCGTGCTATTTTTGTTTCGTCTGTCGCAACCGGACAAAGCGCAACAATCCATCTTTCTGAATTGCACGGCATCAGATCGGGGTGGCTGGACATTTTACACCGAAGCCGGGCAAACCGAACCTGTGTTCGGTTTTGGTGGCTACATCGACGGCGTACCGGCGGAAGGCGCCGGTCCTGTTGTAGCGGAGCGCATCATGGAGGAACCAGGCGAACGATGCTTTTTGCAGTTTAGCTGCGTCAATGCGGGTCTGCAGGTGTTTTTGGAGGATATACTTCTCTACACGGATTTTCCGCAGCAAGAAAACCGCGTCGATGTATTTTTGCAGAATGCAGATTTTGCCGACATTAACTACAACGGGCTTTGCATCCCGCTGCCGCTGGACTGCGCGGGGAAAGCACTTCGCATTGTCACCTACGGGCCGTCCCTAAACGGGCTGCGCGTACCTGTGTTTCCCTCACAGGCAAGCCGTTTTTCCGATGCCGTGGTGCAGACCACCGGCGTTGTTTGGTGTATGACCGCCGTGACGGTAAGGCTTATGTTGGCACTAAGCCTGCTTTTGGTGCTGGTGCTTGGTGCTCAGGCCGGACAGCCGCTGTGGAAGCTATTGCCCTTGAGTGGATACTTTTTATTGGCGGCAGTGTCAGGCGTTTGCAACACCTTTCTGGAAAGTGCTTCGGGGCTGAATGCCGACAGTGGTCTGCTGAACTGGGTCTACCTGATCCACATGGACTTTCTGTACATTTACTTGGCAGCCGAACTTCGGGGCAAAAAACGTTGGGGCTTGGCTGCCACAGCCCTGCTGCATATTCTGCTTACTGCCTTGCGGAGTTTTGCGGCGGTGCCGCTTCTCACCGAAAAAGTCGGTGACTGGCTCGGTTTCTCTTTATTGGTCGTAGCGATTGTTCTGATGCTGTTCTCGCACGAAGAAATGCAGCGCAGAATCAGTTGGTGCCTGTGTGCGGTTGCGGCCTTTCTGTTTTTGATTTGGGGTGTCACCCGTTATGTCGGCGTAGAAGTACTCTATCCGTTCAGCAACCCGGTAACATCCATGCTGGGCGGATATCCGCACGCATTTTATGCGCTGCTGTGCAATGTTACCGGCCTGCTGTGCGCTGTACAGGTAGTCGTTGAATTTGTGCGCAGTATGCTGCTTCGTCAACGGCAAATGCAGATGATGGAAATCAACAGCCAGACAGCACAAGAGAAATACGAGCAGGCGCAGGCATCGGTTCGCCAGACGGCGTCGTTTCGCCATGAATGGAAAAACCACATTGCCGCCCTGCACCTGTTGGCACAGAGGCAGGATCAGACGGAGCTTCGGAACTATCTAGACCGATTGGACGGGGAGTTGGAACAGCTTTCGCCCCGGAATTTTACTGCCAACCCGACAGTCAACACGATTCTTCAGCGTTTCGCGGCACAGGCGAAGAAAAAGGATGTCACCTTCCGCGTAAGTGCGGTTCTGCCGGAAATGCTGCAAATCAGAGAGGATGACCTGTGCAGCCTTCTTTTCAATATGTTGGACAACGCTTTGGAGGCAGCCGCGCAGACAGAGCAGGGAGAAATTCTCTGCTCGATGCAGATTCGCCGGCAGTATCTTGCCATCCGCTGCGAAAACACCTACAGCGGAACCCTGCGCACCGATGAAAACGGAGAACTCTTGACGACCAAGGACGATGCTTCCGACCACGGCTTTGGCTTGATGAAAATGCGTGCTATTGCAAAAAAGTATGGCAGCGTACTGGACATCAGCTATGACGAAAACCGATTTACGGTTATGACAGCTCTGAAGCTCTTGCCGGAAAAGAAAAATCAGTAAACGATAAGGCGCGAAAATGCGGCATCTTCCAAACGGGAGATGCCGCATTTTTCACTGGTAAAATCAAATGTATTCAGTTTTGGTTGAGGTATCGGACAAATTGATTCTGAAAATGCTCCATATATCGCCGCCCAATGGCAAGGTCGCTGCCATCCGTCAGGTACAGAGTCCGACCGCCCTCTTCGCAAATGTGGGAAAGATTTACGAGAAAGCTGTTGTGGCAGCGGCAAAAAAGTGAACCGGGAAGAATTCCCTCCGTTTGGCTCAGCGACAGCGGCAAAAATTTCTCGCCATGTGTCATATGAAGAACCGTGCCGTGTTCCCGGCTCTCGGCATAGTAAATATCCTCTGTCGGTATAACAAGCGTCTTGCCGCCCGCATGAAAGGTCACTGTGGAAGGGCGGTGGTACAACCGCAGATCGGTTGTAATTGCCTGCTCCAGCTCAGCCGCCTGAACCGGCTTGAGCAGGTACTGGATAGGGCGGACGCTGTAGCCGTCCTTGAGAAATTCCGTAGAGCTTGTGATAAACAGGATGCTGGTTTTGTCGTCGCGCTGCCGCAGTTCCTGCGCCAGTTTCATGCCGCTTTTTCCGCCCATCAGAATATCCAGACAAAGCAGCGAAAATTCTTCTCCTGCCAAGAGCGCATTTTCCAGTTTTTCGGCAGATGAAAATGATGTGATTCTGTGTTCGACCTTCAGCTTGTCCAGAATAGATTCGCACTGTGCGCACAGGTTTGCACATAGAATTGCTTCGTCTTCACAGACTGCCACCCTATACAATGCGCTCACCATCCTTTTACTTGTTAAAAGTATTGTAGCAAATATCCTGCTTTTTTGCAACAGACGCTGTAAATGCAGAATGGTGTGCGTGTGAATCCGATGGATATGGTTTCCGTGCGCTGATATAGGCCGGTACCCATTTTGTTTACTTTCGATTGGCTTTGAAAGCTGCAGCAGGTGCTTTTTTCCCTGTGCTGCACGGACGCTGGTGCTGTTATACTTTAGGTGGGTGGTGTTTAATTAACGCTGACGGTAAAGGTTACCGTGTCGGTGTATTCGCCGGAATACTTAATATCGTCACCGGTAAGTTTAAAGGTAAGCTCTGTACTGCCTGAGCCTGAACCAGACTTGACTGCTAGAACGGTATCTCGACTTGCTTCCTGAGTATAGGAGTTCATGCAGAGCATTTCACACAGCAGAATAAGCGAAAAGCAGCCTTTAGCATGATATGCCCCCCTATATAGTTTTCAGTGCTTTATTTCACTGTTCGCTATATAGGGGACATATCATTGCGCGGGCTGCTATTTGTTTTGGAAATTTGGAATTGTACTTTCTTGCCGAACAGAAGCAGAAATATTTGCTGCTGACACAGCCAATACATACGAAGTGCGGCAGGCTCTTGTTGAGAACGATCTTGAATCACGCTATCCAAGACGGAATCATTTGACAAAAATCGCCAAAATGTGCTATTATATGCCGACTTTTAGTTTGCGAGATCGTTTCGCTTATAGGAAGTGGACATCAAAATTTCACTTGGTTTGCTTTACGATATTCTGTCGGGGATGTTCCCTCTATGTTGCTAAATGTCTTGCAAAAGTAGCTGGACGAAGAAAAGCCGAGAATGCTGGCAATCTGAGATGGTGCAAGGTCGGTTTCGGCCAATAACCGCTTTCCCTCCCGGATGCGGCAGTCAATGATATAGTTGATAGGAGAGACACCATATTCGCGCTTAAAAGCGTGTGCCATGTGATATTTGCTGATACTAACCTTTTCGGCAAGCTCATCCAGCGTAAGATTTTCTTTATAATGGTGGTCGATATAGCGCTTTACAGTTGCACACTGGCGGTTAGCAGGCAGCCGGGAATGAATTGGAACAGCGGATACACTGGCATTTCTCATAAGCTGTACCACGATAATATCCATATAAGCCTGACAAAGTATCTGAAAATTGGATTCCCGATTCTGCATTTCCGTAAGAATCTTTCTCATGCAGGACAGTACATCGTTGTTTCCGTCAAACGTATAAACGCAAAAGCTGCCCTCGGCGGCATCGGAAATCGTAAATTCTAACCCCTCAATACCCAGCACAATGTATTCCAGCGGGTGGGATTTCAAGCTGACCTCTGTATGGATAACATTGGGGTTTACAACAACAAGCTGGTGTGCCTGAACAGGGAATAATTTATCGTTGATTTGAAATTGCCCCGCACCATCTACAATATAAAATAATTCAGCATAACTATGAGAATGTGGAATGGAGGGCCAATCCCCGCTATACCTTGTGGAAGCAATATTGCGTAATTTCATCTTATCGCGGGGCAGGGAATCATCAGTCTGATTAAAGGAGTAGTTAATATGGCTCATTGGGGTCACACTTCCTATTTTGTAGTATATTGTCATTATATTGCACGAGGCTGAAAAGTGCAAGACGGTATTCGGCGTTTTTGTCAACAACTAACATTTGATGAAAAAAGCAAATAGTAAAAATGCACAACGATTGCCTACGAAAACCAAGCAATATGCCGAAAAGCGGAGAAATAGCAAGATTGTAAAATAGGTGGGCAAGATAATAATTGCTAAAAAGCTGGAAAAGCACTACACTTAAGTCACCGCGAAAGGGATGAAATCCCGACATAGAAATTACACTTAGGAGGAAAACACAAATGAAGAAGATCGTTGCACTTTTGATGGCTTCTGCTATGGCAGCATCTCTGGCTGCTTGTGGTGGCAGCGCTCAAAGTTCGGAAGCTACCTCTACTGCTCCGGCTGAATCCACGGCTGCCGAGTCTACGGCTACTGATGGCAAGAAGTATGAGGGCGTTGAGTTGACCATGTGGTCTATGTGGTCTGCCGGTGAGGTTCAGGCAAATGCAATTCAGGCCGCCGCTGACGCTTTCGAGGCTGAAACTGGCGCACACGTCAACATCGAGTGGAAAGGCCGCGATGTCAACACCCTGATTTCTGCCGCGCTGGAATCTGGCGAAAAACTGGACATCTTCGAGGATGATTACAACCGTATCGGCCACGCTTACGCTCCCTACACCTACGACCTGACCGAGATGGCAGACGCTGTCGGTTATGATGACTTCAGCTACGCTTGCTTTAACGATCAGTCCAAAGAATGGGCTGGCTACCTGAACTCCATCGTAGAGCAGCCCCAGATTGGCGGTATCTTCTACAACAAGGACGCTTTCGATGCCTGTGGCATTACCGACACCCCCAAGACTTGGGATGAGTTCCTGACTGTCTGCCAGACCCTGAAAGACAACGGCTATGAGCCGCTGGCGCTGGACGGTGCTTACGCAAACTTCAACTTCTACAACCATCTGGTTCGTCATCTGGGTGAGGACGCCATTGCTGAACTGGGCAAGAACGGCGGCTGGGCTGATAATGAAGCTGCTGTGGCGGCTGCGCAGGAAATCATTGATTTCGTGAACGCTGGTTATCTGGCCGAAGGCGCACCTGATGCCTACCCCGCCAGCCAGACCAAGGTTGGCCTTGGCACGGCTGCTATGGTTGTTTGCGCAAACTATGTCACTTCTGAGGTTGACGCTGCGGTTGGTGAGCCTGTAAACTGGGGCTTCTTCAACTATCCCGAAGTCGAGGGCAATGTTGATGCTTCTGCTTACGCCGGTGCAAACTCTCTGGCCATCTCCTCTAACTGCGAGAACCCGCAGGCTGCATTTGACTTCATTATGACCATCGTTACCGGCACTTGCGGTCAGGAACTGGTTGACAACGGCGGCCAGATTCCCGCTGACACCCGCCTGAAAGAGTCTGTCCTGGCCGGCTCTGTTGAGACGCTGAAGAACACCACCACCCCGATGAGCTGGTGCGGTTCTCTGAACACGCTGGACGGCTGGTCCTCCATCAAGAGTTCCATGATTGAGCTGTTCGAAGGCAAGTACGCAACCGGCGCTGACTACTGCGCTTACTTGGATACCCTGTGCGGCTAATCCTATAATAAATCACGGTACGCCGTCTAGCGGTGCGGCTGTAATGGATTTATTCAGGATTCCCTCAATCTGAACAGAGGCGGCACCTGAATGGGGGCCGCCTTTGCTTATGACATTTCATTTTTGAGGTATTACCAGTATGAAAAAGAACAAGACAATGATTTTCCTATTCATTCTGCCCACCGTTCTTTGCCTGTTGTTCATGTATGTCTATCCGGTCGTTCGGACAGTTATCATGAGTTTCTTTAAGGTAGAGAGCCTTACGGCATCTACAAGCACATGGAGCTTCTATGGGCTGCAAAACTATTTCAAAATCCTGCGCAATGCCGGTTTTATCAGTTCCATAAAAAACATGGTGATGATTTGGCTGGTAGGCGGCATCATTACCATGTGCCTGTCCATGTTGATGGCCGTGATTTTGACCAGTGGCATCCGCGGCGCAAAATTCTTCAAGGCCGCCATTTATATGCCCAATATCATCAGCGCCGTGGCACTGGCCACCATGTGGATTCAGTATGTGTTCAACTATGATTATGGTCTGCTGAACCAGATCGTCAAAGCATTCGGCGGCGAGAATGTCCGCTGGCTGGGTACGGACCTGATTTTCTGGGCTATGATGATTGCTTTCATTTTTGGCAGTGTTGGTTACTATATGCTGATTTTCATCAGCGGCATCGAAGGTATCCCGCAGGATTTGTACGAAGCTGCCACTATCGATGGCGCGAATATCTTTGACCGCTTCTTCCAGATTACGCTGCCCCTGCTGAAAGGCGTCATCCGTACCTGCGTTACTTTCTGGAGCATCAATGCTACCACATTCTTCCTGTGGACGAAGATGTTCTCCCCCATCAACACGGAAACGGCCACCATTGTGCCCGTTGTGTACCTGTACGATACGGTGTTTGGCGGCAAGGGCGTTGTCGAGCGCGATGCTGGTGCAGGCGCAGCGATTGGCGTTGTGCTGACTTTGATTATCATTGCTGTGTACGTTATCACCAACCTGATCTTGAAAGACTCGGATCTGGAGTATTAAGGTAGGAGAGCAGTTATGGGAAAATATCACGATAGAATCAACTGGAAGAAAGAGCTTCAGCTTCTGCCCGGTTATATCATTATTTGCGCGTGGGTCGCGCTTACGGCTGCCATCCTGTTCTGGATTGTCTGCGCCAGCCTTTCCTCAACAAAGGAAATTCTGACGGGCCGTGTTATGGACTTTTCCAATGGCCTGAAGTGGGATAACTACGTCACAGCTTGGAACACCCAAAATGTATCGCTGTATTTCTTCAACAGCTTGGTTTATGCCATTGTTTCCTGTGTGGGCGTATTGCTTATTTCCGCGCCCGGTGCTTATGTGCTTTCTCGCTGGAAGTTTGTCGGCGGTAAGGCCATCCGTATCGGCTTGGTGTTTTGCTGTGGTATGGGCTTTACGGATTACGGGATTCCGTGACTCGTCGTCTGTTGGGCGGTGTCTGGGATGGCTTAACGCAACAGGATTTGCAGATGTATGAAGAGGCGTATTTAAGCAACGACGCGGACCGCGAGTCGCCGTATTACTGCCTGTTTAATAATGATCTCACTCGCGAAGTTCCGCCCTGTTTTATTGCCGGGGCGGAGTTCGATCCGCTGCTGGATGACAGCCGTCTGCTTTACCAGACGTTAGCGGCGCATCAGCAGCCCTGTGAGTACAAACTCTACCCAGGCACGCTGCACGCCTTTTTGCATTATTCACGGATGATGAAAACCGCCGACGAGGCTCTTCGCGACGGCGCTCAGTTCTTTACCGCTCAGCTTTAGCGATACGCGGCAACAAGATTAGCCATCATTTCGATATGTTCCGGCGTGGCATTAAGCGCTGGAATATATTCATATTTTTTCCCGCCGGCACCGAGGAAGACCTCACGGTTTTGCTCGGCAATCTCTTCCAGCGTCTCCAGACAATCCGCAGCAAAG
>OGYO01001568.1_pt1 | contig 12524 bp, 10 predicted proteins | sample 1576561 | NCBI WGS metagenome assembly OGYO01 (sample SAMEA3541507, study PRJEB24748) | human gut metagenome | biome: human gut; feature: human-associated habitat; material: faeces | place: China | collected 2012 | reverse complement strand
ATCAGCAAGCTGATGAAGAAAGCTCTGAAGAACGACAAGATCACTGTCAAGGTAGAGAAGCTGAAGAACAAGAAGATCTCTTCCATGATCACGCTGTCCGAAGAGAGCAGACGTATGCAGGATATGATGAAGATGTACTCCATGCCCGGCATGGATATGAGTGCTTTCGGCGGTGAGGGCGAGACCCTGATTCTGAATGCCAACCATCCTCTGGTACAGTACATCACCGAGCACCAGGACGGCGAGAACGCAGAAATGATCTGCGAGCAGCTGTACGATCTGGCAAAGCTCCAGCATGCACCCTTGTCCGCCGATGCCATGACCAAGTTCGTGGCAAGAAGCAATGACATTATGATGCTGTTGACCAAATAAAAATGACGGATTAAAAACAAAGGGAATCACAATCTGGGAACGGTTTGTGGTTCCTTTTTTGGGCTACACGGCGGCTCGGGGACAGATGCAGACCGGTACCGGAATTAGTATTTAGTGAATGCATATCACCCGTCTGTTAATCAAGTAGATGTATGATGAAGACAAAACGGATAGAAGTTAGTCTACTTAGTATATGGGAACATGCACATATTTTTCTGACTTTGCATATTCTGTAAGGAACATTTGTTGCCTGACCGGATCAAGACAGACAAAACGGCATAGGCAGAAAGGACCTCTGTCCATGGACACTACTTATACAGGAACACTTCAGATCAGCGTTGTCTCCGCTCTGAGGATGACACCGATACCCGGCGCGACCGTCACCGTCTCCTATACCGGGGATCCGGATTCCCCGCTGGAGACGATGACTACTGACGAATCCGGGCAAACCCCTACGATAACACTGGATGCGCCGCCGAGAGAGCTTTCTTTATCTCCGGATATTACGGCACAGCCCTATTCGGAGTACAACATTCAGGTGACTGCAGAAGGCTTTGAACCGGTACTGGTATCTGGTTCCGAAATTCTGGCAGGCGAATTTTCCCTACAACCGATCCGCATGAATCCGCTGAATGTAACAGAGGAGGAAGAAAAAGTAGTAGTAATACCTGCACATACGCTTTTCGGAGAGTATCCTCCGAAGATTCCGGAAGAAGAAATCAAACCTATGAACGAGACCGGGGAGATCGTACTGAGCCGTGTGGTGATTCCGGAATATGTGATCGTACATGACGGTGTCCCGGAGGATCCCACTGCCCGGAATTACTGGGTGCGCTATAAGGATTACATTAAAAATGTGGCCTCCAGCGAGATTTATTCCACCTGGCCGGAGAGTGCAATTTATGCTAATATTCTGGTCATTCAATCATTTACGTTAAACCGTATATATACGGAGTGGTACAGGGGACGTGGATACGATTTTACGATAACTTCTTCTACGGCGTATGATCAAAAATGGATCTATGGCAGAAATGTGTTCGAAGAGATTGACTATCTGGTAGATTCCATTTTTACCAACTATTTGTCAAGGCCCGGTGTACGACAGCCCATTTTCACATCGTATTGTGACGGTAATCGGACTACCTGCCGGGGGCTGAGCCAGTGGGGCTCCAAGTCATTGGCGGATCAGGGATATTCCGCTATTGATATCATTCATTATTATTACGGCAATGATATGTATATCAATTCCGCAGATATTATTTCGGGAGTGCCTTCTTCCTGGCCGGGGTATGATCTGACTATCGGTTCTTCCGGGGAAAAAGTCCGTCAGCTGCAACAGCAGTTGAACCGGATCGCCAGAAATTATCCGGCGATTCCTACGTTGACACCCGACGGAATCTATGGCTCCGGTACTGCGGAGGCTGTCCGGACGTTCCAGAAGATATTTAATCTTCCTCAGACCGGAATCGTGGATTATCCTACATGGTTTGAAATCTCGGATATTTATGTGGGGGTGACACGTATTTCGGAGCCGGATGCGTAGTAAATGGGAAGTTACGCGAGCAATGAGCCGCGTAACTTCCCATTTACCATGTTGTAACAAGTGTAATTCCAACAATTTTCCCGGACAAGCATAAAATCCGCTTGACAGATAAAAATAAATAACGTATTATTGTATTAAATAAATAATACAGTAAAACAACAAGACAATGAGGGATCCGGGGAGGCATCGATAGAAACGATGCGTGACAGGTAATAAGAAACAGAAAATAAGAAACAAGAAAGGATGATAGGAATGGCGTGGGAATTGGATGCTGACAGACCCATATATGCGCAGCTGGTGGAGCGGATCCAGAAAGAGATCGTGTCCGGCAAATATCAGCCGGGAGAGAAGCTGCCGAGTGTCAGAGATCTTGCGGCCGTGGCGGCGGTGAACCCGAATACGATGCAGAAAGCTTTTGCGGAACTGGAGCGGAGCGGCCTGATCGTGACACAGCGCACCAGCGGCAGAACCGTGACGGAGGACACTGAGCTGATCGGGAATACCAGAGAACAGCTGGCAGCCGGGCATGTCCGGAATTTTATCAACAACATGCAGGAACTGGGATATCAGAGAGAGGAGATCCGGAATCTCTTCGATAAGGTACAGGCCTGACAGGGGTGCAAATTTATGATGAAAATAAAGAGAGGCGGAAATAGAAATGAATAATCTGGTAGAAATTGTAAATCTGACCAAGAAATATGGTGCCAATGTGGCTGTGAACAATCTGACCGTAAGTCTCCCCAAGGGGAAGATCATTGGCCTGTTGGGACCCAACGGCAGCGGTAAGACGACACTGATCAAAATGCTGAACGGTCTGCTGACACCGACGGAAGGCACTATTATGATCGACGGAAATTATGTAGGACCGGTGACCAAGAGCAAGGTAGCTTATCTGCCGGACCGCACGTATCTGACCATGAATCAGACAATCCGGGAGATTCTGGATTTCTTTCAGGACTTTTATACAGACTTTTCCAGGGAACGTGCGGAAGAGATGTTAAAGAGTCTGGGGATCGATCCTGCAGTGAAAATGCGGACATTGTCCAAAGGTACGAAGGAGAAGGTACAGTTGATCTTAGTGATGAGCAGGAATGCCAGCCTGTATATTTTGGATGAGCCGATTGCCGGTGTGGATCCGGCAGCGAGAGATTACATCCTGCGCACCATTATCAACAACTACAATCCGGAAGCAACGGTACTGATCTCTACCCATCTGATCGAGGATGTGGAACAGGTACTGGATGAAGTCATCTTCATGCGTTATGGTCAGCTGGTGTTATATACATCCGTTGACAATATCAGAGAAGAGAAAGGTAAGTCTGTAGATGCTTACTTCAGGGAGGTGTTCGCATGTTAGGAAAGTTAATGAAATATGAATGGAAAAATATCTGGAAAGCCGGTACACTGATGCTTCTGGGAATGCTTGTGGTCACCGTGATTGGCTGCGTGGTATTACGCATGCCGGGAGGACTGGTAACGGAGATTGCGGACGGCAATAACATGAATGCGACACAGAGCTGGTTTGTACTCTCTTCCTTTGTGGCAACACTGATCCTGTATGTGATCATGCTGCTGGCGTCTACCTGGGGAATGCTGATTTTTTTGGGCATCCGCTTTTACCGCAGTATGTATACGGATGAAGGCTATCTGTCCCACACCCTGCCGGTAACAGCTAACCAGCTGTTTTTAAGCAAGGTACTGGTCTCCGGTGTCTGGTATCTGTTCATTACGATAGGCATCGGTATTTCAGTGGTGGCACTGATCGTGTCTCTGATGACAGGCCTTTTAAATATCGGTGAACTGAGTAGTGTACTGACACAATATAATGGGAATATCTGGGAATTTCTGGCAGATGCTTTTTATGAACTTGGCAGAACATACGAAGAAGAGATGGGGATCAATCTGTTGCATTATGGGATCACGCTGCTCTTAACCTATGTGGCAGGACCGTTCATTACCATGGTCACTCTGTTCGGAGCGCTGACCATCGGACAGCTTTCCTCCAAACATAAAGGCCTGATGGGAATTCTGGCATATGCCGGCCTGACGATCCTGTCGTCCATCATCGGCAGCACCGTACAGAGCGCATTCATGTTTGGTGCCAATGTCGCAAACAGTGCCAGTGGAATCACGGTGAGCACCAATTCCGCCTATGATATTAACGTGATCACCAGTCTGCTCATTGCGGCCATCATGTACGGCGTATCTTATTACATCATGAACCGAAAATTAAACCTGGACTAACCGGGTCTACAGCTTGCCCTCAACTGGTAAATTTGGTATAATAAATCCAAATGACAACAGGGAACGGGTGAAGGTACATGCAGGAGATTATTGATAGAATTTTAGGAGGAAACTTCGATTATGAGAACGGTTCTTTGGAATTCTCCTGCGCTAAAATAGAGATTTCCCTGTCACAGGGGACAATATATGAGGGCTCTTTTCACATTCTTTCTGCGTCGGAAGGCTATGTAAAAGGATCCGTGATCTCGGACCATCTTCGGATGGAATGTATGACGGATCAGTTTACCGGCTCCGATGCAGAAATTTTTTACTGCTTCCACGGAGAAGATCTGGAGGAAGGGGATGTGATCAAGGGCTCTTTTTCCGTAGTCAGCAACAGAGGAGAATACAATCTTCCTTTTGTGGTGACGGTGGAGCATGGGATGTTGAATTCTTCCATCGGGGCTATCCGGAATCTGTTCCATTTTGCCAACCTGGCGAAGAGCAACTGGAAGGAAGCTGTGCGGCTGTTCTATGATCCGGAATTTCTGCGGCTGTTCCAGGGGAACGATGCCCATTTCTATGACAGTTACCGGATCCTGTCCACTTATGAGGGCAACGAACAAAATGTGGAGGAATTCCTGATCTGTATCAATAAAAAGCAACAGCTGGAATTCCTGACGGAAGAGAAAGAACTGGTGAAAAAACTGCCTCGCAGCGCAGATAATTACGGCGTCACGGAGAACAATCTGACCATCGTGAGGAACGGCTGGGGATATACGAATCTCCAGATCGAGTGTGAGGGTGAATTTGTCTTTACGGAAAAGGAAAACATTACAGACGATGATTTTCTGGGAAACCGTTGCCGCCTGCCGGTCTACATCGACAGCAGCCTGTGCAGATCTGGCAAAAATTTCGGTAAAGTCTACATATATAATGCTTATACTTCACTGGAGATCCCGGTCATGGTACAGCTGGGAGACGGTGTAGTGGCCCGGCATGCAGATCACAGTCATATGCAGTGCATCACCCAGATCATGAAATATTATGAAGAATCGAGACTGAAAAAGATCGGTACGGGAACCTGGCTCGCGGAGACCGGCAAACTGGTGGAGCGCATGGTGACCATGGATGAGAAGGATGTGCCGGCGAGACTGTTCCAGGCACAGCTTCTGATCACAGAGGAACGCTACAATGAAGCCGGATGGATCCTGGATCACGCGGCGGACATGTTGGAAGCCCAGGGAGCTACCGGCGGAGAACAGTGGGCTTACTATCTGTATCTGACCACACTGATCCACAGGGATCCCCAGTATACACTGCAAATGGCGGAGCAGGTGGAACAGATCTACCGCTATGACAGGACCCGCTGGCGTGTGGCATGGCTGCTGTTGTATCTGTCGGAGGAATACAATCGTTCCACCTCCGGGAAATGGATGTTCTTAGAAAAACAGTACCAGTACGGCTGCACCAGTCCGGTGATCTACCTGGAAGCACTGGCCCTTTTGAACGGCAATCCGGCGCTGCTACGTAAATTGAACAGTTTTGAACTGCAGGTGTTGAACTTCGGTGTCCGTCAGGATGCGGTAAACGACAGCCTGATCGAACAGCTGTTGTATCTGTCGGGAAGAGTCAGAGAGTATTCTCCACTACTGGGCAGAATTTTACGAAGACTGTATGAGAAAAAGAAGGATGTGCGGATCCTGCAGGAGGTGTGCAGCCTTCTGATCAAGGGAAGTAAGACGGGACCGGATGCCTTCACGTGGTATCAGATGGGTGTGGAAAGCCATCTGAGGATCACGAATCTCTATGAATATTATATGGCATCGGTAGATCTGGATGCTGTGCTGGAGCTTCCGAAAGTGATTTTGATGTATTTTTCTTTCCAGAGCAATCTGGATTATGAACATAGTGCGTTCCTGTATGCGTATCTGTTAAAACACCGGAAAGATTATGAGGAACTGTACGAACATTACGAGCCGAGAATGGAGCGGTTCGTCATTGACCAGATCCAGAAGCAGCATATTAACAGACATCTGGCAATACTGTATCAGGAATTCCTGTCTCCGGCCATTGTAACGGAAGCTATGGCGAAGCCTCTGTCCCGTCTGCTGTTTGCCCATATGGTAAGAGTGGATGACAGCAGAATGCGTAAGGTGATCGTCAGCCAGCCGGGGAATCTGATACTGTCCGAGACGTCTCTGCAAAACGGCACGGCCTGGGTAGCAGTCTACGGGAATGATTATACCATTGCCTTTGAGGATGCATATGGTAACAGGTTCCTTAAAAATGTGGAATATACCCTGGAAAAACTGCTGGTACCGGGGAAATATCTCAGACTTCTGGAACATTATGTGCCGGATACGGCGGAACTGGATCTGTATTTTATGGAGAACGGCAGAACAGAAGAGACCATATCTTCCACAAAGCTGATGCGGATGGCAAGACTGGTGGAAAGCGATGCCGTGGAGCCGAAGCTGCGCAGTGAGATTGCGGTACAGCTGGTACAGGCCTATTTCGACGCGGATAATTTGCAGGCACTGGATGAATACCTGCAGGAGCTGCAGGGGGACGGCTTTACGGAGGAACAGCGGGAACTGATCCTGCGTTTTCTGGTGTTGCGGGGAAATTATGAGAAGGCATATGCCTGGATCGAAGCATATACCCCTTATTTTGTGGAGGCCAAGATCCTGTTGCGGCTTACGGACGGTGTGATCACGCAGTCGGTCCATGAGGGAGAGGCAGTCCTGTATGCGGCGGCATTGACGGCGTTCCGTAAGGGAAAATACAACGGTGGAATTTTAGAGTATCTGGTGCGTTATGCCACCGGTACCACGAAGGAATTGCGTGACATCTGGAAAGCGGCAAGATCCTTTGAGATAGACTGCTACAGCTTAAGTGAAAAGATATTGCTGCAGATGCTGTTCTCCGGGGCATTTGTGGGAGAGCGGATGGATATTTTCCGTTATTATGTATCCCAGGGAGCCAGACAGGAGATCGAGGAAGCTGTGCTTGTACAGAGCTCTTATGATTATTTCTGCCGGGAGAAGATCACGGAGGAATATGTATTCCGGGAGATCCGTAACTGCTATCTGCGGGGAGAAGAGACCCAGCGGATCTGCAAGCTGGCTTACCTGAAATTCTATGCGGAGAATAAGGACAAGCTGGAGCGGGAAGATGAAACTCTGGTCCGGAATTTCCTGGAGGAAATGATGAAGGACCACATTCATCTGAACTTTTTCAGGGAATATCAGGACTGCCTGCCACAGCTGCAGGAGATGAAGGACAAGACTATCGTGGAGTATCACACAAGAGGCGGCGTCCGTGCAAGGATTCATTATGTGATGATGCATGAGAACGGGCAGGCGGAGGATTACCTGTCGGAATATATGCAGGAAGTATACAGCGGTGTATTTTTCAAGGAATTCGTACTGTTTTTCGGGGAGAATCTTCAATATTACATTATGGAAGAATCAGAGAACGAAGAACAGCTGACGGAGAGCGGAAGCCTGCAGAAGAGCGATATTATGAATGAAAGTCCGGACAGCAAATACGAGATCATCAATGATATGATGATCAGCATGACACTGCAGGACGATACGACACTGGATCATCTGATCGAGGAATATTACCGCAGGGAATATCTGGATCACAGATTGTTCACATTGCAGTAAAGATAAAAAAAGACAGCAGGAGAGGAGGCGGAAGAACATGCGACTGCCGGGAAGTGATAAAGTTATAGTGGGTTATGACCTGGGGAAGGATTATGCGCAGATCAGCTGCTATGTCACAGGCAAGGAAGAAGAGATCACCACATTGTCTTCCGTTGCAGGCTCACAGGTCTATACGATTCCCCTGGTCCTGAGCAAGAGACAGGGAGTCAACCAGTGGTTCTATGGAAGTGAAGCCCTCCGGCATGCGGAGGAAGAAGAGGGAATCCTGGTGGAGCATCTTCTGAAGCTGGCAAAAGATGGGGAACCGGTGCAGATCGATGGAACGACTCTGGATCCGGTGGCACTACTGACTCTTTTTCTCAAGCGTAGTCTGGGAATGCTGTCCCAGATGACTTCCACAGAGCGGATCGGGGCCCTGATGATCACCTGCGAGGAACTGGATGCAGGAATGCTGGAGGTGCTGACGCAGGCAGTGGAGGCATTACACCTGAAGACGGATGCTGTCTGTTTTCAGAGCCATCGGGAGAGCTTTTATTATTACAATCTGTATCAGCCGGAAAATCTGTGGAAGCAGGGGAGCGTGCTGTGCGAGTATAGGGACAGTTCCATCCAGACTTATTATATGGAATGCAACCGCCATACGACGCCGGTGGTAACGTACATCGAAGAGCGGGAATTCCCTTTTCCGGTGGAAAAATCGGATGAAAAGTTCCTGGAGATCGCCACACAGCTATGCGAGAACCGGATGGTGTCCTCGGTATATCTGATCGGGGAAGAGTTTTCTCAAGAATGGATGAAAGAATCGCTACGCTATCTGTGCCGTGGACGGAGAGTCTTTCAGGGGAACAACCTGTTCAGCAAGGGTGCCTGCTACAGCATGATGGAGCGACTGCATCCCAGTGAAAACGGACAAAATCATGTCTATCTGGGACAGGATAAATTGAAATCCAATATCGGTATGAAAGTGCGCAGACAGGGAGAGGAATCCTATCAGGCACTGTTAGACGCCGGAATCAACTGGTACGAGGCGCAGAATACCATGGAGTTTTACCTGCTGGAAGGAAGAGCGGTGGAGATCCTGATCACGTCCCTGACGGGAAAGGGAAGCCGGATCGCCAGAATCGTGCCGGAAGAATTGCAGGAAGGAATCACCAGACTGCGGATTCAGGTGGAGATGAAGGATGAAATACATCTGCAGGTGGAACTGGAGGATCTTGGTTTTGGCAGCTTCCGAACAGCTACGCATCATATCTGGAAGGAAGAAATAGAGTTGTAGATCTGCCCGGGGCAGAGAAAATGAGGATGAAAAATGAAGGCAAGTCTGTGTGTAGGAGAATATTGCGAGAATGCCTATAATGTGGAAGGCCTGGATATCCGGGTCTATAGTATGGAAGAGTTGTGCTATTGCCTAAAGGAGAATGCATTCCTGTTAGACCTGTCCATCATGAACGATAAGCTGGTGGACTGGATCGGAGAAGAATGTAAAGTGTGGGAACTGGCAAAACAGCTCTACCCCATGGTACATAAGCAGGGATCTTTAAGTGTGTTCGTGGTGACGATCCTGCAATATGTGGGGATGTACGATCCGGAAGAAATCCTGCAGGTGGAGCAGGTACTGAAGCAGGGAGCAGGACTCAGCAATCTGGAGAAACGCAAGAGCCAGATCGACTATATGGTGGAAAAAAGAAAATATGCGGCAGCCATCCGTGGATATGATATGCTGCTGGAGACCTGGAACCATCTGGAACAGGAAGGAAAGGAACTTCCGGCGGGAAAAGTCCGGGCGGCGATCCTGCACAATAAGGGTGTGGCGCTGACAGGGCTGATGTTTTATGACAAGGCGGCATATTACTTTAACGAAGCCTGGAAGACCGATCCGGACAGAGAACACCTGGATGCTTATCTGGCGGCAAAGAGAATGGAACTGACGGAGGATGCCTATGTGGCATTTGCAGCGCAGAATCCGAAAAATTATACGGAGTCCCTGGAACTGGAAAAGCGGATCGAGCAATTTGAACGGGAATGGGAACAGCAGCCGGAGTACCGACAGCTACGGCTGCGTGGTGACTGGCGGGTGAACGACAGGGTGAAATACGATGCGGAAAATGAGAGACTGACTCAGGCACTGAAAAACAGTTACCGGACAAGTGTCAGCGTATAGAGAAGACAGCAGGAGAGAATTATGGCGTGGTGGAACCGTTTATTTAAGAAAAAAGAACCGATACAGCAGGAAGAGGACTGGGAACAGCTGGTCTATACCCGCAACGGTGTGAATTTTGATGAGGAAGACCAGAGAAAACGTTACATTGTAAATTGCCTGGAGCAGATCTCAGAGGCTTCCAAGGAGATCGACCTCCTGACGGGAGAGTATACGCTGGTGACTTCTTATCTGACGGATACGGATGAGATTGAGGCCCTGCCAGCAGAGCAGAGAGAAGAGGTCAACCGGGTGGCCGGCAAGCTGGCCGGGCTGGAACAGGAACGCAGCAGATACCGGGAAAAGAAGAACCGTATGCGGGATGCGGACTTCTATGCGATCCGCAAAAGAGAGAACGAGATTGAAGAAGGCATTCAGAAGATTCGGGACGGCGAGAAATACGGCAATCTGATAAGGCAGGATCTGCACAGACTGGACGGAGAACGACATGCCTACGAATACCGGAGAAATGAGCTGGAGAATCTGATGAACAACCAACGGGGCATGGCTGTCATTTTCCTTACGGCATTGATCGTCTGTGTGATCATGCTGGTGATCCTGCAGTATGCTTTTGAAATGGATGTCTATGTGGGACTTTTTCTGGCAGTAGGTGCAGGAGCTGTAGCCATCTCCTATGTCTGCATCCGGTACATGGATGCAGGACGGGAACTGCAGCGGGTGGAGAAGACCATCAACAAGATCATCCAGCTGCAGAATAAAGTCAAGATCCGCTATGTGAACAACTGTCAGCTGATGGAATATCTGTATCTGAAGTACAATACGGACAGTGCAGCAAAGCTGGAAAAACAGTGGAAAATGTATCAGGACGAAAAGGAAGAGCGGAAGCAGTTCGCAGAGGCGGAAGCTAAGATCGAGTACTACCAGAAGCAGCTGGTACAGCAGCTGGCCGGTTACCGTGTGCAGATGCCGGAGCGCTGGATCAGTCAGACAGCTGCGCTTTTGGACAAGCGGGAAATGGTGGAGATCCGTCACGAACTGATCCAGAGAAGACAGGTGCTCCGTAAACAGATGGACTACAATCAGGAAGTAGCGGAGAGTGCAAGAAACGAAGTAAAAGACATCGCAGCCACCTATCCGAAATATGCCCAGGAGATCCTGGCCATGGTGGAGCGGTACGACCGATAAAGAATTGACAAGACACCTCTCGTTGTGTTACTATGACACCGTGTTAGCAATTTACCTTGCTAAAGCATACGACGCGGCCAACAGTGAGTGGCAGAACGGGAGGATGTATTATGAAAAGAGTATTAGTGGCATTACTGGCAATCAGCATGGCAGCAGGTGTTCTTACCGGCTGTGGTTCTAAAGGATCTGAGAAAACATTTACCGTAGGTTTCGATGCGGAATTTCCCCCTTACGGATATCGTGATGACAGTGGAGAATATGTAGGCTTTGACCTGGATCTGGCAGCAGAAGTATGCAAGAGACAGGGCTGGGAGCTGGTAAAGCAGCCTATCGACTGGGATGCCAAGGATATGGAACTTTCTTCCGGAGCCATTGACTGTATCTGGAACGGTTTCACCATGAACGGCAGAGAAGATGCCTACACCTGGACAGAGCCCTATATCGACAACAGTCAGGTATTCGTCGTAGCATCTGCTTCCGGTGTACAGAACAAGGAAGAACTGGCAGGCAAGGTGGTAGCAGTACAGAAGGATTCCTCTGCGCTGGCTGCTCTGAACGATGAAGAAAATGCAGACAACATTGCACTGCGTGATTCCTTCTCCCAGCTGATCGAATATGCGGACTACAATACCGCTTTCATGGATCTGGAGCAGGGTGCGGTAGATGCCGTAGCCATTGATATCGGTGTGGCACAGTATCAGATTGCGCAGAGAGAAGAAGGAAAATTCGTTATGTTGCAGGGCGAGGACAACAAGCTGGCTGTAGAGCAGTATGCAGTAGGTTTCCTGAAGGGTAATGATGAACTGAGAGATACCGTACAGAAGACACTGGACGAAATGGCAACGGATGGTACCTTCGCACACCCGGAGAGCAATTGGTATTGGATAAAACCAATATGCATCTGGAACGTGAGCATGTGAATACTCAAAATTATATGTTGTGGATGCAGAACAAGTTATACTTTAACCGTACTCCGATACAAGAAGTGACGAGGAGGTTGGAACGGGTGTATAACTACACTATACAATTGGACTCAAGTTTTGTCTTTAATAATTTTCTTTCAGGTACGCATGATAATAGGAGTTTGGAGGCGGTTTTGGAGTCCATTCGCTTGGCTACGGGAATTAAATACAGGAAAGAAAACAATTCGTATATTCTATATAAATAATACCTTAATAATTAAATAATCAAGATCTATGAAACAACATGCGAAGAGGGCTTCGTGGGCCCGAGTATTGCTTGTACCGACCTTGTTGCTAGGTTCGGCATCCATGGCTGCTTTCCCTGTGCATGCAGCACAAGTTGAATTGAATCAGACTGTTACATTGCAGATGCGTAAAGTAAAAGTGGCTGATGTGTTCAAGAAACT
>OGYO01001567.1_pt1 | contig 12529 bp, 8 predicted proteins | sample 1576561 | NCBI WGS metagenome assembly OGYO01 (sample SAMEA3541507, study PRJEB24748) | human gut metagenome | biome: human gut; feature: human-associated habitat; material: faeces | place: China | collected 2012 | reverse complement strand
CCGGCAGCGAACAAGCACTGAAGCGGATGTTCATCACCGGAGTGTCGCCCATCACGCTGGACGACGTGACGAGCGGATTCAACATCGGCTCCAACTTCACCACCGACTTAATTTTTTTTGAGGAATAGATACGCACCGCAGAATAGGGGCAAACCGCCTGCTGTGGACAATCGATACATCGGGGTGCCATGGTTTTAGAGTCAAACCGTTCTGGCCGGAACACGCCAAGGCTGCCGAACGAAGCAACACGCTGGGCATGACTGTCTGCTCCCAACAGATAAAGCAAAATATCCATATCATGGCAGCTTTTTGTAATGGCAAGCGGGCCGCTTGTGTCCGCACATTTCCAAGGGCCTCGCACGTAGCTGTGCGCAAAATGGTAATAGCCGATATTTTCATTGTGCTGGATGGTTACCACCCGCCCCAGCTTGCCCGATTCGATAATCTGCCGGATTCGGCTGAAAAAGGCGGTGTGGCGCAGCACATGACACACTGCCACCATCTGATTCGGGTATGCAGCCGCGCGCCGGCGCAGGTCCAGCAACTCATCCATTTTGGTGGAGATTGGTTTTTCCAGAATGATGTCATAGCCTTTTTCCAAAAGAGCCACCGTTTCGCGATAGTGCAACGCATCCTGCGTTCCCACGATAGCTACATCCGCCAAGCGGGGCTGCTCCATCAGTTCCAAATCGGTTTCAAACAGCCCACTCTCTGGCACAGCGTATTCCTGCGCCGCGCGCAGGCGTTTTTTCGGGTCCGGGTCATTGATGATTCTGGAAGATAGTTTGAAGATCTCCATCGGGCTATAACCGAGCATGGCTGCGTACAAGATATGATTATCGTACCGGCGATTGTTAAACCCGACCAGCTTATAGTGGAAGAGTTCTTCAACCTCACGGGGTTTCGGATTTATCATTCTGACGCACGAATGTCCAGGACCCTGAATCTTCCAAACAATCAGGAAGAGGTTCGGGAATACTTCGACATCGAAGAATATAATTGGATCGTTCTCATTGGACGCAATCGGATCTGCCGGATCATCAGACTTGAAGTGCATCTTGGTCGCAAGCTTCAGGCAATAGTCCGACTGATTCGTACTCTTCATGGCAAAGTTGATGACAGCGTTCTCCATATCTCCAACATCATAATGCATTCCGCTTTTATAAGCGTCCTCCAGCACTTTGTAGATGAAATCGATATTAGATCGTGTATCGCCATGGATCTCTTTGCGTAAACATTTCTGAATTGTGGTGCGGAGACCTTTCTCACTCTGTACCACATTCGGATCAATCATTGGTTTCTCTCCTTTCAGTGGAAGACCTGAACTGAGCGTCGCAATCGGAAGATTATTGCATTTGGTGAGCTTTCTGCGAAGAGAACTCTTTCCACTAAACACCTTCACCTCGATATGATCGGCATAAACAGAGCTGAGTTTGGAGACATCTCCTGTGTAAATATAATGCAGATGAATACCTGCACCGGATTTACTGAGCTCTGCATACGTCGGTGGCCATTTCGACGCTTCTTTCAGATTTCGTTCAAATGATTTTTTTCCATCGTCGCCCGGAATATCAAAATCGATGACAATGTGTTTTTCAGGGACGCGGACATAGTGTAATTTTTGTGTATCAAGTTCATGAAGAGTGGAGCGGGCGCGCAGGTAGTACTTCGCGGTCTTGGTGCGGGCGGCGAGAATATCCTCGTAGCAGCTAACGCCGAACTGCGCGCGGTAAAGCTGCTGGAGGTAGGGCACGCTGAAATTCAGCCGTTTTGCCATCTGCCCCACCCCGCGAAACTCGCCCGCGCTGCTGTAAAGCTCGGCACGCAGAGCGCTCAGCTCGGCGTGGTGCGCGCCCATATCTGCCGAAAGCTGCGGCTCGCGCGCGCCCTCGCTGAGCTTTATCATCAGCAATTTTATCAGTAGGTCAAGGCTCGTCTCCATATGCTTCTCATCGCCCATGCGGGTGCGGCTTATCATGCGCAGCAGCTCTTCCACCTCGCCGATATTGGTCAGAGCGATGAGCTTTCCCGCAGGGGGCAGCGGCGTATCCTCAGCCTGCTCGTAACCCTCGAAGTGCATAAAGTGATTAACATATATACCGCCGAAAGCGCGGTAATACTGGGGCATATCGGCGGTATAGACAATGGCGCAGCCTGCCTGAGCGCGCAGCACCTCGCCGCCTATTATAAGCTCAGCGGGGGTCTTAAAAATTATAAGCAGGTCGTCGCCCGAGCCTGCGGGGCGGTCGATAACGAAATCTGCCGTATGGCGCACCGCCATACCTATTGCGTGGAGCTTCATCATAGAGGGGACTTCCTTTCACTCATAATCATACGATATGTAAGTACAAAAAATATTATATATCATTGCAAAAAATTTGTCAAGGTGTATCATTAAGATATACGGTACAGACAAACTCATCGACAATTACAGAAAGGGTAATTTGATATGAAGAAATTTTCCATGCTGATAAACGCCGCCGACGTGCGCTCGCACATCGCCCCCGAGATATACGGACACTTTTCCGAGCACCTCGGCAGATGCATCTACAATGGCATCTACGTCGGCGAAAACTCGCCTATACCAAACGTGCGCGGCATACGCAGCGACATTGTAGAGGCTTTCAAGAACATAAAAATGCCGCTGCTGCGCTGGCCGGGCGGCTGCTTCGCCGACGAATACCACTGGAAGGACGGCATTGGCGAAAAATCGCAGCGCAAAAAGATGGTGAACACCAACTGGGGCGGCGTTACGGAGGATAATTCTTTCGGCACGCACGAATTTATGGACCTCTGCGAGCAGGTGGGCTGCCAGCCGTACATTGCGGGAAACGTCGGCAGCGGCACGGTGCAGGAGCTTGCCGAGTGGGTGGAATACATAACTTTTGACGGCATATCGCCGATGGCAGACCTGCGCCGCAAAAACGGCAGAGAAAAGCCCTGGAAGCTGAAATACCTCGGCATAGGCAACGAAAACTGGGGCTGCGGCGGAAGTATGCGCCCCGAATATTACGCCGACGTTTACAAACGTTTCCAAAGCTTCTGCAAAAACTACTCGGGCAACGAGCTTTTCAAGATAGCCTGCGGCCCCAGCTCAAGCGATTACAACTGGACGGAAGTAATGATGAAAAACCTCGGCGAATGGCACGCGAAAGCGATCTCACTGCACTACTACGCCCTGCGCGACTGGAACAATAAGGGCAAGGCTGCGGAATTTACCGACGAGCAGTACTACGAGCTGATGAACACTGCGAACTACATGGACGAGCTGATAACCCGCCACACGCAGATAATGGATCGCTACGACCCCGAAAACAAGATAGGGCTGGCGGTAGACGAGTGGGGTACTTGGTACGATGTGGAAGAGGGCACGAACCCCGGCTTCCTCTTTCAGCAGAACACGATGCGCGACGCGATGGTGGCGGCGCTCACGCTGAACATCTTCAACCGCCACAGCGGAAGGGTAGTGATGGCGAACCTCGCGCAGGCGGTGAACGTATTGCAGGCGCTGGTGCTGACCGAGGGCGAGAAGATGGTAAAGACCCCGACCTACCACGTTTTCGACTTGTACAAAGAGCATCAGGGCGGCGAAGCGGTGTACTGCTGGAGCGAGAACGAGCAGATGGCGGGCGGCGCGCCGATGCTCTCGACCTCGGCATCCGTAAAGGACGGCGTGCTGACCATCACGGCGGCGAACTGCTCGATAAGCGAACCTGCGGAGATAAACTGCGGCATAAACGGGTTTGCGGCGGCGAGCGTGAAAGCGCGGATACTTACAGGCGCGCCGCGAGATCTCAACGATTTCGACTGCCCCGAAAAGCTGACGATAAAGCCGCTAGAAGCCAAACTGGAAAACGGCGTGCTGAAAGCCGAGCTGCCCCCATGCTCGGCGGCCGAGATACGCATTTTTGCGGAATGAGCGGAATAAGCGCGGCAGACACAAGCACGGCGCGGCCGTTTTGCAGGAAATGTCTGCTGAGCGAGAGCGGATTTGCGGCGGAATATGCGCGGGTAGCGGACATGGTGGAAGCCCTGCCGCCCGAAAAGCGCGTTGCCGAGGACGAATATCGCCGTCGGCTGGAGTTATGCCGCGGCTGCGGGCAGCTTGGCGCGGGGGTATGCGGTGAATGCGGGTGCTTTGTGGAACTGCGCGCCGCGAAACGGGCTATGCACTGTCCCGCGGCGGAGCGGAAGTGGTGAATATGTGGGGAGCGTGGAAAGTCGGCTTGCCCCTAGTAGGTCGCCCGTACATAGCCCCCTTCAAGTGCGCGGCACTTGAACGAACGGTCGTAATAGCTAAAATATAAGCGCATGACTACCGAAAAGATAGCCATGCGCTTTTTAATTGACAAAATTCTACAAGTGTGATATAATACCAATAAGGCGTACTGCAAAGACGGTAGGCGGTTCAAATCTTCCTCCAGAGATGGAGGTGAGCTTGGTGGACATATTATCAGTTGTAATACAATTACTTCGTTTAATAATGGACATGATCAGACTAACGTTTGATTTTAGCGATAGAAAAAGAAAGTAACCGCCCCACTACCACATAGGACGGTTACATAAACATAACCCAATATGGAGGAGAACCGCTTACAGCAGTGCGCCTCTTATTATCTTAATTATACCACGCCGAACGCGGTTTGTCAAGCGGTTTCCCGCTGATTTTGCGGCGTGGAACGGGTCGCCGACGGCGGCTGAAATTTTTTTCAAAAAAATTGTTTTAATGTGTAATATCCGCACGGTGTTTTACGTCTATATTTATGGAAGGGCAAAAAGGGGTGCTTTTATGGAAGATGCTGCTATAATCGAGCTGTACTTCGCGCGCGATCAGCTCGCTATATCTGAGACCGATACTAAATACGGCACTATGTGCCATACCATCGCTCAGCGCATACTGCACTCTGCGCCCGACGCGGAGGAGTGCGTGAACGACGCTTATCTGCACACCTGGAACGCTATACCGCCAAAGCGGCCTACTTCGCTCGCGGCTTTTGTCGGCTCGCTTACCCGCAACATCTCCATCGACCGCTACCGCCGCTCTAACGCCGCGAAGCGCAATGCCTCTTTCACGCCCCTAGACGAGCTTGCCGAATGTCTGCCCGACCCCGACTCCGCCCCTTCCGACTCCATAGCGGAAAACGAGCTGGCGCAGCTGATAAGCAGCTTTCTCGATACCCTTCCGCAGGCTCAGCGTGTGTATTTCATGCGCCGCTACTGGCTCGGCGAACCCGTAGCCGAGATAGCAAAGCGCTACGGCGTAAGCCCGAACACCCTCGGCGTTACCCTGCACCGCATACGCGCAAAGCTTAAAAAGGCTCTGCAAAATTCAGATCTTTGGCAGGTTTAGGAGGTGCGCTCATGCAGCAGGAATTTGATATAGGAAAAGACAACAAAACGGATATGTTATATAAGGTATACCGCGCGGTGGGCGGCGCGGCGGACAGGCAGGTCGCCGAAATGCTTGACGATGGCTTGGCGGTGCGGCTGAGGCGGCGTGCGCTGGCGAAAAGGTCGGCGGCGGGGCTGGTCTGCACGGCGGCGGCTGTAGCGATCATAATTACGGCGGCGTATAAGCTGCCGCTCGGCTCGGATATAGAAAAGACCGATAAAAGCGTTTACAGCTCGCCGGCGGAGAATGTTAGCAGTGAAGAAGCCGCCGAGCAGGTGAAGTCTGCCGATGAAGCCGAGTTTGGCGATGAAGAAAGAGCCGAACAAAACGCGCAGGAGGACAGCGGAACTTACAGCGATGAGCAGGAGCAGACCGATCAGTCCGCTAAGCCCGATACTAGTACAGAAACAGATACAAAGAAAGACACGGCAGCGGACGATGTTGATCCCGCAGACGAAAGCTCACGCACGAGCAGCGGCAGCGGAAAGCCCACGTCTTCAAAGGGCAGCACCACGGCGGGCAGTGACCCGAATCAAGAATCGGGCGGCGGGCCTCCTTTAGGCTGGAACAATGACCTCTCAGGTCTGCCATACGGAATAATGACCCGCGACCAGTGGCATATGATAGTAGAAGGTTATTACACCGTTGAAATGAACGCCATTAAAGCCCTGCCGCCGGAAATGACCCACTAACGCAGATATTAAGACAACAAAAATACAAAAAGAACAAGAGAAAAGAAAGCGTTTGCCCCCGCTCGGGTGTTGTGTATCCCGACGGGGGCAAGCTGCGTTTATGCGTATTTATTTGTATGACATCAGTTTTTCTTGACTGCCTGTATGATAGCCTTTGCTATCTGAACCACGCACATCGAGCCGAAGCTGAGGGCGTAGATAATGCCTATCTGCGCGCCGTGAAGAGCGTCGGAAACGCTGAAAAGCTTGTGCAGAGAGGGTATCAGCAGCACGGCGTTTACCAGCAGCATTCCCGCCGCGAAAGCGCCTATGCCGAATTTGTTGTTGAACATACGCTTTGTGAAGATCACCGGCTCGTCAGCCTTTGCGCTGAAGCCGTGGAAAAGGCGGGACATACAGAGCGTTGCGAAAGCCATAGTCATGCCGAGGGGAGAGCCCGCGGTGCGGTAGCCTATGATGTACGCCGCTATGGTAGCCGCCGCGATTATCACGCCGCTGTAACATACGCCGAAAAGGAAAGGCTTTGTCATCAGCGATTCGTTGGCGGGGCGGGGCTTGCGCTTCATAACGCTGTCGGTATGCGGCTCTAAGCCTAGCGCGATGGCGGGCAGCGAGTCGGTAAGCAGGTTGATGAAAAGCAGGTGTATAGGCGCGAAAGGCGCGGGCAGACCTGCGATAGAGTTGAAGAGCACCGCGATTATTCCCGCTAGGTTGCCCGAAAGCAGGAAGAGTATAGATTTCTTGATATTGTCGTAAATATTTCTGCCGTTTTTGACAGCCTTTACTATGGTGGCGAAGTTATCGTCCGCGAGAACCATAGCCGCCGCGTCTTTGGAAACTTCCGTGCCGGTGATGCCCATGGCCACGCCTACGTCGGCCTGCTTTAGCGCGGGTGCGTCGTTTACGCCGTCGCCCGTCATGGCTACAATATTGTTGCGCGCCTGCCAAGCTTTTACTATGCGTATTTTATGCTCGGGGGTAACGCGCGCGTATACTGATTTGTCCTTTACGAAATCTACCAGCTGTTCGTCGGTGTAGTCGTCGAGAGCCTTGCCCTCTACCGCTTCGTCGAAGCTTTCGAGTATGCCTATCTCTTTCGCGATGGCGGAGGCGGTGACGATGTGGTCGCCGGTTATCATTACGGGTTTGATTCCCGCGCTCTTACATTCGGCAACTGCCTGCGCCGACTCTTCGCGCGGCGGATCCATCATGGCGATAAGTCCCATGTACTCCAGACCGTTCTCGTCGTCTATTGTAATTTCGTCGCCCTCAAATTCCTTGCAGGCGAAGCAGAGTATGCGCAGACCCTGTTTCGAGAGCTGCTCTACCTGCTCGCGTATCTGATTTTTCACCGTTTCGGTGATGTTCATGCGCTCGGTAAGCACGTCCGCCGCGCCCTTGGTGTACATGACCTTGCTGCCGTTCACGATATTGAGGGTAGACATCAGCTTGCGGTCTGAGTCGAAAGGTATCTCGCTTATGCGCTTGTAATTCTCGCGGATCTCGGTATCGGAAAGCCCCGCCTTGTGCGCGAAGTGTATCAGCGCAGTTTCGGTCGGGTCGCCAATATCCACACCGTCGCGGCAGCTGGAATCGTTGCAGAGCACCGAAGCTATAACGAGCTGCTTTTCGCCGACGTTTTCCATGTTGGCGTCGTCCGCGGTGATGATATGGCCGTCGCAGACCACGCGGCGTACCGTCATTTTGTTCTGTGTGAGCGTGCCCGTTTTGTCAGAGCAGATGACGGATACCGAGCCTAAGCCCTCTACCGCCTGCAATTTGCGCATTATGGCGTTTTCGCGCGACATCTTCTGCGTGCCGAATGAGAGCACTATCGTAACTATAGAGCTGAGCGCTTCGGGGATAGCGGCTACGGCGAGGGCGATGGCGAACATCAGCGAATCCATTACCGAGTCGAAGTTGATAACGTCGGCGCGCCACATCGAAAGCCCGAATACCAATGCGCATATTATCAGTATGCCTATAGAGAGCTTTTTGCCGAAGTTATCCAGCGTGATCTGCAGGGGAGTTTTGCGCTCGCCCGCGTTCTGTATCAGCGAAGCTATCTTGCCGACCTCGGTATCCATGCCGACGGCGGTAACTATGAAAGAACCTCTGCCGTAGGTGACGAAGCTGCCGGAGTAGACCATGTTTTTGCGGTCGGCGAGCTGGAGGTCGTCTGTAAGGACATCGGCGGTCTTATCAACATTGAGCGATTCGCCCGTAAGCGCCGACTCGTTGGTTTGAACAGATGCGCACTCGATAAGTCTGCCGTCTGCGGGAACGCAATCGCCCGCCTCGATAAGCACAATATCGCCGACGGCTACTTCCTCAGAGGAAACTATCATTTTCTCGCCGCCGCGCAGCACCTTAGCGCTGGGGGAGTTGAGCTTTTTGAGGTTATCGAGGCTTTTTTCCGCCTTTAGGGTCTGCACCGTGCCGAGGATAGCGTTCATGGTGATAACGGCGATGATAACGAAGAAGCTCTCCATATCGCCCGTTATCGCGGAGATGAGGGCGGCGATGATCAGAATGATAACGAGGAAATCGGCGAACTGCGAGAGGAATATCTGCACAGCCGATTTTTTCTTGCCCTGAGCTATCACGTTCCTGCCGTATTTTTCAATGTTTTCGTTCACCTGCGCGGAGGTGAGGCCCGTAGCCGAGGAAGAAAACTCGTAGTAAAGCTCCTCGGGGGATTGCTTGTAGCGGTCTGCCATTAAACATCTTTCCTTTCTAGATAAATCTGTTGCGGTGCGGGCAGGCAAACATCGCGGCATAAAAAAAGCGGGACGTTTACTAAAGCCATGACCGAATGGGCGCGCGACAAAAAGCGGGCATAGGGAAATATACCGCCTAAAAAGCCGTGCCTACCGCACCATATGATAATAACTTTAGTAAAAGTCTCGCTGTTTATGTATGCAACGGAAGGAAGCCCGACCACAGCCGAAGCCCGCATCGTGTATTGACGACTGCATATACGGCTAAGCGCCGTCAGCTACTCTCTTTTACAATGATATAATTATAACTCAAACTAACATTTTTGTCAAGGGGGTAATTAGAAAAAATTTTAATTTTTTTGCAAGAAAAGGGGAAAGGAGAGGTGGGGCAGATTGACAACACCCCATCATCGTGATATAATAAAATCAGACTAAAAAGCTCTGTTTGAGGGCATGATAGAATAAGACTATTAAAAAGCCGCGAAAGCAACGCCTGGCGCACGCCCTTGAACGAACGACCCAAAAGCTCCAAAAAGCAGTTTTTCCCCCACGCACAAAAATTCAGTAAATAAACAATAAACTATACTATTATAAAAGGAGTGCTTTTCATGACCGAAGAAAGAATACCTAAACGCGAAGAACTCGACCCGAAATATACTTGGGACCTTAGCGATATTTACCCCACCGATGAGGATTGGGAACGCGACTTCGCTAAATTTTCTAAACTGCCCGAGACCATCGCGGGCTATAAGGGCAGACTGGCTGAGTCCGCCGATACGCTGCTCGAATTTCTGCGGCTCTCGGACGAGATAGCCGTGCTCTGCGACTCGCTCGGCAATTACGCTCAGAGAAAAAGCGATGAAAATACCGCGAACGCTAAGTATCAGGCTATGGTCTCCCGCCTGATGAACGGATATGTAGCTATAAACTCCGCGGGCAGCTTTGAAACGCCCGAACTTATCGCTATCCCCGACGACCTGCTCGAAAACTTCTATAAGGATAAGCCCGAACTTGAACTTTACCGCCGCGCGCTCGATACCGTTCGCCGCCGCAAGGCTCATGTGCTCTCCGAAGCTGAGGAAAAACTGCTCGCCCTCGCGGGAGATATGGGTATGTCGCCCGAGAATATCTTCTCAATGTTCTCTGACGCCGACCTTAAATTCCCCGACGCCGCCGATAAGGACGGCAACCCCCACCAGCTTACCCACGGCAGCTATATCCCCATGATGCAGAGCGCTGACCGTACCCTGCGCAAAAACGCTTTCGAGAACCTTTATCATACCTATGATGGCTTTAAAAATACTTGCGCGGCTACCCTCGCGGCTCAGGTAAAGACCCTCGCCTTTTACTCGCAGGCGAGAAAATACGGCTCGGCGCTGGAATCCGCACTCGACGGCAACGAGATACCTACCGATGTTTACACTAATCTGATAGCCGCCGTGCACGATAATATGCACTATATGTACGATTACGCCGCCCTGCGCAAAGAGCTTATGGGGCTCGACGAACTGCATATGTACGACCTCTACGCGCCCATAGTTTCCGACGTGGATATGAAGATAAGCTTTGAGGAAGCTAAAGATACCGTGTACAAAGCGCTCTCCGTAATGGGCGATGAATACCTCGCGGTGCTCAAAAAAGGCTTCGACGAACGCTGGATAGACGTTTACGAAAACGAGGGCAAGACCAGCGGCGCATACTCCGCAGGCGCGCGCGTACACCCCTATGTGCTTCTCAATCATAAGGACACGCTGAACTGTATGTTCACCCTCGCGCATGAGATGGGCCACGCTATACATTCTTACTACTCGAACAGCACTCAGCCCGTTGTTTACTCCGACTACAAGATATTTGTGGCGGAGGTAGCCTCTACCTGCAACGAAGCCCTGCTTATGCAGTACCTGCTGAAAAATACGCAGGATAAAAAACAGCGCGCTTACCTGATAAACTACTTCCTCGAACAGTTCCGCACAACGCTTTACCGCCAGACCATGTTCGCGGAATTTGAGCTGAAAATAAACGAGATGTACGCCCGCGGCGAAGCCCTCACGGCTGACGTTCTCAATTCCACCTACCGCGAGCTGAACAAGCTCTACTTCGGCGAGGGCGTTGTCATCGACAGCGAGATAGACCTTGAATGGGCGCGCATACCGCACTTCTATTACGAATTTTACGTTTACCAGTACGCTACCGGCTACTCGGCGGCGATAGCCCTCTCGCAGCGCATACTTACAGGCGGCGAAGAGGCAGTTAAGGACTACATCGGCTTCCTAAAAGGCGGCTGCTCGAAAGACCCCATCTCGCTGCTGAAAGGCGCGGGCGTGGATATGACCACCGCCGCCCCGATAAACGACGCGCTGAAACTCTTCGGCGAGCTTATCGGCGAAATGCGCGAACTTATGAAATAAAGCGGGTGGGATAAAATGCAGGACAAAATAATAGCCTTGACCTTCGACGACGGGCCGAATACCGTCACTACCCCGCGCGTGCTCGATGTGCTTGAAAAGTACGGCGCGGTGGGTACTTTCTTCCTCGTCGGCAGCAATATAAACGAACTCTCGGCGCAGGCGGTAAAGCGCGCCTGCTCGCTGGGCTGCGAGATAGAGAACCACTCGCTCACCCACTCAGACATGACGAAAATGACGGCGCAGGAGATAGCCGACGAGATCGCCGAAACGAGCCGCCGCGTTGCCGAGATAACGGGCAGGCAGCCGCGGTTTTTCCGCCCGCCGTATATAGCGGTGAACCAAACTATGGTAGACACCGTGAAGCTGCCCTTTATAGCAGGCTTCGGCGCGGAGGATTGGCTTGACGAGGTAACGGCGCGGCAGCGCGCGGAAAAGGTGCTGGCGCAGGCGCGCGACGGCGCAGTGATACTGCTGCACGATATGGAGGGCAACGAGCAGACCGTGCAGGCGCTGGATATGATAATACCCGCGCTGAAAGAGCAGGGCTGCCGCTTCGTTACCATATCGCAGCTTTTTGAGCAGAGCGGCGTAACGCCCGACGCGGAAAGCTTTATAGTTTACAGCTATACTCAGCAGACCACGGCGTATGCGTAAATGTTCGATTGCGTAAACTTCACAAAAAGTTTTCGCAAAAGCGGCGGCGGGTTTGTCAGAAACGCCGAAAATGCCGAAATTGCAAAAAAAGCCTTGACAAAAACGCTTTGTTGCGCTATACTATGTATTGTAAACAGCAATGGCGCTGTGGACGATGAAAGATACGTCCGCAGTGCCTTTTTTTATTGCAAAAAAATGTATGTGACAAAGTTTCACGCATCTATAATTTATAATAGGAGGAATTTCTTATGAACATCCCTGAGATCTTCGGAATCGACGTATTTGACGAAAACGTCATGCAGCAAAGACTGCCTAAGTCGGTCTACAAATCGCTGAAAAAGACCATTCAGTCGGGCGAGCCGCTCGATATTGACGTGGCGAACGTAGTAGCCGCGGCTATGAAAGACTGGGCGGTAGAAAAGGGCTGCACCCACTATACTCACTGGTTCCAGCCTATGACAGGCATCACCGCCGAGAAGCACGACAGCTTTATCTCGCCCATCGGCGACGGCAAGATCATCATGGAGTTTTCGGGCAAAGAGCTCGTAAAGGGCGAGCCTGACGCTTCCTCCTTCCCCTCGGGCGGTCTGCGCGCTACTTTTGAAGCAAGAGGCTACACCGCTTGGGACCGTACCGCGCCAGCTTTTCCGCCAGCAGCGTGCG
>OGYO01001566.1_pt1 | contig 12529 bp, 11 predicted proteins | sample 1576561 | NCBI WGS metagenome assembly OGYO01 (sample SAMEA3541507, study PRJEB24748) | human gut metagenome | biome: human gut; feature: human-associated habitat; material: faeces | place: China | collected 2012 | reverse complement strand
TGGGAAGTTAGCGGAGAGTCGCTGTAAGAGAGCTTCCAGGCAACTCCATCGGTATGGAGGTAAAGACCGGAGGGATTGCTCATGGGTGAACGCGTGCCGTCCCCTCCGAAAAAGAGGACCAGACGGTCTTTCCTGCCGCTGCCTGATCCGGCAAGAGGAATGGAAACGTCAAGCCGCAAATCGAACGAAGCAGCGTTGAGATCCATGTTTTTGCCCCATTCCGTGCCGGAAGGCAAGACAAGGCTGGAACCCGGTTGATGATTGGGATTGGCCTTTTCGAGGCATTGCATCTGTTGTTCCTGAAGGCTTTTTTGATAGGATGGGATCCAGAAGATATCGAAAGACGGAAGATCGGCCAGGATGGGAAAGAGTTTAGGGTCGTTCAGTTTGATAGCCCGAATGAGATTCTTGGGAATAACGGAGGTTCCATGGCGGTAGGGACTGGTAAAGACGGCTTTCCCGTGCTCGATGGATTTCAAGGAAGCAGGGAGGATTTCCCTCCATCCTCCGCGCAGGACGATAATATCCGGGTATTTGTCTTGCGTGTTCTTCCGAGGTTGTTCCATGTGGATGGAATGAATCTGGGACAACTTGATGTCCCAAGGCGTTTTTCCGTTGCCGGTGGGGAGGATCGTGAGTGAATCTTGAGGGGCGTCCAGGGCTATCAATTCTCCGGATGCCTTGAATCCGTCTTCCATCATCACATCCACCTGAACGGCGGATGCCAGGGTGGAGGCTGTACAGGTGAACAGAATGGGGAATGAAAGCCTATTTTTCATAAATGGGCAGGAAGCGGTAGTTGACTGCCAGAGAGGCAGGTGGATGAGCCGACGGTCGAGGACACGATCTCCATTCTCCGCGGTCTGAAGGAGCGCTACGAGGTTTATCACGGCGTGCGTATCCATGATAACGCGCTTGTCGCTGCCGCGACGCTCTCCAACCGCTATATCACCGACCGTTTTCTCCCCGATAAGGCCATTGACCTTGTGGATGAGGCGTGCGCCCAGATCCGCACGGAGATCGACTCCATGCCCGAGGAGCTCGACGGCATCCGCCGCAAGATCATGCAGCTCGAAATCGAGGAAATGGCGCTCAAGAAGGAGGACGACCAGCTCAGCCAGGATCGTCTCGCCAAGCTGCGCGAAGAGCTCGCCAATCTCAAGGACAAGTTCAATGAGATGAAAGCGCGCTGGGAAAGCGAAAAGAACAGCGTGGACGAGGTCAAAAAGCTCAAGGGCGAGATCGAAAAGCTTCACGCGGACATCGAAAACGCGCAGCTGCGCTACGAGTATGAAACGGCGGCCCGGCTCAAATATTCCGAGCTGCCCGCGCTGGAGAAAAAGCTCGCCGAGGCCGTGAAAGCCTCGGAGGAGAAGAAGCAGAACTCCATGGTGCACGACACCGTTACCGAGGAAGAGATCGCCGCCATCGTCGCGCGCTGGACGGGTATCCCCGTGGCGCGCCTCGTCGAGGGCGAGCGCGAAAAGCTCCTGCATCTGGATGATTATCTCCACCGCCGTGTCGTCGGTCAGGACGAGGCTGTGCAGAAGGTCACGGAGGCCATTCTCCGCTCCCGCGCCGGCATCGCCGACCCGAACCGCCCGATCGGCAGCTTCCTGTTCCTCGGCCCCACGGGTGTCGGCAAGACCGAGCTTGCGAAGTCCCTTGCCGAATGCCTCTTTGACGACGAGCACAACATCGTGCGCATCGATATGACCGAGTATATGGAGAAGTTCTCCGTCTCGCGTCTGATCGGCGCGCCTCCGGGATATGTCGGCTACGACGAGGGCGGCCAGCTCACCGAGGCCGTGCGGCGCAAACCCTACAGCGTTGTGCTGTTCGACGAGATCGAAAAGGCGCACCCGGATGTGTTCAACATCCTGCTGCAAATTCTCGACGATGGCCGCATCACCGATTCGCAGGGCCGCACCGTAGACTTCAAGAACACGATCATCATCCTCACCTCGAACCTCGGCAGCCAGTACCTGCTTGAAGGCATCGATATGGAGGGCAACATCACCGATTCAGCGAAGGAAGCCGTGATGGCCGAGCTGCACCGCGCGTTCCGGCCGGAGTTTTTGAACCGTCTCGATGAGACGATCCTCTTCAAGCCGCTCACGAAGGACAACCTCACCGGCATCATCGATATCATGGTCGAAGGGCTCAAGAAGCGCCTGGCCGACCGCTCGCTCAAGCTCTGCATCACCGACAAGGCGAAGGAGCTTATCATCGAGCGCGGCTACGATCCGCTCTACGGCGCGCGTCCGCTGCGCCGGTATCTCCAGAGCAGCGTGGAAACGCTGCTGGCGAGAGCCATCCTCTCCGGCGATATCGCCGCGGGCAGCACGCTCACGGTGGACGTCGAAAACGACGAGCTCGTCTGCCGGTAAACCGATAGAAAAGAAAACGCTGTGCGAACGAAAGTTCGTACAGCGTTTTTCTGTTAAGAAAAGCTCCCTGTGGCAACACATATGGCGCAGCCCCCCCGGCGAATGCTGCTTTGGAGGGGTGCGTTCTAGTCTTATCAAAACAAAAATAGGGCCTTATTTCTCGTCCGTTTCATCCGGTATATACTGCATTATATCGCTGATATCACAGGAAAGTATTTTGCAGAACATTTCAATTGTGTGCGTGCTGACACTTTCGTTCCGCTTTAGGCGGGTAATCTGTCCGGGGCTGATGCCGTATTTTTTCTTGAGCGCATATTGTGAAATCTTGCGTTTCTTCATGGTATTCCACAATTTATCATACGAAATCATGCCAAGTCCCTCCCTTACCTCTTGACATGATAACCGAATTTGTGGTATAGCAATAATGACCAATATCGGTCTCTATTTTAAGGAGGAGAAATGGAATGAAAAAGAGAATATCTGCGATTTTAGTACTGGCTTTATGCGTGTCTTTATGCGGTTGCGGGAAGAGCAGGCAGGTTCAAAGCGTGGAAGAGGCAATTTCTTCTTTGGGAAAAATATCTTTGCTTAGTTTTGAAGCCATTGAAGAGGCGGAAAAAATGTATGATGCACTCTCCGATGAGGAAAAAGAGAGCGTGGAGAATATCTCTGATTTGAGAGACGCCAGAGAAAAATACGATTTTCTGGCTTTTACTGCCAGTAACCGACCGTTCAGCTATGAGTGGATAAATTCCGCAGACGGTGACATCTATGTTTTCGAGTGTACCGGAGAAGGGACACATGACAATGTTCCCTGCACCTACACGCGGAGCGAAGATGAGAATAACATGGCGATTATCGTTTCGGAAGATGGCGTGGAGGAAAATGTTACTCTGCGGTTGGAGCTCGGGGGACGAACAGAACTTGTTACCGACACGAAAAGATATCCCTATGTGAGACGGGATGACTACGAAGCTGCTGGCGCAGAGGTCCGCGCGGAAGTCGAAAAGTACCTTTTGGCGCAAGATAACGGGATATGGGTCATTGCAAATCAGTTTATGGTCTTTGGGGAGAATGGAGAGGGAATCGTATTTGATTCATTTGAAAACCTTAGCAATTCCAAGTATTCCACTATGAAATGGGAGTATATAGATAACGACACGATTCGGATTCGGGCAAACTCTTCCGGCGGAAACTATTCTGTTACTGGAGATTTCTCGCTGCTGGGCGATGCGGCACAGCGGCCCATTTTGCTGAATCATGGATCAAAAACCACGGCGTGCGGCAGTTTTATCACTTGGGATGAACTGACCGCTGCGGGCTGATTCGTCTCAAAAACTGAGCTGTGCCGGTTTTACAGCGAATCATTGACTCGTCAGAATATTGAAAGACCCCGTCTGCCTCTTTGAAAGCAGACGGGGTTTTGTGTGCAAGGCTTTTTTATACGACCTTCAGTGCATTACATGAACAGCGGGGCGAAGATCGCGATCAGGGCAACGATCGTTGCGCACTGAATGACGGTGACGGCGGTGGACATGTACTTGGGAACGGTATTCATTGTTCCTTCCTCCAAATGAATTATTATTTAGTATGGACGGATATTAACACCGACCGCTCGCAAAGTCAAGCCTGTTTACGAATAAAATTCAGTGATTTATGAAATTTATGAATCGTAAACGGGGAAACACGAATAAAAATGAATATACTGTGGATTTTGACAATGAATAAAAACAAATGTCCGGCGGACAGAGAACCGGCGGACATTTGTCGGGAAATGCTTTGGGATATCAGATCGCGATCGGCACGGCGTCCGGCTCGATGGGGCAGACGTAGCCGGATCCGGCTCGCCCGGCGTATTCCTCGCGGGCCTTTTGCAGCAGCGCGGGATCGTCGATGAGCGCGGTGGCGGCGGTTGCCAGAGTTTTTCCGGCGCAGAGGATCGCCTTGTGTGCAAGGGATGTTTTCCCGCAGGCAACGACCTGCCACGAATGGCCCGGCACGCCCGCCGGCCACGCGGCGATAAGCGCCTGCGCTGTCGGCGTCTGCCAGCTCACATCGCCGACGTCCGTGCTGCCGGGGAGAAAGCCCTCGCCGGAGTAGAGAGGGAGGAGGAAGTCGTTCATGGGCTTGGTCATATTCTCTGAAAGCGCACGGGATTCTTTGGCGATTTCGCTGTCAAACTTTGCGCCGATGCCGGGAGCGCGCGTCTGCGACGGAAACGTCCGGCAGAGCGACGAGGCAAAGGCAAGCTCCTCCGCCGTATACTGCGGCACACCGGTTTCGGCGAACGAGGCGTGCAGCAGCGCTTCAAGCGTGAAGTTCGGCAGCGTTTCCGCCGTGCCGTCGATGAATACGCGCTCGTAGCTTGTCCCGGTCATAAGCGCCGCGCCCTCGGCGATGGCGTCCACGCGCTTTTGGAGCTTTACGGAATCGGCGACCTTGTTGGCGCGGACCATGTAGAGCACCGAGGCGTTCGCCTGCACGACGTTCGGCGACACGCCGCCCGCGTCCGTGATGGCATAGTGGATGCGGCAGTCGTCGGTCATGTGCTCGCGCAGAAACTGCACGCCGATGTTCATAAGCTCCACGGCGTCGAGCGCGCTGCGCCCGTTGTGCGGGTCTCCGGCGGCGTGCGCGGCGACGCCGTGGAATTTATAGAGCACCTGGATGCACGAGTTGTTCGTGCCGGTGGATATCTCGTTCGTGTCGGACGGGTGCCAGGTGAGCGCGGCGTCGAGCCCGTACCAAAGCCCCTCGCGCGCCATATATGCCTTGGCCGCGCCGCCCTCCTCGCCGGGGCAGCCGAAGAAAACGACGGTGCCGGGCTTTCCGCTCGCGGCGAGATACTCCTTTACCGCCGCGGCGGCGGCGAGCGAACCGGCGCCGAGCAGATTGTGGCCGCAGCCGTGACCGTTCCCGCCGGGGGTGACGCTCTGCACTTCGGCAGCGCCGCTTTGCTGCGAGAGGCCGGAGAGCGCGTCAAACTCGCCGAGGATGCCGATCACCGGATGGCCGGAGCCGTAGGAGCCGGAAAACGCCGTTTCAATGCCGCAGAGGTTCTTCTGCACCGTGAAGCCCAGCTTTTCCAGTGCGTCCGTATAGAGCGCGGCGGCCTTGAATTCCTTGAGCGAAAGCTCCGGCTCGTCCCAGATCGCGCCGGAGATTGCGGTGAAAGTATTTGCGTGCGCGTCGATCGTATGCAGCGCGGCTTTTTTGATTTCGTTCATATCACAACACCTTGGAAAGAAAATCCTGCAAACGGGCGCTTTGCGGGTGCTGGAAGATGTCTTCCGGCGTGCCCTGCTCCACGATGCGCCCCTCGTCCATGAATACGACGCGGTTGCCGACCTCGCGGGCAAAGCCCATTTCGTGCGTCACGACGACCATCGTCATGCCGTCGCGGGCGAGCTGCTTCATAACGTCGAGCACCTCACCGACCATTTCGGGGTCAAGCGCGCTCGTCGGTTCGTCAAAGAGCATCACGTCCGGCTCCATGGCGAGCGCGCGCACGATGGCGACGCGCTGCTTCTGCCCGCCGGAGAGCTGCGAGGGGTAAGCGTCGGCGCGGTCGGCAAGCCCGACGCGCTCCAAAAGCTCCACGGCCTTTGCCTTTGCCACGGCCTTGTCCGCTTTTTTTACAAGAATGGGGGAGATGGTCAGATTTTCGAGCACCGTTTTATGCGGGAAAAGATTGAAGTGCTGGAACACCATGCCCATCTTCCGGCGGTGAGTGTCGAGATCGATCTTCTTTCCCTGCGCGTTTTTCTTCTTCGTGATATCCGTTCCTTCGACGATCACGCTGCCGGCGGTCGGCGTTTCGAGCAGATTGAGCGAGCGCAGGAACGTAGACTTGCCGCTGCCGGAGGGCCCGATGATGACGATCACGTCGCCCTTGCGGATCGTGAGATCCACGCCGTCGAGCGCTTTGACCGTGCCGTCGCGGAAGTGTTTGCAGAGGTCTTTGACCTCAATGAGCGTTTCACCGGTCTGCACGGCTCATCCTCCTTTCAAAGAATCCGAACAGTTTGCTGAGCAGGAACGTCAGAATAAAATAAATGACGCCGACGATCACGAGCGGCTCCAGAGGCAGATAGCTTGCGCCGCGCACGATGAGATACTGTGTCATGAGATCGCCGATAAAGAACGTGGACGCGAGCGAGGTGTCCTTCACGATCATGATAAACTCGTTGCCGAGCGCGGGAAGGATCGTTTTGAGCGCCTGCGGCACGAGAATGTACCAGGTGCGCTGGAACGAATTCATGCCGAGACTCATGGCCGCCTCGCTCTGCCCGGCGTCTACCGACTGAATGCCCGAGCGGATGACCTCGGAGACGTAGGCGGCGCTGTTGCAGACGAGCGCGATGGCGATGCAGAGAAATTTCTGCTTATTGAGCGCCGGGATGAGCGCGGGCAGGGCAAAGTAAAAGAAATAGAGCTGCAGAAGCATCGGCGTGCCGCGGATGATCTCGATGTAAGCTGTGGATAGCCAGCGCAGCGGCGCGATCTTGGAAAGCTTCATTCCCGCGAGCAGGCAGGCGATCACCGCGCCGAACGCCACCGTGATCGCGGCGAGCAGCAGCGTATACGATACGCCGGTCACCAGAAACTTTTCCCAGTATTTGGTGAACAGCTTGACGATGTTTTCAAACTTTATGAAACTCATGGACGGATCCTTCCCCTTCGCCCGCCGGAGAGATCCCCCATGGCGGGCGGCTTGTTATTTGCAATCAGTCTTCGACGCTTACTTCGGCCTTGGCAAGCGCGACGGCGTCTTCGTACCATGTGCCGTACAGTCCGTCGGCATAGGCCTTGGCGAGAGCTTCGTTGACAACGTTCAGCAGCGCGGTCTCGCCTTTGGTGATGAGAATGACGTTCGCCTCATACTCGGCGGCAACTTCAAATTCCCAGGGGCAGATCATAAGATCGGGGTTGGAATCAAGGATCATTTCGGCGTTGCCCTTCGCAACGGCCAGCGCCTCGATGCTGCCGTTCTGCAGCTCCAGCACGCCAACGCCGAGATCGCCGATGGTGATGGGGTTCGCGTCGGGCAGCTGGGAGGTGAGGAGATTCATCTGGAGCGAGGCGTTCTGCGCGCCGACATCCACGCCGGAGAAGTCCTCGGCGGAGGCGTACTTGTCGGCGTCGGTCTTTTTGATGAGGATGACCTGCTCGGTTTCGTTATCGCCGGCGTAGTAGTAATCGGAGATCTCATAGTTCTCGCCGCGCTCCTCCGTCCAGGAGTAGCCGGAAATGGACATCGGCACGGAGCCGGTGTAAACGGCAGTCTGGCAGGCGTCAAAGCTCATCGGCTCAATGACAAGATCGACGCCGATGTAGTCGGCGATATACTTGGCGAGCGTCACGTCAAAGCCGACGTACTGCTCCTGCCCGTCCTTGGAGGAATCGACAAACTCCATCGGGGCAAAGTCGGGGGAGAGGGTGACGTAGAGAACACCGTCGGCCTTGATCTGATCGAGCACGCCCTGCGATTCGGCGGGAGCTTCGGTCTCGGCGGGGGCTTCGGATGCGGGAGCGTCGGCGGCAGGGGCTGCCGTGGGCTCCGCGGCGGGAGTCTCCGCCGCACCGCAGGCGCAGAGCGCGAAGAGCATGACAAATGCGAGAGCAAGCGAGAGAACCTTTGAATACTTTTTCATTTTCTTTTCCTCAATTTTCACTTTTTGCTAAACATATTTATCTTTATTCTTCTGTACCGTTCACGACCTTGGCAAGCGCAACAGCTTCGTCGTGCCATGCGCCGTACATTCCTTCGCTGTAGGCTTTTGCCAGCGCTTCGTTGACAACGTTCAGCAGCGCGGTCTCGCCCTTGGTGATGAGAATGACAAAGGCTTCCGTCTCCTCCGTGATGGTGAATTCCCACGGACAAAGCACCAAATCCGGGTTGGCGTCCATGATGATCTCGGCGTTGCCCTTGGCCACGGCGAGAGCTTCAATGCTGCCGTTCTGCAGCTCGAGAACGCCGGTCCCGACATCACCGACGGCCACGGGATTAGCGTCGGGAAGCTGAGAAGTGACAAGCTGCATCTGCAGAGAGGCGTTCTGTGCGCCGATGTCAACACCGTTAAAATCTTCAGAGGACGTGTACTTTTCCTCGTCGGCGGTACGGATCAGAATGACCGGCTCAATTTTGTTATCGCCATCATAGTAATAATCGGAGATCTCATAGCTTTCAGCTCGCTCCTCGGTCCAGACGTAGCCGGAAACGGACATCGGAACAGAAGCGGTATACACGGCGGTCTGGCAGGCATCAAAGCTCATCGGCTCAATGACAAGCTTTACGCCAATATAGTCGGCGATGTACTTGGCAAGGAAAACGTCCAGCCCTACATACTGCTCCTGCCCGTCCTTGGAGGAATCGACAAACTCCATCGGGGCAAAGTCGGGGGAGAGGGTGACGTAGAGAACACCGTCGGCCTTGATCTGATCGAGCACGCCCTGCGATTCGGCGGGAGCTTCGGTCTCGGCGGGGGCTTCGGATGCGGGAGCGTCGGCGGCAGGGGCTGCCGTGGGCTCCGCGGCGGGAGTCTCCGCCGCGCCGCAGGCGCAGAGCGCGAAGAGCATCAGTGCAGCAAGAGCGAGGGAAAGTACTTTTGCAAATGTTTTCTTTTTCATTGTTGTGTGCCTCCGTTGTGAAATGAATTTTTATTTAAGATGGTGCGAATATTGGCATACTTATCCACGAGAGTCAACACAAGAATGAGAAAAAATTCGGAATATTTGCGTTATTATAAATAATATACGGCGAATACGGAATATTATCCAAACGCTTTGTGCATATTTGCATGCAACGAGCGAAAAAATATCCGGCAGCCTTCCCAAGGGAAGACTGCCGGATGGCTGCATATAAATGAAAGAATTACAGAAGGTATTTCAGGATCTGCACGGCGTTGCTCGCCGCGCCCTTGCGGATCTGATCGCCGCAGCACCAGAGCGTGAGAGCGTTTTCCTGCGTGAGATCCTCGCGCACGCGGCCGACCCAGACGAGGTCCTGCCCGCTTGTGTCGAGCGGGGTGGGGTAGCACCGGCCCTCGTAGTCCTCGATCAGACGGCAGCCGGGGAAAGCGCGGATGGCTTCGTTGGCCTCAGCAACGGTGATCTTCTCCTTTGTCCGCACCGTGACGGCGATGGAGTGCGAGCGCATAACGGGAACGCGCACGCAGGTGCAGGTAACACGCAGCCCGGGGAGATGCAGGATCTTGCGCCCCTCGTTCTGCATTTTCATTTCTTCATCGGTATAGAGATTATCGAGCATGCTGCCGATGAACGGGATGACGTTGAGCGCGATCTGCGTGGGGAATACCTTCGCCTCGCACTTTTCGCCGCGGGCGAGCGCGTCCATCTGGCGCTCGAGTTCCTCAAGTCCGCCCTGTCCGGCGCCGGATACGGCCTGATATGTGCACGCGACCATACTCTCGATCGGCGAGAGGCGGTTGAGCGCGCCGACGGCCATCGCGGTGATGATCGTGGAGCAGTTGGGATTGGCAATGATGCCGGAATTGCTCTTCGCGTCCTCGCCGTTGATCTCCGGCACGACGAGCGGGATGGCCGGATCCATGCGGAAGGCGGAGCTGTTGTCGATGTATACCGCGCCGCTTTTCACGATGGCCGGGGCAAACGCGCGGGACATGCCGCTCTTTACCGCGCCGAGGACAAAGTCCATGCCCTCGAACGAGGCGTCCGCCGCTTCTTCCACGGTGAGGTCCTCCCCGCGGAAGGGAATTTTGCTCCCCGCGCTGCGCGCGCTCGAGAGGAGCTTGAGACGCGAAACGGGAATATCGTATTCTTCCAGTACGTTGAGCATCTCGCGGCCGACCGCGCCGGTCGCGCCGAGAATGGCGATATTGCAGTTTTTCATAAGAGGATCTCCTTTCTGTCAGCCGGTGAACCCGTCATACAATACGCGGATCGCCTTTTCAAAATCACAGTTTTCCACGCCCACGATGATCGAAAGCTCGTCCGCGCCCTGGGCGATGGTGCGGATGTTCAGCCCGTGCTCGCCGAGCGCCTGGAAGAGCTTGCCGGACGTGCCGGGGCGGGCGGGCATTTTGCGGCCCACGGCGGCGACGAGCGCGATGCCGTCCTGCACGCGCACATCGTCCGGGCGGCAGGTCTTCTGAATGTCGGCGATGACATCATAGAGCGTATTTTCCAGCGCCGCGGACGAAACGACGAGCGCGAAGCTGTCCAGCCCGAGCGTGATGTGCTCCACGCTTGCGTGGTAGCGGTCGAGGATCTCCAGCGCGTTGCAGAGCGTCGTGGAGGCGTTCATGTTGCGCTTGAGCACCGTGAGGATCGTGAAGTTGCGCCGCCCGGCAATGCCGGTGATCGGGCGCTCAAGCTCGCTTTCGCTTTCGATGTGCTCCACGATGAACGTGCCGGGTTCGTCCGGCCGGTTCGTGTTGCGGATGTTCAGGGAAATGCCTTTTTCCTTGACCGGCAGAATGGATTCCTCGTGCAGCACCGAAGCGCCCATGAACGCCATCTCGCGCAGCTCCGCGTAAGTGATGCGGGGAATGGGCCGGGGATTCTCCACAATGCGCGGATCGGCCATCAATATGCCGGAAACGTCCGTCCAGTTTTCGTATACGTCCGCGTTCACCGCGGCTGCGGCGAGCGCGCCGGTGATGTCGCTGCCGCCGCGCGTCATCACCTTGATCTTCCCGGTCGGCACGCGGCCGTAGAAGCCGGGGAGGACGATCTTCCCGTTCTTTTCGAGCGCGTCGGCGATGGCCGCGTCGGTGCGGGCGCGGTCAAACTGGCCGTCAAAGCCGAAGAACACGCAGTCGGCGGCGTCCACGAAGGCGTAGCCGAGCGTTTCGGCCATGAGCCGCGCGGTGAAGTATTCGCCGCGGGAGACGAGCTCATCCACGCTCGTGTCACGCGAGAGCGTCGCGGCGTAAGCGTCGAATTCGTCCTCCACGCGGTAGGAAAGACCCAGCTCGTCGCGGATGGAGACGAACCGGGAACGGATCGCGGCGAGAATGTCGGCGCACGAGACGCCGTAGGTCAGATGCGCGTGGCAGAGATAGAGAAGGTCGGTGAGCTTGTGATCGTCGCTCGTGCGCTTTCCGGCGGCCGAGATGACGACGACGCGGCGCGAATCGTCCGAAAGGACAATGTCGCGCACCTTGTGGAACTGCTCCGCCCCTGCGACGGACGAGCCGCCGAATTTGCATACTTTCAGCATAGTTCTTCCTCCAGCGCCGCGAAGAACAGATCGTTTCCGTCCTTGCGGATGTTCTGCGCGAGCGCGTGCATTTTCTCCGCGCTCATCGGCTCGGTAACGGCGCGGACAACTTCGCCCTGCGCGAGCACCGACCGGAGCGAAAGCCGGACAGCGGCAAAGCCGCCGGTGCGAATGTAGTAGGAATGCACCGCTTCGCGGTTATCGGCTTCCGCGGCGCGGCAGTTTTCCGGGAACATGGAGCGCGCGCCCTGCTGCGCCGCAGAAAGATCGCGCAGCACCGCCGAAGCGGTGGGGAAGCGGCCTGCGCCCTGCCCCATCAGCACGATGGAGCCGCAGCGTTTGCCGGTATAGCGCGCCATGTTGTTATTCGTGAAAACCGAGCTCTCCGGCGCGGCACGGGGGAAGAGCACCGGCTCCACATACGCCGAAACGCTCTCCCCGGCGCGGCTGCCGCGCGCCAAAAGACGGCAGACGAGACCGCGGCTTTGGATATCCTCCACGTCCGCGGCGGTGAAGTGCTCCATGCCCTCGCAGAGCATGCCGCTTTGCGGCAGCACCCCGAAGGCGACCGCGCACGCGAGCTGCATTTTCCGCAGCGCGTCCAGCCCGGAGACGTCCGCCGTCGGGTCGGACTCGGCATAGCCGAGAGACTGCGCTTCCCGGAGCGCGTCGCCGTAGGAAAGACTGCGGCGCTGCATGGCGTCGAGCATGTAGTTCGTTGTGCCGTTCAAAATGCCGGAAACGGCCTCAATGCGGTCGGTCTCCGCCGAGAGCGCGAGATTGTGGAGAAACGGCACGCCGCCGCCGCACGCCGCGCTGAAGAGAAACGCCGCGCCCTTTTCCCGCGCGAGCGCCGCAAGCTCCAGACCGTGCGCCGCGACCATCGCCTTGTTTGCGGTGATGAAGTGCTTCCCGGCCTCAAGCGCGCGCATAC
>OGYO01001561.1_pt1 | contig 12558 bp, 9 predicted proteins | sample 1576561 | NCBI WGS metagenome assembly OGYO01 (sample SAMEA3541507, study PRJEB24748) | human gut metagenome | biome: human gut; feature: human-associated habitat; material: faeces | place: China | collected 2012 | reverse complement strand
TAATCCGGTCCGGTGATTCCGTTACCATCTTATAAGAGTGGCTGAGCTGCCATATGGCAGATGCAGCAAGCAGGGTGGAACCGCGAGTAGATTATTCGTCCCTTACAATACAGAGATGTATTGTAAGGGACTTTTTTTATGTAGGATTATGAGAGTGCATAGCACGGAATAATCCGTAGATATCATAATAGTATATTTACTCGTCCCTGTGGAAAACTTTAAAATTTTATTCAAAAAAGGAGTTCAAAATTATGATCATCACATTGAAAGACGGATCCAAAAAAGAGTATTCCGAAGCAAAATCAGTTATCGACATCGCTTATGATATCAGTGAAGGACTGGCACGTGCAGCATGTGCAGGCGAAGTAAACGGAGAAGTTGTAGACCTTCGTACTGTTCTTGACAGCGACTGCGAACTGAACATGCTCACAGCAAAAGACGAAATAAATGATAAAGTAACAGGTCTTGATATCGGTGCTGATGACTATATCACTAAGCCATTTGCTATTCAAGAGCTTCTAGCTAGAATACGTGCTACCCTTCGCAAGCATAATAATTCTACTACTAAACCTGCAGAAGAACCTTCAGTGTTCAAATTTAAAAATATCCATGTATATCTTGACCGTCATGAAGTAAAAGTTCATAACCAATTAGTTGAACTCACTAAAAAAGAATATGATTTACTTTTATATTTATTACACAATCATGACCATGTTTTATCTAGAGAGCAAATCCTCCAATCCATCTGGGGTTATGAATATATGGGTGATACCAATGTAGTCGATGTTTATATTCGCTATTTACGCGCCAAAATTGATGATTATTTCAATGAAAAATACATTCATACAGTAAGAGGCATCGGCTATGTTATCAAAACTTAAAACTTATTTAAATATGTGTATTCACCCTCGTTTAAAATATATGCCTATTTCCCTAAAATTAGCTTTTATCTACAGCATCATGCTCTGCTTAATTTTAATTGTAACTTTAAGCAGTACCTTGATTGGCATACATTATGTGCTCTTTCACGAAGCTGAAGTATCCATCAATTTATCTGCTAATTATGTAGAGAAAAAAGCTAATAATGAAACAGTACCAGAATTGCTACAAGATGTGAAAAGTTCTGCCCTTATCCCTGGCGTTGTCATGCGTGTAACAGATAGCAATAATAATATAGTTTATGATAGTTTGCCAATGTATATATCTATCAATCACGTTCAGGACTCACTTGCTAGACAAGAAGAACATCCTCAAATTGAAGATTACATTCGCAATGCTCTTTTACCTTCAGATTTAAAATTTGTCAATTTTAAACATTTTTGGATTTTCTATACGCAAAGAACTATTGTCAAAAACGATGAAACGTATACACTTCATTTCTTGCGAACGATTACAGCAGAAAAAGTATTTTTAGAAGAATTATCCGAAACTATTTTTTATGCTGGAATTGCAGGGGTAATAATCTCCATTATTTGCGGTTTTCTCCTCAGTAGAAGATTATTAAAACCATTAAGAGATATTACCACGACTGTAAAAAATATTGAAATCCAAGATTTAAATCAACGCATCAAAGTACAGCCAACTAGAGATGAATTAGAAGAACTTTCTAATACCTTTAATTTAATGTTAGAGCGCTTACAAAAAGGTTTTGAGCAACAGCGTCAATTCGTATCCGACGCCTCCCATGAACTTCGCACTCCTGCCACTGTAATTTGCGGTTATTCAGATATGCTCGCTCGTTGGGGTAAAGATGACCCTCAAACTGCTGATGAATGTATCACAGCTATTCATTCTGAAGCCATCAATATGCAACGCTTGATTGAAAAGCTCTTATTCTTGGCTAGAGCAGACCAAAAACGTCAAGTATTGCATAAAGAGTCATTGAATTTAAAACCTTTAATTGCTGATATTGCCAAAGATACGCAATTAATCGCACCTCAACATACTATAACTTGCACTCATAATGATGATGGATATATCTTTGCTGATGAATTAGTGATGCGTCAAATGCTTCGTATCTTTTTAGATAATAGCATAAAATACACGCCAGATGGCGGAAAAATCACCATTTCCTCAGAAAATAAAGTCAAACATATGATTGTAAAAATCTCAGATACTGGTATCGGTATCGCTAAAGATAAACAAGATAAAATCTTTGAGCGTTTTTATCGCGTAGATAGTGCTAGAACGAGAAACGGCGTTGGTGGTACTGGTCTTGGTCTATCCATTGCCAAATGGATAGCTGATGCCCATGATATCGAAATCAGATTATCTAGCAAATTAAATAAAGGAACAACAATTATTTTAATCATTCCTAAAGATAATTAAATAAAGCACCTTAGGCTTAAATCTATGAGCTTAAGGTGCTTTTTTCGTATTTTATTTATGAAATTTTAATCAATATCTAGCTTGTCCGTTAATAAAAGAAATCATTGTTTTAGCTGGTAAAGTTACCATTGTACCATCTGGTTGTTGCCAAGAAATAGCTTTTTTCAATACTCCAGAAGTTACATATCCTTCTTTAGAAAAGCTTATATCTTTACCACCTGCAAATTCTACAAATCCAGCCATTTCATCGCCAGCTAAACCTGTTTTAAAACCATATGGTCTTAAAAGAGCATCATCTCTCAAGCGACCATTTTTCACTGAACCATCAGGATAAAAACCTAATTCATATTGGTCTTCAAAAGTAATCAGACCATATTTATCTTTATTCACACTTACAGTTACTTCTTCATCAATAGTACCAGATAATACAGTACCATCGGTCGCAAAAGTTACAGGCTTATTGCCTTTATAGCGTATATGAGCATAAGTTGGGAAAGGAATAGAAACACTTGTAAACGGATGGAAAATACGAGGATAGAAAATGCTATTATTACTTTCCTCATAATAATCATTGATTACATTTCTCCAGCCAGTAGGACGAAGTGCAATATCGCGATTTAATACACCTGTTATCACTTCATTATTCTCATTTAATTCCACTACTGTACCTTTTTTGAATTTCAAATCATCATTTGCCACGCTAAAACCTTGGGGAACTAATACTTTTGTCTTATCTAAAGTCATAGTTTTTGCCTCTGCCATAGACATAGATAAGCCACAACATAATAAACCTACTGCTAAAAATACTTTTAATTTTTTCATTTTATCACCTCTTATATTTAATATGACAAAAGCTCATCAAAATTGATGAGCTTTTATTTATCTTATTATTTTAGCATTAAAATTATTCTGGTTTTTTAATTACTTCAATGCCACCCATGTATGGACGAAGCACTTTTGGAATTACTACAGAACCATCTGCTTGCTGATAGTTTTCTAATACAGCAGCTACAGTACGTCCTACTGCAAGACCAGAACCGTTCAATGTGTGTACAAATTCAGGTTTTGCACCTGCACTGCGACGGAATTTGATATTTGCACGGCGAGCCTGATAATCGCAAACATTAGAGCAAGAAGAAATTTCACGATAAGTATTATAGCTTGGAAGCCATACTTCGATATCGTAAGTCATAGCAGCTGTGAAACCAATATCACCTGTGCAAAGTTTTACTACATGGTAAGGGATTTCTAAGAGCTGTAAAACTTCTTCTGCGTTATTAACCATTTTTTCTAATTCATCATAAGATGTTTCAGGTTTAACGAATTTAATCATTTCAACTTTGTTGAACTGATGTTGACGAATAAGACCACGAGTATCACGACCAGCACTACCTGCTTCTGCTCTAAAACAAGCAGTGTAAACGCTGTAGTATTCTGGTAATTTATCGCCATCTAAAATTTCATCTCTATGGAAGTTAGTAGCTGGAACTTCACCTGTTGGTACGAGATAATAATCTAAGCCTTCAAGTTTGAACATATCTTCAGAGAACTTAGGCAACTGACCTGTACCAGTCATGCTGTCTTTATTAGCGATAAATGGTGCAAGCATTTCTGTATAGCCTTGTTTATCTACATGTAAATCCATCATGAAGTTAATCAAAGCACGTTCAAGTCTTGCGCCTAAACCTTTATAGAAAGTAAAACGTGTACCTGTAACTTTTGCAGCTCTTTCAGGATCTAAAATATCAAGGTCTGCACCGATATCCCAATGAGCTTTTGGTTCAAAATCGAATTCACGAGGAGTACCCCAACGGCGAACTTCTGGATTATCGCTATCATCTTTACCTACTGGTACAGATTCATGGCACATATTTGGAATGCGAAGTAAAATATCATGTAATTCATCTTGAACTTCACGGAGCTGTTTATCTAATTGGCTAATTTTTTCACCAACTTGACGCATTTCTAAAATCACAGCATCAGCATTTTCTTTATTTTTTTTCATTTCGCTGATTTTTTTAGAAACGGCATTTTTCTGGCTTTTTAAATTTTCTGTTTCAGCAATGATTTCACGACGTTGTTTTTCAAGTTCCATGAAACGGTCAAGATTCATTGGATTATTTCTGTTTTTTAAATTCTGTAATACTAATTCAGGGTTATCTCTGACAAATTTTATATCGAGCATTATTTTAACCTACCTTTTTTTGTAACTAAATATGTAGTAATCTTAATTTTACAACATAATCCATTAAATTAAAAGTTTACCACATAATTATTTCATTTTCTATGGATATATATTTCAAAATCCATCAATATTTATTAGTTTTTAGCTTCTGTTCCCTTGATATCATCTAATAAACTTTGATTGCCGTTTATTGGTTTTACATTAGCATATCTAAACAATTGTAAAAATATATCATGTGCTATTGGTGCTGCTACTTGACCACCATAGTATTCGCCACCAGCTGGGTCATTGATGATTACAAGCACTGTGAATTGAGGGTCTTCCACTGGTCCAAAACCACAAAATGAAGCGATATAATGTCCTGGCAAATATCCGCCATTTACCATATCGATTTTCTGTGCTGTACCTGTTTTACCAGCAATATGATAACCTTCAATACTTGCTTTAGAACCACCACCTGTGGAAACTACTTGTTCTAATACAGATTTCAACGTCTTATCCACATCAGAGTCAATACAACGGCGAACTTCTTCGCGTTCCATTTGCTGATATACTGTGCCATCAGCATTATAAATAGCCTTCACAATATGAGGTTTTAACAATACACCATCATTTGCTATAGCAGACATAGCAGTGATCATCTGAAGTGGTGTTACCGCGATACTTTGCCCAATAGAAGAAGTCGCTACGTCAGAAGCAACCATATCTTTCGGATTGAATAAAATCCCAGATTCTTCACCTGGAAGCTCAATACCTGTACGTTCGCCAAAACCAAATTTACGAGCATAATTCATCAAGCGCTCGCCACCTAATTCCAAACCTAATTGAGCAAAACCCGTATTGATAGAGTTTTTTACGACATCAAGGAATGTAACTGTACCAAAACTATCGCCACTCCAGTTTTGAATAGTTCTACCTGAAACTTCAATAGTTCCTGGGTCAACAAAAATATCTGTTGGTGATACTAATTTTTCCTGAAAACCAGCAGCTGCTACGATAGATTTAAATGTAGAGCCTGGTTCATAGATATCTGATACAGCTCTATTTTTCCAAACATTAGGATCGTATTTATGGAAATTATTTGGGTCATATGATGGTCGAGATGCCATAGCCAAGATATCGCCATTTTTGGGGTTCATTACTATAGCTGTTACTGATTCAGCACCATGATCCATCATCGCCTTATCCAAAGCTTTCTCAATGATAAATTGATACTGTGCATTGATAGTCAACTGGATATTTTTACAATTAGCATCTACAGGTGAATTCTTCAAAAATACAGAGTCCATAATCGGTCTAGCCAAAGCATCTGTAAAAATAGAAGAAGTTTGTTCTTCACCTTTTATCATGCCATCAAATTGTTGCTCAATACCATCTAAACCTTTATCATCAGTACCTACAAAGCCGATTACATTGGCAGCTAACATATCATTTGGATAATATCTTTTACTTTCTTGAATAAAACCAAGACAAGCTACATATTCAGGTTTTTCCTTCATTAAATTTTTCAAAGCCTTCGTTTCTTCCGGTTCCATCTGTCTTTTCACCCAGACGAAACCACCACCTTGAGCGATATCATCTAAAATATCTTTTTCGGTAAGCCCAATCAAAGGAGCTACATCTCTTGCCGTCTGTTCTGGATCTTCCACATGATTAGGGTCAATATATAAAGAGCTAACCATTGTACTTATCGCTAGCTCTTTCATTTCCGCATCATAGATAGTACCACGAGGCACATGAAGCACAGATGACTCTTGAACTTGCGATTCTAAGCGAGATAACATTTCATCTCCACGAACTATTTGCACCCAAGCATATCTAGCCATAACGCCAATAATAAAAACGAGCAATCCTATGAATAAATAAATTATATGCATTTGCACTTTATTTACTTTTTTTACTATCTTTTTATTTTGTCCACTATTTTTATCCATAATCTTCTTAGCCTAAAGACCTACGATAAAATACCTCACTTTCCTTAAACATAACTCTAATTATATCAAATTTTACTATAAAGATATATTTCTAACCTTGAATTATCTAAAAAATTATTTCATAGGCAAACAATCCATTTAATGATAAAATATTAATTGTATCTAAGTATACATATTTACATTTACTAAAATCTATTGAGGTGAGTTTTATGAAAGTAATTAAAACAACTAATGCACCTGGTGCTGTAGGACCTTATTCCCAAGCTATCGAAATCGACAACCTTGTTTTCGCTTCTGGTCAAATCGCTTTAGACCCTGCTACTGGCGAAATGGCTGAAGGTATCGAAGCTCAAGCTCATCAAGCTTTAAAAAATGCTCAAGCAGTAATCAACGCTTCTGGCGCAAAATGGGAAAATGTAATCAAAACAACTGTATTCATCACAAATATTGATGATTTTGCTAAAGTAAATGAAATCTATGCCACTTACTTTACACAACCATATCCTGCTCGCTCCTGTGTAGAAGTAAGTAAATTACCAAAAGGTGCCTTAATTGAAATAGAAGTAATCGCTAAAAAATAAGCTTTAACTTAAAAATAGGAATGATACAAAAATATCATTCCTATTTTTTTATGCCAAATTATATTCTTTTATTAATTTAGCAAGTAACGCCCTGCAAGCTTTATCTACATCTTCATACGTTTCATCAAAATTATCTGTATACCATGGATCTTTTACATCACGATTTTCACCGACAAAAGACATCATCTTATATACTTTATGCTCCGTATCTTCACCGATAATATAACTTAGATTGCGTAAATTATTATTATCCATCACGATAATATAATCATACATATCATAATCTTGTTTTGTTATCTGCACAGCTTTTCGCTTGCTAAATGGAATATTCATCTCACGAAGTTTTGCTTTTGTACCATAGTGAGTATCACAGCCAATTTCCTCACGACTTGTAGCGGAAGAATTGATTATAAATTTATCAGCTAAACCCGCTTTTCGCACTAAATCCTTCATCACAAATTCAGCCATAGTTGAACGACAAATATTACCATGACATACAAACATAATTTTTATCAAAATTCTCATCTCCTTATAAATTCCTTATTTCCTTAAACTCTAATTTAATTAAAATAAAATAATTGTATTATCTTTGCTTAGTGGCTCCATAACTTTTGCATATTCAGCTATAGCCGACAATTCAATATTATTATTGCTTATAAAAATCTGTATTGGTTTACTAGAAAAGATATTTTTTATCTCCGCCTGAAGTTCTTCAAATACTTTTTTCACCTGTATTCGTCTAATTTCTAAATCCATTTTAGGTTTAAAAAATAAATATACTAATTTAGCTGGTACATCTTTATCTTTTTGCGAAGCAATTCCCCAAAGATGACATAAAAACTGTTTAATATCAAATCTTATCTTTGTCTTTGCAATACCAAAATTACATAGTTCTATTTTAAACTCATCTATATCTGGACACTTTGCATAAGAAAAACCAAAATCATTTTCTTGTCCATAAAGCAAATTCCAATATCTTTTCTTCAAATAAATTGAGTGCTGACTAAAAATCTCATGACATTTCACTTCAAAATAAATATTTGCCTTAGGGATATAAGCATCTAAATTAGCAGTTGCATTAATACCTTTTATTCGACAACTATGCTCAAAAATTATATCTTCACTATTGTTAAATTGCTTATATCCATCTCTTAAAGCCAAATAACAAAATCTTGAAGATGAAGCAACACTTGCCATCTTTGGTGGCATATTTCTTTTCTCTTTTAATTCGCTTCCTTTACCATGATTATACTGATTATAAAATTTATTATATTTACCATTTTGCATTTTAGAAATAAATTTATTATAAGCTTCTTTATTATAGTAAACATCATAAGACTTATCTTCTATTTCATAACCAAAACAATCATTGCCAATTACATCAACCAAATTCTTTTTTATAAAATAATCAAATTTATTTTTGCTAATCATTATAGACACTCCAGCAAACACAACATTTATTTTTATAATTAGTTTAGCAAAATTTAAACAAATATATTATTTAATTTCTTATAAATTTATATACTAAAACTATTTTATCATTTCAAAATTACTAATTAAAAGAAAAAGCCCTAATACATAATTTGTATTAAGGCAAATAAAAAATATCTTATTCCGCCATTGGTTTAATTTTACTTTCTACATAATCAATCTCATCTTTACTAAATTTATATTTAACATAAAGTTGTTGATCTATCTCAGCTATAGATTTTGACCAATCAATATCTGATTTATCACTAAAATCTTGTAATGGAACAAATTGATATACATTTTGAGATAAATTTTGAGATACTTTCAATATTCCCACTACAAATCTCAAAAATTTTCCACTAAGATATTTTTTTAAATTTTGAGCTTCTATCTTTGTATCAAAATTACCTATAGGAATCAATGAATCCGTACAAATTGAATTAGGCTCACTTATATAAGCTTTTCCTAAAATTGCTACAGGCTTATCATCACTCAATAATCCAGCTCCACCATTTCCTTTTGATATAACAACTTTCCATTTATCAATTAAATCAATATTTTTTTTGATATTTTCTCTTTTTGTATATCTAATCTTTTCATATGCACATATTACTTTAACTGCATTTATAAAAGATTCTTCTGTTGTACATTTTCTTAATACATCTTCTTTACCAACAATACCAAATGCATTTCTTCCCAAAGTAATATTTGTCATTGACTGAAAATCATTTCTATCTCTTATTTTATTTAATATATTTATATTACTATTCATAGAAATAATTATATCTAAATTATCTTCAAAAAGCGGTCTAAATACTACATTTGTAGAATCTCTATAGCATTCTACAAATTCTACATTACCTGAATACATTCCATTATATAAAAAATAATTTACCCCTCCAGCTATTTCAACATTTGAAAATACCAATTTATTATTTGGATAATTAACTATCTTTACAAAATGTTGATGTCTAAGAATAAATTCTCTTAGTTTTTTAAACGATTTATCTTGAGCATCTGCTGTAAACCATCTTGAAGGAGTTATCAATGACAAATATTTAGGTTCTAATAATATACTATTTTTTATAAATGTTGGATATAATTGCTTTGATAATGATTTATTTCCTTCTTTACTACTTATATTTTCTTGATATGGTGGATTTCCTACAATTGCATCAAATTTCATTATTCCATTTCCTTCATTCAACCAAAAACTTACTCTTTGTATCCGTTTTATAAAACTCTCTGGTTTATCAGTCATACTTTTTAATAAATCATCAAAACAATGTGCATTTATTCCTATTTTACTATTTGAATCTATTTGTTTATACCCTAATAGTGTTCTATTTGTAATATATTTAGCCATTTTTGTTTTACAAATGACAAAAATATTATTTTTTACTGTTTCTATCCAAAGATTATTTTCATCTTCTGTGGATATTTCATTTTTTACAGCTTTTAATCGTTCTAATTTATATCTGTATATACTATATGTCATATATAATGGATATAAACCTGTTTTAGAATTAACTTCCAAAATATGTGTATCTTTTTTATCAAAAATATCTTTTGTTACTTGTCCTCTATTTACTAAACGAGGTTCACTTATTTCTTCTAAATGCTCTTCATCAAAAAAATCATATCCACCTAAACAATCAGACATATGCATATTTACAACTCTCCAAGGAGTTAATACTGTTTCTTTATCTGGATTTTTAAAATATGAAAATAATTTTGTTATCTCTTTTATTCTTTCTAAAATAGGTAAATTGTCTGCACTTTTTACAATATCTCTGATTTTCAAACCTGCTACAATAAATACTTCCTTATCATAGTATTTTATAAACTCCTTAAATAAATCTTTTGTTACTCCTTTTGGCATAAATTCTTGCCAAGAAACATCATCTACTAATTCAGTTAAATTTTCTATAGTAATATCTTCATTAAAAGCAATATTAGCACCATAAATTAATAATGGTATACGAATAGATATTGATCTTAAAATAGATTTAGCAATAGCTTTATTATTTAATATTTCTTTACGTCTTTCTAATTCTTCTTTTTCTTCTGGCGTAAGTTCCTTTTTATTTTTCTTTTGTTTCTTTTCTAAACGCTCTAATTCTTCATATTCTTCATCAGTTAAACCTTGTTTATTAATATCTATTTGTTTAGTTTTACCTAAAGATTTTGTCTGCTCAAGAATTTTCTGTAACCCTTTAAATTTTTCTACATCAACATTTTGAAGTTTTAATAACTCATCACTATACAAACTATCATCATCAAAACCGTTTTTTATAGCCTTTTCAGCATAAACACGTTTTACTCTTTGTAACAATCTACTTGTACTAAGTTCTTTCATCTTAGTACCCTCTAAAGAAATTACTGGACAATAATTTAAAAAGGCTCCTAAAATTTTCTGTTTTTCTTCACTATTTATTCTTCCTGGTTTGGTTGATATATTTACTGATTCAGCAATTACTTTTAAAGCTCTATCTGGTGCAAAATCAAATACATAACAATCTGTTTTTATTTTTCCATTCAGATTACATGGCGACTGTACACGAAATATAGTCTGTAAATATGTTGAAGCTGACGTAGAATATGAACCTGCCAACATCATAACTGCTGTCCATTCTCTTATAGTTACGCCTGTTGTTAATTTTCCACAAGATAAAGTAATTGTATATCCTTCTGTACCTGCTTCTTTAATTGCTGTCTTCACCAAATTTAGAGCATCTTTATTTTCTTCTTCACTATCTCCATCTCCAGCTACATTAACAATCTTAAAAGCTGTACTTCCAAATACTGGATGAGATTTCATTAATTCACTTAATGCTTTTGCTTCTTTTACCCCAGGTACCATCCATAAAGTATGCCTAAATAAATCACGATATTTTTCAGTAGCAAATGGATAGTTGTTTTGGCTATCTTTTTTAGTAATTAAATTTAAAAAACTTATTATATCATTTTCATGAACAAAATCGCCAATATTAGCATTTTTAGGCATTTGTTTTAAATCAATTTTTATATTTCCTGTCCATGCACGAAAAAACTCTTTAAAATTAAATGCTTTATCTTCTACATATTTAGTCTTTAAAAGTTCGCCTAAATTATAAGTATAGATATGCATTTTAGGTAATTCTTCATATGGATTAGAATCACCAAAATGATTTTCACTCCATTTTTCTTTACTGTCTTGTTCCATAATATAGTCCCATGTATATACACATTTTTCATCATTATATTCATCAATAATATTAAATGGAGTTCCTGACAGTGCTAAAAATTTTGTATTATGACTACTATTTGATTTTACCAATCTTTTTATAACTTCATCGCCTAATGCTGTTGTAGTTCCTTCATGTGCTTCATCTACAATAACTAAATCCCATTCAGTATCAAAAACATCATCATTTTTATCATAAATTCCACCAACTGTTTTTGAATTTCTCAAATCTTGAATAGAAGCAAAGTATACAAATTTCTTTTTTGATACTATTAGTTCTTTAAGACTACTATCTTTTTTAGAACCATAAATAAAATTTTTTTCATTATAAAAAATCTTATTAAAATCTTCTTCCCAACCTTTATCAACTACAGGTCTATGTGTAATAATTATAGTTTTATTAAATTTACATTGTCTTATAACTTCTAATGCTGATACTGTTTTACCAAAACGCATTTTAGCATTCCATAGCATTTTACTAAATTCTTTTTTCTTAGTACTGGTAAATAATTTTACTGTTTTATCTATTGCTTCTTCTTGTTCTGGTCTAAAAATAATAGGTGTATGTGCCTTTATATCTTTCTTTAATAAATTTTTTTCATTATTTATGACAGCTTCAATTGCTTTTTTAGCTGTTTCTAAATCCACTCTAAACCATTCTCTACTTTTAACTAATTTTTCTGGTTTGATATTTGAAGCTTTCAATACATTATGTACTTCATAATCTCTAAATGCCACTAATTTATCTTTTTTATCTATCTTGTCTTTTTCTTTTTTTACGGAGTCTGCGCCCAGTCATCCTGCTTTTCAAACAGATAGAATTCAATCTCCGGA
>OGYO01001559.1_pt1 | contig 12563 bp, 8 predicted proteins | sample 1576561 | NCBI WGS metagenome assembly OGYO01 (sample SAMEA3541507, study PRJEB24748) | human gut metagenome | biome: human gut; feature: human-associated habitat; material: faeces | place: China | collected 2012 | reverse complement strand
GGACGGCACCGAGCCGTCATCGAGCTTAGAAGGGGGAGGCCTCGCGGCCTCCCCCCTTTTTTGTTTAAAGCCAGATATAACAAACTCGCTGTGTTTTATGACCCTCGTTTGTCGCATCTTCCGTTAACGGGCTACAATAACTTAGTCTGTGCAATATGGAGGTGAACATGGCTGAAGCTGGTATCGGCGTTGATATCGTCGAGATTTCTCGCATGAAATCAATCCTTGAAAAGACGCCGTCGTTTGCTCGGCGTGTGTTTACCGAAGAAGAGTGTGCATATTGCGATGCTTCATCGCGTCCTGCGGCGCACTATGCGAGCCGTTTTGCTTCTCGTGAAGCGGTTCTCAAGGCTCTTGGTACGGGTTTTAGTCAGGGCGTCGGCCGCAAAGACGTCTCGGTAACGCGTGATAAGCTCGGAAAGCCTAAAGCAGTGCTTTCGGGTCGTGCGCTCGAGATTGCTCAAGAGTTGGGTGTCGTTGAAGTTGCGCTTTCCATTACCTTGACGGGTGATTTAGCCGTAGCCAATGCCATTGCGATCACCGAGGATGCTCGACCAAAGCCTAAGGAAGAAAAGGTGAGCACCAAGGAACGCGTTGCACAAACATTTAAAGAGGCTCGCTCGGTTTTAGATGAGCTTGAGCAACTGCAAAATTCAGCTTTGACGGAGCACCAGGGCGATGCTTCGCAAGATACGCTAGGAGCATAGATGAAACCGGTTTTGAGTACCGAGGAAGTCGTTCGCCTCGAGGATATTATCGAACGCGAAGGAACTTCGAAGGCCGAGCTTATGGAACTGGCGGGTGAGTTTGCCGCTAGTGAAATTCTAAAACTCAATCCCGATCGCGTCCTTGTTCTGGTTGGTTTTGGCAACAACGGTGGTGACGGCTGGGTCGCGGCTGATATCTTGAGTCATAAAGGCGTTGACGTGGATATCGTGTCTCCGGTTGAGCCGGATGAGATTCCCGCCGCTCTGGCTCGTCATGTTGCCCGCCGTACCGCCGGTCGTGACGTGCATGTGTGCGTCGGTCCCTCGCGAGATGAACTTGAGGTTTTGATCGATAAGGCCGACGTTGTTGTTGACGCTATTTTTGGTACCGGTTTTCACGGTAACCTGCGTGCACCGTTCTCCATCTGGATTCCGACGGTTAACGACTGTGCCGACCATGTGGTGTCCATCGATGTTCCTTCGGGTCTGAATGCCGAGACCGGTGTTGTCGACGATGACTGCATCCGTGCCGAGCGTACGGTCACGATGATCACCCCCAAGATTGGCCTCTACAGCGCTGATGGCCCAGAGTACGCCGGCGATCTGGTGTGCGGTAGCCTCTATGATCGCCTTGATGAGGTCATCGATGATGTCGACCATGCCGCCGAGATAGTCGAGCCCGGTGACCTGGTGGATTTCTTTGCTCCGCTGCCCACGAATATCGATAAGTATTCTCGCGGTTCCGTCCTTATTGTTGCCGGCTCGGCGCAGTATCCTGGCGCTGCCATTATGGCCGCCAAGTCTGCTGCCCGTGCGGGTGCCGGCTATGTGGCTGTCGCGACGCCCGATGCGTGTGCCAATCTTATTCGTATGGCACTTCCCTCGATTCCGGTTTTTGCTATTCCGTCCGATTCCCGCGGCTCTTTTGGTGCTGCCGCGCGTATGACCGTGTGCGAGATTGCAAAGAAGTACAGCTGCGTACTGTGCGGTCCCGGCATGACGACGTCTGCCGGTGCCATGCAGGTGGTTTCGGGCTTGTTGGAGCTTGATGTGCCGCTGATCCTCGATGCCGATGCGCTCAACTGCCTTTCTAAGATTGCTATCGACGGTATCGATAGCAACCCTGAGATGTACCGCCGTGAGCAACCGCTCGTTATGACGCCGCACTATCGTGAGCTTTCGCGTCTGGTTGCCGGTGACGAGGTTAACGATCTGGGGACTGCAATTGCGGCCGCGCAGAAGGTTGTCTGGGCTGCTGGCTCCGACAATCTCGTGGTTATTGCCAAGGGGCCGACGACGGCTATCTGTGGCGTTGAGCGCGTGCTTTTGCCCCTCTCGGGTCCGGCGTCGTTGGCGACTGCCGGTTCGGGCGATGTTCTTGCGGGCATTTTGGCTGGCACACTGGCTACCATGCGTGATGAGATGGATCGCTGGGAGCTGCTGTATTCGTATGCCGTTGCGCTTCACAGTTACGCAGGTTTTGCCGCGGCGACGGAGTACGGTGAGAAGAGTGTTATTGCGACCGATCTGATCGACTTGATCGGTCCTGCCATGGAATTGGCGACAAAGGACGCACTCGATGATCTGGGAATCATGGACGAAGGGTCGGATGACTAATCATGAATAAAGCCGATTTAACGCGCTGGTCCTGGGTTGAGATTGACCGCGGGGCGCTTCGCCGCAACACGAGGGCTTACAAGAACCTGCTCGATCCACGTCAGCGACTGTGCTGCGTGGTCAAGGCCGATGCCTATGGCCATGGTGCCGTTGAGTGCGCCAAAATCATGTACTCGGCCGGAGCCGACATGTTTGCCGTGGCGACGGTCAGCGAGGGTGTTGAGCTACGTCGGGGCGGAATTACCAAGCCCATCCTGATCTTGAGCGAGCCGCCTATCGAGGCTATCCCCACCCTGCTTGAGTTTGACATTATGCCTTCGGTCTATACGTCCGATTTCGCCCTTGCCTATGGCGAGTGCGCTGTCGCGGCAGGCAAGGTGGGCAAGTACCATCTAGCCATTGAGACGGGTATGAACCGCATCGGTGTTCACTACACGCAGGTGCTCGACTTTGTTCGTGGTATTAGCTTCCATCGCGGTATCCAGTGTGATGGCGTCTTTACGCACTTCGCCACGGCCGATGAACCTTCGGGTTGGGACTACAAACTGCAGTGCCAACGCTTTACCGAGGCCGTTCAGGCCATTAAGGACGCGGGTTTTGAGTGCGGTATCGTGCACTGTGCCAACACGCCGTCCTCGATGCTCGATCCCTCGATGCATTTTGATATGATTCGCGCCGGCGTTGGCTTGTATGGCATGCAACCATGCGAGCTGAGTGGTCGCGTGATGCAGCTCGATCCTGTTATGAGCGTGCATGCGCGCGTGACACGCGTGGCGCATCCTGCGATGGGCGAGGGCGTGGGCTACGGATTTACCTACCGCGTGCCGCGTACGCGCGTTCAGATTTGCACGCTGCCGATTGGATATGCCGACGGTCTTTCGCGTACGCTCTCCAATCGTATGGACGTGCTGTATCGCGGCGAGCGCGTGCGTCAGGTGGGTAACATCTGCATGGATCAGTTTATGGTCGCCATCCAGTCCAATCCGGCGCATGAGATTCCCGAGGCCGAGCATGGTGACGAGATGATCATTGTCGGCCGCGATGGCGATGCCGAGATTACCATGGACGAGATGGCCCGACTGCGCGGCACGATTAACTACGAGGTCGCCTGCGGCTTTGGCATGCGTCTCGACAAGATCTACGTGTAGGAGCTACTATGGGTGTCATGCACATCCCCGGACATAGTCACCAGGCGCCGCGCGAGGTTGCGCTCGAGGAGATTGAGGCTGTTTTAGGCGACTGCCATCTCTGCCAGCTCTATCAGTCGCGTCATAACATCGTGTTTGGCGTGGGAAACCCCCACGCCCGCGTCATGTTTATCGGCGAGGCGCCGGGGCGTAACGAGGATTTGCAAGGCGAACCGTTTGTGGGGGCGGCGGGCGAAGATCTCAACGGCATCCTGTCGCTGGCTGGTCTCAAGCGCGAAGACGTCTACATTGCCAACGTGCTTAAGTGTCGGCCACCGGGAAATCGCAATCCTCGGCCCGAGGAAGTGCTGGCCTGTTCACCGTTTTTGCGCGAGCAGATTCGGAGCATTTGGCCCGATATCATCGTGACGCTCGGTAATCCCGCGACGCACTTTGTGCTTAAGACTGAGATCGGTATCACCAAGCTGCGCGGCAGGTTCCATCAGATGGGGCATTTTGTGGTGATGCCTACGTTCCATCCGGCGGCGGCGCTGCGTAATCCGGCGTGGCAGGAGCTGCTGGAGGAAGACTTTAAGATGCTGGGCGACTATCTGGAGCGGCATCCCGGGCCAGAGGGTGCCTCGGAATAATAAGGAGCATATATGTCCCTGGAGCGCCTGGGGGTAGGTATTTATAAAACGGCTTGCTCTGCCGATACGGAGCATTTTGGCGAGCTGGTTGCGCCGTGCCTGGAAGATGGTGATGTGCTGATCTTGACCGGCGGCCTCGGGGTGGGCAAAACCCACTTTACCAAGGGCGTTTCGCGTGGCCTGGGCGACGGCCATATGGTCACGAGCCCCACATTCGCACTCATGGCCGTTCATGACCAGGGGCGTATTCCGCTGTTCCACTTTGACCTGTACCGTCTGGAGCATGCTTACGAGCTCGAGGATACGGGCATTTTCGATGTACTGGGCTATGAGGGAGCCTGTCTGTTGGAGTGGGGCGAACAGTTCCAGGACGAACTGACAGACGAATATCTTTCGGTAACGCTTAAGCGTGATGAGAACGATAGCGACGTACGAACGATAACGCTCGAGGCGCACGGCGAGCGCGCATCGGAGCTTTCCGATTTGATTGATAAGGCTGTACAAGATGAGCTTGCATAACGATTACGCGCTGGTGGTGGCGCTCGATACTTCGACCGATATGCTTGCCTGCGCGGCAAGCTGGATTGATGGGCAGACGGGCGAGGCGAAGCTGGTGAGTGGCGACCATATGTGCCGTCGCCATGCCAATGTGGAGCTCGTGAATACTGTCGACAGCGTGCTTGCTCGGGCTGGCATGGACCGTGCTGACGTGGGCAGTTACGTCGTCGGTCGCGGTCCTGGTTCGTTTACCGGTGTGCGTATCGGCATTTCCACCGCCAAGGGCTTGGCGCGCGGTGCCAACGTGCCGCTGTTGGGCGTGTCAACGCTCGATGCCTGCGCATGGACCGCGTGGAAGGCTGGCGTGCGTGGCAAGCTCGGCATTCTGGCCGATGCCATGCGCGGCGAGGTGTATCCGGCTTTGTATGTGCTGAGCGACGAGGGCCCCGAGCGTCAGTTTGAGCGCGAGCACGTGGTCAAGGCTGCCGTGGCGCTTGATGAGTGGCGTCAAGCCGCGGACTGGGACCAGGTTCAGCTGACTGGCGACGGTCTCGTGCGCTATGGCAAGCTGCTGGGCGAGGATGAGGCCGCTCGCTGCGTAGAGCGCGACTTGTGGTGGCCTTCGGGCGAGGGCCTCCTCCTTGCGCATGCCGCGGGTGACGGCGACCCGGCCCGCGTCCTGCCGATCTATACGCGCCTTTCTGACGCCGAGGAAAACGAGCGCAAACGCCTCGGTCTTGCCGAGAGCGCGCAGAGCGAAATTACGGGCGTCGCCGATGAGCTCGCCGGTCGCCATCTGCAATTCCGCCCCATGGGTGCGGCGGACGCCGAGGGTGCGAGTGCGCTGGAGGCCGCCTGCTTTGAAGGCGCTGGGCACGAGGCGTGGACGCCGGGCATGTTCTTGTCCGAGCTGGGCGAGGATGTTGCGGCGCCGCGCAGCTGGTGGGTGGCGCACGACGACGGTCAGCTGCTGGGGCTTGCCGGTGGCATGGTCGTAGACGGTGACGTGCAGATTTTGGATGTTGCCGTCGACCCGAAGCATCGCCGCGAGGGTATTGCCCGCAAGCTGCTGTCGCATGTGAGCTACGATGCCCAGATGCTCGGCTGTACGACCGCCTCGCTCGAGGTTGAGGATGGCAACGAGGGCGCTATTGCGCTCTATGTCTCCCTGGGCTTTACCGAGGCGGGCTGTCGCCGCGGTTACTACGGTGTTGGCAAGGACGCCATCGTCATGACGGCGCCGCTGCCCTTGGTGCTCCCGGTCGACAACGCTTCGCCCGAGCCGACGGCGGCTGAGCAGCGTGTATGGCCGCTACCTGCACCCGAGCGCACCGTTGAGGAGCGTGCCGAAATTGAGCGCCGTCGCCTGGTGCTTGCCATCGAGAGTTCGTGCGATGAGACGGCTGTGGCGATTATCGATGCGGACGGTAATATGCTGGCCAATCAGGTTTCGACGCAGATCGATTTTCATGCCCGTTTTGGCGGCGTAGTGCCCGAGATCGCTTCGCGCAAGCACGTTGAGGTTATCGTGAGCGTCGTGGACGCGGCGCTCGAGGATGCCGCGGCATCGCTTGGTCTTGAGGGCGGAGCCATCGCGCCGAGCGAACTCGCCGCTGTTGGCGTGACACAGGGTCCGGGCCTGGTGGGTGCTCTGGTGGTGGGCGTCGCCTTCGCCAAGGGCTTTGCCTATGCCGCCGGTAAACCGCTCGTGTGCGTCAACCATCTGGAAGGTCATCTGTTCGCCAACCTGCTGGCGCAGCCCGATCTCAAGCCGCCGTTTATCTTCACGCTCGTCTCGGGCGGTCATACCATGCTTGTTCACGTCAAGGCGTGGGGTGACTACGAGGTGCTCGGCGAGACGCTCGACGACGCCGTGGGTGAGGCCTTCGACAAGGTGGCTAAGGCGCTGGGTCTGGGCTATCCCGGCGGCCCCATCATCTCCAAGCTGGCCGAGACGGGCAATCCCCGCGCGATTGACTTCCCCCGCGCGCTCAATAGTAGGGGAGACTATCGATTCTCGCTTTCGGGCCTTAAGACGGCCGTGACGCTCTACATTGAGCAGGAGACCAAAGCCGGGCGTACGATTCATCTGCCCGACCTGGCGGCTTCGTTTGAGGCCGCGGTCTTTGACGTTCAGTACAAGAAGGCCAAGAACGCGCTGCATGCCACCGGATGCAAGGAGTACTGCATCGGCGGCGGCGTTTCGGCTAATCCGCATCTGCGCGAGATGATGATCAAGAAGCTCGGGCGCCAGGGCATCCGCGTGACGGTGCCGCCTCTCTCGGCATGCACCGACAACGCCGCCATGATCGCGGAGGTCGCCCGCCGTAAATTCGACCGAGGGGAAATCTCGCCGTTCGACGTCGACGCCGATCCGAACATGACACTGTAGTCGCAAAGGCGCGGTCCCCGTCGCTGCCCGGGCGCCAACGGCCGCATATGAACTTTCCTGCTCTACAGTCCTGCTCACGACGGAGGCCACATTAAGTGGCCTCCTGTTCGTGCGGAACTCGCGATAAAGTTCATATGCGGCCGTTGGCGCCCGGGCAGCGACGGGGACCTTTCTGTATCGATATAGCTTCTGGGCTGGATCGGCGTCGACAACGTCCAGCAAGGTTAACAAGCCAGTGTCGAATTTTCGGCGTTCTTTAGCTGAAAGAAACCTACCTGATAATCGACTCAATATCTCGTCTCTTATATAGCAGTCGGCGGACTTCCATAACGTCGTCGATGACGACATAAAAAACCATGTAGTTGCCAACGCAGAAGCGGTAATACGGGTGCAACCGCCTTCTTGTCGAAGGGTATGTTGGTGACATGGTTGGATTCTTGAGATGTTCGAGTATGCCTGCTTCAACATTGTCGACAAGCCTATTTGCTGCAGCGGGGTTATTGAGATCAAAGGCGATATATGACGCTGCTTGGCTGAGGTCCTCCCAAAATAGGGGAAGATAGCGGAGCTTATAGGGCCTGTTCATCGAGACCGCCGTTGAGCATTTTTCTGACAGAGCCAAAGACATCGTCGTGTGTATAGCGAAGTTGCATGCTGGCGGCCTGACGATCAGCGGCATCAAGGGCGCTCTCGATTGTATTGCTCAGCGACTTGTACTGCTCAAAGCTCATGACGACCATAGAGCCCCGCCCGTTTTTAGTTAGAAAAACCGGACCCTCTTGTTCGACTTCGCGTTCAACGTCCGGGTAGTGATTTCTGAGATCTGAGACTGGCCTAATATTCACAGCTGCCTCCTGAGCTATCAGGATATTATCGTAATTATGATAACAGAGTTTAGATTTGGGATGGGAGATCCTCGGGGGCGGGGCGGGCGCCTGCCGCCATATATGAACTTTATCGCGAGTTCCGCACGAACAGGAGGCCACTTAATGTGGCCTCCGTCGTGAGCAGGACTGTCCGAGCAGGAAAGTTCATATATGGCGGCAGGCGCCCGCCCCGCCCCCGAGGAGCATCTCTCAAGCAAAAACTGTCGTTTGCTAAAGTCCGAGGTCACTGGCGTTTTATACCGAGAAATTCAAAAAAAGTTGAAAATTCATTACAAATTTGCGTTGACTTTAGGTAACTAAAGTTTCATACTGCGTTTCATCCACTGGGGGATGTGAACCGCACGGATCGTTCGCATCATGATTGAAGAGGATTTCTCAGACATGTTCACGCATCAGCTAAACATTATCAGCGTAGTAATTATCTGATGCGGGTTAGCACATACAGCTAGCCCGTACGATAACGGGCGGCTGATGAAGATGAGGGCCGTCGAGCGCAACCGACGGCCCTCATTTTTTATGTCTAGGAAGTTCTTTTTAGAGGAGGAAATGTAATGAACGGAGTTTTGCTCATGGTTGTGGCTGCGGCGGTGCTCGCCTGCGGCTATCTGGGCTACGGCCGCTGGTTGGCCAACAAGTGGGGCGTTGACAAAGAGGCCCTCACGCCGGCCAAGCGCATGAAGGACGGCAAGAGCTTCTCGCCTGTCTCCGCCTTCACCGCGTTCTCGCACCAGTTCAGCTCGATCTGCGGTGCTGGCCCCGTCACGGGTACGATCGTCGCCATGGCCTTTGGCTGGCTGCCCGTCGTGCTCTGGGTCCTCGTCGGCGGCATCTTCTTTGGCGCCGTCCACGACTTTGGCGCCCTGTATGCTTCGATGAAGAACAACGGCAAGTCGCTCGCTCAGCTCATCGAGAAGTACATCGGCAAGACTGGCCGTCGTCTGTTCCTGCTGTTCTGCTGGCTGTTCTGCATCATCGTCATCGCCGCTTTCACCGACATGGTTTGCAAGACGTTCATGTTCACTCCGGTCGTTGACGCTTCTGGCGCTGCTACCGGTGCCGTCGACTTCACCAAGTCCTATGCCGCCGGCTGCGCTGGTACCATCTCCATCCTGTTCACCTTCGTCGCTATCGCCTTTGGTTGGGCCCAGAAGAAGTTCAACCTCACCGGCGCTGCCGAGTTCGTCACCGGCGTGGTCCTCATGGTTCTCATGTTCGCCGTCGGTATGCAGTTCCCGGTCTACCTGGATAAGTTCCAGTGGTTCGCCGTCGTCATGGTCTACCTGGTCTTCGCTGGCGCTATGCCCATCCAGATGCTCAAGACCCCGCGTGACTACCTCACTTCCATCATGATGATCGTCATGATCGTCTGCGCTGTCCTCGGCATCGTTGTCCTGGGTGTTAACGGCCAGGCTACGATGACCGCTCCGGTCTTCACCGGCTTCTCTGGTGCCTCCGGCATGATGTTCCCGGTCCTGTTCGTCTCTGTCGCTTGCGGCGCTCTCTCCGGTTTCCACAGCCTCGTTTCTTCCGGTACCTCTTCTAAGCAGGTCGAGAAGGAGCAGGACGCCGTCAAGGTCGGTTACGGCGCCATGATCGTCGAGTCCTTCGTCGGCATCCTTGCCATCATCGTCGCCGGCATCATGTTCTCCGACATGAACACCGCCGGTACGGGCGCCCTCAACGCCGGTGTCGCTTCCACCCCGTTCCAGATCTTCGCCGCTGGCATCTCCCGCGGTATGCAGGCCTTCGGTGTTGACGGCACACTCGCTACCGTCTTCATGACCATGAACGTCTCCGCTCTGGCCCTGACCTCGCTCGACGCCGTCGCCCGCATCGCTCGCACCTCGTTCTCCGAGTTCTTTGCCCAGACTAACGATGCCCTGGCCATCGAGTCCAAGGCCGGCTACATGAAGGTCCTCGGCAACCCCTGGTTCGCCACGGTCGTTACCCTGCTTCCCGGTCTCGCCCTCGCCTTTGGTGGCTATGCCAACATCTGGCCGCTCTTTGGTGCTTCCAACCAGCTGCTCGGCGGTATGACCATGATCACCCTCGCCGTGTTCTGCAAGTGCACCGGCCGCAAGGGTTGGATGCTCTACGTGCCCGTCGTCTTCCTGCTCTGCTGCACCTTCACCTCGCTGGTCCAGAGCGCCATGGGCTGCATGACCGCCGTCCAGGCTTACGGCTTCTTCGGCACCATCCCGGCTACCGCCACCACGGCCGCCGTCTCCGTTGCCGCTACCAAGGGCCTGCAACTCGTCTTTGCCGTCCTGCTGATGGTCCTGGGCCTCATCGTCGCCGTCAACTGCCTCAAGGAGTTCTTCGGCAAGGAGGCCGGTTCCATGCCCGACGAGGAGCCCGAGTGGTCCGAGATGGGCAAGGCCGAGTACGGTCGCGCCGCTGCCGCTGAGGCTCCTGCCGACGCCGAGGCCGCTAAGGCGTAATCGACCTTACGAATCGAACGTCACATCTATATGACTCGGAAAGACCGGGTCCGCAATCAAGCGGACCCGGTCTTTTTTCTTGTGAGAACAGGTGATGCAAGGGTGTTCTCGCAGATGTTTTGCGTGGACAAGGGCGTGCGTTGTACCATATAGACGTATATGTGTACATATGAAAGGGGCCCCGTGGCCAAGACGGTATATTCCGATAACCAACAAAATGTCGATGCTCTGGCTGAGCGTCTGAGCGGACAAACATCGCTTTCTACCGAGCGGGCAAAGCTGGTTGCCTACGACCTGCTCTGCCGCAAGGCACTCAAGATTAAGTCGAGCGCGCTGGCACAGATTTTCCGCTCCGTCGATAAGGAATGTGACACCAAGGCGATGCGCGATGAGCTTATCGCGGCAAAGATTGTGACCAAGATCGAGGGCAGCGGCGTTAACGGGCGCCCAGCGTTCTATACCATCAATGCCGAGATTCGCGATGTCCAGGAGCATCCTGTCGAGGCTACCGAAGAGGCTGGTGCTGAGGATTCCGTTGAGACGGCTACCGTGGAAGAAACTGCTTCGCGCGAGCATATCGATACCGATGAGCTGCTCGATGAGAACGTCGTTCGCGCTTTTACCGCCAAGGCGGGTCGCGGCGGCTTTGGCGGGGGCGGCAAGCGCGATGCGCAACGCCGCGCTCAGCAGGAGCGCTTCCGTCGCGCCGTTGCTCAAAAGGATGAACTTGATACCGAGGCTGTTGAGACCGAGGTTGCTGCCGAGTCGCAGAAGCCCGCGAAGGAGCAAAAGCCCGTGGAGGCCCAAGAGCCCAAGCGTCGTCGCGGTGCTCACTTTAAGACTGCGCAGCAGGATGTCGCGCATGAGGTTGAAGAGCCTTTCGAGGTTGCAGACGATGTAGAGGAGTCTGCCAAGAGGGCTCCGGGTTCGTGTCGTCCCGGCCGCGGGTTTGCGGGACGCGCGTATCCCGTAAAGCGTCAGGAGAAGGGCGAGCCAGCTCCGACCGCTCAGGCCGAGAAGATCGAACAAGCCGAGAAAACCGTTGAGCCGGCGACTCGCGAGCAGCGACCTTCCGAGTCGCAGCCTGCGGCTGACATCGAGGCCAAAGCTCGACGGTCCGCTGATAAGCAGGAGGGGGAGAGCTCCTCAAGCAAGCCCCGTCGCCGCCGTCACCGCGGCGGTCGTGGCTCAAATGCCGAGGCCGCGGCCGAGAAGGCGGCGACACAAAACAGAGATGAGAAGGCCGAGACTCCGGTGGATCAGGTCAAGCACCAGCCAGCGAAGGAGACTAAGTCTGATCGTCCGCAAAAGCGCTCGTCTGCGCCCAAGCAGGAACGTAATACCCGGGCAGATTCCAAGCGTAAGCCCCATGCACAGGCTGAGCCTGCCGCAGCTGATAATGCTGCCCAGCGGTCTGAGCCGACCGTCCACGGCGAGGTCTCGGCATTTGCCCTGGCCCGCGTTCTGGGCAGGCAGCTGCTCAAGGTTGTCCCCACGCCTACGGCGCTCTCCAAGATCAAGGAGCAGCAGACCCAGATTGTAAGGGTTGAAGGCAAGGACGGTAAAAAGACGCCGCAGCGCGCTCAGCACAACGAAATGTCCAATCGCAAAATCGCCGAGGAGATTGCGATTATCCAGGCATGGATTGAACAGAACCGCGGTGCCGATACGCCGGTTGCCTCGCGTCGCCAGCGCGCCTACCAGATCTTCAATGACGAAAAAGCTTTTGACGGCAAGCATGGTGAGCGCCTGATCAGGCGTATGACCGAAAAGGGCATCAGCATGCAGGCGATCAAGGTCGCCCCCAACCGCCCGGTGCACTTTACGGGTTTCTTTACGCTGGGCGCCGACAAGCCGTTCATTATGGTCGAGAACCTGGATACCTACGACGAAATCGTCAAGCTTCTGCGTGGCCGCAAACATGCCAAGCTTTTTGGCACTAAGGTGGGCGGCGTGATCTTTGGCGGCGGCTGCAAGGCGAGTGTCTCTCATGCGCTGGATGATTATCTGGCCGAGATCGGCTACCGCTTTAACTACGTCTACTACGTGGGTGACATCGATCGAGAGGGTGCGCGCATCGTCGAGCAGGCCCGCAACGCCAACGTCGTTGAGATTCGCCTGCATGCCGGAATGTATCGCGCCATGCTTGCCGAGCATAAGCGTCGCGTGAAGGCGGGCGGCGAGTGCGAGCCCGCGGCTGCCAACCAGGGCGTGCCGCAGAACCTGGCCGCTACGATCAAGGAC
>OGYO01001551.1_pt1 | contig 12576 bp, 10 predicted proteins | sample 1576561 | NCBI WGS metagenome assembly OGYO01 (sample SAMEA3541507, study PRJEB24748) | human gut metagenome | biome: human gut; feature: human-associated habitat; material: faeces | place: China | collected 2012 | reverse complement strand
ACTACCACCAGTATTATGAATACCTCGGCAAAGCTCTCGCCGGATATGGCGTTTGTGACAGCGGATACGGCTGCCGCAGCCAAGAGGATCAGCAGCATGGGATCCTTTATTTGCTGTAGGAATCTTTGAAAAACCGTTATCTTGTGCGCTTCCTTAAGCTTGTTCTGACCATACCTTGCAAGGCGCTCAGCCGCTTCCTTTCCCGAAAGGCCATGGACTGAAGTTCCAAGCTCCGCCAAAACCTCGTCAGTGGATCTTTGATACATTTCGCTCATGAAATCTTCTCCTTTAAATAAGTGTGTCTGTAAAATCAAAAACTCATGCGCCGGCAAAAAACCACGCATGAGTCTCATTCTTTAAAAACAGCCCGGACGATCCCCTCGCCGTACTGACGGGTCTGCTTCGCAAAGCACTTACTTTGCGGAATTACTCCCTCAGGCAATAATCAAAAAAGCTAAAGCATTAACTTCATTTGACTATGATACCCGCCCTCCCCGCTTTTGTCAAGGCTGAAAGCTGCGATCTGCGGAGATCACCTGAGCAACCCCGCTATTGCCTCGCGGCTCACAGTAAAGCTCTGGGCTCCCATGGCGCCGGGGGCTACATCGTACTCGTCAAAGCAGACCACCAACCGCCCATCCTTATCAATATAGAACGCTCCGTCCCGGGTGATGAGCGCGTCATAATCCACATGAAATTCCGCGTCGTCCTCCATCCAGTAGGTCAAATTGGCGTCTGACGCCATCCTGGCCTTCATCTGGGCGAATATATCCTTCTTTATTGCAGCAACATAATCGCTGCCCTCCTTGAAAAGGTCCGCCAGCTTTACGTATTTGCCAGTGGTCTTATCTATATTATAGCAGCGGGAAAACTCATAGCCGCTGGCCATCACCTGGCAGCCGTTCACCCTCAGGGCAAACCAGCGGTCGTTGTCCGTCAGTACTTCATAGCTCACATTGAGACCGTAATAACCTTCATCCATAGCGTTATCATTAAAACGCTGCACCAGCTCGTCGACATATGCTTTTACATCAGCATTGAGCTGCTGTTCGCCCGCCGTAGCTTCCTGTATCTCGGGCTGCGCTGCATTCAGATCGTTGTGCTCGTCGGAATGGGTATAATTTCTCACGGTAATTACCTTTACCACGCTGCCTATGACCGGCAGCTTCTCCATTGCGTATGCGATAGATGGACTTACATTGGGCAGCAGCACAAACAGCATGGCGGCAACCGCCGCTGCGGTAAGTATCCTACGGCCTGCCATGCGGCCTGAGGCTCCATCCTTCCTTGCTTCCTTTTCTGGCAGCTTATTCAACGTATCCTTCAACATAATATTAAAATCCTCCGGTATGTTTGTTTTTTCCTTATGGGCAGCTTCCCGGATCAGCTTTTCAAATTGGAATTCGTTCATAGTGTTTCCTCCTGTTCCGACATCGCGATCCTGAGTTTTGCCCGCGCCCGGCTCAGCCTGGCCTTTACCGTGCCTTCTGTTATCCCAAGGGCGCGACTTATATCCTTGATGGGCATATCGTCGTAGTAAAACAGCACTGTTACGGTCCTCAGGCTTTCGCCCAATCCCCTCACGGCCTGCCACAGGGCCATGCTTTCTTCCCTGTCCTCATCCTGAGGGGCGGGCAGTTCCTCCGCCAAGCTGTCTATGTCCGTGTTTGGCTTGCTGCGCCGTATCATGCTGTAGGCTGTGTTGGCGAGTATCCGCATTATCCATGGCTTGAAGCTATGCTCGTCCCGCAGTGTATCCAGCTTTTCGTATGCCGTAAGCACAGAGTCCTGCACCGCGTCCTTTACGTCTTCGTCGTTGTGCAGTATGCTCTTGGCCAGCCAGTACAAGCCCCCGCTGTTTTCGTTTACCCTTTCGCAGAACCACGCGCGCTGGTCGTCAAAACGGTTCACTGTTTTTTATTTCCTTTCGTCAGCCCGGCGGTCAAGCCGGTCATAAAATAAGATGCTTTATGCGGCCAAAAGGTTACGCCGCAATAATAGTTTTTTATAATTATATACCCCACTGCCGATTGATGGTATACTCAAGCTGATGAATACCGCACTCATAAGCGCCAAAACATATCAAGAAAGGATATAAAGACATGGCAAAGACTAAGATAGTAGTTCTTGACGGTTACACCGAAAACCCCGGCGACCTGAGCTGGGACGGCCTTAGCGCCCTTGGTGACGTCACCGTTTACGACCGCACCTCCTACTCCGAGGCACCCATTATCGCCGAGCGCATAGGCGATGCGGAAATAGTGGTAACCAACAAGACCCCCATTTCAATGGCCACGATGGATAAATGCCCCAACATCAGGCTAATCGCGGTGCTGGCCACCGGCTACAACTGCATCGACTACAGCTACGCTAAGGAAAAAGGAATCCCTGTAGTAAACGTGCCCACCTACGGGACCGCCTCAGTAAGCCAGTATTCCATAGCTCTGCTTCTGGAGATATGCCACCACATAGGCCACCACGACGCCACTGTACACGAGGGCAGGTGGGCAAACAATGCGGACTGGTGCTACTGGGATTACCCCCTAATAGAGCTTGAGCACAAGACCATGGGCATAATAGGCTTCGGGCGCATAGGCCAGGCCGAGGGCCGAATAGCCAAAGCTCTGGGCATGAGAGTTCTCGCATACGACCTTTACCCCAACGACTCTGGACGCGCCATAGCCGAATATGTGGATCTAGATACCCTTTATAAAGAGGCGGATGTGATAACTCTGCACTGCAATCTCACCCCCGAAAACACCGGCATGATAAACAGGGAGAGTATCGCCAAGATGAAGGACGGCGTGATACTCATAAACAACGCCCGTGGCCAGCTCATAGTTGAACAGGACGTTGCGGACGCGCTGAACTCCGGCAAGCTCGCCGGCGCAGGTCTGGACGTTGTCTATACCGAGCCCATCAGGGCCGACAATCCGCTGCTCAAGGCCAGGAACTGCATTATCACTCCCCATATAAGCTGGGCGCCCATTGAAAGCCGTCAGCGAATAATGGACGCCACTGTAGCCAATGTAAAGGCGTTTCTGGACGGCGCGCCCATAAACGTGGTGAATAAATAATAAGTATGCATTGCATGTGAACGGACGGTTTTCCGTCCATTCTTTGTTTATAACTTAACTATTGCCATATCATAGAAAACCCCGCTCATATATGTTAGAATAGCTTGAAAGGCATCTTTCAAAGACAAATTCAGTGTCAAAGGACATCAGTATGAAAGTCGTATTAAAGGATCTCACCAAAAAATTCTCCGGTCAGGGCAAGAACGCCCCGGACGTAATAGCCGTGAACAACTTTAATGTGGAAATACCCGACGGCAAACTCATCGGCCTCTTAGGCCCCTCAGGCTGCGGCAAGAGCACCGCGTTAAACCTCATCTCCGGCCTGCTCTCCCCTACGGCGGGACGCATATTCTTTGGCGAGGACGACGTTACGGACCTGCCGCCCGAAAATCGCGGCGTCGGGCTGGTATTTCAGAATTATGCCCTTTATCCCCACCTTACAGTAACGCAAAACATACTTTTCCCTCTGCAAAACCTAAAGGGCGAGGACAAGCTTTCCAAAGAAGAAATGCTCGCTCGCGCCTACGACGCAGCTAAGCTTGTTCAGATCGAGGGCCTTATGGACCGCAAGCCAAAGGCGCTATCCGGCGGACAGCAGCAGCGAGTCGCCATCGCCCGTGCCCTCGTTAAGATGCCGCGGGTGCTGCTCCTCGACGAGCCTCTTTCCAACCTTGACGCGAGGCTCCGCCTCCAGACCCGGGAGGAGCTCAAGCGCATACAGCAAAAAACCAAAATCACCACCATATTCGTCACCCATGACCAGGAAGAGGCCATGAGCATTTCGGATATGATAATAGTAATGCAGTCAGGCGTGATACAGCAGATAGGCCGGCCTCAGGAGGTTTACGACCAGCCCGTAAATATGTTCGTAGCGAAGTTTCTCGGCACTCCGCCCATAAATATGTTTACCGGCAGCGTCCGCGGCGGAAGGCTTTTCATAGGCGAAAACGACGTCCTGCCGGCTGTCGGCACACCCGATGGCGAATATAATATTGGAATACGCCCGGAAGGCTTCATACCGGCGGAAAGCGGCCCCCTTTGCTGCGCCTTCAGGCGCATAGAGGTAATGGGGAGGGACACCAGCGTCATATTCTCCCACCCCACGGCAGAAGCCGACACCGTACGGGCCATAATAAGCTCTGCAAATAAGCCCGATGGGGCCTCGGGTAAAATACGTTTCGCCCTGCGGCCTGACAAGGTATTCCTTTTCGATAAAACTGACGGAAAGCGCATAGCCTTCCGGACGGAGTGATATATGGAAAAGAACAATGCAAAGGGCTGGCTGTATCTGCTGCCCGCCATACTGTTTTTAGGGGTATTCATGATATACCCCCTCATAGACGTATTCGTGTATTCCTTTGAGGAGGGCTATAATTCCGCCTCCCAGACATTTTTCGGCATCGGGCTTTACAACTACTCCTACGTGCTCCACGACCCTTACTTTTTGCAGGCGCTGAAAAACACCTTCTTATTGGTGATAATCACCGTTCCCCTCTCCACCGGTCTTGCCCTGCTCATATCCGCCGGGCTAAGCTCAATCAAAAAGCTTCGCAATCTTTTCCAGACCGTATATTTTCTGCCCTACGTCACAAATACCCTGGCGGTGGGATTGGTATTCATGATACTCTTCAAGAAGACTGCTTATACGGACGGCCTTGTTAACCTGATGATAAACTGGTTCGGCGGAAAGTCCGTGGATTTCATAGACGGCCCCTACTGGGCCAAGATGTTCGTGCTCTGCTTCTATACTATATGGATAGTAATGCCCTTCAAGGTACTCATACTCACAAGCGCGCTGGCCTCCGTCGACCAAAACTACTACAACGCCGCCCGCATAGACGGCACCTCCAAATTCCGCATATTTACCCGCATAACGCTGCCTCTCATATCCCCGATGATATTCTATCTGGTAATAACCGGCTTTATAGGCGCCTTCAAGGCGTACAGCGACGCTGTGGCCCTCTTCGGCACAGACCTTAACGCAGCGGAGATGAACACCATAGTAGGCTATATTTACGATATGCTCTACGGCAACAGCGGCGGCTACCCCTCATTCGCATCGGCAGCGGCCATAATACTGTTCGCCATAGTGCTCACCATAACCTGCATAAATCTTATTATCAGCAAAAAGCACGTTCATTACTGATGGAGCGACCTATGGAAAAGCATACCGATTACGCCAAAATAGAAAAGCAGGCAAGAATTCGCAGCCGGGTACGCAGTACGGCAGTGCATATACTGCTGTCTCTCTGGGCCGTCATAGTGCTGTTTCCTTTTTACTGGATGGTGCTGACCTCCGTAAAGAGCTACAGCGCGTATAATTCAGAATACATACCAAAGTTCTTTACCCTCTCCCCCACTCTGCAAAACTACGTCGACGCCTTTACGGCGGTGCCCCTCGGGCGTTATTTCACCAATACGCTGGTATTCACTTTGATCACCACGCTGCTGATGCTATCGGTCATAACCCTCGCTGCTTTCGCCTTTGCCCGGCTTGAATTCAAGGGCAAGCGTCTTGCCTTCACCCTGCTGCTGTCGCTCATGATGATACCCAACGAGCTGGTGATAATTACCAACTTCGTGACAATTACCGATCTTGGCCTTCGCAACACCTTCACCGGCCTTATATTGCCCTCGGTAACGTCGGTATTCTATATTTATCTGCTGAAGGAGAATTTCGCACAGATACCAGACGAGCTGTACTATGCCGCAAAGGTGGACGGCACCTCGGACTTCAAGTATCTCACCAAGGTAATGATACCCATTTGCAGCCCAACTATGATAACCATAGTAATACTGAAGGTCATAGAGTGCTGGAACTCCTACGTCTGGCCACGGCTCATCACCGACGACGAGAATTACTTCCTGGTCTCCAACGGCATACAGGCCATACGCGAAAGCGGCTTTGGCCGGGAAAACATACCCGCCATGATGGCGGCGGTAGTGGTAATATCAGTGCCGCTCATAGCGCTGTTTCTGATATTCCGCAACAAGATAATGGACGGCGTATCCAGAGGAGGTACAAAGGGTTAGTATGAACAAAAAGCTTATCTGCCTCATACTGTCGCTGTGTATGCTGCTTCCTCTCCTTGCCGGCTGCCACGGCTCCCGGGGGCTGAGGGAATTCGCGGTGCCTGAGGAATTCGACGCAAACAGGGATTATGAGATAACCTTCTGGGCAAAGAACGACACCAACAAGACCCAGACCCAGATATACCAAAAAGCCATAGCAGACTTTCAGGCGCTGTACCCGAATATCCGCGTGAACCTTCGGCTCTATACCGACTATGGCAAGATATATAACGACGTCATCACCAATATTTCCACCAACACCACCCCAAACGTCTGTATAACCTACCCCGACCACATAGCGACGTACCTAACCGGGACAAACGTGGTAGCGCCTCTCGATGAGCTACTTGACCACCCCAGGTACGGGCTTGGCGGCAGTGACGTAAGGTTCACCTCTCCCAGGAGCGGCGAGATAATACCCAGTTTCCTAAACGAATGCAGCTTCGCAGGTCACTGCTATGCCCTGCCCTTCATGCGCTCCACAGAGGCCTGCTACATAAACAAGACCTACGTGGAGGCCATGGGCTATACCCTGCCGGATACTCTGACATGGGACTTCGTATGGGAAGTGGCCGACGCCGCCACAAAGAAAAACGCCGACGGCACATTCGCCGTAAACGGCCAGAAGGTGATGATACCCTTCATATACAAGTCCACCGACAATATGATGATACAGCTGCTGCGCCAGTCCGGCGGCGGGTATTCCAACGATCAGGGCGAAGTGCTGCTTTTCAACGATACCACAAAGGAGCTGCTGTACACCATAGCAAAACACGTGAAGAAGGGCTCCTTCTCCACCTTCAAGATATCCAGCTATCCTGCGAATTTCCTTAACGCGGGTCAGTGCATATTCGCCATAGACTCTACGGCGGGCGCCACATGGATGGGCACCCACGCCCCCCTTTCCGACATAAGCGCGGACAAGCTGGTAGAATTTGAGACGGCGGTAATGCCAATACCCCAGTTTGATCCGGATCACCCCCAAATGATATCCCAGGGCCCTTCAGTATGCGTATTCAACAAGGGCGATCCTCAGGAGGTACTGGCCTCCTGGCTGTTCACGCAGTACCTGCTGACCAACGACGTGCAGATAGCATACTCCGAAACAGAAGGCTACGTTCCCGTCACCTCCATGGCGCAGGATTCCGACGAATATCTTGATTATCTTTCCAGGGAAGGGCAGGACGTCGCCCACTACGATGTAAAGATAAAAGCGGTGAAGATGCTGCTGGCCAACTCCGACAATACCTTCGTCACCCCAGTATACAACGGCTCCGCGTCTTTGCGCGACGCTGCGGGACAGCTCATAGAAAACGTCACAAAATCCGTCCGCCGCAAGGAGACCGTAGATGACGCATATATGGACAAGCTGTTTTCAGATGTTACTTCCCTTTACCGTCTGGACAGAGCCGGAAGGGAGAGCATATCCGCAGAAGGTGCAGAAGATCTTGGTCCCCTTCCCGGCCCTTCAAAGGCGCTGCTTTTGTCACTTTGTGCGGCATGGGCGCTTATAGGGGCGTATACCCTCCATAACGCCGCAAAAAAGCGTAATAAACGGGTTTGATATCCTGCAATGTCTATTGTATAATCATTAAGTCATAAAACCGCCTCCGAAAGGGGCGGCAATTATAAAGGAGAAAAGCAATGAAAAAATTCTTGGCAATGCTCTTGACCCTCTGCATGGTCCTCGCTTTCGCAGGCTGTGCCCAGAAGGCTCCCGAGGCAACCGAAGCCCCCGACCAGGAGGCTACCACTGAGGCTCCCGCTGGGGAAACCCCCGCTGCTACCGAGGAAGACGTCAAATCCGAGGGCGTTATGACCTATGCCGAATATGTGGCGGCCGAGCTGGAGAGCCAGGTTACAGTAGAAACCTACGTACAGGCCAAGCAATCCTGGTGGGAAGACAAGGCTACCGTTTATTCCCAGGATAAGGACGGCGCTTACTTCCTCTACAACATGGCATGCTCTCAGGAAGACTATGACAAGCTGGTACCCGGCACCAAGATCAAAGTCACCGGCTACAAATCTGAGTGGTCAGGCGAAATTGAGATAATCGACGCCACCTTTGAAATAGAAGAGGGCAGCTTCATCGCCATTCCCTTTGACGCCACCGAGCTTCTGGGAAAGGACGAGCTGATCGACCACCAGAACCAGCTTGTTTCCTTCAAGGGATTGACCGTCGAGAAGGTGGCCTACAAGAACGACCAGCCCGGCGATGACATCTATGTCACCTTCGGCTACAACGGCGCTTCCTATGACTTCTGCGTAGAGTCCTACCTTACCGGCCCCGACACCGAGGTTTACTCCACCGTTGGCGCTCTCAAGGAAGGCGACGTAGTTGACGTTGAGGGCTTCCTCTATTGGTATGAGGGTGTAAATACCCACATAACCGCCGTTACCGTCGCTCAGTAATCACTGCAAGTACACGGCTCCGCAGGTTCTTCCCTGCGGGGCCTTTTTTATTTGATGAACTAACTGTTAAGCTTTGCCGCAGTTTATTGACCCACATGTCAATTTAGATTATATTTATAATCACAAGCTTGATATTAAAAGCATAGGAGGTAATGCCTGTGAAGGATACTCTAAACCCCAACGAATGGATAGTTATGGAGGCGCTTTGGGCAAAATCACCGGCAACGCTGGGCGAAACCATAGACCGCATAGGCAGCCGCGCCAGCTGGAACTACAAGACATACCAATCCTACATGAACGTCCTGGAAAAGAAAGGCTACATCTCATCAGAAAAGCGCGGCCGGGACAAGTTCTACTCCCCCGCCATATCCCGTGAGGAATGCATAGCCCGCGAGAGCCGCGCCGTGCTAAGCAAGATGCAGTCGGATTCTGTAGGGCTGATGATAACCAGCATGGTACGGGAGGGCGACCTTTCACGCAGCGACAGGCTGGAGCTCATGAATATGCTGGAAAAGATGCTGAAGGAGGAAACCGAAAATGAAAGCGACCGTTGATGCCCTCGTTCAGGTGGCTCTCTACTCCGCCGCCATAACGGCAGGCATACTCCTGTTTCGTTTCATATTAAAAAATCGCATATCCTCTAAGCTTCAATACCTCATGTGGTGGCTGCTGATACTGCGGCTGCTCATGCCTGTAACACCTGACATCGGCCTCCACTTTAACTTGCAGGACATGCTGCTCAAGCAAGCCCATCAAGCCGAGCTGCCCGCTCCTGCTCCGGTTCTGGACGTGGCCCCGGCGTCTGTACCCAACACGCAGCCCTCTTACGAAAGCGTCACCCCGGCGGTACAGCCGAATACAGATATAGCCCCATCACAGCACGTAAATCCCGCAAAAAGCACCGACTGGTATTCCATCGTATTCGTAGTATGGCTGCTTGGCGCGATAGGTTTCCTCGGCTGGCTGATATTCGTAAAGCTGCGCTATTACGAATCCCTTCAGCACCTCATGGCGGGTGGACCCAGGGAGGTCTACGAACTTTACGACATGTGCTGTAAGGAGCTCGGTGTAAAGCCGCTTCCCCTTTGGATAGTGAATAAGTCCATGTCTCCCGGCATAGCCTTCTTCGGCGAGCCTGTGCTGCTGGTGCCCCTCTCGCTCTGCGGCGATGAAAGCAGACTGCGCTTTGCCCTGCTGCATGAGCTTACGCACAAAAAGCGCGGCGACCATTACATGACGCTGCTTCTTAATATCCTTCGCGCCGTGTACTGGTTTGACCCGGTTGTACACTTCGCATTTTCAGAATTGCGCGCCGATATGGAATCAGCCTGCGACTCGGACGTACTGGCCTATATAGGCCACGAGCAGAAGCGGGGCTACCTCACCGTAATACTCGACATGTTCTCATATGACACCGAACCCATACTGGGCATGAGCCAGATACGCTCAAAGCGCATGGCAAAGCGGCGCATGAATGGAGCCTTTATGAAAAGCCGCACCTCTCCCGCCTTCAGGGCGATAACGCTGTGCATCGCGCTGACAATGTCCCTATGCTGCTTCACCACCGCCTGCCAGAGCGCGCCGGAAAAGGATACTCCCGGCATGGCGGCAGAGCAGACGGCAGATCCTTCCGCAGAATCCACGCTTATGCCGGAGACCTCCGCGCAGGAGCCCGAAGCGGCTGCGGCTACCTATGCCTTTGACCGCACAGACCCTAAGCAGGCGGTGGCTGAATTCCTCACCCGCTACCTTGACGACATGGCGCACGGCAACGACGACTTCGGCTTCGACAGCTCGAACAGCACCATGTACGACGGGCTGCTGCAATTACAGGGCAGCTTTGAATCCCACAAAAACATCGCCCTGCTCAGGCAATGGATAAGCTTCACCCAGGTCCTCAGGGAAACCACCGTCCCCACGATAGACATGGGCAGGTTCCAAAGCCTTGAGATCACGGAATTCGGCATAGTAGACCAGCTTTCCGGCGGCATAATGTACGAATACCTTCTAAAAGGGTATTTCAAAACCACCGTGATGGGTACCTTTATCGAAGCGGGGCTGATAAAAGACGGCGATAAATATGTAATAACCTATGTGGATTTCCCTGACAGCAAGGAATATAAGAATTTCTGCGCCGACTTCATAGATTACGCCGAGAGGAACGATATAAAGGACTACAACAAGAACGCATACATCGAGTACATACGCAAGCAGAAGCAGCAGGCTGCGGAAAGGTATCCGATAGCGGCTCCCGAATCGGATCCTTCCAGCGGCTTGACCTCCTCAGCCGTAGCTGACATACAGTCCGCCCTGAAGGCGCTCGGCTACCTTGAAAATCCCAGCGGCGCATACGACTCTGCCACAAGGGCTGCAATCGAGATGTTTCAGGAGGATAACGCGCTGCCCTCCGACGGTATTGCGGGAGATGAAACCCTTGCCCTGCTGCTGAGCGACAGCGCAAAAAATTGGACGCTTGCGGACGGAATATACACAGGCGATAAGCGTATATGGCGTGAGCCGCCAAAGGACGGCGTTGACGGCTGGAGCAGTATTGCGGCGGACAAAATATCAGCCTATTCCGGCAGCTCCGTTACCTCCACAGGTGCAGAGTGCAAGCTGGGCACCGCCTCAGTAAATCCCAACGCTATACCCATAGGCACGGAGCTTTATATACCCGGCTACGGTTACGCAATAGCCGCCGACGTCAACGCCTACAAAAACAAGGTCAATCATTTAACCAAGGAGCCGCTGAACATGATAGACCTGTGGTTTGCCAGCAAGGAGGATGCAAGGAAATGGGAAAACAAGCATAACTTCACTATATTGTACCGCAGCGCAGACGCCCGGCCCGCAAGGGAGGCGCCGACGGCAGACGCCATCGCCGCCACCGCGAAGAATCAGGTCGGCAAAAAGTATGTTTTAAATGCCTCCGGGCCGGATGAGTTCGATTGCTCGGGACTTGTGTATTATGTACTTAACGAATGCGGTATAGCTGTCGATCGCAAGGACTGCGCCGGATATGCGCAAAATGAGGATTGGAGCAAAATCGAAAGCCTGGGCGACGTCAAGGCAGGCGACATCCTGTTTTTTCACAGTGCGAATTCATCAGATATACAGCACGCGGGTATAGCCGTTTCCTCAAAAAACATGATTGACGCCTCATCGTCACACAGAAAGGTAGCCGAACGCGGGTTTCAGACGAGATACTGGAAGGAGCACTTCGCCTTTGCCCGGCGGGTGGTCGAGTAGCTAAGCATCAAAAAGGCGGCCTCGTGCCGCCTTTTTGTTACTCCTTATACAGCCCGTTATAAAGCTGCTTTTTGTTCGTCTCAAAGTCCTCTATTGTGAACTGCCCGTTTTCGTCCAGCTTCCAGCTATCGTCGGCAGGGATCCATATGTTCCGATACTCCATCTCTTCGGCCTTCAATATCTCATAGCCCATATCGTGTAGGGCGGAAAAATCGAGATTAGTCTTTATACTGCCCGCAACGAGGCTGAGCAATGGCAGCATTGCCTCCTTTGTGGCAGTCCTGCGCATATTCTTCACCGCAGATTCTACAAGCTCCAGGCGGCGCTTCAGGCCGCCCATCTGCTCCTCTCCGCTTATGTCGTCCATGGCGTATATCATACTCTGGCTGCCGTTGAGCTTTTCCCGGCCCGCATTTACGCTCTTTTCGCCAAGGGCCTTGTTTATATAGTCCGCCTCGCTGAAATCCACCTTTACGGTTATACCGCCAAGGAGGTCTATCATGGCTCCCAGCGACGCCGTATCTGTGCAGGCGTAGTACTCGATATCCAGCCCAAACCCGTCGTTTACGGCATTCACCAGGCCGCCGGGGCCGCTGTTCGCATAAATATTACTGAGCGCCGCGCCATTTATCTCCATCTGGCTGTACAGCGCAGCCATGGTCAACCGTTGGCGGAAGGAATCAAAGGACGCTATGAACACCATATCCGCTCCTGCTTTATCGCTGGAAAGGGGCTGGTTCTGCACGATTATGAGGACGCTGGTGAT
>OGYO01001545.1_pt1 | contig 12593 bp, 9 predicted proteins | sample 1576561 | NCBI WGS metagenome assembly OGYO01 (sample SAMEA3541507, study PRJEB24748) | human gut metagenome | biome: human gut; feature: human-associated habitat; material: faeces | place: China | collected 2012 | reverse complement strand
CTAGATTAAAGACAGGAAAAATCACAAAATTTTATAAAAATCGTTTTGGCGAAGATGAATGTAGTGTAGATGGAAACACTCATATTTTAAGTATGAGAATAATGAAATTGAATTAGCTTGTACGTGATAAGAAAGAAGGTGATAGGTTGCAAATTTTAGATGATAAAGCTTATTGCATACAAGAAATGTTCAATGTTGATCCATTTGATAATAGAATCGCAATTATATATCCAATAGAATTTATTGGCGATCCAGTATTAGAAGAAAACATTCCTAAAATGCTTTCGGTAGTTAGAGAATATATTAAAGAGTTTGAATCGTATTTAATGTTTAAAAATATGATAGGAAATGCTAGATGGGATTCAGAAAAACTTAAATATGGCAATATAGCATATAAGCACCAGGAAAAAGCAGATAAATTAGCAGAAAAAATGAACGAAGGTATCAGTCCTTATGCATGGTATGTTAATAAAGTGAATGATAAATTAGCGTTCAATGGAATTTCACGAAAAGTTGATTATACCATATGTTTAGAAAAGATTTAGAGGTGATTCACGATAGAAATTAAATTCAAAAATGGAAGTAAATTAGAGAATATAGAATCAGAAGATAGTAAACGTAGTAGTCCTATGAGAATTAAATTTGGAGAATGGGAAACTACAACACAAGAAAATTCAGAAGAAGTAATGAAGAAACAGATTTTATATTATCAGAAACATCCAGAAGAGTATCTTGAATTAGTTTATGATAATTTACATTTATTCAAATATCAGAAATTATTGTTAAAAATGTTATCGCAGTATAGTTTTCATACCCTTGAGCAGGTTGAAGTCCGGGTAACACCGGATGGAGGACCGAACCAATAAGCGTTGAAAAGCTTCTGGATGACTTGAGGGTAGGGGTGAAAGGCTAATCAAACTTGGAGATAGCTCGTACTCCCCGAAATGCATTTAGGTGCAGCCTTGACCATTACTAATGTGAGGTAGAGCGACTGATAAGATGCGAGGGCTTCACCGCCTATCAAGTCTTGACAAACTCCGAATGCGCATCAGTTCTACGGCAGGAGTGAGGGCATGGGTGCTAAGGTCCGTGCCCGAGAGGAGAAGAATCCGGACCACCTGCTAAGGTCCCGAAATAACAGCTAAGTTAAACTAACGAAGTCAGATTGCTAAGACAGCTAGGATGTTGGCTTGGAAGCAGCCATTCATTTAAAGAGTGCGTAACAGCTCACTAGTCGAGGAGTTTTGCATGGATAATAATCGGGCATAAGCCCTTTACCGAAGCTGTGGATGTCGCAAGACATGGTAGGGGAGCATTCCGGCGGCGACGAAGGCCGTCCTCGAGGACGACTGGAGCTTTCGGAAAAGCAAATGTAGGTATAAGTAACGATAAAGGGGGCGCGAAACCCCCTCGCCATAAGACTAAGGATTCCTGATCAACGCTAATCGGATCAGGGTAAGTCGGGGCCTAAGGCGCAGCCGAACGGCGCAGCCGATGGAAGAAACGGTAAAGATTCCGTTACTGGATATAGGAGCGATGTGGAGACGGAGAAGTGACACACCCGCCTGCCGACGGAAGCGCAGGTTAAAGGAAGTAGGTAAACGCCGGCCCGTTTAGGGAGGACAGTGCCACACAGTTTGAGAGTAGTGTAATCCCAAGTGGTAGTAAAACATTCGTCCTGTTTTTGCTGTTCGTGATTCTGTTTGAGAGTAGTGTAATCCCAAGTGGTAGTAAAACTTTTCGTTTCGTTCGTTGCTTCACAATGGAGTTTGAGAGTAGTGTAATCCCAAGTGGTAGTAAAACAGTTGCTGATGGTCGGGTTTTCGCCGTTGTGTTTGAGAGTAGTGTAATCCCAAGTGGTAGTAAAACGGCAGAAGCAGAAGAAGGGACAAACATAGGGTTTGAGAGTAGTGTAATCCCAAGTGGTAGTAAAACAAGGTTTACCTCCAAGCGGGACGTCAACAAGTTTGAGAGTAGTGTAATCCCAAGTGGTAGTAAAACGATAATACTCTATCAAGATACAAAATACTCGTTTGAGAGTAGTGTAATCCCAAGTGGTAGTAAAACCTCGCCGTCTCGGCTGTAGTGGCCGCGGAGTTTGAGAGTAGTGTAATCCCAAGTGGTAGTAAAACGTTCGCCGTGTAACGCTTCTCCGGGTCTCGGTTTGAGAGTAGTGTAATCCCAAGTGGTAGTAAAACTGCAGCTGTCCCGCGAGGACACCATCGCGGGTTTGAGAGTAGTGTAATCCCAAGTGGTAGTAAAACAAGCGAGGGGTAGATAAAACTTCCCTTCACGTTTGAGAGTAGTGTAATCCCAAGTGGTAGTAAAACTGATAACATCATCCTTGCAAGAGCAACGCTGTTTGAGAGTAGTGTAATCCCAAGTGGTAGTAAAACTTTTTTTTCGTGCCGTTCCCGATCAGACTCGTTTGAGAGTAGTGTAATCCCAAGTGGTAGTAAAACCGAGCCATTACTTATCCACACATATTCTGTGTTTGAGAGTAGTGTAATCCCAAGTGGTAGTAAAACATTAACCAGCCCCCATATCACTTGCTTCATGTTTGAGAGTAGTGTAATCCCAAGTGGTAGTAAAACTGTATATATTGTATCATGTTTATATCATTTGTTTGAGAGTAGTGTAATCCCAAGTGGTAGTAAAACGCGCTGGGCAATGAACGTTACATCGGAAAGGTTTGAGAGTAGTGTAATCCCAAGTGGTAGTAAAACTATCATGTTTGCATAGAGCCTGTTCGCGTGGTTTGAGAGTAGTGTAATCCCAAGTGGTAGTAAAACTCTACACGGATCGAACCGAAGCAATTATTGGTTTGAGAGTAGTGTAATCCCAAGTGGTAGTAAAACCGTGCTTTCTGCGTCAATTAAGCGCATTTTGTTTGAGAGTAGTGTAATCCCAAGTGGTAGTAAAACACACGCCCGCGCCCCGGGCTCCGGCGCACGTTTGAGAGTAGTGTAATCCCAAGTGGTAGTAAAACTGCCGGAATCCATATCCATGTCCGCGATATGTTTGAGAGTAGTGTAATCACAAGTGGTAGTAAAACACTAATTTGCGATAATAACAAAGAAGCTGGGTTTGAGAGTAGTGTAATCCCAAGTGGTAGTAAAACGATTGATGGCTCGCGCCATTAAATCCTAACGTTTGAGAGTAGTGTAATCCCAAGTGGTAGTAGTGTAGATTTGGCACCGGGATTGTCGTTGCGTTTGAGCGTAGTGTAGATGAAAAGACACTTCCGCAAGCCGTGCGGGACGGATGCCGTTCGTTCCGCGCGTTCTCCTTTTTACAATCATTTTACGAAACTGCGGTAACGGATTTTACCGTGCGGCGGTATGCTTACGTCGTACCGAAGGGTTAATGATTTGAAAAAAGGAGAATCTATTATGAAAGCAAAGAAAATTTTCACGCTGGCTATGGCCGCTGTACTGACGCTCGCGCTGCTCGCGGGCTGCGGTGCTGCCGCCCCGGCTGCTGATCCTACTGCCGTCCCCGCCGCGGACGCCCCGGCGACCGATGCTCCCGCCACGGAAGCTCCTGCCGCTCTTTCCGGCAGCGTTTCCACGAACGGCTCCACCTCGATGGAGAAGGTCGTCAACATCCTCGCCGAGCAGTTCATGAACGACAACCCCGGCGTCAGCGTTACCTATGACCCCACCGGCTCCGGCACGGGCATTGAGTCCGCCCGCACCGGCAGCTGCGATATCGGCCTTGCCTCCCGCGCGCTCAAGACGAGCGAGACCGGTCTCACCGGCACGGTCGTCGCGCTCGACGGCATCGCGATCATTGTCAACAAGGACTGCCCCGTGGACGATCTGACCATTGAACAGATCGCCGCCATCTTCAAGGGCGAGATCAAGAACTGGAACGAGCTCGGCGGCGAAGACCTTGCGATCTCCTGCGTCGGCCGTGAGTCCGGCAGCGGCACGCGCGACGGCTTTGAGTCCGTCACCGGCACGAGCGATGCGTGCGTCCTCGCGCAGGAGCTGACCTCCACCGGCGCTGTGATCTCCGCTGTGGCGGCGAACCCCAACGCCATCGGCTATGCTTCTCTCTCCGCGGTCGAAGGACAGGACGGCATCAAGGCGCTGAAGGTAAACGGCGTTGACTGCTCCGAGGAGACCGTTCTGGACGGTACCTACGCCGTGCAGCGTCCCTTCGTTCTGGTGACCCGCGAGGGCGAGACGCTCTCCCCGGCGGCACAGGCGTTCTTTGATTACGCCACCGGCACCGCGGCGAACGACCTCATCCGTCAGGCCGGCGCCGTCCCCGTGGCAAAGTAAAAAGCTCAAAACCGCATAGCCAAAAGCTCTCCGGGATCCCGGAGAGCCTTTTGGCTTTTTCAAAAACGAAAGGAATCGGTATGGACAAGCGCATTTTAACGGTGCAGGACATCTCCTGTGTGGGCCAGTGCTCTCTCACGGTGGCGCTGCCGGTTTTGTCGGCGTGCGGCGTGGAAGCGGCGGTGCTGCCCTCGGCAGTACTCTCCACGCACACCGGCGGAGGCTTCGCGGGCTATACGTTCCGCGACCTGACGGCGGACATGCCCGCCATTGCGCAGCATTGGCAGAAAGAGGGGTTCCGCTTCGACGCGGTGTACACCGGCTATCTCGGCAGCGGCGAGCAGATCACCCATGTCCGGCACATCATGGACACGCTGCTCGTGCCGGGCGGCGCGCGCATCGTTGATCCCGCCATGGCCGATAACGGAAAGCTCTATGCGGGGTTTGATGCCGCGTTCGTGGAGAAAATGAAGACGCTGGCGTTCTCTGCGGACATCCTTCTTCCGAATATCACGGAGGCGGCGCTGCTCACCGGCATGGAGTACCGCAAAGAATATGACGAGGCGTATATTGAAGAGCTCACCGCCGCGCTGCATGAAAAGGGCGTCGGCACGGTCGTGCTCACCGGCGTGAGCTATGAGCCGGAGACGACCGGCGTCGCAGTGAGCGGGAAGGGGTTTCGCGGCTACTACCGCCATGCGCGCCTTGCGCGGACTTGCCACGGCACGGGCGATCTTTTTGCCTCGGCGTTCACGGGACTTTTGTGCCGCGGGTATGAACCGTTCCCGGCGGCGGAGGCCGCAGCGGAGTTTGTCCTCGCGTGCATCCGGCGCACCGAGCCGGAGCACTGGTACGGCGTGCGGTTTGAGCCGGTGCTCTATACGCTCGCGGCGAAGGCCGCGGGGATCAATCTTTCGGAATGACCTTGCCGCGCGGCAAAGCGCGTGATATACTGTACTTAATATTCCTCCGGCCTTCGCCGGAGAAAGGGGAGTAACGCCATGATCCTTTATTTTACCGGTACGGGAAACAGCGAATACGCCGCAAAGAAGCTCGCCGCCGCGCTCGGCGAGGAGACAATGCCGCTCATGGAGCGCATCCGGCACAACGATACGTCGCCGCTCGAATCCGAAACGCCGTGGATCGTCTGCACGCCGACGTATGCCTGGCAGCTGCCGCACATCGTGCGCGACCATCTGCGCCGCACGCTGCTCCGCGGCAGCAAGGAGATCTATTTTGTTATGACCTGCGGCGGAGAGATCGGCGAAGCGGGGAAATACGCCGCCGAGCTCTGCGCGGAGAAGTATCTCACGTACCGCGGCTGCGCCCGCGTCATCATGCCGGAAAACTATATTGTGATGTTTGACGTGCCGGATGAGGCCAAGGCGCGCGGGATCGTTGCCGCAGCGGATCCCATGCTTGACCGGCTGGCGGAGCTCATCCGCGAGAGAAAGCCGTTCCCGCAGCCGAAGGTGAGCGCTGCTGACAAGCTCAAAAGCGGCGTCGTGAACAAAGCGTTCTATCCGCTCCTCGTCCACGCCAAGCAGTTCACCGTGAATGAAAAATGCACCGGCTGCGGCCTGTGCGCGAAGCTCTGCCCGACATGCGCCATCACGCTGCACGACGGCCATCCGGTTTGGGAGGATAACTGCACGCACTGCATGGCATGCATTACCCGCTGCCCGGCCGAGGCGATCGAATACGGCAAAAAGAGTCTTGGCAAGCCGCGCTACCGCTGCCCGGTAAAGCTGTAAATATTTTGCGAAAAAGCCCGCCGACCATGCCAATGCATGGACCGGCGGGCTTTTCGTATGTGTCTATGTATCAGAGATTTTCAAACCGCTCCGCGCCCTTTGTGCGCAGCCAGCGGCGGAAAAACGCCGCAGCGAGCGCGAGCACAAGCGTGAGCAGCGCGACATATGCCTCACCGGAAATTTTGCCGTGCAGCACGAGCATATACGGCAAGACAAGGATCACCGGCGCGGCCCATCCGGCGAGCAGGGCAAGGATGATCTGCGAACCCTGCTTGATGACGTTGATCTCATTCGTCCAGACGAGATTCACGTTGTGCAGACCGATGTACAGCGCGAAATACGTCGAGAAGAACACAAACACCGCGCAGCAGAGCGCCATGAGAAGTCCGGCGGCAAATCCGGCGCGAAGAGCGATCGCCGAGCATACGGCGGCAAAGACCGCACCCGGCGCGGTGAGGAGGAGCTGCACGCCGCATTTGGCGCGCAGCGCCGTCCATGCGTCGACGGGCAGCGACCGGGAGATCCAGAGCGTCTTGCCTTCGAGCGACACGCTGGGCACGGCCATATCGTTCATCGAGCAGACGAGACACACCGCCGCCGTGAGCAGCACCGGCATGGCGCCGTCCGTCTCGAACACGCTCTCGAGCGTTCCGGCGATAACGCCGCCGCGGAGAAGCAGCAAAACGCCCGAAATGGGCAGCAGAAGCGTACCCAGGCCGCAGTTCAGCATATAATTCGCGCTGCCGGTGAAGCGGCCGAACTCTTTTCCGAGCATGGCGGAAAAGGCGCTCTTTCTCTTCGCGCGCGTCTCGCGGTAGACCTTCCGGTCGGTCTTACCAGTCGCGGTGGCGATCTTGAGAAAGCTGCGCGAGAGGATGTACCATGTGAGCGCAAAGAGCGCGGCTACGGCGAGCGTTACGAGAAGGAGGGAGGAAAGATCGCCCTCAAACGCCCGGCCAATGCCGAAAACGAGAGGCGCTGCGGCGTGCAGATCCTCGCCATAGAGCGCTATATTCGCCACGATCTCGCCGATAAAGCTGCCCGCCTTGAAGTAGGCAAAATAGTAGATCGCAATGAAGAACAGCGCGAAAATGACCGTCATAAAGCTCTTGTTTTTGAGCTTGAGCGAGAGACGGGCCACGCCGTAGCCGAGCAGACACGAGAGCACGAGCACGAATACGGCAATGAGGGTCACAAACAGCACCGCGCCGAGAAAACCGTTTACCGAGAATCCCGCCGTGGCGAGATATACGATCGCCGCCGGGATCGAAACGACGCCGGAATACATAAGCCCCATGAGAAACACGGTGAGAAGCCGGGACGCCATGATCGAATGCACCGGGATGGGCATGGAGAGCAGGAGATCGTTATCGCGGCTCAGATACAGCCCGGAGAACGTGTTGAACACGCTGCCGAACGCGCCAATGCATACGGCCGCGAGCGCGAAGATGAGATAGTAAAACCAGCCGTAGCCGCTCACGATCGTGCTGCGCAGCGTGAATGCCAAAAAGGTGAACATGCCGCCGAGCAGCCCGACCATGAGGAGCGCGAACAGGACAAAGTAGGCGATGACCGTGCCTTTGGAGCGCGCCTTGTTCTTCTTCGCATCGTACAAATATGTGCGGAAGATCTCGGCGAGCTGCTTGCGGAGGAGAATTTTTGTCATTTCGCGTCTTCCTCCAGCTCAAGGAACACCTCTTCGAGCGAATCGTCGCCGCGTACCTCATCCATCGTACCGGAGCGGACGAGCTTGCCGCGGCGGATGATGGCGACCTTGTCGCAGAGCTTTTCCGCAACTTCGAGCACATGCGTGGAGAAGAAGATCGCGCCGCCTGCGTCGCAGTGCTCGCGCATCATGCCCTTGAGAATGTGCGCGGCCTTCGGGTCGAGACCGACGAACGGTTCGTCCATGAGAATGAGCTTCGGCTCGTGCAGCCATGCGGAGATGATCGCGAGCTTCTGCTTCATGCCGTGGGAATAGGCGGCGATGGGCTGCGCCAGATCGTCCGTCAGCGCAAACTCCGCGGCCCAGCGGCGGATGCGCTCGGCGCGCTCGTCGGCGCTTACGCCGAAAATGTCGGCGATAAAATTGAGGTACTTGATGCCGCTCATAAAGTCGTAAAGATCGGGATTGTCGGGAATGTAGGCGAGAGCGCGCTTACACTCGAGCGGCTCGGTGCGCACGGAATGTCCGGCAATGAAAATTTCACCCTTGTCGAACTGCTGGATGCCCGCAACGGAGCGCAGCGTCGTGGTTTTGCCCGCGCCGTTGTGACCGATGAAACCGTAAATTTCGCCCGGGGCGATGTGCAGCGAGAGATCGTCCACGGCGAGCTTATCGCCGAAGGCCTTGGTAAGGTGTTCGATTTTCAGCATGACAGTTCTCCTGTTCTCGTTTCTTTTTTATTTCTTATCCGGCGCGGCGATATACTCGCCGAGCGCCCCGGCGTCAACCTTCTTGCCCGGAACGATGGCGGTCCGCGCGTCGCGCGGCACGCGCTGCGCAATGAGCAGCGCCCGGCACACCTCGCCGAGCAGACGGTACAATGTTTTGATACAATGTTTCCAAATGTAGATGATATGGAAGGTTTCAAAGAAGAAGTTATACAAAATCGTAAAATGGGATTTGATGGAAAAAGTATTATAAGTCCAAAACATATTAGATTTGTACATGAAACTTTTGCTCCAACACCAAAAGAAATTGCTTATGCTGAAAAATTAATTAATTCTTTTAATGAACAAGCCGATTCAGGTATTGGAGTTTATACTGTTGATGGGAAAATGGTTGACTTACCTTTCTTTGAAGATGCTAGAAGAATTATTGCATTAGCAAAGGCTTGTGGAGTTTATCAAGGTAATTTATAAAGAGGTGAAAATATGTTAAATAAAGTAAATAGAGAAATTCCAGATGAATTTTTAAAAAATGGTAAAGAAGTTTATCAAGGTAAATTTTATATGGATGGAAAATATGTAAAAAAAGTTGCTCCTAGAACTAAAATATTTGAAAAACCAGTAGATAGCAAACTTTGTTCTAGTATTCGTGAAGCTTGTGAAAAATGTGGAGCAAAAGACGGTATAACAATTTCATTTCATAGTGAACTTAGAAATGGTGATTATGTTATGTCTATGGTTACAAAAGTTCTTATTGAAGAAATGGGATTAAAAGATATAACTATTGCTGCTTCATCATTGGGAGATGCTCAAGATTTAATAGCTGACTATATAGAACAAGGTAAAGTTATAGGAATACAAACTTCTGGTATTCGTGGAAGAATTGGTGAAGTAGTTTCTGCTGGAAAATTAAAAACTCCTGCAATAATAAGAAGTCATGGAGGTAGACCAAGAGCTATTGAAGCAGGAGAAGTTCATATAGATATAGCTTTCCTTGCAGCTGCTAGTTCAGATGAATGGGGAAATGCAAAAGGAACTGGTGGAAAAAATAATTTTGGTTCTATTGGTTTTGGAATAGGAGATGCTAGGTATGCAGATCATACTGTTATTATAACTGATACTCTTGTTGATTTTCCAAATCTTCCAGCTCCTATATCAACTGTTGATGTTGATTGTGTATGTCTTGTTGATGAAATAGGGAATCCAAAAAAAATAGCTTCAAAAGAAGCAAGATTTACAGATAATCCAAGAGAATTAATGATGGCAGAGAATATTGCTAAAATAATTGCAGCTACTCCATATTTTAAAGATGGTTTTTCTTTTCAAACAGGAGTTGGTGGACCATCACTTGCAGTAAATAGATTTTTAGAAGATTATATGGTTGAAAAAAATATTAAAATGAGCTTTGCTCTTGGAGGAGTTTCGAGTGCTATTTGCAAACTTTTAGATAAAGGATTAGTAAAAAGTATAATTGATGTTCAAGATTTTGATTTAGGAGCCATTGAACATTTTACTAATAATCCTAAACATTTTGAAGTTAGTGCAAGTGAATATGCAAACCCTGCTAATAAAAGTGCCTATGTAAATAAATTAGATTTTGTTGTTCTATCCGCTCTTGAAATAGATACAAATTTTAATGTCAATGTTATAACTGGTTCTGATGGAGTATTAAGAGGAGCTCCAGGAGGACACCCTGATACAGCTGCTGGAAGTAAATGTTGTATAATTGTTACTCCTTTAACTCGTGGTCGTATGGCTACTGTTTGTGAGAATGTTGTAACTATTACTACACCAGGAGATTGTGTTGATATATTGGTAACTGATTATGGTACAGCAGTAAACCCTCTAAGACAAGATTTAATTGAATGTCTTGATAAAGCAGGAATTAAACATGTGTCTATTGAAGAATTAAAAAATAAAGCTTATTCTCTTGTAGGAACTCCTGCTGATTTAAAATGGAAAGATAAGGTTGTTGCTATTGTAGAAGCAAGAGATGGAACTATACTTGATGTTGTAAGAAAAATTAAACCTTATACTTTGGATTAAAAATTTAATGGGACTATTTAAAACAGTCCCTAATCTTATCTTATTTTTTTAAAGATTCAACTAAAGCATCAACAAGTGTGTCCATTTCATCAAGATTTACATTATTAGCTGATGAAGTTAGACCTACTCTTTCATTTAAAACAGTTATATCTTTTACTTGAGTTTCAAAGAATTCTTGTAATAGATCTCCTGATTTTCTTGCCCAAGAACCATTTTCAACTATTGCAACTGTTCTGTTTTGTAAATTTAAAGCCTTCATATCCATTACAAAGTTGTGGATAACTGGATAAATTCCTAGGTTATATGTAGGTGATGCGATAACTAAATGGCTATATTTAAATAAATCTGAAATCAAATATGATACATGTGTACTAGATACATCATACATCTTTATATTTGTAACCCCTTTTTCAGCCAATTTTTTTGCTAAGATTTCAATAGCATTTTCTGTATTTCCATACATTGAAGCATAAGCAATTAATATTCCTTTTTCTTCTGGCTCATATCTGCTCCATTTATCATACTTATCTATTATATATCCAAAGTCATTTCTCCAAACTACACCATGTAATGGACAAATATATTTAATTTTATCTACAACTGGACCTGCTTTTTTTAATAGATGTTGAATATGTGGACCGTATTTACCAACAATATTTGTTAAATAACGACGACCTTCATCTAACCAATCTCTGTCCCAGTTTACTTCATCATTAAACAATCTTCCATCAAGAGATTTAAAAGAACCAAAGGCATCAGCTGAGAATAGGGCTCCATTTGTTAAATCTAAACTTACCAACACTTCTGGCCAGTGAACCATAGGTGCTTCTAAAAATACTATTTCATGTTTACCAAACTTGAATGTATCTCCTTCTTTTGCTTCTATTAATTGGTGCCCATTTATGCTTTTGTATCCAAATTGTCTCATAAACATAAAGCCTTTTTCAGAAGAAATTATTTTCATTTTTGGATAACGAAATGCCAATTCTTCTATTGAAGCACAGTGATCTGGCTCCATATGATGTACTACTAAATAATCAAGTTCTCTACCATTTAATAAATATTCTATATTTTCTATATATTGTCTTGTTACAGACCAGTCAACAGTATCAAAAACTACTGTTTCTTTATCTAATAACATATATGAGTTATATGAAACTCCTTCTGGAATAGGGTGTATATTTTCAAAAAGTGCAAGACGACGGTCATTTGCTCCAATCCAATAAAGATCTTCAGTTATATTTCTAACATTATGCATATTTTATCCTCCTTAATTATATTCTTATTTTGCATCTATATATCCAGATTTTGGATCTCCACAATCAGGACAAGTCCAATCTTCAGGTAAATCTTTAAATCTAGTTCCAGGTTTGATGTCAGAATCTTCATCTCCTAAATCAGGATTGTATTCATGTCCACAACCACTACATACATGTACATGAGGACTATACACTACTCTAGGTACAACTCTCTTCATTTTCTTCATAGGTGGAGCATCTTTTTTAGCTTCACCATTGTCTAATTCTTTAGTTAATAGTGGTAATATTTCTGCTACATCTCCAACTATTCCATAGTCTGCATTTTTAAATATTGGAGCATTTGCATTTGTATTTATAGCAACTATTGTTGTTGCATCTTTAATTCCTTTTAAGTGTTGTAAAGCTCCTGAAATTCCACAAGCTATATAAAGATTTCCAACAAATTTTTGTCCTGACATTCCTACATAACGATCAAGAGGTACATATTGTAATGTTTCTGCTACTGGACGAGAAGAACCAATAGAAGCTCCAGCTTGTTTTGCTAAGTTTTCAATTAGCTTCATATTCTTTTTATCTCCAATTCCTTTACCAGCACTTACAACTCTTTCAGATTTTCCTATTGGTGTATCAAGAGGGATACCAACAGTAAAATCATATCCATCTGCTTTTAATGCAGCAACTAATGCAGCAACTTTTTCTTTTGCAGATCCATCTTTAAACATTATATTTTTTCTAGGTCCTGTAACTGGTCCTTTTTTCTTTTTAACTAATCCAGGAACATCTGTTTTAGGTGGTTTGCCTATTAAATGAGAAGCTATAACAACTCTTTGGATTTCGTTTGTTCCTTCATAAAT
>OGYO01001542.1_pt1 | contig 12607 bp, 9 predicted proteins | sample 1576561 | NCBI WGS metagenome assembly OGYO01 (sample SAMEA3541507, study PRJEB24748) | human gut metagenome | biome: human gut; feature: human-associated habitat; material: faeces | place: China | collected 2012 | reverse complement strand
TGATCGCTCTCCACCTTTGCGAATACCTTGCTGACGTTTTCGGCCGGGGTTCCGGCGGCGCTTTGCTGCTTTCTTCACTTTTCCCATTGGGAGAGCATGGTGCGCATCCAGTCGGCAACATCCATGCGGTAAACGGCGTTGAGCGTTTCCGGCGCGAACACATCCGCGGCCTCCCCCGCGGCAGCGATCTTACCGTGGTCGAGCAGCACGCCGCGGCTTCCGTACATCCGCGCGAGCGAGAGATCGTGCACGACCGACACCACGGCGCGGCCGCCCTTGGAGAGCCACTCGCGCACAAGGGAGAAGATCTGCTTTTGATATACAAGATCGAGATGATTCGTCGGCTCGTCAAGCAGGAGCAGCCGCGGGTTCTGCGCAAAGAGCTGCGCGAGAAAGACGCGCTGCAGCTCGCCGCCCGAGAGCGTGAGCACGGACTGGCGCGCGATATGCGCCACGCCTGTCAGCTCCATCGCCTCGGCAACGCTCCGCTCGTCCTCGTCGCTCCGGCGGGAGAAGATGCCGGGAGCATAGGCATAGCGTCCGAGCCGCACGACCTCCTCCACGGAGAAGGCATAGCCGACCGTGTGGTGCTGCGCGAGCACGCCCATGCCGCGCGCAAGGAGATGGGCGGGTGTTTTCTGCACGTCCTTCCCTTCAAAAAGCACCGTTCCCGTATACGGCACGCCGCGGGACACGGCATTCACGATCGTGGATTTGCCCGCGCCGTTCGGCCCGATGAGCATGAGCCAGTCGCCGTCTTGCACGGAAAAGCTCACATCGTTCACGATCACGGCGCTGCCGAAGCGCACCGAGAGGTTTTGTACTTCCAGCATGCTCATTTCTCGCCCCTCCTTGTGCGGATGAAGATGACGACGAAGAGGATCGAGCCGATGAACGACGTGACGACGCCCACGGGCAGCTCGCGCGGGTCAAAGAGCGTGCGCGCGAGAAGATCGCACAGCATGAGGAAGATCGCCCCGCCGAACGCGCTCGCCGGGAGCAGCCGCCGGTGGTTCGGCCCGGTGATGAGGCGCACCATATGCGGCGTCACAAGACCCACAAAGCCGATCGTGCCGCCGACGGACACACACACGCCGATGAGCGCCGACACCGCGATCATCACCGTGAGCTTGACGCGCCGGACGTTCACGCCGATGTGCCGGGCGTTGTCCTCGCCGACGGCAAAGGCGTTGAGCTCGCGCACGCAGCCGAAGAGCACGCCGCCGAAAACGACGAGCGCACCGAGCAGCACAAGGACGTGGACATACCCCCGTCCTGCGAGAGAGCCCATCGTCCAGAACGTGATGGACTGCACCTTGTCAGGCGCGAACGTGATGACGAGCGAGAGAACGCTCGAAACAAACATCGAGTAAATGACGCCGATGAGGATGATCGTGCCGGTGGAGAGCGAGCCGTCCAGCCGGTACGCAAGACCCAGAATGACGACGAGCGAGAGGAACGCAAAAAGCATTGCCATGCTCATCGTCCCGGCGAGCGGGATGCCGGGGAGCGTTATGCCGAACGCGATGGAGATCACCGCGCCGAGCGACGCGCCGGACGATACGCCGAGCGTAGAGCCGTCCGCCAGCGGGTTTTTCAAAAGGCCCTGCATCGCCGCGCCGCACACCGAGAGCGACGCGCCCGTGAGCGCAACGCACAGCACGCGCGGCAGGCGCACGGAGAATACGATCGTCGCGCTCATGCCCGTTCCCGTGCCGCGGCCCGCCAGGGCGTTCCACAAAAGGCCGAACGTCTCGCGCAGCGGCAGCTTCACGCTGCCGAGCGACACGCACACGAGAAGCGTGAATACCGTCGCCGCGGCAAATGCCAGATACGCCGGAAGGCCAAACCCCTCCCGGCGTACCATGGTTTTATTTTCTTTTGGCTCAGGCCGCCTTGTCATTGGCCTCAACGCCGGCAATGAAGTCGGCGAGCATCTGCGCGCCTTCCGCCAGACGCGGTGCGGGGCGGGAAAGCTCGTTGTTCTGCAGATTGAGGATGGCGCCGTTCTTCACAGCCGTCACATTTTCCCAACCGGCGCGGGAGGCGATCTCCTCTTCGGGCGTGGGGCCCTCGCCGGAGTACATGGAAATGGTCATAATATAGTCGGGGTTGCGCTCGAGCACCTGCTCTTCGCTGATCTCCGCCCAGCCTTCCACGTCGGCAAAGCAGTTCTTGAGACCGAGCAGCTCGGCGATCTCGTTCATGAAGGTGTTGGCGCCGGCCGTCCACAGACCGTACTCCAGCGGGGAGACCTCAAAGTAAATGGTCTTTTCGCCGTCGCCGCAGATGCCCTTGAGCGACTCAAACGTCGTCTTCATGCCGTCGATGACCGTTTCGGCTTCCTCGTTCTTGCCGAGCAGCGCGCCGATCATGCGGATGGCGGCATAGGTGCCCTCGATATCCTGCGCGTCGGAAACGACAACGTGGACACCGGCGTCCTCAAGCGCCTTGATCTGCTCTTCGGTCTGGGCCATCGTGCTCATAAGGAGCACCTGCGGCTCAAGAGCGATGATCTGCTCGATGTTGGTTTCATAGCCGGACTGCACGGAAGGGATCTCCTGCACTTCGGCGGGGTAGTCGCAGTAGGTGCCGCGGCCGACGAGCAGGTCCATGCCGCCGAGCGCGCAGATGATCTCGCAGTCGGACGCCGTGAGCGCAACGATGCGCGTGGCGGGCTCTTCGAGCGTGATCTCGCGGCCGGTCATGTCGGTCACGGTGACGGAGGTATCCTCCGCGGGGGCTTCGGTGGCTTCCACGGGGGCTTCGGTAGGCTCGGCAGGAGCTTCCGTCGCAGCGGGCTCAGCGCTCTGTCCGCAGGCGGCGAGCGAGAGCAGCATCAGGGCTGCCAATGCAAGAGCAAGGATCTTTTTGGCGTTCATTTCTTGAACTCCTTCTCAAAAAAGTATTCAAACAACCAGCCTTCCGGCGCAAAAACGCCGCCCCTCTCTCGGAAAGGGCGGCGGAATCGGCGATGGATCGCACAGCTATACCCCGTCCCAGAAGCTCTCATGCGAAAACAGGTTTCCCGACTTGGCATCATCCTACTCAAGCCCCTTCCCGCCCTTCGGCAGTGGTACCGGCTTTTTTGTCCGCTTTACGGTTACTGGGATAGTCCGGAATTTGCATCCGTGTTCCCTCGGCGGGGTCTCCCCCGACGACGTCTTTCGACGCGGATCCGCACGCTGTTTGTTTGTGGCCATACTATATCGGTTTCCTCGCCGGATGTCAAGGCGGCAAAACCGGCGCTTTCGGTATTTTACCAAAAAGCGCCGGTTTTCTTCTAAATTTTAATATACGCTGGTAAGGATCTCACCATAAGACGGATATGGCCACGCGGCACGGTCCATGATAAGCTCCGCGCCGTCGGAAATTTCGCGCAGCGTCTCCATTTCCGGCAATATCTCGCCGCGGCAGATCTCCACGGCGGATTCGGTGGAGAGGCGTCCGTCGTCAATGCGGCGCACCGCCTTTTCAAGCTTTTCCGCGCCGTCCCAGAGCTTCGCCGCGCGCGCGGAGAGCTCCGACGCCGCCGTTTTTTCATACCGGCAGGCGCTCTCGCCGCAGAGCTTTTTCTTTTCGTGCGCCGTGGCGGAAAGAGCGCCGGTAAAGCGGCTCACCGCGGGGAGCACATCCTTGCGCAGCATATCGAGCAGCGTGAGCGCCTCGATGCGTACCTCCTTGGCGTAGTGGTCGAGCACGATCTCGCACCGGGCGCGAAGCTCCGTTTCGCTGAACACGCGGTTGCGGCGGAAAAGCTCCGCGTTTTTCGCGTCGAGCAGATGCGGTACGCAGTCCGGCGTGGAGCGGTAGTTGCACAGACCGCGGCGCGCGGCCTCGCGCACCCATGCTTCTTCGTAGCCGTTGCCGTTGAAGATGATGCGGCGGTGCTCACGGATGGAGCGCTTTATGAGCTCGTGCAGCGCGCTCTCAAAGTCCGCCGTGCCCTCCAGCTCGTCGGCATAACGGCGCAGCACGTCCGCCACGGCGGTGTTGAGAATGATGTTCGCCTCGGAGATCGACTGCGACGAGCCGACCATGCGGAATTCAAACTTATTGCCCGTGAAGGCAAAGGGCGAGGTGCGGTTGCGGTCGCTCGTATCCTTCGGGAAGCGCGGCAGGACATGCACGCCGACCTTGAACTGCACCTTTTCGCCGGATTCATACGGCGTGCCGTTCTCAATGGAATCGAGAATGCCGGTGATCTCGTCGCCGAGGAACACGGAGAGGATCGCCGGGGGCGCTTCGCTGCCGCCGAGACGGTGGTCGTTGGAAGCTCCCGCGACGGAGATGCGCAGCAGGTCCTGGTATTCGTCCACGGCCTGCAGGACCCCCGTGAGAATGAGCAGGAACTGCGCGTTCTCCTCCGGCGTGTCGCCGGGGTTCAGAAGATTTTCGCCGCGGTCGGTGGAAAGGGACCAGTTGTTGTGCTTGCCCGAGCCGTTCACGCCCGCAAACGGCTTTTCGTGCAGCAGGCACACCATGCCGTGCCGGTCCGCCACGCGCTTCATGCACTCCATGACGAGCTGGTTGTGATCGGCGGCGATGTTCACCGTGGAATAGACGCACGCGAGCTCGTGCTGCGCGGGGGCGACCTCGTTGTGCTCGGTCTTGGCCGGGACGCCGAGCCTCCAGAGCTCCTCGTCCAGCTCGCGCATGAACGCCGCCACGCGCGGCTTGATCGCGCCGAAATAATGGTCGTCCAGCTCCTGTCCCTTGGGCGGGCGAGCGCCGAGAAGCGTACGCCCGGTGTAGATAAGATCGGGGCGCTGCTCGTAAACGCCGCGGTCAATGAGGAAATACTCCTGCTCCGCGCCGGCATTCGCGCGCACGGCGGCGGTCTGCGTGTCGCCGAAGAGCTTCAGAATGCGCAGCGCCTGGATATTCAGCGCGTCCATACTGCGGAGAAGCGGCGTTTTCTTATCGATGGCCTCGCCGCCGTAGGAGGCGAATACCGTCGGGATGCAGAGCACGCCGTCCTTCACGAAAGCGTAGCTCGTCGGGTCCCAGGCGGTGTAGCCGCGCGCCTCGAATGTGGCGCGAAGTCCGCCGGAGGGGAAGCTCGATGCGTCCGGCTCGCTGTGGATGAGCTCTCGGCCCGAAAACTCCGGCAGCGCGCCGCCGTCCTTTGCCGGGGAGAGAAAGCTGTCGTGCTTTTCGGCGGTGATGCCGGTCATCGGCTGGAACCAGTGGGTATAATGCGTCGCGCCGCGCTCGATCGCCCAGTCGCGCATCGCCTCGGCGACGACGTCCGCCTCGGCAAGCGTCAGACGCTTGCCGTACTGTCGGGCCGAGCGCAGCGCGCTGTAGATCTCCGCCGGGAGACGCTGCTGCATAACGGCATCCGAAAATACCATCGAGCCGAATTCTTCTGTCATACCGCTCATAAGCCCTGCCCCTTTTATTATATAGTAGATATCCGGGTGAAGACCCCCTCGGTCACGGCCGCGCCGTGCAGTCTCCCCTATTGTGGGGAGCCAAGTGGGTTTGCAGAAAACGATCTTGCCTCCCCTAACAGGGGAGGTGGCTTTTGCCAAAGGCAAAAGACGGAGGGGTTGTCCCTGTCTTTATCACTTTAACTTGCTCACTCTACCCTGTGCCGATGATTTTGTCAATATTGCCCGCGATTTTTTATTGACAAAGACGGCTCCGTTCCGTATAATTCGTGTGCGTAAAGGTGAGCAATGGCGTTCGCCGACGCGGTTTACCTGACCGCGTCGGCGACGCTTTTTTCGTTTGGTCAGCGCCGCGTAACATCGTCTTCGGCGCTCGGCGGCGCTTTTGCGCCGCCCGCTCTTGCCGAATCATGCGTTGCTGACGGATACCCTTTATATTTTAAAAAATTTTTGCTGCGGAGGCTATTTATGACCGGAGAGACTGTATTGATTCTGGATTTCGGCGGGCAGTACAAGGAGCTGATCGCGCGCCGCGTGCGCGAGCACGGCGTCTATTCCGAGATCCGTTCGTGCAAAATGCCCGTGGAGGAGATCCGCGCGATGGCGCCGAAGGGCATCATCTTCACCGGCGGACCGGACAGCGTATACCGCGACGATTCCCCTACCTGCGACAAGGCCGTGCTGGAGCTCGGCATCCCGGTGCTCGGCATCTGCTACGGCATGCAGCTCATCTGCCATCTCTGCGGCGGAACGGTCGAGGCGGGCACGAAGCGCGAGTACGGCGTATTCCCCGTTGCTCTCGACACCTCTCTCCCGCTCTTTTCCGGCTGCACCGTGCCGACGGATGTGCTTATGAGCCACACCGATCTCGTCACGGCGCTGCCCAAGGGCTTCCGCGTTGCCGGTCACACCGACCTCACGCCCGTAGCGGCGTACGTGAACGAAAATCGCCGGCTCTACGGCGTGCAGTTCCATCCGGAAGTGACCAACACCGTGCAGGGCAATCTCATTTTGAAAAACTTTCTCTTTGATATCTGCGGCTGCGCCGGGGATTACTCGATGGAGAGCTTCCTTGAAACGAAGATCCGCGAGATCCGCGAGCAGGTCGGCAGCGAGAAGGTACTGCTCGGTCTCTCCGGCGGCGTGGATTCCTCGGTGTGCGCGGCGCTGCTCGCGCGTGCGGTGCCCGGCCAGCTTACTTGCATTTATGTCGATCACGGTCTCATGCGCCAGGGCGAAACGGAGGAGATCCGCTCCGTATTTGAGGATAAGGCGCTCGACTTCCGCTGCGTGGACGCCGCCGACCGCTTTCTTGCAAAGCTCGAGGGCGTGACCGATCCCGAGCAGAAGCGCAAGATCATCGGGCGCGAGTTTGCTCTCGTTTTTGAGGACGAGGCGAAAAAGCTCGGCAAGGTCGGCTTCCTCGCACAGGGGACGATCTACCCGGACGTCGTCGAGTCCGGCACGGGCTCGGCGGTCATCAAGAGCCACCACAACGTCGGCGGGCTTCCGAAGGATCTCGGCTTTTCCGGCGTAGTGGAGCCGCTGCGCTATCTCTTCAAGGACGAGGTGCGCAAGCTCGGTCTTCTCCTCGGTCTGCCCGAAAGTCTCGTGAACCGTCAGCCGTTCCCCGGCCCCGGTCTCAGCGTGCGCGTGCTCGGCGAGATCACGCGCGAAAAGCTCGCCATTCTCCGCCCGGCGGACGCCATCGTCCGCGAGGAGATCGGCAAGTGCGGCTGCCGCGCCGATCAGTATTTTGCGGTGCTCACCGGCGTGAAGAGCGTCGGCGTCATGGGCGACGGACGCACGTACGACTACACCGTCGCGGTGCGCTGCGTGGAAACGAGCGACTTTATGACCTGCGTGTTCGCGCCCCTGCCGTGGGATGTGCTGCGGCGCATCTCCTCGCGCATTACAAACGAAGTGCGCGGCATCAACCGCGTTGTCTACGACATCACCTCCAAGCCGCCCGCGACCATCGAATGGGAGTGACCGTTTCGCCGTGAACGCATGGAAGCGGCTGGACGAGCGCCTTTCCGCAGGGAAGGGACGCACGCTCTGGCAGTTTGTGAAATTCAATCTTGTAAGTCTCACGGTGACGATCTTGCAGCTTCTGCTCGCCAATCTCCTGCCGCTCGCGTTTGACCGTGTTGTCTCGCCGCTGCCGCCGCTGCTGCGCGGCATATTCCGTGCCGACGCGCTTTTCCCGGACGGCTTGAAGTATGTGGTAAACGGCGTTGTCACATGGGGATATGTGCTGCCGTTCCTGCTGGCAAACGGTCTTGCAAACATCTACGGCTATTTTATCAACATGAAAACAACGTTTCGCGGCAAGGGTACCCGCGCGGGGTTCGCGGTGTATCTTGCGATCCTCTTCGCGCTCATTCTCTTTGCCACTTGGATGCAGGGCGAGACCGTCGCCGCGATGGCGTCGAGCCGCATCGCTCCCCTCTCGCGCACGCTCGCCTCGTTCGGCGCGGGCGTCGTGCAGACGGCGGTGCTCTTCCCGCTCGAAAAACTTGTACTGTTCCGGCAGAGGCCGGACGACGGAAAGGAAACAACATGAACGAAAAGCTCTTTGATTATATCGCCGTATGTCCCACGGCGTTCCACACCTGCGCCCACAGCGCGGACATGCTGCGCGAGTCCGGATATACCGAGCTTTGCGAGGCGCGGCGCTGGGAGATCGTTTCCGGCGGCAAGTATTTTGTCACGCGGAACGGTTCTTCGCTGATCGCGTTTCGCGTCCCTGCCGGGGAGATCGCGGGCTTTATGATGACCGCCGCGCACGGCGACAGCCCGGCGTTCAAGATCAAGGAGAACGCGGAGCTTCCGGACGGGAATTATCTCCGTCTCTCCGTGGAGAAATACGGCGGGATGCTCTGCGCCCCGTGGCTCGACCGGCCGCTCTCCGTGGCGGGCCGCGTTCTCGTATCCGAGGGCGACAAGCTTTCGGTGAAGCTCGTGGATCTCAAGGACCCCTGCGCCATCATCCCGAACGTCGCCATCCACATGAACCGCAACGCCAACGACGGCATGAGCTATAATGCCGCCGTCGATATGCTGCCCGTATGGATGAGCAGCGAAAAGGGCAGCTTCCGCGCCGCCGTCGCCAAGGCCGCCGGTGTTGCGGAGGACGCCATCGTCACCGGCGATCTTTTCCTTTACGATCCCCAGAAGGGCGTCACGCTCGGCGAATACATCTCCGCGCCGCGGCTGGACGATCTCCAGTGCGCTTTCTCCTCGCTGACGGCGTTTCTCGCCGCCGGGGAGAGCCGCTCCATTCCCGTCTGCTGTATCTTCGATAACGAAGAGGTCGGCAGCGAGACGAAGCAGGGCGCGGCATCCACTTTCCTTTATGACACGCTCACGCGGCTGTGCGCCGCGCTCGGCATAGACGGCAGCGAATACCGCCGTCTCGTGGCGGGCAGCTTTCTCGTCTCCTGCGACAACGCGCACGCCGTCCACCCCAACCACGGCGAATTTGCCGACCGCAACCACACCGCGCGCATGAACGGCGGCGTTGTCATCAAATACAACGCCAACCAGCGCTACACCTCCGACGCCGTTTCCGCCGGCATCTTCCGCCGCATCTGCGAGAGCGCCGGCGTGCCGGTGCAGTATTACGCCAACCGCGCCGACATGCCGGGCGGCTCGACGCTCGGCAACATCTCCAATACGCAGGTCTCGCTCAACGCCGTGGACATCGGTCTCGCGCAGCTGGCGATGCACTCGCCCTTCGAGACCGCGGGCGCGGCGGACACCGCCTCGCTCGTCAAAGCTCTCACCGCCTTTTTTGAACATTCCCTCGTTGCCGAACGCGACGGGGTCTACCGCTTTCTCTGAGGCTCAGCCGCCTCCCGGGGAAGGGAGGCTCACCTCCCCTCCCCAAATTTTTTTGTGTATATTCATCCTTTGGGAGTGTGAAAGATATGACAAAGTACATTTTCGTCACCGGCGGCGTGGTTTCCGGTCTCGGCAAGGGCATCACCGCCGCCTCGCTCGGACGTCTTTTGAAGGCGCGCGGGTTCAAGGTCGCGGCGCAGAAGCTCGACCCCTACATCAACGTCGATCCCGGCACGATGAGCCCTTACCAGCACGGCGAGGTCTATGTCACCGAGGACGGCGCGGAGACCGATCTTGATCTTGGCCACTACGAACGCTTCATTGACGAGGACCTCAACAAGTTCTCGAATCTCACCACGGGCAAGGTGTATTCCCGTGTGCTCGAAAAGGAGCGCCGCGGCGAGTATCTCGGCAGCACCGTGCAGGTCATCCCGCACGTCACCAACGAGATCAAGGAGTTCATCTATCAGGTCGGCAAAAAGTCCGGCGCGGACATCGTCATCACCGAGATCGGCGGCACGACCGGCGATATCGAGAGCCAGCCGTTTCTCGAGGCCATCCGGCAGGTCGGGCTTGAGGTCGGGCGTGAGAATACGCTCTATATCCACGTGACGCTCGTGCCGTATCTCAAGGCCTCGGGCGAGCACAAGTCCAAGCCGACGCAGCACTCCGTCAAGGAGCTGCAGGGCATGGGCATTTCCCCGGACATCATCGTGCTGCGCTGCGACGAGCCGATCGAGGACGAGAACATCTTCCGCAAGATCGCAAACTTCTGCAATGTGGAGAGCGACTGCGTCATCGAGAACATGACGATCCCGGTGCTGTATGAAGCGCCGCTCATGCTTGAAAAGGCGCACATGGGCGACACCGTCTGCCGCAAGCTCGGTCTCGGCCAGCCGAAGGCGGATCTTGCCGAGTGGGAGGAAATGGTCAGCCGCATCCACGGCCGCACGAAGCGCGTACCCATCGCGCTCGTCGGCAAATATACGCAGCTGCATGACGCCTATCTCTCCGTGATCGAGGCGCTGCGCCACGCGGGCTACACCGTGGGAACGCACGTTGCCATCCGCTGGGTAGACTCCGAAACACTCACCGAAGAGAATCTGGAAGAAAAGCTCGGCGGCGTGTGCGGCATTCTCGTGCCGGGCGGCTTCGGCGACCGCGGCATCGAGGGCATGATCCTCGCGGCGAAGTACGCCCGCGAAAAGAACATCCCGTATCTGGGACTGTGTCTCGGCATGCAGATCGCCGTCATCGAAAACGCGCGCAACGCCGCGCATCTTGAAGGCGCGAACTCCCGCGAGTTTGACGAGCGCTCCCCCTATCGCGTTATCGACTTCATGCCCGGCCAGAGCGACGAGATCGCCAAGGGCGGCACGCTCCGTCTCGGCGCGTATCCGTGCGACGTCATGCCCGGATCGCTTCTGGAAAAATGCTACGGCGCGCAGCACATCTCCGAACGTCACCGCCACCGCTACGAATTCAACAACGAATACCGCGAGGCTCTCACCGCCGCGGGGCTCGTTCTCTCCGGTCTCTCGCCGGACGGACGGCTCGTTGAGGTCGTGGAGCGGCACGATCATCCATTCTATATCGGCGTGCAGTATCACCCCGAATTCAAGTCCCGTCCCAACCGTCCGCACCCGCTCTTCCGCGGCTTTGTCGCCGCGGCGCTCGAGCTTTTCGAGCCGCGCGGATAAGGCCCGTCCGTATGGGAAAAATTATTGACGCTCACCGACGGAAAGTGGTATTATAAAGTGTCAGTTTATTGCCTACTCTCTCTGATTTTGGAAAGGACTCTTTTATGGGAAAATATTTCGGCACCGACGGTTTCCGCGGCAAGGCCGGCGAGGTATTGACCGCCGAGCACGCCTTCAGAACCGGCCGTTTTCTCGGCTGGTATTACGCGAACCGTCATGCGAGCGGCACGGCCCGCATCGTCATCGGCAAGGATACGCGCCGCTCCTCCTACATGTATGAGAGCGCGCTCGCCGCGGGCATCACGTCCTCCGGCGCGGACGCCTATCTTCTGCATGTTACAACGACGCCCTGCGTCAGCTTCATCACGCGCACCGAAAACTTTGACTGCGGCGTGATGATCTCCGCGAGCCACAATCCCTACTGGGACAACGGCATCAAGCTCATGAACGGCGTCGGCGAGAAGATGGACGACGCGCTGCAGGACGAGCTCGAAGCTTACATCGACGGCGACCCCAACAGCATTCCCTGGGCGGTCGAGGACAAGATCGGCCGCACGATCGACTTTTACTCCGGCCGCAACCGCTACATCGGTTATCTCACGAGCATCGCCACCCGCTCGTTCGGCGACCGCAAGGTAGCGCTCGACTGCTCGAACGGCAGCGCGTGGATGATCGGCCGCGCCGTATTCGACGCGCTCGGCGCCAAGACGTACGTCATCAACGACAAGCCCGACGGCGTGAACGTGAACCTGCGCTGCGGCTCGACCCACATTGAGGGATTGCAGCAGTACGTCCGTGAAAACAAGCTCGATGTCGGCTTTGCCTTTGACGGCGACGCCGACCGCTGTCTCGCTGTGGACGAGCTCGGCAATGTGGTGAACGGCGATCAGATCATGTACATCTGCGCCAAGCACATGAAGGCCAACGGCCAGCTGCCGAGCAATACCGTCGTCACGACGATCATGAGCAACTTCGGTCTTTACAAGGCGTTCGACCGCATCGGCATCGCCTACGAAAAGACCGCCGTGGGCGACCGGTACGTTTACGAGAACATGAAGGCCAACGATCATATGCTCGGCGGCGAGCAGTCCGGCCACATCATTTTCCGCAAGTATGCCCATACCGGCGACGGCCTCATCACCGCGATCATGCTCATGGGCGTGCTCATCGACACGCAGCTCCCGCTCTCGGTGCTGGCCGCGGAAGTGAAGATGTACCCGCAGGTGCTCAAGAACGTGAAGGTGGACGATAAGGACGGCACGCTCGCGGACGAGACCGTGAAGGCCGCCGTGGAGAAGTGCACCGCCGCGCTCGGCGACGGCGGGCGCGTGCTGCTGCGCAAGAGCGGCACGGAGCCGGTGCTGCGCGTTATGGCCGAGGCCGGGACGACCGAGCTCTGCGAGCAGATGGTGGACGCCATCATCGCCGCGATGGATACGTCCGGCCATCTCATCGAGGTGAAAAAGTAATGAAGCTCACGATCCCGGATCTTTACGATCTTGACCATACGCTTGCCGGAGACTATCTGCGGCAGTTCACCTATCCCTGGGAGGCGCTCGCCGGCATCGGCGATATGATCTCCGCGCTCGGCGCGGCGCTCAGCCCGGACGAATACGACCATCCCGAGGAGGGCGTGTGGGTCGCGCGCGACGCGAAGGTCTACCT
>OGYO01001534.1_pt1 | contig 12640 bp, 8 predicted proteins | sample 1576561 | NCBI WGS metagenome assembly OGYO01 (sample SAMEA3541507, study PRJEB24748) | human gut metagenome | biome: human gut; feature: human-associated habitat; material: faeces | place: China | collected 2012 | reverse complement strand
GCCGAATGCGAAGATGCCGGTGCAGATCGCCGCGACGTTGATATTTGAAGTAGATAAGAAGAATTATGAAGATAAAGTAAAGTGCATCAATGATGTATTAAGCGAATCTAAATAATTGGATAATATCAGATAAAACCCTTAACAAAAGCCGGGTGCGTGATGCACCCGGCTTTCTTTTGCTTATAATCAATGATCCTGATTTTTACGATATTCCGCAGGACTGATATTTTTGCTCGCTTTAAATTTCTGGTGGAAATAATCAACATTTTTATATCCGACACTTGCCGCAATTTCATAAATCTTCATATCTGTCTGATCAAGCAGTTCGGTTGCTTTTTCAATGCGTACCTGATCCAGATAGGTATTGAAACGAACACCCATTTTCTGGGTAAACAGTTTTCCGAGGTAGGAACTGTTGTAACCAAACAGTGGAGCCAGGGTCTCTAATTTCAGCTGGCTGGCATAATTGTGATTGATATAATTTAAAATATCATCGAACACACTTGCCGAGGAATTGCTTCCGATCGCGCGCATGATCATATCGAACTGTTCGTTAAAATACAATAGAATCTCGTATAGATAGTATTTATTTTCAATGAGTTCTATGATCGCCGCATTATGTACAAACGGGATACTGGTGTTGCTGTACGTGTGTGTGATCGCCTGTTTGATCTCCAGAAAAATATCTGCCAGAAAATATTTGATACTCGATACATCACAGTTACTGTTAAAAAGAAACTGTCGCAGATCTTCGAGAACTTCGGAAATCCGGCGCTGATTACAGGTTTTAATGTAATCGGTAAGTAACGCGCTGTAATGTCTTGTTTTTTCTGCATCCAGACTTGCGGAGGCAGAATTTTCTGCCGGCAGTTCCTCATAAGAGAGAACATGCTGGTTTTCTCCGCAGAAGAAACGCCGGGACAACAGCCGTTGGCACAGCTCGTAAGATTCGTGAATCTGTGAAAGGGAAGAAACCGTCGGTCCGTAGATTAGAAAGATCGTATCCAGCGGAGATCCTTTCTGCGTTCCCTTGTCATAGTGGTGCAGACAGGCATTTAACCGTTCCAGTGCAAAATTGCCTTTGAGTAATATAATGTCATGATTGTCGATATTGACATGCTCAAAGGAATTGTTGTCTTTGTTGGTGACACGCAGCAGATCACTGAAACTGTAGGAACGAAAATATGGCATATAGCTTTCGTAAATCAGCACCTGATAGATCGGATAGGAGAGCCCTAATTCCTGATAATCAATGGACGGGTTAAAATCATTTCCGGTCAGCAGATCGTATAGTACGGTGGTTTTTGCTTTTTTCAGGTACTGGTTGCGGGATGTCTCGCTGTTTAGCTGAAATTCAATTTTTTCGTGGACGTCCTGTACTGCTTTTTCCAGCTCATCTTCATCAATCGGTTTGGTCAGATAGTAGGAGGCACCAAATTGCAGTGCCGTCTGTGCGTACTTAAAATCTGAGTAACCGCTTAAGACAATAAATGCACCAGAAAATCCTTCACTGCGCACTTTTTCCATCAGTTCCGTGCCAAGCATTCCGGACATCCGGATGTCGAGAAGAACCAGTCCCGGGCGGTACTGGCGGATCATTTCCAGGGCATCTTCTCCGTTGGCGGCTTCCCCGCAGATACAAAATCCCAGGGCGTTCCAGTCAATGATATAGCGGAGTCCCTCTCTTACAATTTGTTCATCATCTACAATAAGTACGTTGATAATTTTGTTTGCCATGTTTTTCATCCTGTTTCCTAAATTGTTTTTGGTATTTTCAGCCGGACGGTTGTACCGGCTCCGATTGCGCTGTCAATCTCCATATAATATCCTTCCCCGTAGAACAGTGAAATTCTCTGATTGATATTATAAAGACCGATGCTGTGGGTATCGGAGGAAGGGTGTTTTCTGATTCGATCGCGCAGTGCATCGAGTTCTTCGTTTGTCATTCCCTGTCCGTTATCTTTGATTGTGATCAGAAGAACTGTGTCCACAGAAGCAATCTGAATGGTAATCATACCGTCTTGCGTTTTGCTCTCAAGTCCGTGAAGAATTGCATTTTCTACCACAGGCTGCAGGAGCAGCGGAAGAATCTTGCAGCTGTCGGTGTCGAGATCTTCGTCCACCTGCAGGGTGTAATTTACACGGTCCCCAAAGCGGAGCTGCTGAATGGAGAGATACGTTTTGATATATTCGAGCTCTTTGGTCAGTGCGGTGAAACTTGTGCCGGTATTATCGAGCACGTAACGCATGGATTTTCCAAGCAGTTTAATGGAAGTTGCCACATTCCGGTTGCCACAGGAGAGTGCCTGCATCCGGATTGTTTCCAGAGTATTATACAGGAAATGCGGATTGATCTGACTGGCAAGCATTTCAAATTCCATCTGCTGCTGCCGGTTGACCAGTTGCTGTTCCCGGATCCGGGCTTCATAAAACTGCGCCTCCTTATCGTGAATCGCATCCACGGTCAGTTTGAGGTCTTTAAAGGTATCGCTTAACTCGTCATCACCGCGGAATTGTTCGATGATATTGTAATCGCCGAGGCTGGCACGGTGCATTGCTGATTTCAGGGTTGTAATCCTTGTGCTGAAATAGTTCGAAAAACAGATCATCAGAATCAATGGTACAAGCAGGGCAAGTACCAGAATCAGGACAAATACGGCAACGGTATGATTGATTGTTTTTAAGGCATCCGGGTCTACAGTCCGCACATAAAATAAATTGTTGGATTTGTAGGACTGCAGAGTTACATAGTTGACCAGACGCATCTGGTTTCCGATTTCTTTTGAACCGGTGTAACGGTAAATATAGCCGGAAAAATCATCGGGAAACTCCATGTCTTTGCCGATCAGAGCAGAGTCTGTGGCATAGATGATCCGGGTTCCGTCCAGACTGATGGCTGTTTCATTGCCGGACTGCTCCAGATGATTTTTAATGGTATTGCGATCCAGACCGATCACCAGAAATGCCTGATATTTACTGGAGGCAACACCGATCCGCCGGATCAGTGTCAATTCCCGGTAAGGCTGCCGGACGATTGCCGTGTATCGCTGCAGGGAAGCCCATGTACTCCAGTTATTCCCCAGGGCTTTGCGCCATTCGTCCAGGACAAAATTCTGCTGATAATGAATATGCTCGGAATTTTGAAGGTTTGGATTGTTGGTATAAATCTGAATGCGACACACAGAAGCTGTATTGTCAAAATAAGTCTGGAGTGCCCGCTCCAGATCCGTAAACTGTTCTTTAATATTCGGACTCATTGATTCGGCAGCAAACAGACTCAGACACTGGTTACTGTTGAGCAGGGTATCAGAATATGAATACACGGTGGTTGTGATATCGCTTAAAGAGGAGGCAACACGCAGCCCATCTGCATTTGTCAGCGACTCGTAGCGGGCAAGCATCTGTTTTCGCACGCTGGTAATAGAAAAGATGCCGATTACCAGAAGCGGAGACATGCCTGCCAGCAGAAAAATACGAAGCAGCTGGTTTCTGACAGAATGTGTATCATGTATTTTATTAATATGTAGTTTCATAAAACATCCTTTGTTATAAAATTAAGGGAAAATACCGTCTGGCAAATTCTATAAATATTATAGTAAATTACGTCTAAAATTTCTAGTAGGAAAGCACGGATAAATTTTGTATAGTGTGGATAAGGGAAAATAAAACATTCGTATGGCGAAGGGAAAGAGAGGAAAATAAGATATGAAATTCAGTAATGGATGCTGGCTGCAGAAAGAAGGCTGCGCCTGCTTTTCACCGGCAGAAGTTTATTTTACAAAAATTGAAAAAGATAAAGTAGTGCTCTGTGCACCGACACATAAGATTAATCACAGAGGAGATACACTGGGCGGAATCAATCTTACGGTTGAAATTACCACTCCGATGCCGGAAGTAATCCGTGTAAAGACGTATCATTATAAGGGTGCAATTCAGGATGGACCACAGTTTGCATTAAATCTTCCGGATCAGACAGCAATCGATGCCACCGAAGATGATGAGAAGATTGTTGTAAAAAGCGGAAATGCAAAACTGGTTATTACCAAAGAGAACTGGTCCATGACTTACTATAACGGGGATAAGAAGCTTTGTACCAGTGCATGGCGTGATCTTGCCTATATGAAGACGGACTGGAAAGGGGATGCTTATGTAAAGAGCGTAGATAAGGATGCCTATATGAGACAGCAGCTTTCTTTAGGTGTGGGAGAGCTGATCTACGGTCTTGGTGAGCGCTTTGCCGCATTTACCAGAAACGGTCAGTCCATAGATATCTGGAATGAAGATGGCGGTACCTCCACCGATCAGTCTTATAAAAATATTCCGTTTTATATTTCAAACAGGGGATATGGTGTGTTTGTCAACCATACCGAGAAAGTATCATTTGAAGTGGCAACGGAAGCGGTCACAAAAGTAGAATTTTCTGTGCCGGGAGAGAGTCTGGATTATTTCTTCTTTAACGGACCGGATCTGAAGGATGTTCTGCGCCGCTATACGGATCTGACCGGAAAACCGGCACTTCCTCCGGCCTGGACATTTGGCCTCTGGCTTTCCACGTCCTTTACGACAAACTATGATGAAAAAACAGTTATGAGCTTTATCGACGGTATGCTCGATCGTGGAATTCCGCTTAAAGTATTCCATTTTGACTGCTTCTGGATGAAAGATTTCCACTGGACCGATTTTTTGTGGGATGAGCGTGTATTCCCGGACCCGGAGGGGATGCTTTCCCGTATTAAAGCAAAGGGATTAAAGATCTGTGTATGGATTAATCCGTATATTGCACAGGAATCCGTGATGTTTGACGAGGGCATGGAAGGCGGATATTTCCTGAAGCGTCCGGACGGTTCTGTATGGCAGTGGGATATGTGGCAGCCGGGCATGGCAATCGTCGACTTTACCAACCCGGAGGCAAAGAAATGGTATCAGAAGAAACTCGAAGCATTGGTTGATATGGGTGTGGACTGTTTTAAGACGGATTTTGGTGAGAGAATTCCAACCGATTGTGTTTATTATGACAAGAAAAATCCGGAAAAAATGCACAATTATTATACCTATCTATATAATGAAGCTGTATTTGAAGTCCTTGAGAAAAAGAAAGGAAAAGATGAGGCGGTGCTTTTTGCCAGATCTGCTACCGCAGGTGGACAGAAGTTCCCGGTACACTGGGGCGGAGACTGCTGGTCCGATTATGAATCCATGGAAGAAAGTCTGCGTGGAGGATTATCTTTGCAGCTTTCCGGATTCGGTTTCTGGAGCCATGATATCGGCGGATTTGAAAATACTTCTACCGCGGATGTCTATAAGAGATGGTGTGCGTTTGGTCTGCTTTCTTCTCACAGCCGTCTGCATGGAAGTACATCATACCGTGTGCCGTGGGCTTATGACGATGAGGCCGTGGATGTGCTGCGCAGCTTTGTACGCCTGAAAGCACGTCTGATGCCATACCTGTGGAAGACCGCGCTGACAGCACATAACGAGGGAATTCCAAGCATGCGCGCGATGGTTCTTTCTTACACAAATGATAAAATGTGCAATTATCTGGATAAGCAGTATATGCTCGGCGACAGCTTACTGGTTGCTCCAATCTTTAACGATGAGGGAATTGGAGAATACTATCTGCCAAAGGAGAACGGCATATGGACCGATTTCTTCACCGGCAGGCAGCAGGAAGGCGGAGACTGGTATACCCGCACATATGCTTATATGGAGATTCCGCTGATGGTACGTCCGAATACGGTACTTCCGCTTGGAAACAGCGAAGAGGGACCGGAGTATGATTATGCCGATCAGGTGACATTCCGTGTATATGATGTACAGGATGAGGCAGCTGCTGAAATCTACGATATGGATCAGAATAAAGTGGCTTCCATTGTGGTAAAACGCATAGAGGATAAGCTTGTGATCGACTGCGACAGCAAAAAGCCGTTTACCGTAGAACTGGTGAATACCGGCATTTTAGATGTGAAGGGCGCAAAGGCATCCAAAGAAAATAAAAACACCATTCTTCGTGACTGTGAGAGCCACATAGAGTGTATACAGTAAAATCAGGTAAGAGGAAAAATTGATGGATAAAGTATTGGAAAACCGGATTTATCTTCTGATCAGGGAAATGACACTGGAAGAGAAGACCGGCATGATCCACGGTGCGGGTCTGTTTCGCACCGCGGGGGTGGAAAGACTTCATATTCCCCCTTTAAAGATGTCCGATGGACCGATGGGTGTGCGCAGCGAGTTTGTCAATGACCAGTGGATGCCGGTCGGAACACCGGATGATTATGTGACGTATTGTCCAAGCAACAGTGCGATTGCGATGACATGGAACCGCAAACTTGCACACAATGCAGGAAAAGTGTTAGGAGAAGAAGCACGTGGAAGAGGCAAAGATGTGATTCTTGCTCCGGGTATTAATATCAAAAGAACACCTGCATGCGGAAGAAATTTTGAATATATCAGTGAAGATCCAAGACTGACCAGTGAACTTGCCGTTCCGATGGTTCGTGGAATCGAGACGTCTGATGTGGCAGCATGTGTCAAGCATTTTGCAATGAACAATCAGGAAACCGAACGGCTCTGGATAAATGTGGAAGCGGATGAGCGTACAATGCGTGAAATTTATTTCCCGGCATTTCAGGCGGTTGTACAAAAAGCGGGTGCAAAGTCGATCATGGGCTCTTATAATCTGATCCGCGGAACACATGTCTGTGAAAACAAAGATATTATGGGAACCGTACTGCGCAAAGAATGGGGATTTGACGGAACCATTATCTCTGACTGGGGAGCCGTACATACAACAAAGGAGACCGCAGAGGGACCGCTTGATATCGAAATGTCGGTAACCAGTGATTTTGATGACTATTTTCTTGCGAATCCGCTGATCAGCGAAATCCGAAAAGGGCATATAGATGAGGCCTGTGTGGACGAAAAAGTGCGCAATATTCTGCGGATGATGGTACGTCTGCATATGATTGAACTGACAGAAGTACCGGATTCTGATGGAAAAAAGAAAATTCTGGTTCAGAAGAACAAGAACCGGAAAGCGGGAAGTTATAATACGGCAAAACACCGTTCCGAAGTTTTAAAAGTAGCAAGAGAATCGATCACACTGTTAAAAAATGAAGACCGGAAACTTCCGCTTGATCCTGCAATCGATAAAGTTCTTGTCATTGGGCAGAATGCAGTGATTTCACAGGCTATGGGTGGCGGAAGTGCGGAGATTAAAGCTTTGTATGAGATTACACCACTGCTTGGAATCAGCAAGTTTCTCGGTGGAAACTGCGAAGTCCGTTATGCCAGAGGATATGATATTCCGGCAAAAAAGGAAAGCGATCATAACTGGCAGGAAGACAGCCTTGATGCAAGCAAAGCGGCGGCTGAGACAGCAAAGGAAACCGAGGACAGTGCACGTCTGCGGAAAGAAGCTGTGGAACTGGCAAAAGAATATAAGCATGTCATTTATGTGGGTGGTTTAAATCATGATCAGGATCTGGAAGGACAGGACCGTGCGGATTTAACCCTTCCATATGGACAGGACCGGCTGATTACAGAGCTTCTTGAGGTTCGATCGGATATGACAATTGTAATGCTTGCCGGAAGTCCGGTTTCCATGAAACCATGGGCGGACAGGGCAAAGGCAATTGTCTGGATGAGTTACAGCGGTATGGAAGGAGGCACTGCGCTTGCAGAGGTATTGTTTGGTGCAGTAAATCCTTCCGGAAAACTTGCAGAAACGCTTCCGGAAGAGATTCCGGAATGTTTCCGGAAAGAAGCGTATTTCCCGGGAAGACCTCTGACAGACGAAGAGAAGAAACATATGAATGCACATTTGACACAGACCTATGCAGAAGGCATCTTCGTGGGATACCGTTATTACGAAAAGAACCGGATTCCGGTACAGTTTTGTTTCGGACATGGATTGTCTTATACAGACTTTACCTATGATAATTTAAAAATTGAGGAAATTCCGTCCAAAGCGCGTGCCAATGGATTTGATGTACAGCTTCAGGTGCGCAATGCAGGAGCACTGGAGGGAAAAGAGACGGTTCAGCTGTATCTTGGAGAGAAGACGGTTTCTCCGGAAAACCCGGTGAAGGAACTGAAGGCATTTGAAAAAATCTGTCTTCGTCCGAGGGAAACCAAGACCGTGCTTTTGAGAATCACGATGGAAGATTTCATGCATTATGATGAAGTTGCCAGAACATGGAGATTAAAACATGGGGATTACCGCATTTATGTCGGAAGCTCCCTGCAGGATATCCAGTTGACACAGGATATTACGATATAAGCAGCAAATGCCGTGCATCTGAAAAGATGCGCGGTTTTCTTTTTTCTTTTCCCATGCTATGATGGAGACAGAAAAAAGAAAGAGAGAACAAAACATATGGGATATATATTGGAATTGAGAAAACAGGTAGGTCATCGGCCGTTGATTATGACCTGTGCAGGAGTGCTGCTTTTGAATGAAAAAAGGGAGTTGCTTCTGCAGAAACGTGCAGACAACGGGTTATGGGGATATCCCGGGGGTTCTATGGAACTCGGGGAGAGCTTCAAAGACTGTGCCAGACGGGAAGTACAGGAGGAAACAGGACTGATCTGCGGAAACCTCGAACACTTTATGAATGTCTCCGGAGAAGAAGTACATTATGTCTATCCAAACGGGGATGAAATTTATGCCGCAGAAGAGATCTTTTTATGCCGGAAATTTTCCGGACAGATCATCTGCCAGCAGGAGGAAGTAGAAAAACTTTGTTTTTTCCGTATGGATGAACTCCCATCGAAAGAGCAGATCAATCCCAATAATTATCCGGCAATCGAACGGTTAAGGAGAATGATGGATGAGAATTGCACAACGGGAAAAGGAAATTTTACAGAAGGTAGAAGAAAAGATTGCCAGGGGACCTTATGAGGCTTCATGGGCATCGCTGTGTGAAGCGCAGATGCCGCAGTGGCTGGCGAAAGAAAAACTCGGTATTTTTATACACTGGGGTGTTTACAGTGTTCCGGCAAATTCCAATGAGTGGTATCCGCGCAACATGTACAAAGAAGGAATGCCGGCATATGAGCATCACAGAAAAACTTATGGATTGCAGAAGAACTTCGGGTATAAGGATTTTATTCCGATGTTTCGGGCTGAACATTTTTGCCCGGCAGAGTGGATGGAACTGTTTCAGGCGGCAGGAGCCGGTTATGTGTTTCCGGTAGCGGAACATCATGATGGATTTCAGATGTACCGGAGTGATCTTTCCGATTGGAACGCGGTCGACATGGGACCGAAACGGGATGTTCTCGGGGAACTGAAAGAGGAAGCAAAAAAGCGGGGAATTCATTTCTGTACATCTTCCCACCGTGCGGAACACTGGTTCTTCCTCGGAAATGGAAAAATGTTTGACAGTGATATCCATGAACCACTGAAAAAAGGGGATTTTTACTGGCCATCCATGCAGGAGGCAGATCCGGAGGACCTGTATTCCAGACCGTATCCGACAGAAGAGTTTCTCGATGACTGGCTGGCACGGACGGCAGAACTTATTCTTAATTACCGTCCGCGCCTGTTGTATTTTGACTGGTGGGTCCAGCATGAGGCATTTAAGCCTTATTTAAAGAAACTTGTCGCGTTTTATTATAATTGCGGAGCAGAATGGGGGACGAATGTTGCCATCTGTTACAAGCATGATGCGATGGCGTTTGGCAGTGGAATTGTAGAAATGGAACGTGGCGGCTTTGCGGAGGCAAAACCGTATCCGTGGCAGACAGATACCGCAGTTGCAAGAAATTCCTGGTGTTATACGAATACACTGATCTATAAAACAAGTCAGGAAATCATCTGTACGCTGGTGGATGTGGTAAGTAAAAACGGAAATCTTTTATTAAATGTCGGACCGAAGGCGGATGGCACGCTTCCGGAAGGAGATAAAAAGATTCTCCGGGATCTGGCGGACTGGATGGCGGTGAACAGGGAAGCCATTCATGGAGCAAAGGTATGGAGAAAATCGTCCGAAGGTCCGACAAAGATGCAGGAGGGACAGTTCTCAGATCAGAAAGAGATAGTCTATACACCGCAGGATTACCGTTTTACAGTGAATCATGGAAATATTTATGTCATTGCGTTAAAGTGCCCGCAGGATGGAAACTTCTGCGTTCGGTCTCTGGCAGAAAGCAGTGACCAGAATCTCCCGGAATTCCATGGGATTATCAGACAGGTAGAAGTTCTTGGATATGAAAAATCCCCGGAATGGAAAACGGACGCAGAAGGTCTGCATGTGAAGACCTCCGGTTTTTATTCTGAATTTCCGGTCGTGTTAAAAATTGTTGTTTCTTAAAATTACCGCAGAAGAGAAAAATTTCCGGCTTTGTTACTTCTTGCCTTTTGCTACAGAGAATGGTAGGATAAGACATAGAATGAGTTACAGAGGATCAAAACACATACAAGTGGGGGAATTCTTATGAAAAAAGCAAAGAAATTAATAGCCGGAATCATGCTGGCATGTATGGTCATTGTGGGAGCCGGCGTGAAGCCGCCTGACGTATTTGCAGCAACAACAACGGCTGCTGCCGGTTCGCTGGAAATGAAGACTGCCAGTGACTCCATCAATTTAAATGCGGGACAGTCATTTGATGTGACATTTTCTGTCAATGCGGAGACTTCCGGATTCGGAGGATACCTGACTTATGACAATTCAGTATTTACTTCGGTTACGGTAGTTGTTGGCGGGGGCACCACATCCGGAAAGACAGACAATAACGGAGAGTGGAAGGCTTCCTATAATGGGTATACACATTTTCTGTCCGTGGATTATTATAAAAAGGATGCGGCAGGAAATACAACCGGGCAGATTGCAGACCCTGTGAAAGTGACAGGATCATCCATTGCCACACTGAAATTTACATCGGCAAAACCGGTGATTAAGACGGATATTACCTTTAGCCCGTCCTATCTTCGGACAAATGGAACGGATGTGGAATTGAAAACGCAGAAACTCACACTGACCAATTCCCAGGCAAAGGCCGTTACGCTATCTCTTGGAATTGTAAAGGGAAACGGACGGATTTCCGTACCGGTGTATTTTTCCCGAAATGACGGATTTAATAAAATTAAGCTTAGGATTACTTATAATAAAAATATTCTTGCTTTTCAGTCCATAACACTGGCACCGGAAGTGCAGTCGACACTTACACAGAGTGATTATAATATGTCTTCCTACGGAGGATATCTGACAACGGAATATACCGCAACAGCAGATGTCAATACTTCAGGAAATCTGATGTACATTGATTTTCAGCTTGCGAATGGGATGACAGCATACTCCAATAATGGAATCAGTACAGATGTTACGGTTGCCATAGAATCTGTAGAAGACCAGCAGGGAGATATCTTTTCCTATAATTCGGCGACCTCAAGTGTGACGATCACGGATCAGGTACATACGCTTGGAGATGTGAGTGGTGACGGGAAAATTAATCTGGTGGATGTGTTATATGTCATTCAGTATTATAACAACACGAAAACATTTACAAACGCGGAAAAGACTGCGGCAGATGTAAACCGTGACGGAAAAGTGGATCTGACGGATGCTTTAAAAATCCTTCAGTATTATAATGGAGCCATTAAGACATTGTATTAAACAAAGGAGAAATTATGTATTGCAGAAAATGTGGAAGAGAGATTCCCGATGATTCGGTTATGTGCGGATATTGTGGAACACCTGTAAACCCGGATAATCCGTATACTTATGGTGGAACACCGCAGAATATGGATGAAGGTGCAAACGGGCTTGGAATTGCCTCCATGATCCTTGGGATTGTTGCCATTCTGCTGGCATGCTGTGCCGGAGGAAAATGGCTGACATTTCTTGTCGCAGCTGCCGGTCTGATTCTTGGAATTATCGCATTACAGAAGCCAAAGTACGGAAGCAGCAGAGTCACCTCGGCAGTAGTATATCTCATCATGTTTTAACGACTCTAACGGTCTGGCGTACAGCTGATATACCTTAGTCGCATAATCCGCTCTATATGAGTGTATATCTGCACCAGAATGGACTTTACCCCAAACTTTAGTTAATCCACTACCTTTAGACATAATATCGCAACACAGGGCAATCTCGGCTTTGCTACCTACAAAATTAATCCGGCGAACTCTGCCGCCTTTTGTACTACGATGCACATATAATCCCGGTCCTGCACTACCGTCTGGCGCACCAAGCTGAAAATCTTCATACCGCAAGTCTTGTATCTCTGCACGTCTTAAGCCGGAACAACGGCAAAATGTGATTAAATCAGCGTTATTTTTTTCGCTGAAATGTTTATCCCGGATGGCATCACCCCGACTACGTTTTATGTCAGCTCTACGGCGTATATCGGTTTCAACATCCCGGAATGGCTTCTGCCCTCTGCCGTGCCGACAGCGATATAATTTAGATAATGCAGCCACTTCTAGCTTCTGCGTACTTGCAGACAGGCTTCTGCGGCTCTCAATCCATTCTGGGACGTACTGCCGACATTGCTTCAGTGTCTTACAACCATGATTTTCTTTGCACCAATCTAAAAAATAACAGCAATGTTTGATGTATGCCTGATACGTTTTCCAAGTATAAATATATTTATGGTCTACATCATCTATCTTATCTTGGTGTTTAGACCGTCCAAC
>OGYO01001507.1_pt1 | contig 12748 bp, 10 predicted proteins | sample 1576561 | NCBI WGS metagenome assembly OGYO01 (sample SAMEA3541507, study PRJEB24748) | human gut metagenome | biome: human gut; feature: human-associated habitat; material: faeces | place: China | collected 2012 | reverse complement strand
ACCATATGTCCCGCGGAAAGATACTGGACGAAATCGCCATGGCGCTTGGCGGCAGGGTTGCCGAAAGCATATTCTTAGACGATATATGCACCGGCGCATACAGCGACCTGCAGAAGGCTACCGAGCTTGCGCGCAGGATGGTTGTTGAATTCGGCATGAGCGACGAAATAGGCCCTGTGTTCCTTGGCGGGCAGACAGAGGTTTTCATTGCCAAGGATTGGGGACACCAGCGCAACTTCTCCGAAGAAGTAGCCGCGCGCGTGGATAAGGAAATTCGCCGCATACTGGAAGAACAGTACGACCGGGCAAAGACCGTGCTGACAGAGCACCGCGAAGCCATGGAGCGCATAGTAAAGGCGCTGATAGAATTTGAGCACATTGACGGCGACGATTTTGAAAAGCTGTTCAAGGGCGAGGACGTGGAGCTTGAAACATTCAGCGACAGGCGCGCCCGCATAGAGAAGGCGGATGAAGAAGTGCTGGCTAAGGAAAAGGCGGAAGCCGAGGCCAAGGCCGCTGCCGAAGCGCAGGAACAGAGCGCGGACGGCGAAGGCAAAAACAAATAAGCTATAACATAATGCGCATGAAGCGGCCTTTACGGCCGCTTCTGTTGCGCAAAGGATGGGCAAACATGCAGCGATTTTGCGAAAAAGAGGCGCGTAAGCTGAATAAGCTGAAATATATATTGTTCGACGTGGACGATACCGTAACAAACGGCGGCAAGCTGACAGGCGAAGCGTATGCCGCCATGTGGAAGCTGAAGGAACACGGGTTTAAGCTTATCCCCGTAACGGGCAGGCCCGCGGGCTGGTGCGATATGATGCTGCGCCAATGGCCCGTGCAGGCCGTTATATGCGAAAACGGCGCGTTTGTATATGACTATGATGAGCATAACGCCGTGCGCATGATACGCCACCCGCTTGCCGCGACAGAGCCAAATAAGCTGCTTGAGCCGGTCAAGGCTGCGGTGCTGAAGGCGTTCCCCAAAGTGCGCATGGCGCATGACCAGTTCGCAAGGATATACGATGCCGCGTTTGACTTTGCGGAGGATGAACCCAAGCTCCCGCTTGAAACGGCATACGCCGTGGCAAAGCTTTGCCGCAGCATGGGGGCGGAGGCCAAAGTGAGCAGCATACACGTCAACGCATGGTTCGGCGCGTATTCAAAGGCGGACATGGCGGCGATATATCTTAAAGACTATTGCCATGCGGACGACGCAGAGAACGAAGCTATGTTCTTCGGCGATTCGCCCAATGATGAGCCCATGTTTGCGGCGTTCCCGCTGAGCTGCGGCGTGGCGAACATTGCTCCGTTTGCGGACAGAATGGCGCATTTGCCCGCATATATACTGGATGGCGAGGGCGGCTACGGCTTTGCCGAAGCGGCCGATATAATATGCAAAAGCACACAATGCGGTTGATTTTATCAATGCTGATAGATTAAAATATATGTAAGCAAAACGGAGGTACACGCTTAGTTTATGGATTTCAAACCGATAGATATATCGATGAAGCAAATGGTTGAGCATTACACGGCAAAATGGAAGCTGGAATGCTCGGAATACACTTTTTCAAACCTGCTCATGTGGGGCTGCGGCGGGAACATAATGCTTGCGGAGGATGAGCAGGCGCTCTATATACTGCTGCATTGGGGCAATGAACGCTTTATGTTCGCCCCGCTTACGGTAGAGCCCGAGTCTGAGTATTATCAAACCGCGCTCGATAAGGCGGCGGAATATATGCGCTCCAACTGCATACCGCCCGTGTTCAAGGGCATATCCGGCCCCATAAAGGCCGCGTTTGAGCGCTGCACGGGCTACGAGCTGACGGAGGACCGCAACAACAGCGACTATGTTTACACAATGGAAAGCCTTAGAGACTTGGCCGGCAAAAAGCTGCACGCCAAGCGCAACCATATACACCAGTTCATGGCGCAGTACGGCGAACGGTACGAATACGTTAAAATAACCGGCGATATGATGGGCGAATGCGTTGACGTATACAACGAATGGCTCAGCGAAAAATCTCCCGACGAAACGGACAACATGGAGCTGTGTGCGATCAAAACGCTGCTCATGCACATGGACGTGCTGGGCATACGCGGCGGCGGCATAAGGATAGACGGCAAGCTTGCGGCGTTTACGCTGGGGCAGAAGATGGACGATAACATGGCCGTTGTGCACATTGAAAAGGCCGATAACGAGATAATGGGCCTTTACACGGTCATAAACAATCAATTTGTGCAGCATGAATTGACGGACGTTAAGTTCATAAACCGCGAGGAGGACATGGGCATGGAAGGGCTTAGGAAGGCCAAGCTGTCCTATTATCCGGCATATATGATAGATAAGTTCGACGGGAGACCAATTTGATGGAACTGACCATAAGGCACATTGGTGCGGATGAATACGGCGAAGCAAAGCGAGTGTGGAACATATGCTTTCCGGAGGACGCCACGGGCTACAGCGATTATTATTTTGCCCGCCGCACAAGGCCGGAATATGTGCTGGCGGCGTTTTACGAAGGCAAAATGATAGCCGCGCTGCACGCAATACCTTACCCAATAATGCTGGGCGGGGAAACGAAAAACTGCGTAATGATAGCGGGCGTTGCAACGCTGCCCGAATACAGGCACCATATGGCAGCGGCGCGGCTTATAACGGCCTGCCATGCGGAGCAGAAGCAGAAGGGTACCGCGGCGGCGATATTAAAGCCGGACGTGAATTTCTATGCGCAGTTTGGGTATATTCCCTTTGCGTGGCATGATGAATACCGCCTGCCGTGGATAGATTCCGGCATACCCGCGCCAATACACGAGGCGGACGCGCGGGAGATGCTGAGCATATATTCTTCCTTCAGCGCGGATTATATCGGCATGATGGCGCGGACTGAGCAGGACATGGAGAATTACATTGAGGAAGCGCGCATCTCGGGCGGCTTCGCATATTCGGACGGCAAGGCGTATGCATTGCTTAACGAAACGGACTACGGCGCGGATATATACGAGCTTGCGGGCGCGGACACGGCGGGGCTTTTAAGCTCCCTTGCGGAGGAGTTCGGCGCGCTTACGTTCAGGCTGCCGCGGGACACAATACCAAGCCTTCCCGCCATGCGCACGGGGGAAATTATGTTTTCCATGATATGCCCGCTAAATGAAGATATATTGCTTGAAAACACGGGCGCGCAAACCACCGAGGAGCTTGCATCGGGCGAATACGGGCGCGTATGCACGCTTGAATTCTGCTGAAGCGTTTGTGACTTTTTGGGGGAGTATGCAACGTTCTTCTTGACGCGGAGGGACTTTGTATTATATAGTAAAAGAGCGGCGGAACGCCCGCCGTTAGTTTATGGCAGCCAATGCGGCTGAACATGTTAAAAAAGGAAGGTTTACAATTATGCCCACAGGCGGAAGCGATTTTTTATCCACAATAGGTCAGTTTTTTCAGGGCCCCGGCTTAATGATCGTAATGATGGTAGTGCTGCTGCTGGTTATGATTATACCCCAGCGCAAGCGCGATAAGAAAATAAAGGATATGCTGGCATCCATTAAGGTTGGCGATCGTGTGCGCACCATCGGCGGCATATACGGCACCGTTACCAACATTAAGGACGACATCATCACCATCTCCGTCGGTCCGGACAAGGCCCGCCTTGTTTTCGCCCGCGGCGCCATTGCCAACGTTGAAGATGTTGCCGTGGAAAACACCATGGAAGAATCCAACAGCAAATAAGCAACGGCTGATTTAAGCAAAAAAAGGGCTGCTCAGTGCAGCTCTTTTTCTTTTACCGTATCAAGATACTCGTTCAGCAATTCTTTAAGCTCATCAAGGCTGGTTATGCTATTTACCCGTCCGCGCAGCGCGGCGCTGCCGTGCATGCCGGATAGATACCACGATACATGCTTGCGCATTTCAACTATCGCGCGGTCCCCGCGGCTCCTTGTCAGCCGCTCGGCGTGGTCAATGGCGGCGGCAATGCGCATGGCGTATGAGGGCGCGTCATAGTGAATATTGGCGAGCGTTGCCTTTATTTCCCGGAAAATAAACGGGTTGCCTTCCGCCCCGCGGGCCACCATGACTCCGTCGCAGCCGGTTTGCTTTATCATGTCCAGTGCATTCTGGCCTGTGAATATATCTCCGTTGCCTATTACGGGGATTTTTACGGCGGCCTTTATTTTTGCGATTATGTCCCGGTCCGCCGCGCCGCTGTACATTTGCTCCCGCGTGCGGCCGTGTATTGTTATCATGGCCGCGCCGCTTTCCTCCGCCATGCGGGCAAAGCTAAGCGCGTTCACATGCTCCTCGTCCCAACCCTTGCGGAACTTTACCGTAACCGGCAATGTGCTTGCCTTTACCGCGGCCTCTATTATGCGGGCGGCGAGCGGCTCGTTCTTCATAAGGGCGCTGCCTTCCCCGTTAGAAACTATTTTGTGTGCGGGGCAGCCCATGTTTATGTCGATAAGCTTCAGCCCGCTCTGCGTTTCGCTCAGCGTCTTTGCCGCGCGGGCTACCATTTCCGGCTCCGCGCCGAAAAGCTGCACCCCGTAGCCGCCGCTCAGTTCCGGCGGTGAAGCGTCAAGCAGCGTGGCTGTGTTCCTGTTGTTATAATGCAGCCCCTTCGCGCTTACCATTTCCGTATACGAAAAATCCGCGCCCATCTCGCGGCATATGCCGCGGAACGCCGCGTCCGTAACTCCTGCCATGGGCGCAAGCAGCACGGGCGTATCCGTGCCGAAAAGCTTTTGCATGGCTTGGCTCATATTATTCCGCTGTGTCCTTCAAAAGGCTCATGTCCGGCGTGGGCTTAACTTCGGTTTCTGGGTCGCGCTGAAGAAGGGTTATGCTGTTTATGTACCAGCGGGATCCTTCGCGCTTGAACACCACCTGGTATCGCCCGGCTTCCCATTCCGGCAGCTCGGCAGGGGCTGCGCCCTCGGTATCATCGCTGGCGGCATTTATTGCGGCAAGGCGCGCATCAACGGTCATGTTCGCCCGCCTGCTCCACGGTAGCACGGATACGGCCTTAACGTCTATGCGGTAGTCATAGCTGGCCACGGTAAAGCCCGCGTATTTGCCGCTGTCAAGCTCGTGATCGTTATTCAAATATTCTTCGCTGAAATACGGCGTAAGGTCGATATCAACGCCGGTCTGGCCGTATTTCAATATGGCCTCGGCGCGCTTTTCCATGCCCTCCGTAACGAGTATATACAGGTTGCTTATGTGCAGCCCCTCTATAAATACGCCTAAGCACAGCGCAACTATTGCCGCCGTGATTATAAGCGTCCGCAAAACATACCATATGGAGCGTTTGGCTATGCCATAGCTGTTGCGGGCCATAAAACGCCCTCCTTTTCAACTGATATACATGATAAATAATACCATAGTATCGGCCGCTATGCAAATGAACGCGCTGTGAATGTTTGTGTTGCCTTCTGCCGCAGTTCTGTTATAATATAAAATAGGTTTATAGGGGTATTACAAAACACGGGGAGAGAGACTATGGACGTATATTCTATCATTTCGCTTTTCGGCGGGCTTGCGCTGTTCCTGTACGGCATGCATACAATGAGCGCGGGGCTTGAAAAGCTTTCCGGCAGCAAGCTGCAATCAACATTGCAGAAAATGACCGCGCACACGTCCACAAGCCTTATCTTCGGCGCGGTGATAACAATAGCCATTCAATCGTCCTCGGCCCTTACGGTAATGCTTGTGGGCCTTGTGAACAGCGGCATAATGCAGCTTGAGCAGACGGTTAGCGTTATACTCGGCGGCAATATAGGCACCACCCTTACCGCATGGATACTTTCCCTTTCCGGCATCAGCGGAGACAGCATTTTTATAAACCTTCTCAAACCCGAAAACTTTTCCCCGATAGTGGCTCTTATAGGCGTAATAATGATAATGGCGTGCAATACGCAGAAAAAGAAGGACATAGGCGGCGTGTTCGTGGGCTTTGCCATATTGATGTACGGCATGACGCTTATGAGCGGCTCTGTTGCCCCGCTTGCGGATATGCCGGAGTTCACGGGTATACTGACCGCGTTCAACAATCCGTTCTTAGGCGTGCTTGTGGGCCTTGTTTTCACCGGAATAATACAGAGCAGCGCGGCAAGCGTTGGCATTTTGCAGGCGCTTTCCCTTACGGGCTGCATAACATACGGCATGGCAATACCGCTAGTGATGGGGCTTAACATCGGCACATGCGCCACGGCCCTGCTTTCAAGCATAGGCACTACCAAGAACGCGCGCCGGGTCGCCATAGTGCACATTACCGGCAAAATAATAGGTACTATATTCTGCATGATAGTGTTCTATGGGCTTAATGCAATAATAGGCTTCGGCTTTATCGATTCGCCGCTTTCGGCGCCGGAGGTGGCCCTTTGCCACACGGTTTTCAACATAATAACCACCATAATACTGCTGCCCGCGCGCAAGGTGCTCATAAAGATATCCCGCATTGTGGTTCGCGGCAATGACGCGAAGCAGAGCGAAGTATTCCTGGACGAAAGGCTGCTGCTGTCCCCCGGCCTTGCGGTGCACGAAAGCTATAACATGGCCGTGAAGATGAGCGACATTGCGCGTTCCTGCGTGCTGACGGCAATGGGACTTATGCTAAGCTACGATAACGATAAGGCTGCGGACGTAAAGACGGAGGAAACGGAGCTTGATATGTACGAGGACAAGCTGGGAAGCTTCCTTGTTAAGCTTTCCGCTTCAGCGTTGAGCGATAACGACAGCGCGGACGTATCAAAGCTTTTGCATAACATTGGCGATTTTGAGCGCATAGGCGACCACGCATTGAACATTCGCCAAAGCGCGAAGGAGATGCACGAAAAGGGACTTACATTCTCCGAACATGCTACGGAGGAAGTGAACCTGCTTTTCAGCGCGCTCAACGAAATACTAACCCTTGCCATGGATTCGTTTAAGGACGACGATTTGGACAAGGCCGCGCGGGTGGAGCCGCTGGAGCAGGTTATAGACGTGCTGATAGCGCAGATAAAGCGCAAGCATATAGAGCGCCTGCAGGCGGGCCGCTGCACGATAGAGCTTGGATTTATACTGAACGATCTTTTGAATAACTGCGAGCGCATAAGCGACCACTGCTCAAACATTGCCGTATGCGTAACGGAAATAGACCGAGGCGAGTTCGATACGCACGAATACCTTAATACCGTTAAGAGCGGCAACGACGCCCGCTATAGGGCGGACTTTGCCGAGTATGCCAAAAAGTACGAGCTGAAATACGCCCACCCGTCGGTGCATAAGTAAAGAGTTGAAATAAGCCGACGGAGGGGTTGACGATAACAAGCGAAGCTTCTTTCTTTTTTCAACCCCTCCGGCTTTTGCTTCGCAAAACCCACAACGCTGGTTGGAATATGGTCGTCTTGCTACGCTGCCGCTTGCAATACTCCCTATTCCGCCCGATTCTCCCCTCGCTGCATCGCCCACTGGGCGCGCTCGGCTCGAATCCCCTTTCAGGGCAGGCCCATCATATAAGCTTGTAAAGCGCACCAAAAGGCTCCCCTTTACGGGGAGCTGTCGAACGAAGTGAGACTGATGGGTTGACGTAAACACGCATAGCCACGGGCGGGCCGCCGATGACGGCCCCTACAACGCCTAAGCGCAATTTCCCTGCATGCGTAAGCATGCTTTATCCTTCCAATTCCTTTATGAACAGCACATAGCTTTGCGGGTCAACGTATTTTTCGTCCTTGAGCAGTTCGAAGTGGACGTGGCTCTTGTCGCCGCATTCGCTTACGGCGGTGTCGCCAACGTAGCCCACTATGTCGCCCGCGTTCACGCGCGCGCCAACCTTAACGGGCGGCTCGGCTTTAAGATTGCCGTATACGGCTATCATGTCGTTTGCTCCCTTTACCTCTACCATAACGCCGAGCGAATCGTCCGTGAATATCTCCGTAACGGTTCCGGCGAAAACGGCATAAACCTCGCTGCCCTTTGGCGCGGCAACGTCAACGCCCGTGTGCGTTGTCCATTGGTCAAGCGTGCGGGAATAGATAAGCTCGTTTACCGCAAAGCCCCATATCACCTCTCCGCGCACGGGCGGGCTGAGTTTTTGCACCGCGGTGGGCTTGGGCGTGGGCGGCGCGGGGGTAAAGTCCGGCATGGGCGTAGGCGTGGCCGTGGGAGAAGGGGTAGGCGTGGCGATGGGAAGCTGAGCATCGGTCAGCCTGTCGCCAATATCCGTATTCACCTCGCTCGCGGGGTCGTCAGTCTGCGCGGGGTCGGCCCCGTTCGGCTGCTTTACCGTAAGCACGGCCGAAAGCGCCGCCGCGCTTATCAGCGCCAGTGCAACAACGTATATGCCCCTTTTTTTCAGGAAACCGGCAGTAGCGGTAGTTATGCCCTTAAGGGCCGCTTTTATGGTCTTTTTCATAAAATTAGATCACCTCGTCGCATAGTATTGCCCAAATTTCATATTTTCAATCTTTTTTCACATTAGTTTGAATTGCCGTGCCATGACGGGGCGCATTGTGTGGTATAATAGCCTTGCGGAGAATTCCGCACTAAGCAACCGAAAGGATAAATATATATGGCAAGAGTCAGCAGCGTTGGCGGTCAGGCCGTTATGGAAGGCGTTATGATGAAATCCCCCACGGGCGTGGCATTGGCGGTGCGCCGTGCGGACGGCACAATAGCCACCAAATACGATGGATGGACGACCAAGGCGAAGAAGGGCACCTTTTTAGGGCTGCCGATAGTGCGCGGCGTTGTAACGTTCATAGAAACGCTGTCAACGGGCATGAACACATTGACCGAAAGCGCAAAGCTTGCGGGTGAGGATATAGAAGAAGAACCGACCAAGTTTGAAAAATGGCTCAGCGAAAAGCTGGGCAAATCGGTTGAAAGCATAGTTATAGGCTTGGCGGTAATATTGGCGATAGCGCTTAGCGTAGGGCTGTTTTTCATGCTGCCGCTGGGCATAAGCTCGCTCATATTCGGCAAGGCGGCAAGCGTTGCGGGCGTGTGGAAAAGCCTTACGGAGGGACTTGTAAGGCTGATAATATTCATTGGATATATCGCATTCTGCTCAAGCATAAAGGACGTTAAGCGCACGTTTATGTACCACGGGGCGGAGCATAAAACAATAGCCTGCTACGAGGCGGAGGAGGAACTCACCCCCGAAAACGCCGCCAAGCATTCGCGGCTGCATCCGCGCTGCGGCACAAACTATCTGTTCCTTGTTATGGCGGTCAGCATACTGTTCTTCGCGGCGATAGGCTGGAACGCAAACTTTGCCGTCCGCCTTGCAATGCGCATAGCCTTCCTACCCGTTGTGGCGGGGCTTTCATATGAGGTGCTGCGCTTTGCCGCGCGGCATGATAACTGGCTCACCCGCATAATACGCGCTCCCGGCATGGCGCTGCAGCGCATAACAACAAAGGAGCCTACGCCCGATATGCTGGAGGTTGCAATAGCCGCCTTCAATTTGGCTATGGATCCGAATTATAAGGTTGAGAATGCGGCGGGGGCTGCTCAGTCCGCCGAATGAGGATATAAAAGCGAATACAGCGTAGGCTCGAGCGAAAATTCTTCCATAAGGGCCTTTGCTTCATCAAGCGCAATGCGTCCGGCGTTATCCAATGCCGGGCGTTTTTTTATTGCCCGTATCAGCAGATTCTTCGGCGTGTGGCTCAGGTCAACAAATTCAAGCACCTGCGTTTTGTAGCCGCGGCTTTCAAGCAGGTTTGCGCGTATCGCGTCCGTCATCAGCGCGGCAAAGCGCTCCTTTATTATGCCGTATCGGGTAATCAGCCTCAGCCTGTCCGATGCTATCTGCCCGTTCAGCTCATGCTGGCAGCAGGGCACGGAAAGTATCATGCGCGCCCCGCGGCATACGGCGTTGTGCAGCGCGTAATCTGTCGCCGTGTCGCACGCATGCAGCGTAACAACTATGTCCGCAGGGGCGTTTGCGTTGTATTCTGCAATGTCCCCGCGTTCAAATTTCAGTGAATCGTAGCCGTATCGCTTGGCGGCGGCGGAGCATTTTGCAATAACGTCCGCCTTCAGGTCAAGCCCCGTCATGCTCACCCGTATGCCCAATATGTTTACCAAATAATGATACAGCACAAACGTAAGATATGATTTGCCGCAGCCGAAATCTATTATTCTCAGCGGCTCCGCGTTTTTGCGTTCAAGGTAGCCGTCCTCGTTTATTGCGTCGCGCACTATTTCAAGGAAACGGTTTATCTGCACGAATTTGTCCCGCATGGGGGCGGCAATGCGCCCGTCCTTGGTGAATATGCCCATGTCTATAAGCGCGGGTATTGGCTCATCCTCGCTCAAAATATATTGCTTCTTTCGGTTATGCGCCTGCTCCGGCGGCTTCGGCGCGGTGGAGGAAAGGGGCTTGAGCATATAAGTTGCTTCGTCATAGCCCTTGTTCAGCATTATAATATGCTCCCCGTCGGCGGCAAAGGCGTTGGCCTGCCTGTATGTACGGCTTGAAAGCTCCGCGGCAAGCGCGCGTTCAAGCTCATCCGCTGCAATATTTTGATGAAAAGCCTGCTTTTCGCTGTATCGGCTTATGTGGTACGCGCCGCCTTTAAGTTCGAACGTGCAGCGGCGGTATTGGGCGGACTTCGGCGCCTTTGAAAGTATTATCCTTGTTGGCAGGGCGGCGGAGGCAAGCTTCGCGGCCTGATCTATATTTAGCTTCATATTATAAAGCGTCCTTTCGTTTATGCATGGCAATATAATACGCTAAGGCATACCGCCGTGTCAAACAGAGCGCGAAAAAGATATATTATTGTGAAATAACGGCGCGGCTATTGCATAATGCGCCAAACGATGGCATTATAAAGAAAAAAGAAAACGGAGGATGAATATGGATACGACTATGCACGGCTTCAGGCTCGTTTTTTCAAGCCCGCTTAAGGAAATAAAGGGCACGGCCGATATTTATAAGCACGATAAAAGCGGCCTTACAATGGTGCATCTAAACTGCGAGGATACGAACAAGACATTCTCAATGAGCTTCTGCACCCCGCCCGAAAACAGCACAGGCGTGCCGCACATATTGGAGCACAGCGTGCTGGCCGGCAGCGATAAATACCCCGTCAGGGAGCCATTTGTGGAGCTGATGAAGGGCTCGCTCAACACGTTCCTCAATGCCTTCACCGCAAGCGACTGGACAATGTATCCCGTGGCAAGCCAAAACATGCAGGATTATCTTAACCTTGTTGATGTTTATATGGATGCGGTGCTCAATCCCCTTATCCATTCCGTGCCCGAAATATTCTGGCAGGAAGGCTGGCACTATGAAATAAACGACGGAAAGCTGAGCGTGAACGGCGTTGTTTACAACGAAATGAAGGGCGCTCTTTCCTCACCGGACAGGGTGATAGCGGAGGAGATAAACGCCGCGCTGTTCGATAATACCTACGGCGTGAACTCGGGCGGCGACCCTGCCGTTATACCCGAGCTTTCCTATGAAGCGTTCTGCAACTTCCATAAAAAGCTGTACCATCCTTCAAACGCCCTCATGTGCCTGTATGGCGATGTGGATTTGGACAGGGTGCTTGCCCTTGCGGACAGCTATCTTGATAAATACACGCCCTCCACGAGTGAACACGTTGGCGACGCCACAAAGCTGACCGCGCCCAAGGTGGTAACAAAGCCCTATCCCCTCAACGCGGGCGACGATCCCGAAGGCAAGGCTTTCTATATGCGCGGCTGGGTAATTGACCACCGCTGCATAAACGAGATAAGCGCAATGGAAATAATTGCCGATGCGCTTTTCAATGCCGAAGCCGCCCCCGTTAAGCGCGCGCTTATGCAGAGCGGGCTTTGCGGCAACGCGGAAGCGTACAGCAGCACTGAAATAAAGTATCCCACATGTTATCTTATGCTCAGCGATGTTAAGGCCGATGGTTTTGATAAACTGAGCGGGATTATCGATTCCGCAATAAAGGATATAGCCGAAAAGGGTCTTGATAAAAAGCTGCTTGAAGCCTGCCTGAACCGCTATGAATTCGGCCGCCGCGAGGAGCCCGCATATTATCCCAAGGGAATCGCGCTGTGCATGAACGCCGCGTCCGGCTATATTCACGACGGCGACCCGCTTTCCATGATACGCTACGAGGATACGCTTGCATTCCTGCGCGAAAAGCTGAACAGCGATTATTATGAGCAGCTTATAAAGAAATACTTTGCTCAAAACACATGGCAGGCGGAGGTCAGGCTCGTTCCCGAGCCCGGCCTTGGCGAAAAGCGGGAAGCGGAGAATGCCGAAAGGATGGCCGCGCTTTACGCCGCAATGACGGAGGATGAAAGGGCGAAAATAATCGCCAATCAGGAAAGGCTGAAAAAGCGCCAGTCCACGTCGGATAGCGAGGAAGCGCTTAAAACCATTCCGCAGCTTAAGCTGAGCGAAGCCGGAGACGGCCCCAAGCCCCTTGAAGCGGAGGAAAGGGACATACTGAGCGTTCCCACATACGCAAACGATATGTTCACCGGCGGCATATCCTATCTTACGCTGATGTTCGATGCATCCTGCCTGAATGCGGAGGAAATTCCCTATGCCGGCCTTGTGTGCCAGCTTATGGGCAAGCTGAGCGCGGGCGGATACGACTTTGAGCAGCTTTCCACGGAGCTTATGCTCAATACGGGCGCGGTGGAAACAAGCCTTTCCGCATTCCAAAAGGCGGGAGAGGAGCAGGCGCAGCCGTATATACTTATGAACATAAAGGCGCTTACCGCAAAGCTTGGCGACGCCATGCCCGCAAT
>OGYO01001503.1_pt1 | contig 12761 bp, 10 predicted proteins | sample 1576561 | NCBI WGS metagenome assembly OGYO01 (sample SAMEA3541507, study PRJEB24748) | human gut metagenome | biome: human gut; feature: human-associated habitat; material: faeces | place: China | collected 2012 | reverse complement strand
TTACGGTAGTCGGTAACCAACTGCCGACACCTTCGCGTGCCTTGTGCATTGCCAGCTTGTCGAGCACATCCGGCGCGTCATCCATTACATCAACGCCCGCACCACCGTGTACATGGGTGTCGATGTAAGCGGGGCAGAGCAGTTCCGCATCGCGTTCAGTCACGCCCACTGGAATCGGTTCGATTGCTGCGATGACACCGTCAGCAATACGCAACTGATGGTCATCGAGCCATCCCTCTTCAGTCAGCAGCCTTCTGGCGCGCAGAACGTGTGTCATATCCCTTCCTCGACCGGACATTCTTCATGGCAGCGGCCTAACTCGTCCACCAGACTGGTCAGCCCACGATGTCCACACTCCAGTGCCTGTACACGGAATTCTTCACCGCTTAACCCTTCGCGCTCCAGCACCATCTCCAGTAGCAGTTGCAAATTGGTGCCGGTGATCACTTCACAGCCCGGTTTTTGCATCGCCAGCGTTGAAGCTACGCGAAACGGCGTGCCGCCCAGCAAATCCGTCAGAAAAACAATGCCGTCTTCACAATCCAGTTGGGCGATGGCCTCTTCAAGCTGCGATGTAAGCAGTCCTTATCTTATTTTCACCTTTAACCTAGTTATGGTAAGAGGTACCAATAACAAAGTTCAAGGAACATATTAATAATACACTATATTTTACGATTTGTAAATAGTTTTTATGAATTTTCTCATCTTTCCAAGTATTTATTAATCTTATTAATAAAAATATCTTCATCAATAGGTTCTGATATAACATCACTAAAACCATATTTATCATAATTATCAATATACTCATTATTACTACTAAGTAATATAACCTTAGTATTAAAAGACTTAATCATTAATAACTTCTTCATAATAATTATCCCACTAAGAGGCTTAATATTATCTTCAATTAATATTAAATCATATTTCTTTTTACCTCTAATCTTATCTAAAGCCTCTTTACCAAGTTCTATTATTTCTAAATTAATATTTTTATCTTTAATAATATCTTTAATTACTTTACTATTTAAACTTCCAATTAATAAAATATCTTTCTTATCAATTACCTTTTCATATTCATTTAACTTACTATCACTAACAACTAATCTCTGATCCAATATAATCTTCATCTTAGTACCAGTTCCATATATACTACTAGGAACAATAGTACCATTCATTAAAGTAATAACCTTCTTAACATTATATAAAGTATCATTTAAATCATAATTCTCTTCTTTATAGTCTTTCACATTAACAAACAAACTACCAAGCTTATCGCTCTCAATACCAATACCAGAATCCTCTACTGTTATAATAAGTCTAACTATATCATTCTTAATAATAGTATTAACATCTAACTCTACATAACCATCATTAGTATACTTAACACTATTATCTAACAAAATATCAATAACTTTCTTCAAATTAATACCATCACCATATAAAAATTCTGGCATATCACTATTAATATTACTTCTAAAAACAATATTCTTATCATCGCATCTCTTCTTATAAGTATTAATCAAACTCTTAAGTATCAACTTAATATTATATTTTTCATCATACACTCTAATACTAGCTCCATCCATATTAGAAACATCTAATATTTCATTAGTCATAGTAGTAAACTTAGCAGTACTACCCTTTATCTCTCTAGCAGAATCTTCAATAACTTCTATATTAACCTTCTTATTATCAGCCTCATCTAATATATTATCAGCCTCTTTATTAATATCTTTAGTAATACCCCTTATCTCATTAGTCATATTATATAAGAATAAAGTCTTCTCTTCATTAGCATTATCACTAATCTCCTTAGCCTTATGTATCTCTTCAATTGTCTTCATATCAGGATTCTCTATTGTAAAATACATAACAACAGTAACTAATACTTCTAAAGGACTAATTAAAAATAATTCTGGATATTTTATCTGAAGAAACAAAGCAATTCCTCCAAACAAAAGAAATATAAACATAGGTATATACTTCTTATTACCAAGTTTTTTGATATTAACAATCGAATTAATAACAATTACTAAAATAGCAATTATAGCAATTAAATAAGTAAAATTAACTGCTAAACCACTAGTATACATAATATTATTCTTATAATAATAATTAATTGGTAATATTGATATCAAAAACGCATCTAAAACATATACTACCCAAAATATTTTATATAATTTTTTAGACTTAAAATCAGAAGATATTGAAATAACATATAACATAAAGAATAATATCCAACTATCTAAAGATATTAAATATAATACATTAATTATTCTTGTAATATAAGCCATATTCTCTATATTAATAATAAATATATAACTAACCATTCCTAATAATAACTCTACAAATGTAGATATAAGAAGTAAACTATATATCTTATTTTCTTTAGATTTAATTCTTTTTCTTTTAAAATATATAATAATTATAAGTAATATATAAACCATCCCTGAAAATGTTAAACCTAAATTAAAATTCATACTACTATCACCTTTTTTATTTCTTTATTAGTTTTTTACCTTTAGTAGGCATAACCATATCATAATAACTAAGTCCCATATTAGTTTCATGACAAACAATACTAATCTCACTTCCATCAATACCATTTTCTTTTATTTTTTTATAGTCTTTCTTTAAAGCCGTTGTATATGGTAACTCATCTACTACTTTCCATTTAGTAGGTATATCACGAAATGACATATTATTATTACTCAAAATATAATTATCAATAATATTCTTAATAATATCTTTTATATCAATACCTTTACTCTCTTTAGATAAAACAACATATATAAGAGGCATAGCACCAAAATTACTTTCGTCATAATATTCAGATACCATAGCATCTTCTACATAAGAAGAACTAGTAACAGCATTTTCTAAAGCATTAGGATATATCTTATAACCATCATATCTAGATATCATACCACTTGCTCTACCTTCAAAAAAGTATTCCCCTCTAGCATTCTTTTTCATTATATCTCCAGTATCAATATACTCTCTTCCATCGATATTAATTGTTTTATGTAATACTTCTCCATCAAATTCGCATACTGGATTACTACCCTTACTATAATATAAATGGCCAAATTCTCCACGACTCAATTCTTTCATAGTATCAGGATTAATAATAATACCACTACCACCAGGTAAATCAATTCCACAACTACCAGGAGTAGACATAAAAGGATCTTCTAATATACAAGTACCATTAAATTCACTCATACCATAACCAGTTCTAAGTAAACACTTAGCATTATGCGATATTAAAAATCTATTAATATTAGCAAGCTGTGTAATAGTAAGTGTACCACCTCCATATACTGCTTCTTCAAGAAAAGATAAATCAGCATTATTATATTTATCACTACCTATAAGTCTAAGCCAAAAAGAAGGTGTACCAAATAAACAATTAGCCTTAGTTTTAAGTAAAATATCAATAATATTTTCTTGTGAAAATATTGGTATTTCTATCATTTCTAATCCTAAACTATGGCCCAAATGCATCGAATCAGAAAAACCAAACTGAGCAAAACCAGGAAGTACATGTAAAAATGTTTTAACTCTACTATAATCTATATTTGATATTTGATGTTGAAAAGCAATAAAATTAACATTCTCATTAGTTGAAGGAATAGTTTTCGGTACGCCTGTTGTACCAGAAGAATGGCATATTGTAGCAACTTCATTCTCTACATATGGATTAGTATAACATACTTGATATCTTGAATCATTAAGAAATCTATTTATTCCAAATATATTAATATTACCATATGAAGTACTTACTCTCTTAACAATATTCTCATCCCTATACTTCATTCTATACATAGCACTTTCAATCATAGGTAAAGAATCAGTAATCTTAGTAATTAATACTTTATCAATATTTAATTCATTATAAATATAATCCTCAATAGATTTAATTGAAGTTTCATATACTTTATCAAAACATACAATAGCATTTACTTTTTCTTTTTCTAAAAAATATTTCATTCTATCTTCTTTACTAGTAGGATCAATATTATCTGAAATAGCTCCAATCTTATTTAAAGCATATATAATAATAGTAGACTCTGGTAAATTAGGAAGTAAAAGCGCTACTCTATCACCTTTTCTAATCCCCATAGCAGCAAATCCCTTAGCATATCTATCTATTAAATCAATAAATTCCCCATAAGTATACCTTTTTCTTCCAAATCTAAGTGCATATCTATCTAAATTATTCTTATTACACTCCCTAATATATCCATACATAGTATATTTAGGAATATTATTAAGAATAATATCAAAACTATCACTAGGATTATTCAGTATTTCCCTTTTTAATTCTTCTATTCTTTTTAGTAATTCCATCTAAACCACCCTTTACAAAATTTCACCTCTAAAACACTAATATTATACCATAATCAAAAGCTAAAAAAAATGTACCATTTGTGTACATTTTTCCAGCCCGTAAAACGACTTAAGTTCACTATAAGTTAACCAAACTGAATTTCTTTAAATAATCAGATTTTTAATTTCTTAACTTAATATTTTATATTATGTAATTCTTTAAATAAAACTTTTGCATACTCACACTGATTATAATCAACATCATAAATCGTTTTATTTTTATTATATGAACCCATAGCACATCCACCACCACATGAACCAATAACTTCACAATTTAAGCAATTTTCATTAAGAAATTTATTTCTTTTTCTCCAATAGTTCCAATTTTCACTATTAATAAAATCATCGGTTAAATTTCCCATATAATTTTTAGGATGCTTTTCTAGTGCTTGGCAAGAAAAAACTTTTCCATTTGGAAAAACCGTTATCTTTCTTCCACTACCACAAGAATTCTTCGTTATATCTTTACTAATTCCTAATATACCTTCATACAATTCAACAAAAGAATAATCGAATACTTTTTTACCGATTCTTTTATATGCTTTTATCATTTCTCGAGCTAATTTTAATGGATAACTTTTATCGATACTATATGAATTAGTAATCAATATATTTACTCCAAAATCATCAACATCTAATTTTTCTATAATATCACATAATATATCACTAAAATTATCAACATTTGCATCTGATGCAGTAATCATAGGAACAACTCTTACTCCCAACTTCTTTAATTTTAAAATGTTTTCTAACACTATTTCAAAACTTCCGGTACCATCACGCTTTTTTCTATGTAAATCATGTTGTTCCTTTTTACCATCTATAGATACTTGCACCTCAATATCATTAGCTTTATAAATTTCAAATAACTCTTCATCATAAATAGTAAGGTTCGTATTTACTACAATACTAGTATATTCATCATTAAAAACTTTTCTAGCATATGGAATAGCTTGTTTTAATAATTCTTTATTAATCGAAGGTTCACCACCATAAAATGTAATTTGTTGCCAATAATTATTATCTTTAAAATTATTAACCACATTTTCTTTAAATTTGTCAATCGCATTTTTAGCAACATCAAAATTCATATTACTTCTTTTTAATAATGATTCACTAATATCACTTCTATAAAAGCAATAATCACAGTTTAAATTACAATTTGTCGTAGTTATTAGATATAATCCTTGAAATTGTTTATCTGTTGTTTTATTTGCTAATAGCCTTATTAATTTTTCCTCTTCACTTCTGGTTGTAATAATATCAGAATTATATTTTATCGTCAAAGGAATATTATCTAAGCCTATTTTATCTTTGTTATCAATAATATATCTTGATACATAACCATCACATTCAATTTTTTCTTTTTTTAATGCATTCCACAAATTATTGTCATCCAAGACATGAATAAAAGTAGATATCTTAAGATCATTTTTCATAGTTACAAACCTTCTCTACATCGTCTAACGCATATTCAGGAAACATTCCTATATCATATACTTTTTGACAATCAGGATCAGGTGCATAAAAGTCACCTAAATATTTTGACATAGCATGTAGCCTACAACCACCTCTGCATAAACTTCTTGCTAAACAATTTCCACACACGCCTTTTAAATCATCAGGATTTTCATTGACAAATTTTAACAATTTTTTATTATACTTCCATATATCTGATATTTTATTATTTTTAACATTATCAAAAATAAACATATCATTATCTGATGCAACATGACACAATGCTACATTTCCAGAATAACCTATTCCTAGCATAGCTTTCCCCCATGGGCAAAAACTATGTCTATAAATATCTATTGGAATTATAGCCATATTCAATTCTATTGTTAAATTTTCGTCTTCAGCATGTTTTCTTAAAAAATCATAATAAAAATCATCCATTAATTTTTTTATTTTGGGATAAGATACTCCATATTCATCATTAGCTGTTACCCCTTTTCCATATTCAATTATATTTGGTAACAGCCTAAAACCTAAACCTAACTCTTCATGAATAGTTTTTGCCAACTTAGGAATCTCATCATAATTATTATCACTTAAAACAGTTATAATTCTTAATGGAATATTATACTTTTTTATTGTTTTTATTGTATTAAATGTTTTTTCAAAAGAACCATTTCCCCTTGTTAAATTATTTGTTTCAGAAGTAATTCCATCTAAACTTATTGACATAGATAGATTATCTTTATATTGTGACAATTCTTTAATTTGACTTTCAGTTATCATTGTGCCATTTGTTTCAATACTAACATTTAATCCCATATTAATAGTATCTTTAATTAATTCAATACTATCACTACGACAAAAAATTTCTCCTCCAGTCATATTAACTTTTTTTAAGCCAATATCTTTTGCATCTTTAAAAATTTCAAGCCATTTGCTATTTGATAATTCCCTTTTTATACATTCATTATCTTTATTTTCATTTCTACCACAATAAACACATTTTAAATTGCATCTATTTGTTAATATTATAGATAATATTTCTAATTTATTCATATTCATATAAACCACTCCTAATTATAAAAAACAGGGGAGAATAAAATTATATTCTCCACCAATTGTAAATTAACCACGTTTGCAATTATACACAACTTCATTTGCAGCTAATTTATCTACTTTTTTTAAAAATAATGCTCTCACAAAAATCACCTCCTTAAATTAATTCATCTATCAACTCAGACATCATCTCTATAGTTTTTTTACTATAATCATACCCACTTACTTCAGATATATCGGCATACATACCTTCAATCCCTAAATTTATATTATTTTTTATGCAATATTTTTTTACTTTTTTTATGTTTCTAATTAACTTTTTGATATTCAATGTATTTTCTCCTACTCTATATAAATTTGAATAACCCAAATCATTTTTAACAAATATACAATCTTTTATTAATTTAATTATTTCATTATCATTTTTATTTTTAATATCTATTCTACTTAAATTACTTAAAATTGTCATAGGACAATATTCTAAAGAACTATATTTTTTCTTTCTCGTATCTAAACAATCTATATCTATAGATATAAATACAGTTTGAGGATTAATTTCTTTAATTTCCTTCCTTATAAAAAAATTTTTCTTTATTTTTATTTTTTCCTTTATATCAACAGGTATATCATTTAATGAATTGTTTATTTTACTTTTAGGAATACCATATACAATAAGATTTTCTATTACATTTTCCTTTAACAATTTTGAAAACACATTACCTTTCCATAAGTCATCATTATAGTCGTATGTATCTGAATGCATGTCATAACATATCACCAAGACATTATTATCGTAATCTTTAAACAATTCACTTAAAATAAAATATGTATCTGAATGACTTGGAGAAATTATCAAGTTGCATTTTTTAATTTTTTGTATATCATTTTTTATATCAATAATATTATTTTTATATTTATGCTTCAATTCTTCATTAATGTCTTTGACATTATTTTCACTAATTATGTCCGAATATTCATAATATAGTTTTATTACATAATGGCATAAATTGTCATTAATATATTTTATTTTATCTATAATTTGTTCAATTTTTTTAACATCTATTTCATTTGTTATCGCATGTTTTTCATTTGCAAATAAACCAATCACCTTATCACATCCGTTTTTTTCTACTATTGTAATTAGAGTTTAATTCATGATAATGTTCAACAACACTTCTATCATAATATGATAATTCCCCTTCAGGCAATATTAGCGTTCTTTCTATTCCCAAATTATCAACAAAGTCAGGATTATGTGACACAATTAACATAGTTCCTTTAAAGGTTTTAAATGTTTCCGCTATAATCAATTGCGTTTCCGAATCCAAATGATTTGTTGGTTCATCCAATATTAACATGTTTGCACCTTTTAATGATAGTTTTGCTAAAGCTACCCTACTTCGCTCTCCAGGTGATAATATACAAACTTTTTTAAACACATCATTATCAAAAAATAAAAATCTACCTAGCAAAGCTCTTAAAGCTTTTTGGGATATTGTTACTTCTGAAAAATTTTCTAAAATCGTTTTATTATTATCTAAAAGTTCATGTTCTTGAGCATAGTAACCGATATCAGTTTTGTTTCCTAAATAAATTTCACCACTATCTGGTATTAATTGCCCAATAATTAATTTTAGCAAAGTTGATTTACCAACACCATTTTCACCAACAATTAATATTTTCTCTCCTTTATAAACATCTAAAGTTAAATTGTCAATAATATTATCGTTAGTTGATTTATCATATCTAAAACAAACTTTTTTTATTTTTAATGGTATATCCGAACTTGTTCTATTCATATCCATATTAATTTTTACTTTCTTTTGCTGTGGAGCAACTTCTATTTTATTAGCCTTTAGTTTTTCCAGTTTCTTCTCACGATCTTGTGCCATTTTCTTTTTTTTACCAGAAGCCGATGAATACTTATCAACTATCATTTGTAAATGTTCTATTTCTCTTTCTTGACACTGAGCCTGCTTTTGTAATGACTTTTCTTTTTCTTCGTGTAATTTTTTAAAATTATCATAATTCCCATCATACAATTCCATTTTTTTCGTTCTTTTATCTAAAAACAAAGTCTTAGTTATAAATTGATTCAAAAAATTAATATCATGTGAAATAACAAAAACACTACCTTTATATTCTTTTAAATAACTTATAACAAATTTTTTAGTTTTTTCATCAAGATGATTAGTTGGCTCATCTAATAAAACTAACTCCGGTTTAGAATACAACAATCTAGCAAATGCTACTTTAGATTTTTGACCACCAGATAACTCAGATATTTTTTTATTTAACATATTTGATGATATATCCATACCTTCTATTATTTTCAGCAAAATACTTTCTGCACTATAATAATCCCAATATTCCAATCTTTGTTGTATTGTATCAACCTTTTTAAATAAAACTTTTTGTTTTTTTTCATCTTGCTCTTTTGATATTTCTTCGTATACATTTTGTAATTCGTTATTTAACTCATTAATTGGTCTGCCAGACATTATAAAATCAAATACATTTATGTTCAATGATGGAACTTCATCATTGATTACTTGTGGTAACAATCCAATTCTAGAATTATTTTCTAAAATAATTCTACCACTATCAGGTTGAATCAAACCCATTATTACTTTAAAAAAAGTTGTCTTCCCCGCACCATTAACTCCTATAACACCTACTTTTTCGTTATTTCCAATATTCAAATTAACATCATCAAAAACTTCTTGCACCCCAAATGATAAAGATAAATTTTTTATATTCATGAAATTTACACCTCCAAGTAAGGGTTTACACCAATCAACCTTAATATTGTATTAATTCAACATTAAGACATTAATTCTTCATTTAATAAATTAAAACTATAATTAAATCCAAAGCTTAATAATTATTAATCAATTTATTTTTTCCTTCAATATATCAATATTATACCATATCCAAAAGCTAAAAAAAATGTACCATTTGTGTACATTTTTTCAGCTCGTAAAGTGATATAAGTTCACTGTAAGTTAACTATCTATCTACCCTTTCCACTCGCAATATCTGGTAAATATAAAGAAAACTTTTTATTAATTACTTTCATAACATTATCATCATATTTCATAGGTAATACTACCTCATAATAATATTCTCTAAGTAAATCATCTGAAATGTTATATCTAGAAATAACTTCATCTAAACTATCTAAACTAATAATAAATTTATTATACTCTTCTTCATTATATGGAGAAATATTATTTTTTTGCCTATATAAACCTTTATTAATACATTTAAATCTTATTCCCCTTTGTTTAAGATTAATATATTCACCTAGTAACAAATCACAGCCATTACTAAGAAGTAAAGCACCTACTACTCTTGTTTTAGTTCTATCTAATACCACTTCATTAGTTTGACTATTATATCTATATAACTCTCCACTATCTTTTAATTCCCTTTGAATACTTAATTCTTCTATCATTTTAGGACTACTAATTGAAGTAACAGAACTTTTCATATCATTAGTATAACCAACCTTAATATAATGTTTATTTCCATTAACATCAATTTCTTTTAAAGTATTAAAATCAGCCTTAGTAGTTTCTGAAGTAACAGAATCAACAAAAGAAGAAGCAATATAACTATCACTATTAACATCCATAACAAATAATGTTTTAGCATCTCCAAAAGTATTAAGTTCTCTATCTGATATTAAAGAGCAAGATAAATATTGTTTACTATACTCATTATCATGATAATTTAATTCTCCCTTTACACCAGGTTCTAAATAACTAGCATGAATTACAGTCATAAAGTCTTCTCCATTAGTAATATTATCATAATTAGTAATATCTCTTTCCCATAACTTAATAGAATAATCTCTGCACTTCTCTTCTAACTCAAATATCTCTTTTAAATCTTTTTCAAATTCTAATCCTACTAGTGAAGCATCCTCTTTATATTTACCATACTTAAAACAATATTCTACATTATCTCCACTAGTTAAATCATTTAGTATCTTATTATAAATACCATATAAATCAGAATATTTACTTTTAAATTCTTTTAATTTCTTATAAGTATCTATATAAATATCATTATTAACTTCCATATCAATAAGCATAGCAAGTTCTTTCTCTAACTCTGTAATATAACATCTTACACTAGAATTAATTAAACCATAATCAGTAATATAACTAAATTTCCTCATAACACGCTCCTATCTAAATAAACATATCATTATTTTAACTCTTTCAATTTGTCAGTATTTCCGACAAGTTAAAATTATATCAAGTTTTCCATCATTCAAATTATAATAACCTATTCAATTAACCATCTCTTTCAGTTGTTGCATTTTTTACAATAACTGAAATTCATTTCTTTACTCGTGATTATCCCAAAATTTGCATATACCACCAAAAGCTTTATTTCAAAGACTTAATGGCTTTGAAATACCCTACAAGACCTTAGACTTGTAGGGCATAATATATTAATCTTTCTTAATACCTAAATATTCATAAGTCTTATCAGTAACAACCCTACCTCTAGCAGTTCTCTTTAAATAACCCTGTTGTAATAAATAAGGTTCATATACATCCTCAATAGTAGAAGCCTCTTCTCCAATTGAAGAAGCAAGAGCCTCAAGTCCTACAGGTCCCCCATTAAATCTTTCTACAATAGAAAGAAGTAAATTATAATCAGTATCATCTAAACCAGTCTTATCAACTTTTAATCTATCTAAAGAATTATCAAGAATTTCTTTATTAATAATACCATCACCATATACCAAAGCAAAATCCCTAACTCTCTTAAATAACCTATTAGCAATTCTCGGAGTACCCCTACTTCTCTTAGCAAGTTCCCTAGCAGCATCATCCGTAATAGAAGTATCAAGTACTCTAGAAGTTCTCTTAATAATCTGATATAATTCATCTTCAGTATAAAAATTAAGTTTAGAAATAATACCAAATCTATCTCTTAAAGGACTAGATAAATCACCCGCCCTAGTAGTAGCTCCTACTAAAGTAAAATGTGGTAAATTAATCTTAATATTTCTAGATGAACCATCACTACCTACTATTATATCTAAGTAAAAATCTTCCATTGCTGGATATAAAATCTCTTCAATATATCTAGGAATTCTATGAATCTCATCAATAAATAGAACCTGGCTGTGAATATAGGAAATCACGAGATTTCGCTTTCTGGAACAGTGCTCATGTCCTCACCTCCTGTAGTATGTCCGCTGTTTATCCGAAAATTCATCGTCATTAAAGCGGACATTCACAATCCGCTTCTCCGCGTTCAAATTCCGTCATATTTTTCATAATATTTGACCGTTTTTGATGTTATTTTATTCCAGCAACAACTTTACAACTTTTTGAGGTATTTGACAATAGATTTTTTTAAGAAAATGGTTTATTTTTTTCATATGCATTTTCCATTATCAAAATCTGTTTTTTGTATATAATATATTACACGCTCTTAATCATCTATCTAATTTCAAAAAGAATCTCCCATTATTCAATATGCAATGTTTTAGCAACATAACATTTGACATTCTCTCTCCCTGTGTTATAATCGTTACACATCTACAGCCCATCAAAAGCTATATTAGACAGGATATTGAATCTCGTCACTAATACAGCTTTTTTGCTTATACAGGCAGAAGTTACATCACATCTGATATACAGTAACAACATTTCAGGAGATATTTTATGATCACGATCACAGAAAAAACTTTGACAGGAATGACTTTCATCGACCTCTTTGCCGGTCTTGGCGGCTTCCGGCTCGCCCTGGAATCTCTGGGGGCAACATGCGTACTTTTTCCATAAAGCGATTCCTCTCATAGCAAACATTTTTCTCTAATCCTG